>Ga0228535_1002650_pt1 | contig 16111 bp, 19 predicted proteins | sample SJ1metagenome_FD_168457 | JGI IMG/M metagenome (GOLD analysis project Ga0228535, IMG submission 168457) | Enriched culture of PCE-dechlorinating microbial communities from Ithaca, New York, USA - SJ1 | ecosystem: Engineered > Modeled > Simulated communities (microbial... > Unclassified | place... | reverse complement strand
GATACGGATGTTCCTTCATTACGCCCATAAAAGCGGGTAGTGAAAAACTTGAGCGGATTGCGGTGAAAATCGCACGGTCCGTTCTTGGAAGGCTGGGTTAGGGTAACCTAACCTGGCTATTCGACGTATTGGGTAATACTCCGTGATCCGTATCCTGCTCCTTGACGATGAGCCGGCAGTTCTCGATATTACATCTGCATTCCTCAATCGGCAGGAAGGGTTCCGGGTCAGAACAATAGATAGTGTTAAAGGAGCTCTCATGCTCCTATCCGAGTATCCCTTCGATGTGATCGTGGCAGATTATGAATTGCCGGATCAGGACGGGATTTCTTTTTTAAAACAGGTGCGAAGTTCTCAAAGTTCTATCCCCTTTATCTTCTTCACCGGTCGCGGATCCGAAGACATTGCAATAGATGCATTGAATGAAGGTGCCGACTTTTATCTTAAGAAAGGTGATGGCAGCGTACAGGTACTGACTAAACTTGCAAGGTATATACAAAAAGCTGTCGAAAAAAGAAGAAAGCAGGATGAGATCATCCTGAATGAACACAGGTACAGGGAGCTTGCCGAGCAACAGATGGAATATGCCCAATACATTCAGGCACTCCTTGATGCAATACCGGCTCCTGTTTTCTTCCGGGACACAAACGGAGTGTATCGTGACTGTAACAAGGCGTTTGAAGACCTCATTGGTCATCGGAAATATTCGATAATCGGAAGGTCGGTGCATGACTTTTATCCAAAAGATCTTGCTGACCACTACCGGCATATGGATGAACTCATAATCAAGAACCCTTACATCCAGCAGTATGAGTATGTCATTACGGATTCACAAGGGGAAATTCATGATGTCCTATTTTCAAAATCTGCCCTTTTGTCTCATGAGGGATCGGTGACAGGTATTATCGGCGTTATCCTTGATGTCAGTGAAAGAAAAAAACTTGAACGGATCATCATTGAGAATGAAGAGAAGTATCGCACCCTTGCTGACTTCACCTATGACTGGGAATCCTGGATTAGCCCGACAGGAACCTATATTTACACGTCTCCCTCCTGTGAACGTATTACCGGATACCGTGCTGAGGAATTTTTACATAACCCGGGCCTTGTTCTGGAAATTACGCATCCTGATGACCGGCAGATGGTAGAGAGACATTACTCAAATGCACCACTCCGCCATGATGGCATTCATCACATGGACTACAGGATAATCACGAAAGACGGACAGGAGCGATGGATCAGTCATTTCTGCCAGTCAGTGTTTCGTGACGACGGTACATGGCTGGGACGGCGAGAGAGCAAACGTGATATCACGTTTAGAAAAGAAGTCACCGCAGCATATGAAAAGGCGAACATGAAACTTCACCTGCTCTCAAGTATAACACGGCATGATATCCTGAATCAACTGACGGTTTTAAGCGGATATACAGATCTCTTATCCGATTATGCTGACAATCCGGATATCCACGCTATACTGAACCGGATGAACAGGACCATTGATACTATTAACAACCAGATCTCGTTCACCAGACTCTATCAAGAGATTGGAGTGAACGCACCACAATGGCATCATGTTCCGACTCTGGTCAGGCAGGCGGGGAAAGGATCTCATATTCCCTGTATTGAGATAAGTGAGAATCTTTCAGATATTCATATCCTGGCCGATCCCCTCATGGAAAAAGTGTTCTATTGCCTGCTTGATAATTCAGAGCGACATGGGAAACGGGTATCCAGGGCACATTTTTACTGTTACCATACGGATGGTGACATGACTCTTGTGTATGAGGATGACGGATATGGAATCGCTGCTGGAATTAAGGAAAAGATCTTTGAACGGGGATTTGGAAGCAATACCGGGTACGGACTCTTTCTTGCCAGAGAGATCATAAACATTTCCGGGTATTCTATTTTTGAAACAGGAGAGTCCGGAGAGGGTGCCAGGTTTCAGATATCTATCCCGAAAGGATTATGGAGACATGAACCCCCAAAACATATGATTTAATCATTATAATACCTACTATCTGCTATGCAAAAGATGAAATGCAGTATCTGCGGCCATGTGTACGATCCGGTCATCGGAGATAAGGATGCTCCTGCCGGAACTGATTTTCAAAACCTGCCACAAGAATGGGTATGCCCTGTCTGTCTAGCGGCTAAAAGACTCTTTCGACCAGTCTGATTCAGGCGATAACCTTCACTATTTTCCCTTTTTTCATGATCGATACCTTCCCGCCGCTTTCAGACACCACAAACCCGATTGCATCGGTAACATACGTGAGCGCAGCGACGGATGAATGACGGGTCCCCATTCCTTTCGGAAGAGATATAATTGATGTATCGACGGTGATATATCGTCCTGCCGCCTCCAGAAGACCATTTCCGCTCACAACAAATGCACCGTCCAAAAGCGCATATTCTTTCAACATCTCTCTGACATCAGGAACAGAAATATTTCTCATTTCAGGAGGATGGCCGGAGAACGGATTTAATATCAACTGACGGGATCGCTTCAGTACTTCTTCTGAATCGCCGATAAGGAAGGAGGTTCCGATTGTCTTTCCTTCCCGCCCTTCTCTCCCGATTTCGATACATGCCTGAAGTACCGCATCAAACGCCTCTGGTGAGATATCCGTAAAGGAAAGGATGCGATCACGCCAGGCCCGTGTTGATATCCTCTCTTCCCCGCTGGATACCTGTTCGGTCATATCAGTGCCCACACAAATGATGCCGGTCAGGGTATTGTCAGAGTCATACAATCCCCGGCTGGTCCAGGCAACCCAAAGATGATTTCCATTCTTTTTACAATGTTCAAAAATATGCAGGGCTGATGAGGATTCGTCAGATACTTCAAGAAACAAAGATGCCGGATTTATCACATTCTGTATTGCCCTGGGTGGAAAAAGAACTCCTATACTCCTTCCTGTCAACTCATCCATCTCATATCCAAAACACCTGACCGCTGAAGGATTGATAAAGGTGATAAACCCATCCGGATCAAGTCTGATGACCAGAGTTTCTGCAAGATACAGTTGTTCCCTGCATTTATACTCAGTCTCTCTGAGTGCAGAATGAAGAGCTGCATAATCACTGTGGTCCTCAATGAACCAGATTCCGTCTATCGGGTTATCCTCATTCAAAGAATGCACCGTAATCCGACATGGCATCTCCTTTCCATCTTTTTTCCGGACAATCCCTTCAAGAGATATATGAAAGCACTGGTGACGAAAGAGTTCATCTCTTAAAGTCTGTCCATTCATCAGCCATGTATCAGGAGGACGCCCAAGAATTTCATGTTCATCATACCCAGATCGTTGAAGAAAATCCGGATTCACCCGGGTAACGGTTCCTCCCCGGACTTCCAGACAGGAGAGAGGCATCGTACTGATGATCCGGTTATGATGATCATAGTCTTCCCGAAGGGAACGCTCCACCTTTGCCCGTCCAGATACCTGCCGAATCGATGCAAAGATCTGACGGGATGCCTCAGACTCCTGAAGAGCAACTGAAAAACTCCCCTGTGATATATCAAAAAAGATGGCGTTGTTATTCTGTATTATGTAAAAGAGAAAACCGGGATGATATCCGTGTACCATACACTGACGCTGCCAGTTGACGACACGGCTCAGATCATCTCCTGCGGTGAATGGTATGAGAATTATATCAGGAGTGATAGCCTGATATTTTTCCTCTCCTTCAGCAATAGATCTGACCTCCCACAATTCAATCTGAAGATTGTCAGACAGGGAAGACTGTATGGAGGAAGCGTCCTTACTTTTGTCGTTGACAAGAAGGATTTTTGCCATAATGAACAGAACCGGAACCCGCTCTTTGTTATTACAGATATCTTGCTCCGGGATATAAGATGAGCTCTCTGGCTGAATATATATTCAAAGGATACTGAACAAATATTCTCCCATGAAACGGGTATCTATGATCGTGTCAGGGCAGGTTCAGGGAGTCGGGTTCCGGTATTATATTCAGGATATTGCAGAGGACATGAGGATTACCGGGTGGGTGAGAAACCTCCCTGACGGGACGGTAGAGATCGATGCTGAAGGGAAAACAGACGTTCTTAAGACATTTATCCGGACAATCTCCAACACCAGGCAGGGAGCTATACAGGTGAGGAATGTTCATATTCAGGAGAAAGAGGTCTGTGGATATTCGATCTTTACTATCAGAAGAGATTGATAGTTTTATTGGTTTGAAAGATGATTGATAATTATGAAGGTTCTCTTTATATTTTCAATACTGATCGTCATAACGGTCTGCCTGGTTTCACCGGTAAGTGCCGCCTGGTCGATCCCCCATGTATCACCGGACACACCGAACTGGAACGGATACTGGCAGTTTGAATATGATCCCAACAATCCGATCTCCGCTGCCATGTATTGCTGCTGGTGGGAGATGGTGCACGGCCATCTCAGCAAATACTCTGATGCATTAAATGAGGAGACGAACGGAACCAGTTCATCCAGCGGTTCATCGGTACAGACGAAAAGTTACTGTCCGGCATGTCACATTGATGATTCATTTGCCACTCTTGAAGTGGACCCTGAACTCCAGGCCCTGCATGATGAACTGATGGAGACGAAACCATGGCTGAAGGAAGGGAAAAACAAGAAAAATGGTTCAGAATCATCATCCAATAATACAACAACGGCCGTCATGTTCTTTAGTGAACCAACAAAGATCTGAATTTTCAATATTTTTCCAGATATCCATTAGCCCCTTATTTTTGCGACAGATTCATTGCTCTTTAATAGATATATTGTATTGTGTCAGATATTAATCACAATAATCAAATTTCAGATGATAAAAGGTTCTATGCTGGATTTGGGAGAAGGATCATTGCCGGGATTATTGATGGAATTATTATAACACTCATCGCTGGTTTTGCTGCATACTACCTGGGACTGACCGAAGGATGGAGAATGCTCATCATGATGATCCGACATGAGGAGGTCAGAACCATGGACGGGATTCTGGTCACATCCGCACTTCCTGGTCAGGTAGCAACCTTTCTCCTGGTCACCGTCATTGTAATCCCCTGGCTCTATTATGCAATTCTTGAGTCCTCTAAAAATCAGGCCACGTTAGGAAAGATGGCAGCACGGGCGGTTGTTACTGACCTGCATGGAAACCAGATAACCTTTGCCCGGGCATCACTGCGACACTTTTCAAAATTTATATCAATCATCACCTGTTTCGCAGGAATTTTTGCAATCGCATATACCCGTCATTCACAGGGTTTTCATGATATTATTGCAGCTTGCCTGGTGTATTACCGGCCGGAAAAAATTGAGTGATTATTTAACAGGGACCACAGGATATTCCCACGGGTTCGGGATCCTTGAATAATTTATCCCAGTTACTATTTCTGTTTTCAAGAGATAACGAAGAGTCAGGGATTTCAGAGGTTGCATTAATAGAGGATGTATACCGCTGAAGGGCAGCCCAATCCTGTGCCCTGATGATATCACCCACCGACGCATAACCGGAGAGGGGATCGTTTGTCCCGAAAGCTCTGGATGTTTTGTTTACTGTGGCATTTACAGTCGTTGTATTATTTCCAAGCCCGCTTGTTGAATTCATGACCATCCCCGCTCCAGCCAGCTCATCCAGAATATCGTTTTTTGTCTCGGTAAACAAACTGGTCGGATCTTCACCATTGAGGATTTTATCTCCTTCCCATTCAAATGATGTTGGCAGTGATCCAAAACCCAATTTTGTTCCTGCTGAGGAAGCAGCATTTACAAATCCAATGAGAAGAAAAATACCCATTATTGCGCACGCAATGAATCGATAATGAACCTGCATATCAATCCTATACATGTTCACGATCGATACTGCATATACTTTCTTATACCACCGAAAAAAGAAAAATTGACGGTTTTCGCAATTACATATGGAAAAGGTATGGCAGGGTGAATATCGCCACCATCAGAACGACCATACCGGTACTGACAAAACCGACGATATGATCCGTATATCGTGCAAGTCCCCTGCGGGTCAGGATCCGTTCCGTCCCTTCTTTAAAGATAAAACCACCATCAAGAGGGATCATGGGGAGAGCGTTGAAAAGACCGGCTGCCAGGTTAATAAATCCACTCCAGAATAGTAGGTGCATGAGCTCCCAATACCCTGGAAACGGCACCTGATAATACCCGGTATCGGTAACATCAAATCCCAGTATCTTCATATACTGCCCTTCCATGGTCGGGTTAAACGGAACGGAAAGAAGCATGAAAATTCCGACCGGGGAGAACATGCTCTGCACGGTATCGATGATCCCCTGACCGTTGTAGTAAAAGACCCCCATGAACCCGGATTCACGACTGCCGAGTGCTTCAGGCCAGGGTGATACATTGAGCGAGTAGTATTTTCGTTCTCCATTATGATCAAATCCCACGATGACCGTATCTCCCGGACGGGTTGTATTCAGAATGTCAGATACATCCTGTGTGGTTGATACTGAGACGCCATTGACTGTCCTGATAATGGAGGGTGTCGGGACATCTGCCTGTGCTGCAGAGTAATTCTGATAAAGACCCACAACCACCGGCTCTTGGATTGGCACTGCCATCCCGATCATGCTGACCATGAGACCAAAACTGATAAGGCCAATAAGGATGTTGTTGATGATTCCCGCCCCATACATCCGCATCCGTGGCCAGGGAGATGCTTTCTTTACCTCCTCATCATCAGGCTCAACAAAGGCACCGATGGGAATTATCAGGAACAACACGCCCATACTCTTTACTGCAATCTGTTCAACCCTGCAGAGAATTGCATGACCAAACTCATGAACCACTAAAGTCAGGATAAACGCAAACCAGACCGCAAAGGTTGATGGGACAAACTCATTGACACCAGGAATGAGAAAGATATTCTGAGGCTTATGAAGGGATGTCGGTTCAGGTTTTAATTCGAGGGTCAGGTTTACTGAGAGGAGGAGCATCACAACCATCGCAACGGACACGATGATCACCATAGCTACTCCAATCGTTCCATATATACGTAAAAAACCGGAGAACTTTCTGAAGTAGTCGAAAAATCCTACTTGATCTGTCTTCAGCCCGATAATCGGACCATACAGTGTGATGAAACGGGGATAGGGATTATATGTCCGGATATATGCAAGAAGGAGGACATAGCCGGCAATACAGCCGAGCAGAATTAGAAGCCAATCCATGAATGTTTACAGGTGGCCCTGACAAGAAGAAAAGGTTATGGAACGGATATTAAAAATCTAGAAGAGAACTCTGGTTTTTCTGATGAAGAAGATTCTTTACGGTCTCCCAGCTTGAACGCGCAATGACCGGGGGTTGATTATGATGCCTGATGTACTTCGTGAGATAGGTAATTGTTACCGGGTCTGATGGATAGCCACTCCCGATATCACCATATTCCTTGGAGAGTTCTTCTATGATCCGGTCCCGTTCGACTTTCGCTATGATTGATGCGGCTGATACTGGGGGAAAAAGAGAATCGGCTTTATGACGGGCGACGATGGTGCAATCAGGTGGTGAGAATGATGAAACCGTCTCTTCATACCGTTCTTCGCTCACATCACATGCATCAACATATGCGCATGTACAGTTCAGAGGAATGAGAGCCTCTGCATGAGAGCGGGCGACTATCTCATTCATGGTCATTGTCCGGCGGAGCTCATCTATGTCATGTGCAGTCCGGATAACGATTGAAAATGGATATTGGGCTTTAATATCTGCTGAAATCTTTTCTCTTGATTTCGAGGATATTTTTTTCGAGTCGGCCACTCCAAGTGCGATCAGATCATCCATATCCGTACATCCGACCGCGGCGACCACCATGGGACCCAGAACAGATCCTTTTCCAGCTTCATCAACACCACAGATCATCAATTAAAATTTGAACCGATTGATTGAAAAATCTGATGTAAGTAAAAATCTGACCGCTATTTCAAATGAAAGGAACGTGCAGTAACAGTTCAAAATGTTTAAATATGCATCATGCATACTTGTAGAGGCACAAGCATTCGCCTCAGTGGCTCAGCCGGCAGAGCGCGTCCTTGGTAAGGACGAGGTCGCGAGTTCAAATCTCGCCTGAGGCTTTAATACCCATTTTTTAAGCCCTGAATTATTGGATTTAAATAGCCTTTCATTTTCTCAAAAATTTTTCTTTATTATACCTTCTGAATTTCCCGAAGGTTCTTCATAAGAAGAAAGATAAATTATTCGTATTTTTTCGTAAATTACAGATGATGTCAGGTCACATGTTTTGAATGAAAAAATTAGTCTTCTTTGTATGCCTGATTGAAATTTTTTTGATTTTTTTAAGCGTTTCTTATTCTTACGGATATATCTCTTACTTCTAGCCCAGAGGAAGTAGAGGCAACCTTCCAGAGCATTTTCCTATCAGATCAGACTTCATGTCTTTATCCTAAGTTTTGCCATGGATTACTCAATTAAAATCAGATCACATCCGTCACAGATATAGATTTTCCAAGACTAGAACATTTGAAAAATGGAACACGAATTTTTGTTGTTCTTGTTCCAGTTACACCGTCTTTAAAAAAAAAGAAGTTCACCCCTTTACACCATACCTTTTGTATATCGTGCTTCTGTGACCTACACCATCCACAAGAAGGACTATTCTTGATTTGTCAAGAATCATGATCACCCTGTACTCTCCAACTCTCAATCGATATTGTGGGGGACTGTTCCTATCTTTCATCTTTTTAATATGCGATAAAGGATCATCTCTGATTTTATGCATTGACTGAACAATGTTACGAGAGATTTCAATTGGGAGCTTTGTGAGATCCCGATCTGCTGCCTTTCAATAATGGATTTCATAAATCATGTAATGCCATATTTACGCATTATCTCCGCTTCTGTCAGTGTTTCCCCTCTTTGAAATTCTTCAATGGCTTCTTTTGCCCTGGATGCCCACCCTTCGCAAAGGCTCTCTTCTTCCTGATGTTCTTCAAGAAGCATTGCAATAACATCTTCATATGATTCACCGGGTTTCATTATCTGATTTAACCGTATTTTTAGATCATCTGACACAGAGATAGACTCACACAAGTACGAACAATTAGGGAAGAGATCAGATGTAATTCAAAAACTACCTGTTATCTCAATACGGATATCCAAAATTCTATTACCCAAATACACATCGTGAACGATATATCCGTGCATTGATATCAGGTAATAATGAGAAATTTTCCGAAATGCTTCGTGATTTTTCCGCAATGATATTTGATCAATACCATGATGACCTTCAGAGTAACCTTGAAAGGGTTGTTATCCCTGTGAAAGATAAAACCCAAAAGCGGCTCGAGGATTTCTTTTCTGATTAAAATAATTACTTCTCAACTTCAAATACCCGAAATCCTATGTTACCAAAACAATAAATCACAAACAGCCTGATATCCACCTGTGGATATTCCTCGATAAGCCTTTTCCATATCCCTGAACCTGCTGTTCATGTTCAGGTTGGAGTTCAAAGGTTTCAGGAGTCTTATTAAACCGTGAAAATTCAGCCCCGGAATAATATTTAAACTCGATTATCCCCGGAGTCCGGCAAACCGCTCATTGAACTTCCCCACAAACTCAAGATCTGATCTTCCCTCCGGATAGGAACGCTCTACATTCCAGGTAAACCAGGGAGACAGGTACCGGCTTCATAATTCATAAAAGGTTGTCCGGTAAAAATTCTCATTAACCTGCATGAAGACGGATTCAGGAAGCTGACCAATATAAAGGCGCCAGTAATCAGAAAAAAACCAGGGGAGATCTGGATGAGAAACAAATTCTCTCATTCTCTGCTCATACTTTTCCTGCCCCAAATCCATGCGGAATATGTCATTAAAATATTCCACTCCCATCTCCTTCATGGAAAGGTCGGGAATTGTTCATGCAAACTCATCCTTCAGGGTTAGAATCCCAAGATAAAAGAGGGAAACGGGGTAAAATGCCGGTTCAAAAAAATCATGCAGAATAAATTGTGAAGATAGTGCTTTCCGACTATATGAAACGATTTCATGAACGGTAAGCCGACTGACGAACCCCTCAAGAATAATTATTTCTACCCCCCTGGACAAAAGTTGAATAATCTTTGATAACCCAATCCTCTCAATTTTTCAGAAGGGCATACGAAAACTCCGGATAAATTAAAATTATTTCCTCGCCGGCTAATGTGCTCTTCTTGTGCTAATTGAACGATGCACACTTATGGGAAGAATTTTTTTCTTCTCCTGATCTGTGACTTCACTCACAGGAACAGGAAAAAGTAAATTAGGGACAGCACGACAAGAAAACGTTAATCGGCTTGTTAACCAGGTTTTGAACGAGAAAAGTCACAAGATCCAGATCTGTTCGAAGGTTTTTATCAAAGAGATTATTTGGGATTGATTTGAGTTGTAGACCGCCGGAGTGCTGGTCTTCACAAAATGGGACCTGTTATACATATTCTTGATAACTTCATCAACCTGATTTCGCGTGGATGGATCAATGCCATAATCACGGTATACCACATCCATGAGGTTATCGACTTCCTCCTGGGTAGAACCAAGCATGTGTTCATAGACCGGATCGAGTGTGATGAACGTGGCAATATTGTATGCAGAACATACATCATCAATGGCGACAGGAAGCACTCCAGTGATGAAAATATTGGTTACAGAACGGTTTGTCTGCCTGCTTTGAGAACTTTGTAATAGGTCCGGAGGAAACTATCCCCGGATGTAATTTCGTAATATAAATGATCGTGGTGTCGGGTTATGAGTTGATTGAAGAAATTGTCATACTCATCTATTATCACATAGACCGGGAGGGCACTTGAGGTTCTTACATGGCCCAGCCAGGTTGAAAGATTCAGTGAGGCGGGATCATCTATCCGGATATCAGGCATATTGGGCAGGTAATCAGAATAAAGAGTCGCAGTCCCAATCAATCGACAGTTACAATAATGGTTAAAATTTTGTTCGAGTTGGTTTTTCGTGTCAGATGAGGATAGTTCAGAGAAATCCAGTTTGAGGACTATGAAGGAGTTATGCGATGGAGTCGGGCTCTTGCCAATCCAAGTGGTTCCAAAGAGCTCTTCAAACCTTGAGGCCTCACGGATGTCATAATAATACTGGAGCCTCGAGCAGAACAGGGATTTGCCAAATCTTCTCGGACGGAGAAAAACCGGGTTTTTATTGCTTCCAGTTTTTCAATGAAATGGGTTTTGTCAATGAAATAACGGCTTTCCTGTATTAATTCAGCATAATTCATTATTCCATATGGTATCTGCCGCTGCATATTGTTCTCCGGATATACTATTCGTGTAATCTTTTTACTATCATATAATTAAAAAGGATGTCGTGTTGAATGATCAAAAAGATTCAGAGATATTTCGAACAGACATATCAGGAGATCTCCGTATTTCATTATTTGTTCAGGGACAGTGTAATTCCTATCTCCTGCTTCGGGTGTTCAGTATGTGACATCATCGATGAGAGATGTATATAGAAGAGATACCAATCGCGTGGCATATCGACAGAATATAATGATCTCACCAGTGGTGGTAAAATTCTCTTGTTTTTTAAAAATAGATATCATTTTGAATTTTGTTAGAAAACTTGGAAATAAATCACACCCTAATCCAATATTCAATCAATTTTCAGTTGTTTGTGCAGCAAAGTCTTTTGATTCTTTCAGTCAAAAAATATCAAAAATTAGCAGTAATATAAAGTGCCTAAATAGGATTGTGTCAGAAAATATCTTTATTTAGATAAAAAATGAGCAAGAGAACAACGATGAACAGGTTTTCAGGTGATTTTTATCGAATGAAACACATACAAAAACTTTCTTATGGTATCGATACATAGAATTCGTACGCACTCAGGAGGTGTGATATGTACAAACGTGATGATGCAGTATCACCGGTTATCGGTGTTATCCTGATGGTGGCGATCACCGTTATTCTCGCTGCAGTGATTGCAGCTTTCGTATTTGGTATGGCTGGGAACGTCCAGAGCACAAAAAATGTGGCGGCTGTGGCAGAGCAGGTAAACGCAACTGGGATTGTTGTTACGTATCATGGTGGAAAAGACCATCCTGATGTAGCTAATTTATCAATTGGCTTTGCAGGTGCATCACCAACTATCGTAAAATCTTATCCCGATTTGAAGGTTGGAGATGTGTTCCACTCGGTAGCTGGCACATCAGGTAAAGACCGTGTTGTTGTAATTGCCAAATTTAATGATGGAAAAGAGCAGGTAATACTGGATACAACTGTATAACCTTACTTTTTTTCAATTATATTAGCTCAAATTTACTCATATTATGAGAATATCTTAAAAAAATAACTCAAATAAACTAAATTAAAAAAAATGTAAAGATTTTTTGCTACTATACTCGCGAGAAATAATTATGAGACACGTAAATTAATTCAAAAAAGGGAGCATTAACATGTATAATCATAATGATGCAGTATCACCGGTTATCGGCGTTATCCTTATGGTGGCCATCACAGTTATTCTCGCTGCAGTGATAGCAGCATTCGTATTTGGTATGGCTGGAGGTGTTCATAGTGCAAAAAATGTTGCAGCTGTTGCTGAACAGGTTAACTCAACAGGAATTGTTGTGACATATCATGGAGGAAAAGATGTGGGATATGTAACGAATTTGTCAATTACATGGCCAGGAGCTGCCCCCACTATGGTTGCATCCGCCCCTAATTTGAAGGTTGGCCAATCGTTCCATTCAATGACTGGAACATCCGGTAAAGATCGTGTTATTGTTATTGCAAGATTTAACGATGAAAAAGAGCAAGTAATACTTGATACCACAGTCTGAAAGATATTAAGATTGATTTTCCATCTTATCATTTAAATATTAAAACAATATTGCTCCTTACGATTCTCAATATTCTGTTTAGATCTCCCAATCCTGACTTATTGAATTAAAACACAGATTTATGACCACCAAACGTGAAAATGTACACTATTTTAATACTTCATGGCAGGTTCAGAAATATTTCTGATTAGATCATAGTTTCGGTGAAGTTATCTATATACCCTAGAATTTATATATTCCGCTAAAATTAATCACAATGTCCATTTGAACCTAATCGCATTTCCGTAAAAGTTGAACAGTGTGTTCTACTTGAACTGAACACTCTTTCCAGCATTATTGATTAGTTTAAACATCCTTATATGTGAGCATTGAAGTATGCATGATTACAGGGATATTTGTGATATGAATCCCAGAAATCATGTACTGCTATCCCAAAATAATGTGGAAGAACTCCAAGAGCTTCGATTCCTGCATGTCCGCGACTTCCAAATATCCCGTATAATGTCAGTAGTTTGGTTGAGGCAACATGGAGCCAGGATTTCTTTTTACCCACTTTCATGCCCGTTTCATCTGTATGGACGACGGGTGATTCAATCAGCAATTCTCTAATTTTATCCGTGAATCCCTCAAGATTCCCTCCAACCCGTTCAACCATATTGATAACAGTACCTGGACTGATCGAACATCCATGAAGATCTGAAAGGATATGTGTGAGCCTTTTTACTGGGATCAATTGATAAACAGAGAGATAAGCAACATATGCAGTTAAACGAACGCCGTATTGGACTTTTTGAGTGACGTGTCTCGGAAACTCTCCATTTGTGACAGTATGGCAATCAGGGCAGTGGTAAGAAAAGAGACGGTGAGCAATCCATAGGATAGTTGTTGGAGGGAGTTCAGCTTCCTGTCTTTCATCAAGGAATTGTAAAAGCTTAGTTTGAACTGTGGCACCGCATCTTGAACAAACTTTTGGAGCATGTTCTATTATTATGTCGGGCTTTTCAGCTGGCGATAATGTGGTTCCGATATGCCCAATCTGCCCTCCAGGGTTTTTTCCACTCCGAACACGACTATTCGGTATTTTCTTGTGATTTAATGGATTCTTTGATGGGGGAATGCTACTATTCGAACTATTGAGGTTGGAACGATTTTCTAATTCTCGATTCCGGTTTTCTAGTTCATGGTTACGTTCTCGTAATAATTGAATTATTGATATTAAACGAGCGATGAGTTCGATAATGATTGGATGAGATTTTCGGATATGATCCTGTTCCTCATCACTAAATTCCATATTGAAATCTGAATAATAGATTTGTGCTCATATTACTAAGAATTTTCGGCCAATTAAGGACGAATTAGTTGTTGAGAATCAAATGTAATTTATTTTATTTCTAGTATGGCTGGATAGTAACAAGTATTTTATGAATGATTCCATCCCAAACGAGCCTTACTTAATGAAAGATTAAAAACGAAACATAACCAGAGTAAATGATCCTGGTTTAATTAACTTATTGTTTTAACTCTCCCCCTCAGGAAATAGAGTATCGCATTTTTCGAAGATTCAATATTCCTCCTGCATGAGATGAAACATTCATGTGCCGCACCAGTTTGACCCCTCCCCATACCCTGCATTCATGTGATTTTTAGGCATCACAAGAAAACCAAGAACAACTCCTATTCAAATCTTTTCCAGGAGTAACCCGAGTACACCTTATCTCAATCGTAACCGACAGATACGGTTTTTAAAAACCATTACCGGATTTTTACTGACCCTACTGTTTTATGCCATAAACACCATAGAAAACCCTGATGGAGGATGAGAATAGTTTAACGATTTTTTTCCTGTATCAAGTTTCCTTCAGAGAGTGCATACAATACAAATATTCGACAAATATAAATATATATAAATTAATCATTTCTGACCCCCTTATTGAAATAAAAATCTGATGGAAAATACCCTCTTAATACCTTTATATCAAAGAATTTATGCAGACCACTTCAAGATTAAAAAATTTCCTCAAATCGGGCATATTTTTCTATTATTCTCCTAATTCAGACACTCATATCACAACGCTATTGGATGATAAATTGTACCCCCTTAATTTATATGTCCAACCCATGATATGCGAATAGCATTTGTCTATTGAAAAATTTTAAATACCGAAATTTACAAGTATTTTGAAATTTATATCAAAATTTGAGTTCAAAATTGATTTTTCAGCGAAAAATATCACATAACGAGAGAAAAAATATACCAGACCATAGAATTTCAGATTTTTCTTTCATAAGAACGGCAATGAAACAAATTTTTTTCCTATATCTGTATGGTATGAGGATATTATAGTGCCCAGCAAAACGTATTGGAATAATCGGTTTGAAAAAAAGATTATTCCAAGACGTGCATTCGAATTGCACTTCATAGGAATAAGTAAAATTTCTGAATTATTTCAGAAAATTTTGCATTATACTATAATATCCACCGGAGTGATAGTGATAGCAGGATATTCAATAATTTGGTGCTGGCCGATTAGATCTTCAGCTTTTTTATCTCTTCTGCTGATAATCCGGTAGCTTTTACAATATACTCATCTTCCAGCCCTAATTTAATGAGATTTCGGGCAATATTTCGTGCCTCTTCTAACTTACCTTTCTCGATTCCTTTCTCGATTCCTTTCTCGATTCCTTTCTCGATTCCTTTCTCGATTCCCTCCTCTTTCCCTTTCTCAATGCCCTCTTCAACCCCAATCGTATACCATTTTTTACTGATCTTCTGAGTAACGCTCTCTATCAAATTTTCCACCCTCTCCTTGCTCTTGGTATCCCGGATATATTTCTGATGCAACTGTGTATATAACTCCATTGTCGCTGAGAGAATAATATCCTTTGTTTGCTCATCCATTACTCCTTTTTCTTCAAACGTTCCGGTGATTGTTGTAATCTGCTCAATGTCCTGTAACACATCCTGAACAATTGCATCAAATTCTTCCTGGTTCAGGTTTTTCCGTCTGCAGATATGATCAAACCTCTTCCTATACTTCACGAGAACCAGCGGAATTACCAGATAGAGATCCATTTCGCCAAGTTCACATGCGGAGTATGCATACAACCTGAAAACCGGAACAGTATAATGTACTTCCGATTCATTCGGAAAGATGATTCATGTAAGACAGCTTTGTAGATTAATCCAGATCTTGAGGCATAATTTTTCAATAATTCGTATTACACTGTATGTCTTATCATGAAGATAGAGATACTTCTCTGATCCATTTCTTTAACCCAGA
>Ga0228535_1002649_pt1 | contig 16121 bp, 14 predicted proteins | sample SJ1metagenome_FD_168457 | JGI IMG/M metagenome (GOLD analysis project Ga0228535, IMG submission 168457) | Enriched culture of PCE-dechlorinating microbial communities from Ithaca, New York, USA - SJ1 | ecosystem: Engineered > Modeled > Simulated communities (microbial... > Unclassified | place... | reverse complement strand
CGGGCTGCGGGCTACGCCCTCCGCCCCTTTCCTTGAACATCGTTAAAAGCGGACATATCATGTGCTACAAAATAGGACTTTTCTATTTGCTGCTAACAGATGAGAAATGATGAGAAATGATCCGGGGCCGGCCGGTCTTGCCAAAACAGCGATTGCATTTCTTCGGAAATGCATTATGCTGCCACGGGAGTTTTCGAGGTGGAACCGCAATGGACATGCCAACCATTATTTCAACGCTGGTGTCCCTGATCAACAGCGCGGCGGTGATTGTCGTCATCGCTTATTTTTTAACCCGCAGCCCGCTCTTTGCCCGTGTTCTGGAGCGCAATATGACGTGGCGGGATCGGGTCCCCCTGATCCTGATTTTCGGCTTGTTTTCCATTTACGGCACGCTGGCGGGATTTCCCGTTCTCGGCGGAATTGCGAGCATTCGGGATCTGGGGCCGGCCGTCGCCGGCCTTTTGGCAGGACCCGTGGTGGGACTGGGGGCGGGAATGATCGGCGGCGTACACCGCTATCTGCAGGGCGGTTTTACGGCGGCGGCCTGCGGAATTGCCCCGGTGGCGGCCGGTTTGGCCGGAGGCCTCCTGTATCTTCTGAAACGCAAACAGTTTCTGGGAATCGGCAAGGCTGTCCTGTTCATGATCGGCGTGGAACTGTTTCACATGGCTCTGGCGCTTGCCTTAAGCCGCCCCTGGGAGCAGGCGGTGGCGCTGGTGGAGAGTACGATTATTCCCATGATCGCGGCGAATGCCCTTGGCATCGGCGTTTATGGCTTCATCATGACGAACCTCCTCAAGGAGCGCGCGCTGGAAAAAGCGAAGCTGACGATGGAAGGCGAACTCAGCGCGGCCCGGGAGATTCAGATGAGTCTGGTCCCGAAGACCTTTCCGCCCGTTCCCGCCCGCGAGGAATTTTCCCTCTATGCCGCGCTGGAGCCGGCGCGGGTCGTGGGAGGCGATCTGTACGATTTTTATTTCGTCGGGGACAATCGCTTTTTCTTCATGATCGGCGACGTGTCCGGAAAGGGCATTCCCGCCGCTTTGTTCATGGCGGTGACGCGGACGGTGATGAAAACCAGAATGCAGCCGGCCGACAAGGGACTGGGCCGGATCGTGTCCGATGTCAACCGGGCGCTTTGCGACGGCAACGACGCCTCGATGTTCGTGACGGCTTTCTGCGGCCTTTTGGACATTTCGACCGGCGAGGTGACGTATGTCAATGCCGGCCACAATCCACCGGTGCTGGTGAAAGCCGGCGGCGACGTTTCGCTGCTCTCGGTGGCGGCGAATGTGCCGTTGGGCATCGTCGAAGGCATGACGTATGAGGAAGGCACGCTGCGCCTCGATGGCGGCGACACGCTCGTGCTTTACACGGATGGAGTGACCGAGGCCACAAACAGGCAAAAGGCTTTCTTTACCGAAAAATGCTTTCTGGAGGTTTTGGAAGGCGCCCGCCGGTTGTCGGCTCAGGGGATTGTGGAAAAAACCATTGCGGCCGTGCATGCCTTTGCCGCGGGCGCGAGCCCGGCTGACGACATCACCCTTTTGGCTCTGAGAATGGAACGGCGCTCCGGGCGGTTGTAGCCGCAAACCGCGGCAGACGGCGAAATTTCCGTTTGCTACTGGACGGGCCGGACATCCACAATAAAGTATTCCGTTTCACCGAAGCAGGTGGTGGGCACGCCCTTGTGTTGCTGGTAAAGGAGGGCGACGCGCCTGCCCGCGAGCGCGTTGATGCGCCGGGCCACTTCATTGTCCCGGATGCTGAAGAGAAACTTGTCGGGAATGGCGCCGGGCATGGTCACCATCGCCATCTCGCCTTCCCAGGTCTTGCAGATCCAGCCGGTTTTCGAAAGCTTTTGAACATACCCGACGCGTTCGCCTTCGGAAAAACTCCAGGCGAGGGTGATCCAGACGTAAATCGCGGCAAGCGCCGCCAGACCCAGAAGGATGCCTGCCGTCCACAGCAGCCGGCGGCCCCATGCTTTTCCTCCGTTTGTGTTTGTCATCCCTGAACTCTCCCGGTTTTATTGGCGGAGATCCGGCCGGTCATTTGCCGGCTTTCTTTTTTGCGGCGGATTTCCGCGGGCTTTGGGGCGCCGGTTTCCCGGCTGCGAATATGGCGGCGATGTGGCGGTTTTCCTCCTCGCCGACCGGTTCCTTGCCGGTGGTGATCTGCGCCGATTGATTTTCCGCCGACCAGTTGAACAGTACCGGCTTTTCGTTGCGCAGCATGTCCGTGACGGACAGCAGATCCGACCGGTGAAAACTGAGAAAGACCGTTCCGTTCAATCCCTGCCGGGGACCGGGGAGAATTCCCGTTCGCTCCACGAACGCCGCCATGCACAACAGCTTGTTTTGCGCGTCGTACAAATAAAGGAAAGCGGCGTTTTCACTGTTCATGGCCCGAAACTCATACTGGTAATTCGTCACTTCCGCACTGACATTCGGCATAAACGATCCTCCTTTCCGCCAAAGCGGTGCAGATTTCATCATGATTCGGTGCAATATTCAACAAATTTCTGGCGCGCGCACAGACGGCGCCAAACCGGCATAAAATCATTGCCTGCCTGCTCAAGGTATGGTAACTTCACTAAAATTATTCCAGTATCCCAGCTGGCGGGAGGCTCTGCATGAAGATACGGGTATTGGGTTGCCACGGTTCACAACTGCTTCATCACCGCACGACCAGTTTCCTGCTTGATCAAAACATTCTGGTGGATGCCGGAACGGTGACTCCCGTTCTGACGCTTCCCCAGCAGATGCGCATCGATTATATTTTGGTGACGCATGCCCATCTCGACCATGTGCGCGACATCATGTTCCTCGCGGACAACCTTTACTACGCCGGACGGAAGAAGCCGCTGGTCGTTCTGAGCAGCCGCGGCATCATCGACAGTATTCACCGCCACCTGTTAAACAACGTCATCTGGCCGGATTTTACCCGGATTCCCGATCGGCGCGCGCCGCTCATCCGATTTGAGGCTTTGTCGCCCGGCCGGAAAAAAACGGTAGGGTCCTGGCAGGTGCGGGCGCTGAGGGTCCACCATACCGTGGAAACCCTGGGATTTCTGATGGAATCGAAAGGCAAGGCAGTCCTCTTCCTGGGGGACACGGGACCGACCGAGGACGTCTGGAAAGCCGCCGGCGCCGTTGCCGGATTGAAGGCGGTTTTCGTGGAAACCTCTCTGCCCGGCGCAATGCAGCCGATAGCGGACAAAACCGGGCATCTCACGCCGGCCACGCTTGCCGCCGAGCTCCGGAAGCTTAAAAACAGACAGGCAAAGATCTATCTTTACCACATGAAGCCTCAGTATGCCCGGGCGATCCGCCGCGAAATAGGCGCTCTCGCGGATGAAAAAATCGCCATCATTGAAGATGGTCAGGTCATCCGCATTTAACGTCACCGGCAATTCCATGAAACCTTTTCATCCCGCAGACTATCTTTCCGGCCTCAACATCGACGTGATGCGTTTCGGTCTGGAGGCGATCACGGCTTTGCTTGACAGCGCCGGCCGTCCGCAAAACGATTTTCCCGCGGTCCTGATCGGCGGCACCAACGGTAAAGGCTCCACCGCCGTCATGCTGGCGGCCATGCTGCGGCAGGCGGGCCTGCGGGTCGGTCTCTACACATCGCCGCATCTGGTGGACGTGCGCGAGAGAATCGTCGTTAACGGCGTCAAAATCCCCCGCCGCGAACTGGAAAAACTGCTGGCTGAAATCCGGGATCTGGCGCGCGAACCGATCACCTATTTCGAATGCCTGACGGCCGCGGCCTTTCTTTATTTTTCCCGCCGCCGGGTGGATCTGGCCGTTCTGGAGGTGGGCCTCGGCGGACGGCTCGACGCCACCAACGTCTGCCGGCCGCTGGTCTCGGTGATCACGAACATCGCCCTGGAGCATACGGCCTGGCTGGGGAAAACGCTGGCGGACATCGCGTGCGAAAAAGCCGGGATTATCAAAGAGGGAGGCATCTGCCTCACAGCGGCCCGCCAGCCGAAGGTTCTGGACGTTATTGAAAAGACCTGCCGGAATCGACAGGCGGCGCTGTTTCGTCTCGGAGATGATTTCAAAATCCGGCGGCATCCGGACGGATCCGTTTCCTATACCGGCCGGCTGCGAAAAATTGGTCCTCTGACCGTCCCCCTGTCCGGCCGGCATCAGGCGCAAAACCTGGCGCTGGCGCTGGCCGCGGTCGAAGTTCTGGAGGAAAAAGGCTACCGGATCGGGGCCGCGGCCATTGCCCGCGGATTGGCCAAGACGCGCTGGCCGGCGCGCCTGGAAACGCTTTTGTCCTGCCCGCTTTTTCTGCTCGACGGAGCGCATAATCCGGCGGGCATCGCCACACTGTGCCGGACGCTCAGGAAAGACTTTTCCGGCCGCCGTCTGATTTTGATTTTCAGCGCGCTGGCCGACAAGAATTATCGCGGCATGCTCGACCGGATTGGTCCGCTGGCCGGCTTCATTTTTCTGCCGCCGCTTGCCACCGGCCGCGCCGTGGCGCCCGGGACGCTTGCCGCGTATGCGCAAACCAGAGGATATCCGGCCTCCGTGACGGCCGGTGTGGCGGAGGCGGTCGAGCGGGCGCTGGCCCGGGCCGGCGCCCGCGATGTGATCTGCGCCTGCGGCTCTCTTTATCTGGCCGGAGAGATAAAACATTTATTTCCAGACCGGGCCGGTTGTGGTAAGACACCTGCCGTCGGAAAAAAAACAAGGCGCTGAAATAGTGAAAAGTCGATTACGGCAGGTTTTGATGATTCCACTTTTGAAAGCAAATCCGGCCGGCCGTCCGCGGCGCGGGCCGAAACGGACCGGGCCGGGCAAGCGGGCGTGGTCCGTTCTCTGGGGATGCTTCCTCGGCGTCTGGCTGTGCACTTTGCCCGTATGGGCGGCGCCGGATGTCGGAATGCCTCCCTCCGCAAAGGCCGCGGCTCTAGATACGCTGCCGGCCGCGCCGGATTCCGCAACGGCGCCGGCGGGGCAGTCTCCCGGGGAAACATCGCCAATAAAGGATCAAAGCAAACCTGCCGCACCGACGGGACAGTTCAATGCCCTGGCGCAGGGGGACGCGCCGGTCCGAATCGAGGCGGACGCTCTGTCCTACGACGCCCAGCGCGACGTGTATGCGGGGGAGGGCAATGTTGTCATCACTTACGGCGCGGGCGTTCTGCGGGCCGCCAGCGTGGAGTACGACCGGAAGAATCAACTGGCGACCGCCCGGGGCGGGGCCTTGCTCAAAATGGGGGAGGATTCGCTCGAAGGGGACAGCATCACGGTCAACGTCGCGGACCAGACCGGTGTGGCTTACAACTCGAAAGCCTTTTACGCGCGCAACCATTTTTACATCCGGGGCGACAAAATCGAGAAGACCGGTTTGAACAGCTACCGGATTGAAAAGCCCCTGGCAACCACCTGCGACGGCGACAATCCCGACTGGCAGGTGGCCGGCTCCGAAATGAAAGTGACTCTGGAAGGGTACGGCTGGGTGACAAACGCCCGGCTTTTAACCAAGGGGGTGCCGGTGGTCTATACGCCCCTGGTGGCCTTTCCGGCCAAAACGCTGCGCCAGACGGGATTCCTTCTGCCTTACCTGGCCTATTCGCGCAACAAGGACGGCCTGGACATCGAAATTCCCTTCTACTGGGCGATCAACTCCCAGATGGATGCGACGTTTTATTCGCGCTACATGGAAAAAAGAGGCTTCAAGGAAGGCGTGGAATTCCGGTATATCGCCGGCAGCCGGTCCTACGGCACGATTTACGGCGATTACATGGAGGATAACAAGCACGTCACGGAAACGCTCGGCCTGACGATCAGCCGCGACTGGCAGGAGATGCACCGGCGCTGGTCTTTTCTGGCCAACCACGAGACGAAATTCGATTCCCAGTTCTATGTCCGGACGGACATCCGCCGCGTTTCCGACGCCTGGTATTTTCGCGATTTCAACGCCCACAACTACTATCTTTCGAACTGGGCCGCCACGGAAGAGGATCCGTTTAAAAAAATATCCTTCCAGGGAAACGAATATCTGCGGTCTCTCGAATCCACTGCGCGTGTTTTCAAGGGCTGGAACAATTATAACCTGATGGCGCGGTTCAGCGCGACGGACGATTTTGCGGCCGCGAACAACCGCACCTTGCAGAAGTATCCGGAAATCATTTTTACCGGCATCCGGCAGCCGCTTTGGGCCACGCCCCTGTACGTCGAATTTGCCGGCCAGTATGACTACTTTTACCGCGAAGACGGCGCCCGGGGGCATTATGCCGAAGTTGCGCCGACGGTCAGCCTCCCGCTTGCCCTCTCCCGTTATGTCCGCGTGACGCCGCAGCTGACCGTGCGGGAAATCTACTGGAGCCGCGATGACCGCGATGCCAACGCGGCCAACCGCAGCAGCGACCGGTTCGTTTACAATATCGGCGTTGCGGCCTCGAGCCGTCTGTCGCGCATTTTCGATGTCCGCATTCTCAACTGGGACAAGATCCGGCACGAAATCCGGCCGGAAATCGCTTATTCCTATATGCCCGGCGTCCGCTATGACAACATTCCCGGCCTCCGGCAGGACGATCTGCCCGACTATCTGCCGAAGGTGCGCACTTTCCTCGACGCCTTCTCGACCTTCAACGCGGTCGACGGCAGGGCCATCGGAGAACAAAACGCGCTGGCCTGGTCGCTCACCAACACGCTCACCGCCCGCGTGCAAAACAAAATCCTGGGGGCGGGCTATCTGGAACTGCTTCGTTTCAAGCTCTACCAGGTTTATGATATCTACGAGGCGAAAAAAGACATGACCGGCGTCACGGCCGCAAGGCACCCTCTGTCGGACCTGGGCATCGAGTTTGATCTCGCGCCGCATCCTTATGTTTCTTTTTCAGCCCGCAATACCTACAGTGTTTACAGCGGGTGGAAGGAATTGAACTTTGATCTGAATCTGAGCGACTGGCGCGGCGACCGTCTTTCCGTGGGTTACCGCTACACGCTCGATTCCATCGAAGCCATCAATCTGGACCTGCGGGCGGCGCTTACGGACCGTTTGAGCGGCCGTCTGGCAGTCCGTCTGGATCAGTTCAACAACCAGACGGTGGAAAACACGGTCGGTCTGCTCTATACCGAACAATGCTGGGGGCTCGGGGTCGACTACACCCGAACGCATGACGACGAACGGATCATGCTGAAGATATCGCTCACCGGGTTGGGATCACTGGGAATTTAGCCTCCGGATGCCCCTCGCGCGGCCCGGGCGGGCGCCCCTTGCGGCGGCATGAATATTTTCCTTGACAAACCGGCGGGAATTGCATAGCTTGCGCCTTTAAATTTTTAATATTTGGCGGTTTGAATATGAAGACATTTTCAGCGAAGGCAAGTGAGATCAAACAGGACTGGTATGTGGTTGATGCGACCGATAAAATATTGGGAAGGCTCGCCAGTGAAATCGCCCTGCGCCTTCGGGGCAAGCACAAAGCGATTTATACGCCGCACGTGGATTGCGGCGATTTTATCGTCGTGGTCAACGCCGAAAAGATCACACTCACCGGGAAAAAGCTCACCGACAAGATTTACTACGCCTATTCCGGTTATCCGGGCGGTCTTCGGGAAACGTCCGCCGGAAAGATGCTCGCGGAAAAACCCGAACGGTTGATCAAAACGGCGGTTGCCGGCATGCTGCCGAAAAACAATCTCGGCAGGAAAATGCTCAAAAAACTGAAGGTATACAGCGGCAACGCGCATCCGCACGAGGCTCAGTGTCCGCAGGCGCTGACGGTATAACATCATCAAGGATTATTTGGGAGAGATCATGACAGTACAACGTTTTTATGCAACCGGTAAAAGAAAAAGCGCCATTGCCCGCGTTTATATGAAATCCGGCAGCGGCAACATCATCGTGAACAAAAGAAACTACGAGGAATATTTTACGCGTCCCAGTCTGAAGATGATCATCCGCCAGCCGCTGGAAATTACCGGAAAGAAAGACCAGTTCGATCTGTATGTCAACGTGGCGGGCGGCGGTGCGGCCGGACAGGCCGGCGCGGTCAAACACGGCATTTCCAAAGTCCTTCTGGCATATGACGCGGAGTTGCGGCCCATCCTGAAAAAAGCGGGATTTTTGACGCGCGACGCCCGGGTCAAGGAAAGAAAGAAATACGGACAGCCGGGAGCCCGCAAGAGATTCCAATTCTCCAAACGTTAATTTCTCAGGGGGGCTTACAGGCCCCCCTTTTTTTTGGAGTTTTAATTTATGTCCATCAAAACAGCCATTTTCGGCGCCAGCGGCTACACCGGCCAGGAACTGATTCGGATTCTATCCGCTCACCCGCAGGTGGAACTCGTGGCCGCCACCTCACGGCGCTATGCCGGCGTGCCGGTGGCGGAGGTTTTTCCGTCGCTGCAGGGCCGAACGTCGCTTGCCTATGTCAACGCCAGCCCCGAAGAAATCGCATCCGGATGCGACGTGGTTTTTCTGGCCCTGCCGCACGGCGTGTCTATGGAGATCGCGCCCGTCTTTGTGCGCGCGGGCCGGAAAGTGATCGATCTTTCCGCCGATTACCGCCTGCGGGATCTGGCCACCTATGAAAAATGGTACGCGAAGCACACAAGCGCCGATCTCATCGGACGGGCGGTTTACGGCATTCCCGAACTGTACAGAAATGAAATCAAAAACGCCCGGCTCATCGCCAATCCGGGATGCTACCCGACCAGCATCATCCTGGGGCTGGCGCCGGCGCTGAAAAACAACCTGCTGGACGTCTCCACGATCATCGCCGATTCCGCATCCGGCGTGAGCGGCGCAGGGCGCGATCCCGTCGTCGGTTCGCTCTTCTGCGAGGTGGACGGCGGATTCAAGGCCTACAAGGTCGGCAAGCACCGCCACACGCCGGAGATCGAACAGGAGCTCAACCGGCTGGCCGGCGAACCGTTCGCCGTTACCTTCACGCCGCATCTGCTGCCGGTCAAAAGGGGCATTCTCAGCACGATTTACGCGACGCTGAAAAAGGACATCCGGCCCGCCGAGCTCGCCGAGCTTTACGCCGACGCCTATGCCGGCGAAAAATTCGTGCGGATTTGCCCCGCGGGAGCCACGCCCAATATTTCGTCCGTTTGCGGATCCAATTCCTGCGACATCGGTGTGGTCTGCGATCCGCGGACGAACCGGGTGATCATCGTTTCCGCCATCGACAATCTGGTGAAGGGCGCCGCCGGACAGGCCGTGCAGAACATGAATCTTATCGCCGGTCTGGCGGAAGACTGCGGCCTTGCGGCTCCCCCGCTTTATCCCTGACGAAAGAAGAAGCATGTCTCAGAAAATATTCAATACGAAGACGCGAAAAAAGGAAGTTTTCCAGCCGATCGAAGAAGGCGCCGTCGGCATGTACGTTTGCGGAATCACGGCCTACGACGTCTGCCATGTGGGCCATGCCCGCGCCGCGGTGGTGTTTGACGTGATTTTCCGGCATTTCCGGGCCCGCGGCTACCGCGTGACCTACGTGAAGAATTTTACCGACATCGACGATAAAATTATCGACCGGGCCAACCGCGAAGGAGTGACCATTACGGACATTACCGATCGCTATATCCGCCTGCACGACGAAGATATGGCCGCGCTCAACGTCCTCGCGCCGACGATCACGCCCAAGGCCACCGAACATATGGCAGACATGATCACGCTGATCCGGACGCTCGAGGAAAAGGGCATCGCCTACGCGGTGGACGGCGACGTCTTTTTCGCCGTGGGAAACTATCCCGCTTACGGGGGGCTGTCGGGGCGCAACCTCGACGAGATGATGGCCGGCGCCCGCGTGGACGTCAACGACAAGAAGCGCAATCCCCTGGATTTCGTGCTGTGGAAGAAAAGTAAGGAAGGCGAGCCTTCCTGGGAAAGCCCCTGGGGGGCCGGAAGACCCGGCTGGCACATCGAATGTTCGGCCATGAGCCGGCGTTATCTTGGGGACACGTTCGACATCCACGGCGGCGGCGAAGATCTCGTTTTCCCGCACCATGAAAACGAAATCGCCCAGTCCCAGGCCGCGACGGGAAAGCCTCCGGTGCATTACTGGATCCACAACGGCTTTGTTAAAATCAACGCCGAAAAGATGTCCAAGTCGCTGGGCAACATCTTTCCGATCCGGGAGATTATCCGGCAGTACCACCCGGAAGTCTTGCGGCTGTTCATGATTCAGAGCCACTACCGCAGCCCGGTGGACTATTCGGATACGGCCCTCAGGGAGACCCGGACGGCGCTCATCCGCTGTTACACGGCGCTCAGGCAGATGAAGGATCTGCGCGCCCAATCCGGTGGCGCCGGCGACGCAGCCGGGGCGGCCGCAGGCGGCTACGCAAAAAGGCTTAACGACCTTGCGGAAAAATTCGACGCGGCGCTCGACGACGATTTCAATACGGCTCAGGCGCTGGGATTTGTGTTCGAGGCCGCCCGGTTGATCAATACCGTCACGACGGCGGAAAAAAAGATGCCGGCGGCGGCAAAGCTTGCCGTTTGCAACGCTGCAGCCGCGAGGTTCGCGCATTTCGGCGCTGTGCTGGGCGTTTTTCAGTCCGATCCGGATGAATTTTTCCGCGCGGACCGCAGTCTGGAAGCCGCCAAGCGGGGCCTGGATATTCCCCAAATCGAATCCCTCATCCGGGACCGCGATAAGGCCCGTGCAGAAAAAGACTGGAGCCGGGCGGACGACATCCGCCGGGAACTGGCCGCGATGAACATCCTGCTGAAAGATGCGGCGGGCGAGACCTTCTGGTCGATCGAGTAGCGCCGGTATCCTGAAGTTTTTTCTTCTGTTGCGGCGGTGCGTTTTCTTTTCCGATTGCCGAATTATATGGAAAATAAACAACGTCGTGGTATATACTTCGGCTCGCTGGGAATATCTCATCCATTAACAAAAAGTTCTTGCTTACTGTGAGGCAGCACATGAAGAACATATCTGGCAAATGGCCGGTCTTTGTCGTCGTTTTACTGGGGCTTTTGATCTTATTCGGGCCGTCATCCGACAGCAAGGTTTCCGCCCGGGATAAAAATATTTACAAGGAGCTGAAAACGTTTACCGAAGTTCTGGACATGGTACAGAAAAACTATGTCGAGGACGTAGACTCCGCCACGCTGATCCAGGGGGCAATCAACGGAATGATCAAATCCCTCGATCCCCACAGCGCGTTCATGACGCCGGAAATTTACAAGGAACTGGAAGCGGAAACGCAGGGGCAGTTCGGAGGCATCGGCATTGAAATCACTATCCTGAAAGATGTGCTGACGGTCGTGTCTCCCATCGAGGATACACCCGCCCACCGGGCCGGCGTGAAATCCGGCGATTCGATCATCAAAATCGACGGCAAGTCCACCAAGGACATCACCATCATGGAAGCCGTGAAAAAACTCCGCGGCCCCAAGGACACCCAGGTGACCATCACGATTCTGCGGGAGACGATGACCCAGCCCAGAGACATCACGCTGACGCGGGCCGTGATCCAGGTCAAAAGCGTCAAGGCGAAAGCGTTCGAAGACCACATCGGTTATATCCGCATATCCTCCTTCAACGAGCGCACCGCCACCGACCTGCGCAAGGCGCTGGCCGATGTCGGCGAGAAAACAAAGCCCATGAAGGGGCTGGTGCTGGATTTGCGCAACGATCCGGGCGGACTGCTCAGCCAGGCCATCGAGGTTTCGGACATGTTTCTCAAATCGGGCGTGATTGTTTCGACGCGCGGCCGGACCAAAAGCATGGAAACGAAAACGATGGCGCGGGACGCGGGCGGCAAGGAAATCACGGTGCCTCTGGTTGTCCTGGTAAATGAGGGGACGGCCAGTGCGGCGGAAATTGTGGCGGGCGCGCTGCAGGACAACGGCCGGGCGCTGATTGTCGGCACGCAGACCTTCGGAAAGGCGTCCGTACAGACGGTGATTCCCATGGAAGACGGATCGGCTCTGAAATTGACCACCGCCCGGTATTACACGCCCAGCGGCAAGTCCATTCAGGCCGAGGGAATCCGGCCGGATATTCTCGTTCGTCTGGTAAAACCGGCTGAAGAGGCGGAAAACCACCTGGAAGAGCGGCTGCGGGAAAAAGACCTCAAGGGGCATATCAAGCCGGTCCAGGAAGACGGCAAACCCCTGGAGGAGGCCAGGCCGGAAGAGTTGAAGGAAACCGTCGATTTGGCCCGGGACAATCAACTCAAAACGGCCGTGGATATTTTAAAAAGCTGGCATATCATGAAAAAGAATCTGGCCAACTGATGCCGGATCGCGCGGGGGCGGATCATCGTCGGCGATGGGAAAAAAGAAGAAGAAAAACAGGCTGACGGCGGCACTGGTGGTGCTGATTGTCGCGTCCATTGCCGCCATCCTTTTCGTGGCGCTGTTTCACCGCGAGGAGCCGGTCGGGCCCGCATCTCCCGCCGGGCAGAAAAAAGCGATCCGGCAGGCTAAAACCGAATCCCGGGAAAAGCCGCGACCGCAGCCTCCGGCCGGCAAGGAACAGGAGAAAAGCACCGCAGGGGCGACGCCTGCGCCGGCGCCTCCGGCCGGGAAAGAAAAAGTCGTCGTCGCCAAGGCCGTTCCGCCCCGTCTGCCCCTGAAAGAAGTGGCCGTCATCATCGACGATATCGGCTACGACATGCAGCCGGTGCGCGAACTGTTAAGCATCGATGCCGAGATCACGTTTGCCGTGCTGCCGCTTTTGCCCCACTCGCGCGAGGCGGCGCTTGTGCTCCACCGGGCAAGCCGGGAGACCCTGTTGCATCTGCCCATGGAACCTGTTTCCTACCCCAAGGACAAGCCGGGCCAGGGCGCCCTTTTTACGGACATGAGCGCAGAGGAGATTGTTTTGCAGCTCGAGAAGAATCTGGACTCCGTTCCCCACGCGGTGGGCGTGAACAACCACATGGGGTCCAAATTCATGGCGGACAGCCAAAAGCTCGAACCGGTTTTCCGGCAGCTGAAGAAGAGGAATCTGTTTTTCATTGATTCGCGCACCACACCGTCTTCGCAAACAACAGCGGTGTCCCGGCGGCTGCAGCTTACCGTCGCGTCCCGCAGAATCTTCCTCGATAACGAACGCGATTATGATAAAATTTACCGGATTTTGATGGACGTGGCCAACGCGCCGGCCGGAAGCGGACCGCTGATTGTGATCGGCCACCCCTATCCGGAAACGATTCGGGCGCTGCGCGACGCCAATCGGATTTTTCAGGAAAAAGGCGTTTCGATCCGGCCGGTGTCGAAACTCCTGAAACGAGAAGCCGCCGCTGCGGCCTCCTGATCGGGCCGGTATGGAGAACCCCCGCACAATGCTGAAAACAATCACCCATTTCCTGCTCTGCGGCGCGCTTTTTCTTGCGTTTGCGTGCGGCTGCGCTTTTTCTCCCGGCATCCGGCCGTCTGCGGAGGCTCCGCCGCCAGAGCAGTACTCGGCGCAGGCCGGCTACCGCTATTCGCTGGCGGTGCTCGCCCGTCTCAACGGAGACCTGAACGGCGCCATCGGTCATCTGAAGCAGGCGCTGGCCCTGAATCCCGACTCGCCGTATCTGGCCACGGAACTCGTTTCGCTTTATATTGAAAACAATGCCAACGATCTGGCGCTCGCGCTGGGCGAAGCCGCGCTGGCCAGGAATCCCGGCAACAGTGAACTGCGTTCCATCATGGGCGGGCTGTATTTCAATCTGCGCCAGTACGACAAGGCGATCCGGGAGTACCAGGCCGTCATCCGTCTGGATGCGGACAATCAGGTGGCTTATCTGTATCTGGCAACCATCTATGCCGAAGAAAAAAAATATAAAGAGGCGGAAGACGCCTATCGCCGGATGCTGGAGATCGACCCCGAAAACGTGATCGGAATGTTCTACTACGCGAAAACGCTTACGCAGATGGAGCGTCCGGCGCAGGCCGAGGCGCTCTATGCGAAGATCATTGCCAGGCGGCCGGCGTTTGAAGCGGCCTGGCTCAGCCTCGCGGCGCTGTACGAAGCGCAGAAAAAATACGATGAGGCCATCGGCGTTTACCGCCGTTATCTGGGCGTCAATCCCGCGCGCCAGAACCTCCGCGCCAAGATCGGCGACCTGCAGGTCAAGGCGGGTCGGCCGTCCGAGGCGGAAAAAGAGTTTAAGGACCTGCTGGCCGTCGATCCGTCCAACCGCGAAATTCACACCGCGCTCGGACTTTTGTACTACGACATGCAGCGGTTCGGCGATGCAGCGGCCGAATTTTCCGCGCTTCTGGAAACGGCGCCGGGCGACGACAAGGTGCGTTATTTGCTCGCCAACGCGCTGGAACAAAAGGGTGATGGACAAAAGGCGCAGGAAGAGTACGGAAGAATATCGCCCGGGTTTGAATTGTACATGAACGCCCAGATCCACGCGGCGATGATTTCCAAGAAAGCCGGAAAAATGACCGATGCCGTTGCGGTGATGGTCCGTGCAGTCGCCAAGCGAAAAGATCAGCCCGTGGCCTACCTGTATCTGTCGTCTCTGTATGAGGAGACGCGGGATCTTGCCGCCGCGGAAAAAACGGTCCGGGAAGGCCTCGGGCTCTTTCCGCGCAACACGGATCTGCTTTACGTTTTGGGAATGCTGCAGGAAAAATCCGGCCGTTTCGACGACAGCATCCGCACCATGGAAAAGGTGCTGGACATCGATCCGCAAAACGCCGACGCGCTCAATTTCATCGGTTATTCCTACGCCGACCGCGGCATGCGCCTCGATGAAGCGGAAGAGATGATCGTTCAGGCGCTCAAGCTCAAACCCGACAACGGCTATATTCTGGATTCCATGGGATGGGTGCTTTTTAAAAAAGGGAAGGTCGCCGGCGCCCTGCAATACCTCAAGAAAGCCCTGGAATACCTGCCGGAAGACGCCGGCATCCTGGAGCATCTGGGTGACGCATATCTCGAAACCGGTAAGCGGGAGGAAGCGTTGGAGCATTACCGGCGGGCGCTTGAAAAGCAACCCGACAACAACTTACTGATCCGGAAGATCGACAGTCTGAAGCAAACGAAATAGCAGGGTTGGTTTTCCGCGGACAAAGGACGACACGATGACGTTGCGCTGCCGCATCGGCATAAAAGTGATCCCGGTTTTGCTTCTCGCGGCCCTGGTGTGCGCCTGCGCGGGAAAAGCCGTCCGGGAGGAGAAAACGCCCGGTCCCGGGCTTTTCAGGCCTCTGACGATGACGGAGCGCCTCGTCGCTACGGCGCAGATCGACCTCCTCGCGGATGAAAAACGCTATCCGCTCCGCGTGGCCCTGATTCTGCAGCGGCCGGCCTACCTGCGCCTGGAAGTGCTGCCGGTGATCGGCACGCCGGACTTCTTTCTTTCAGCCACGCCCGACGACCTGCGGGCTTTTTTTCCGTCCCGGGGGGAATTTTATACCGGCAAGCCGACCGCTGATCATCTGACGCATTTTCTGCCCTGGGGTTTGAGTGTTGAAGACGCGGTCTTTCTTTTGACCGGAGCTTTTCCGTTTCCGGAAGAAAATTTTTCATTTGCCGGGAAACGGGATGCCGCGGGCGGTCGACGGGCGCAAAGAAAGGATACGACAGGAAACACGCAGATCATCTGGATGGATCGGGAGGGCCGTCCGGACAAAGTGATTTGCCTGAGCGCAGACGGTGCGGATATTTATTCGGTCGGCTATGCGGATTATGACGGCGCAAACCGCCTGGCCGGGAAAATCACTCTCCGCTGGGCGAAGTCCGGCGCGTCCGTGACGGTCCGGTATGCCGACTGGAAAATCGAGCCGGCGGCGGATACGGCGGTCTTCAGCCTGCCGTACCCGCCGGGCGTTAAAATCATTTCGCTGGATTGACCGCTGCGGAGCGGAGATTTTTTTCCGTTCCGGCAATTTTAAAACGTCAGGGACCGATGACCTGGCCTCCGCCGATCACCAGACTCTTGGCCGTAATGTAGGATGCCGCCTCCGAACACAAAAAAAGAACCGCACCGGCGATTTCCTCCGGTTTTCCGAAGCGCCCGAGTGGAATCATGTCCAGCATGACCTTGTTGATTTCCGGCCCCCCGCTTTGCAGCGTCTGATCGAGCATCGGCGTTTCGGTCATTCCCGGACACACCGCGTTGATGCGGATGTTTTTGCGGCCGAACTCAACGGCCGCCGCCCGGGTGAGCCCG
>Ga0228535_1002648_pt1 | contig 16123 bp, 10 predicted proteins | sample SJ1metagenome_FD_168457 | JGI IMG/M metagenome (GOLD analysis project Ga0228535, IMG submission 168457) | Enriched culture of PCE-dechlorinating microbial communities from Ithaca, New York, USA - SJ1 | ecosystem: Engineered > Modeled > Simulated communities (microbial... > Unclassified | place... | reverse complement strand
GGGTGTGCTCATAGAAGTACTGATAGGCGCCGAATTCCCTGACCTCCAGATTGAATGCATCGGCGACCTTTGTCTGTCTTGGCACCAGCCCGGATTCCGTTATGGTCCCGAGCAGCCTTCCGCTGACTTTCCTGGATTTCTGCGTGGAGGGATCATACTTCGTCTTGCGTTCGTAGAGATACCAATGGCCGTTTATGTGCTTGATCTCGGTAGCCTGTGGCTTCTTGAAGTTCGTGATGAATTCGGGCCGTTCGTGCTTCTGTTCCATCCGTTTTTGCTCTCCCTAATATTTAGGTTGAGTAAAGTATGGCACACTTTGCCCGCATCGTAAAGATGTTGAAGTGGATAATTTGATATTTAGAAGGATTTTATTGGAGCCAGTGCATGGCTTGTTTTTGTAAAAGATTCCACGAATCAGAGACCTAAATATTATAAGTTACAGTTTAAGTGGCGAAAGTGAGATCCATGAAAAATCTTCCAATATATTTCTCACCCTCGCTCCTGTACTATTGAGGAAGGAGGAGTTATGACAAAAAAACCTCATGTATTGATTCTTATAAGTGATGAACATCGATCAGATGTTGCAGGGCTTGCAGGTGATACAGTTGTTCGCACCCCTGTATTGGATTGGATGGCAGAAACTGGTGTAGTGTTTTCCAATACATATACCCCCAGCCCCATCTGTGTTCCAGCCAGACAATGCATCATGGCGGGACAATACCCGAATACTTGCAATTGTGAAGGATGGAAAGGTCTGGATTACAAATATCCTACCTATGCAACACAATTTGGACGCTATGGATATCGCACAGTCGGGTTTGGAAAGATGCATCTGCAAGGATATGACCAGCTGGTAGGCTGGCAAAGCCGTCCTGTAGGGGATGTTTGCTATCACCATATAGAAAACAAGGCACAAGACTTCTATGTTGCAGAGCATGACGATAGTGACACCCTCAACTACGAAGGCACGAAGAAGTGGTCTGATGCAAAAGAACTGTTGAGAGCAGGAGTCGGAAGAACCAGAGGCCAGGATGTGCTTTCAGTCCAAGGAGCCTCATTATGGGTGGATGAGCATTTCAATGGGACCTGGGTACGACAGGCATGATTGAAATCACCCCACACTCCTGTATGTTGGTCTGCATGATCCCGATTATCCCTATCTCTGCAGTGAAGAGCGTTTCTCCTATTATTTAAACGGGGTGGAGTCCTTTGCCGTTGAAGAACAGTTTGACCATCCATTCTTGGGTACAAGCCCTTGGCCGAATGTGCCGTTGCAAGCAGGCAAGGATATCTCCCAACGAACAGTCAGACGGGCCAGAGCCGCATATTATGGCATGGTTGAGTGAATGGATGCTCACTTTGGACAAGTGCTTGACTCCTTGAAAAACGCAAGGGAGGATTTGGATGATTGGATCATCGTTTATCTGTCCGATCATGGAGACCAATTGGGTGAGCATGGCATCTGGGAAAAACAAAAATTCTTTGAAGGTTCTGCAAAGGTTCCTTTCATCATAAGAGCCCCCAAGTATTTGCCACAGGGCACCGTAGTAACAGAGAATATCAGTAGCATCGACCTCTTTCCCACACTTTGTGAGTTGGCAGGCTTGGAGATACCCCAAGGTCTCGATGGTAGTTCATTGGTCAATCTGGCAAAAGGAACCGATCCAAACTGGCGGGATTAAGCCTTCTCGTTCTTCTTGCAACAGGGATTTGAGAATGTGATGATAAAAAAAGGAACATTGAAGTACCAATGGTACTACCATGAGTCAAAGAAAGAGATGCCAGAGGTCTTGTTTGACCTAAGCAAGGACCTTCAGGAGACCAAGAATCTAATCGAAGACAGCAACTATAATGAACAGACTATAGAGTTCAGGAAGCAGTTGAAGAGAATCGGCTACGGCCTCTGAGAACACTATGAATTTGCTCCATATAAGAGACCTGGATTTATTCGGGTCTCTTATTACTTTTTAGAAAATAATTATTCAGACATCTACAAGTTCCTAAAAAATTACCATGAAGAAAAAATATTACGATATACAACTCCTTATATGGAGGTACTATAAAGGTAATTCACGACGAGGTGGTCAATGAAACAGACACTGCTACATACAAAAAAATTACACTATAAAAGCCTGAAAGGATACGAGCAATTATTGCTCATGCTCATTCCTGGAATTCTCTATTACATCATATTCCACTATGCACCAATTTATGGAATCATCATTGCTTTTAAAGACTTCACTTTTAAAAAAGGTTTTTTGGGTAGCTCCTGGGTTGGTTTGAAACATTTTCGATTGATGTTCGATAATCCTTCCTTCTACGAAGTATTTGGGAACACCCTGGTACTTGGGTTTCTGAAGTTGGTCATAGGGTTTCCCATCCCGATTCTGTTTGCCATCCTCATCAATGAAATTCGCTTTATAAAGATCAAAAAGACAGTGCAGACGGTCTCATACTTACCTCACTTTCTCTCGTGGATTGTATTGGGAGGCATGTTTTTCCAGATTTTCTCAATACATGGCCCGATTAATGAAATTATCAAGTTGTTTGGGGGTGAACCAATACGGTTTATGACAGAACCTAAACCATTCAGGATAGTATTGGTCTCCACTTATGTATGGAAATCGATGGGCTGGAACTCAATAGTGTATTTGGCAGCAATAACCGGCATCTCCCCTGAGCTCTATGAAGCTGCCATGATAGATGGAGCAAACAGATTCCAGAGGATGTGGCGTATAACCCTTCCATCCTTGGCTCCGGTGATAACTGTCATGCTGATATTGGCTGCAGGGCAAATCATCAAGGATGACTTTGATCAGATTTTCAATCTCTATAATCCAGCGGTTTATGAGACCGCTGATGTAATCTCCACCTATGTATATAGGCAGGGTCTGGAAATGATGAACTACAGCTATGCAACGGCAGTCGATTTGTTCAAGAACATCATCGCCCTGGTCTTCGTATTTGGAACCAACCGGGTTGCAAAAAGTATGAATGAGTACGGTATCTGGTAAGGAGTTGCTACAATGCATGTAAGAAAAATTGGTCTATTTGACATAATCAATACAGCTATCATGTTGGGAATCTTGATCATCATGCTCTATCCAATGCTTAATGTGCTGGCAGTCTCCTTCAGTGGGGTTACTAAACTTGGACTGGGTCTTTTGCCACAACACTTCACATTCAAGAACTATCAGATAGTGTTTAATAACAGAGCTCTGTGGTTTGGCTTCGGTAACACCTTGATACGGGTAGGATTGGGAGTTGTTTGTACGTTGATAATCACCTTGTTGATGGCGTACCCCCTCTCCAAGAAGGCGCTTCCCTTTAAAAAAGCCATTACCTTTTTTGTCGTATTCACGATGTTTTTTAACGGTGGCATGATACCCAATTATATCGTAATCCGGTCCCTTGGGCTCATTGATAGCCGTCTTGCACTCATTCTTCCCCGATTGGTGGACACCTTTGCCCTGATTGTAATGCGCAATTTCTTGATGACGATTCCGGAATCCCTGGAAGAAGCTGCAAAAATTGATGGTGCATCCTACTTCACGATACTGTTTAAAATCATCGTTCCGATTTCAATCCCCATCATCGCTACAGTGGTATTATGGACTGCTGTCTGGCATTGGAACTCTTGGTTTGACGCTATGATTTATATTCAGTCGCAGAGCAAGCAGGTCCTGCAATTGATCTTGCGTAGAATCGTCATCGAAGGAACGGCTTCAGCAATGAGCCTCTCAATGGATGATGCCAATACGGTAGCCAACCCAGATATGATTAAAGCAACAACCATCATAGTATCAACACTTCCTATAGTGTGTTCCTATCCTTTTTTGCAGAAATACTTTGTGAAAGGAATCATCGTAGGGTCAGTGAAGGAATAGTGTATTTTGGAACCGTTGGTTCCATGAAAAATAGCAGGAGGTAATGAGTATGAAAAAAGTGGTTTCATTATGTATGATAATGATTCTCGTCAGTGCGTCATTCGTATTTGGTGCTGGTAGTAGGGAAGTAGTAGCTCCGTCTGTAGCTGATGGAATTGTAGAATTCTCTTATTCCATCCTGGCAGATGTTCCACCAAGAGCAGATGCACCGGTTATCAAGGATTTGGAAGCATTGTATGGTATCAAGATTAATTATGTCAATATTGAACGTAGTCAGTACAACCAGATGCTCGGTCTGAAGATATCTTCAGGGGAGACTCCCAATGCCTTCATGCTTGATGGCAATATGCTTCAGTACGCACAGTTTGCTGAACAGGGAGTGCTTCGGTCGATTCCTTTGAACATGATGCAAAAGTATGCCCCAACTCTCTATGAAAAACAGAAACCTTACTTCAAGTATCTGCTCATCGATGGAGAGCTCTACGGCATCACCAAAGAGAAGGCAACCAATGATTATCCTTTGAATGCAATTTGGAGAAAGGATTGGCTGGAAAATGTAGGCATAGACAAAGTTCCTGAAACCTTGGCGGAAGCTGAAGAAGCCTTCTATGCATTTGTAAACAAGGACCCTGACAGAAATGGAAAGAAAGACACCTATGCATTGGGCAAAAGCGGCCTTGATATGATTTTTGGTGCCTTTGGTGGTATCCCTTGGGGCCCTTGGCCGCAGTACTCACTTTGGTTGGAAGATGGCCAAGGAGGATTACAACATGCGGCAGTACTTCCAGGAATGAAAGATGCCCTTGCTCTTCTTCAAAAGTGGTACAGAGATGGCCTGATTGATCCTGAGTATGTAATTGGAGAGAACAAAGGTGGTTACTGGGCTATTTCGACGGACTTCTTCAATGAAAGAATCGGATTTACTGGTCTTGGCCACTACTATCACTGGATTCCCGACACCCTGTATGAAGGGTATCCAGGAGGACAGGTATTTGCAGAGTTCAAGAAACTAAGACCCAACGCAAGAATTGCCTATGGCAAGGCAGTCTCTGGTCCAAAGGGGGATGCCGGAACTTGGCTTTATCCCGTAGGAGTAGGAGCGGCAGGTCTGACCGTATTCAGCGCAGAGACCACTGATGAGCAGTTGATCAAATTGCTTCAGATTGCTGAAGACCAGGTTACCAACTACGACAACTATCTACTTGCCATGTTTGGTCGAGAGGGCGAACACTGGGTACGTGATGAGAAGTCACAAGCAGTGACTCCTGTAGGAAAGTTCAATACCAGAACAACCTATTTGGACGAAGGTATTAGAGTGTTTTATCTAGTGGAGGATATTTCCTTTGCAAGAAGAGACAACCCGCTTGCCTTCGAGTTTGCAGATAAGTATTACTCGTTCCCCGGTTACCGCAATGAGTTACTGGTATCGGTGCCTTCTGAGAGAATCTACCGTACCGATTTGGAGAAACTTAGAGACCAGTATTATACAGCAATTATCAGCGGAGCGCGTCCAGTAAGTGATTTTGATGAATTTGTAGCAATTTGGAATAAACAAGGTGGTGCGCAGATTAAGGCTGAGGCTGATACTTGGTACAAGAGTCTGACTAAATAGCATTGTTTTGTTGATGTGTAGAATCAGGTCCTCACTTGAGGGCCTGAGTATTAAACGGTGATGAGGTTCGTTGTATGTTTATTCATCCGCGTATCCCGGAAAATTTAATATCACTGTCAGAGCAAGATTCGAAAACAATCACTGACACTGAACTTTCATATATTACTCGTTGCAATACGCAAGCAATACAGGAAACTATAGTGCAGGCTTCTCTAGGGAACGGGAGTAATTGTGTACTCATTCCCTCAGGCCGATATAGTGTCACTACCTTGGTCTTGTACTCAACAGTAACCTTGTATCTCACTCGAGAGGCGATGCTTGTTGCCTCTCCTACCTATGAGGAATACCCACAGGTTGAACAAAAACGCCCTTGTAAAATGGACACTGACTATAATCATAGATGTCTGATTTTTGCTCAGGATGCTCACAATATTGCATTGTTCGGACCAGGAACCATTGATGGTTCTGCCCTTGCATTCTGGGACAGTTCGCTTCGGGATTTGCGCCTCCTAAACCAGGATACAAGTTATCATGAATTGGAAAAGACAAGGGAAGATGATAGTCCATTCAAGCGTGCTAAAAAGCAAAGAATTTCCCCATTGGTATTCTTTGACCACTGCTCTCAGATTTCAATCGAAGATATTACCCTCACAAATGCTTCAGGCTGGACAGTTCATATGAGATGTTGTGAACAACTAACTATACGGCATATCCAGATCAAGAATGATTTGTATGGGCCTAACACCGATGGGTTGGACATCAACGGATGCAGGGATGTCATGGTATCGCAATGCAATATCAGGGGAGGTGACGATGCAATCATCATCAAAGCCACTGAGGATGCCCAAAGTAGTGAAAACATCATCGTCTCCGATTGCATCATAGAGACTAACTGCGCAGCCTTTGGCATTGGGGCGGAAGTGGTTCATCCGATTAGAAATATCAGCGTACGCAATCTAGTAGTTAAACGAGCTCTCCGGCTCATCCAAATAGAACTCTGGGATGCTTCTATCGTAGAAAACGTAACAATAGATGGAATAGTAGGATCTAATATGACGGACATACCTTTGGAACGTCCCATCTATCTGGATATCCAAAGCCATGGCCGCACCGATAGTAAGCTTGGGAAGATCAGGAATATCCAAATCTCCCACATCTCAGCAGTTACAAGAGGTCGTTGCCTGCTCACTGCAAAAGACGGCGCTTGTATTGAACAAGTGCAGATCAACAATATCCAGCTGATGTACCTGCAGGTGGAAGATCCAAAAGTAAGCGTACCTTCCAGTAAGAGCAATCAGATGTCAAACGATAATCCCCATACCCGTTCAGAGCGAGCTGTCTTTGTCTGTGACAATGTGAAAAACCTGATTCTTCGGGATGTACAGGTTACTTGGCCAGAATCGATCAAGGAAGATGATTCAGCTTGGTTAAAGGAAGATCTTGATCGAGGCCAGCTATTTCACGATTACAGAAAGCGAGCCGCCCTCGCAAGTGGTGAGCATTGTGTAATGGATGGGGTTCTTTTGAGAAATTGCACGGATTGTATGTTGGATATTACACATCTACAACGCACAGGCGGTAGAACGATACATCATATGGAGGAGCAATGAAGCAACATTTGGATATTGCGGTAGCATTGACAGGTGAGTCCTGGCGTGAAAACACCCCTGTTTTGCAAGAAGCACTTACTAGGTGTTCTGAGGCGGGAGGAGGAACGGTCAGGGTCTTGACCTCCTCAGCGGGTGCAGAAATCGGTACTATACATATGCCGTCTTATACAGAGCTGCAAATTCCCGCAACCAGCAGGCTTCTTGCCGCTTTGGAGAGAGAAGCGTACAAAGATTCCCGATATGATGCTTTGATAGATTCATTTGAGACGGAATACTTTAGCATCAGTGGCGGCGGGGTAATCGACGGTCGCTCCCCGCTATTCATGCTCAGTGATAAAACCTACATCTACGAACCGAAACAATTCAGGCCCAGGATGTTTGTTCCTATCGGATGTTCTGACATCCGTATCGAGGATGTTACATTCAAAGATGGGCCGTATTGGACGATTCATCCCATCGGGTGTAATCGTATAACCATCTCCAATGTCATTATTGACAACAATCTACGGGTACCGAATTGTGATGGAATCGATCCCGATCGTTGCAGCGATGTTCGAATTATCGGCTGCAGCATCCATTGTGCAGATGACTGCATCGTGCTGAAGACAACCAAGGAGTTTCCACAATATGGAATATGCAAATCAATCATTATCAGTGGTTGCACCTTGGTAAGCACCTCTGCGGCAATCAAGATAGGAACAGAGTCAGTTGCTGATTTTCAGGATATTGTCATCAGTGATTGCATCATCAATTCTTCGAGCAGGGGGATTGCATTGCAGCTTCGTGACCAAGGCAATATCTCTCATGTCTCGATCACCAACTGCATCATCGAAACACGGCTCTTTGAAGATCATTGGTGGGGTAGGGCAGAACCCATCTACATCACGGCAGTAAGAAGGTATTCAATCGAAGGAGAGACTCTACCACAATGGAATCCAGAGGGCGTAGTGGGGACCATCAGTGATGTCAGAATCCAAGGAATTGATGCCCGTGGAGAGAACGGGGTGGTCATCCATGGAATAAAAGGCAGTGATAATCGATCAAATGTGAGAAACATACGTATCAGCGATATGAACGTACGAGTTGAAAAAACCTCCAAATGGAAAGCAGGGAAACTCGATTTACGACCATGTGATGCACTAGGTCCTGCATTCAGGAACCCAGAAGAAGACCCTGGATTGCTGGACCAGCCTCATGCTGCCCTCTACGTTCATGGCACAGATTCTGTTCTTTTCAAGGATGTCCGAATCTTTTGGGATATCAAGCAAGAAACAGAAGGATATGCCCCGGTACTGCAGCTCTCTGCAAATCGAAATCTCCAATGCAAGGATTTGACTATTGAGGAGCAAGGCTATGTCTGAGATACAATATAAAAACCTCGATTTGGACCTGCCGCAGTGGGGCCCCTATGCAAAACACTATGCAGGAATTTCCTATATAGTAAAAACAGAAGAGGAACGTCGACCAGCAATGATAGACTTCATCCCCTTGATCGGTCGAATGAGGGGAAAAACCATAGTACCTGACGTCAACTTTGAGTCGGATTATCATCTCTGGGAAGCAACGGATGACCTGAATCATATCTGCTATCGTTATCAGCTTACCTGGAAAGACCGGGAGTATGTAGAGGTTTTCTTCCATGAAGATCCGGATGGGCGATTGTGCCAACTGGTGTTCCATAACAATACCAGCTTGAGCAAAGAGTATGTGGCAAGCATTATGTCCATTTTGAGGACAGAGGGAAAAACTATGCTGCATCTTGAAAAAGATGAGCATTGGATTGGTGCAGAGTCCTATCAGAGTCTGCAATACTGTCCTGGTCCCTCCCTTTGGGTATCCGGTCAGCACTACGAGGGGCAATGCCATACAGCACAGCTGAGCATGGGCAAGGATGGCTTGCGCAGAGGAGTGTGCATCGGAGATTTTCTTGTAGATGGTTTTGGACTAGGTAATAGTCTCGCAAAAACCTATGGGAGCACTACAGCGGATAATGAGACATTCCTGATGCAAAAAGGGACAACCATCACCTATGCCCTATCGGGTACAGGGGCCTGTACGACAGTGTGCCTTCGGTATGCGCTCTATGGGGTCTCTCACTTGGAATTGGCGATTGCTACAGCTTCTCATCAGGTTTTTCTTTCGCTTACTCCAACACAGGCTGAGAAAACAACGACCAGCGATTCTTTTGGATATTGCACCTGTTCCTTGCCGCTCGGAGGAGCATCAACGCTGAGCATCAGCGTCCAGGATGTCTTGTGCACAGAAGAACGACCCTCTTTCATTTTGGATGGGCTGCTCTTGAGCAATGAGACTGATTGTGATTTGCTGCAGCAACGGTTTTCCTATAACCAAAAGCCAATTGAGGTCGAGGTTGCCCGTATTCCAGAAGAAAAGGGTGTAGGAATATCGTATCCAAAATTTCCCTCGGTTTCTTGTGCAATGCTCTCAGATAGAGAGAGGGCAAGACCACCTCATCCCTATAGTGATTGCACCATCACCCATGTTCTACATGATGAACTGTCAGGTCAGCGTATCTTACGCAAGCTCTCCAATGACTCTCTTTTCAATTGGTATGATGTGAACTGCAGGATAGAAGGAAACCAGAAAGGCCATTTTGTCGGGTACAATATCGGCCCCATTGTATGTGAACCGAAGCAGACACAAGAGGTGTATATTGCCTTGGTATGTGGAAAACTTTCCCAGAAAGAGCAAGAGCGAAAGCTTAATGCAATCTTGAAAAGAGCTCCAAAGACCGCGAGAGTCGGAACTCAAATAGAAGAGGAGACTTCAAAACGGGTTTGTGCTTCTCCCTATCAGTTTGGCATGCAGCGGCTGTTGGCCTATATCTTTTCCAATGTCACCTATCCTGTACAAATCGGCAATAACGCCGTACGAACCTATACACCAGGAAAACGATGGGGCGGGCTGTTCACGTGGGATTCTGGCATGCATGGCATTGGCTTGTGCGAGTATGAACCCAATAGGGCGGCGCAGATAGTCAACCAATATATGGCCGATCCTGAGCAAGAGGATGTTGCTCTCGTGATGCATGGATCGCCCTTGCCGCTTCATATCTATCTCCTGCTTGAAATATACAAGAAAACCAAAGACAAGGCCCTTCTCTCCTATTTCTATCCGAAGGCGATGAATTATTACGCTTACTTTGCAGGATTACATCCACTTAGTCGTTTCGATGTCTTCTCGAGCGGACTCTTGAATCCCTATGCTGAAGGGTACAATTCCTTGGGAATTGATGACTATCCGGTGCAGCATGAAGAAGGAGTGAATGGCTGGTATGGAAAAGTCAGTACTGTCAGTGCTACAGCCCATGCTATTCGAACCGGACAAATCATGAAATTGCTGGCCCGGGAACTCGGCAAGGATGATGACATTGCTCATCTGGATGAGCATCTTAGGTATCTTTCGGGGGCCTTGCTTCGATGGGCCTGGGACGATGAAAGTGGTTATTTCAATCATGTCTTTGATGAAACAAAAGAACAGGTAAAATACAAAGATGGCCACTCATACAATATGGGCTTGGACGGAGTCTCTCCCTTGCTCACCACCATCTGCTCAGAGGAGCAAAAAGAGCGTTTGATCGGGCACATCATGACCGAGGGTGAGATGTGGACACCATTTGGTATTACCTCGGTCTCTCAAGATGCCCCATACAGCCGAAACGACGGATATTGGAATGGTAAAGTGTGGATTCCTCATCAGTGGTTCTTGTTCAAGGCAATGATAGGACATGCCCAGCTCGAGCATGCAGAGAAAATCGCCCATACAGCACTCTCTGTATGGCAAGAGAATGTAGAGGATACCTACAATTGTTACGAACTCTTTGATGGAACAACAGGTATGGGACAAGGGTGCCATCACTTTGCAGGACTCAGTGCACCGCTTGCCTCCTTCTATAATGCCTACTACCGACCCTATCAGGTTACTACCGGGTTTGATGTGATGATTGAATCGCAACAGGTGGATGAGCAGAAGCAAGAGACTACTTTTGTACTTGTGTCTCCCTTTTACCAAGGCAAGAGTGGAGTAGTCTGTGCTGTGCCTTCAAAAGGAACGTACTCTGTTTCTATTGGACGAGAGGAGCAGACACTGTGTGTCTCAAATCCTTATCTGGAATTTGTTGTTACAGATGCATCGCAAGCTGTATCAGTAACAGTTAGGAGGTTACCCGATGAGTACTAATGCCTATCAAAAAATACTTATTGCTTCTGAGAAGGCTTATGCAGAGCTTGCCCGTTTCCAATGTCTTGACCAAAAGTCGCTGGACTATGGAGGCTATATTGATCCAAAAACCGGCTACTGTGAACCTGCAAAATGGGGTTCGGCTATGGGTGTATCATTGGGATGTGCTCTCTATTGCTGTCCAGAAAGCAAGTATTTTCAAGATTCTGAAGTCTTGAAGAGGGCGAAGCTGTTCTTTACTCATACCAAGGCCGGACAACATGAAGACGGGACTTGGGATCTGAGAAGTTCCAACTATCATGATGCTACTGCTTCTGCTTTTACCATTGTCCAATTATTGGATAGCTATCAATTGTTGTGTATCCAGAATTGCCAAGAAGACTTTGCAAATGATATCTTGTGCGTCTGTAAGAAAGCAGGACAAGCATTACTGTATGGAGGGTTCCATACCCCCAACCATAGATGGGTGATTGCTTCTGCTCTCTCAATGCTCTATCAGGAAACTCAAGAAGAAGCGTATAAACAAGTAGCAGAACTCTATTTGAAAGAAGGGATTGACTGTCATGCAGATGGTTCGTATACAGAGAAATCAGTAGGAAATTATGATGCAGTAGTGGACCAAGCCCTCATTACAATTGCCCAAACACTCGATAGACCACAATATCTGCAATTAGTGCTTCGTAATCTTTCTATGGTTGCTTACATGGTCCAACCTGATGGTTATTTGTGCACCAACCATTCGTTTCGACAAGATAGGGGGGCACGGATCAAACCGATGAAGTACTATCTGGTCTATCGGGACATGGCCAGAAAAACTAGAGATCCTCTGTGTCAGTATATGGCTGAGAAAATTGCAAATGAGTGTTTGGATGAACTCAATACTGAAGGTCCTTCCTATGATTTTCTTACCCCGCTCTTGCTCGATGCAGAGCTCAGAGAGGATTGTCTGAGCCTGAACAGCCCCCTTGTACAAGGCGTGCACGCATTTTTAGACATGGGAATGATTCGGGTACTGAAGAATGGAGTTGCTATTACCCTGCTCAGGGACAATGCTCAATTTCTGCACATTCAGAAAGGATCCTTGAGTGTATATTTCAGACTGTACGCTTCCTTCTTCTCAAGAGGGCAATTCAAAGCTCAGAGGATCGAAGAGACAGATGAGCTGATTATTCTCCGAATGAGGGTGAAATATGGGTATATCAGACCCTTTGAGCATGCCGTGGAGACTTCAAATTGGTCTGAGATGCCACATGGGACCTGGGCAAATATTGAAGCTTTCAATACAAAAGGCTTGTATCCAAAATGGGAAGAAATTGATTTTGGGCAACGCAAAGCAATTGGAGAGAGATTTCTTGATTTTACCATCTCCCTTGATCGAAACAGGCTGCTTCGCGGCGAAATCAGCATGCATCTCCAAGTTCAAGGGACCGATCGAGTACCCCTGAATTTGGAGTGTGTCTTTGATCTTGGTGGGGATTTGAGCAGTGACTCTTGTATACAGAAAAATATGAACTCAGGTTCAATCATAGCTCGAAAGGGAGAATGGACCTATACAAAAGGGTGTACCTCTTTCACTTTAGGACCTTGTTTTTCCACACATACCGAGACGCAACTGAGAGGACAAGCAGATGCTGATTCCCAGGGCTTTGCAGTATTCTGTACAGCAGAAACACCGCTTGATACCACAATTTACTTAGTTTGAAAGGATGCATACCATGCAAAGAATAGAAGAAATACTTGAAAAAGTGGCATATAAAACTATTGAGAAGCGCTATGAGAGTGCTGATATGAACTATTTTGTCTGGGACTGGCAGCAGGGTGTGGGGTTGTATGGATTATGGAAGACATATGAACGATTGCATGATGGACGAATCTATGAATTTATTAAAGAGTATATCAATTACCATATGCAAAAAGGCTTGGGTGAACGCACCATCAATACTACAGCTCCGTTTCTGACCATGCTCGAGCTTTACAAGGCAACCGGTAATACGACTTATTTTGATGCGTGTGAGGCGCAAGCTCAATTTTGTATGGCTGAGGCGGACAGAACCGCAGGAGGAGCACTTGCTCATACAGTGATCGGAAAAAAATTCTCCTCACAAATCTGGGCAGATACCTTGTTCATGGGAGCCTTGTTCTTATTCAAATGGGGAGCTCTTACAGGCAACCAGATGTACTGCAAGGAAGCGTTGCGACAGCTGGATATTCATTACCACTATCTTACTGATGAGAAGACGAATCTTTTGTTCCATGGCTATGATGATCAAACTCGCTCTCATCTTTCAGCGGTTCATTGGGGCAGGGCCAATGGATGGGCTATCATTAGCACCATCGAGATGCTGCAGGGCATGCAAGAACCTCCTAATGAGTATGAAACGATTGCAGAACGTTATGTAAGACATCTGGATGTCCTGCTTTACTATATGCAAAGAGATGGAAGCTGGAACACTGTCCTCGATAATCCTTCATCAGTCAAGGAGACAACTATAGGTGCCTGTGTATGCTATGGGTTGAAAAAAGGACTTGACCAACATATGCTCGAAGAATCGTATGATGCTGTTTACAAGCAATGCCTTGAAGCTTTGATTGCTGATATTACGGCAGATGGAGAGGTTCTGTATACCTCAGGAGGAACTCCAATAATGGAAAGTGAACAGGCTTATGATGAAATCCCGTCGGTCATGTCCTATTATGGCCAAGGCTTGGTATTGTTAGCGCTTAGTGCGGGTTGACAGTGAAAAATCGATTGCATTTTAGAAGGCTCATCATTTCCTATGCTGCGATTCTTCTATTCATCATCATTGTGTTGAACATGGTATTCTATACAATACTTATTCCGCAGTATGAAAAGGAATTGGAGAAGATGAACGAGCTTTCCTTGGCGAATATTGGGTCGGTATTCGATATGTTTTTGACATCCCGCCTTCGCACGCTCTATATGGATATTATCTTGGACCAGCAGGGGAGGTATCTCAGGCATATAGAAGTCGACCCCCGTAGGGAACTTTGGGAAATCCAGGATGTTCATGAAAACCTTCGTCTTCTGTATAGTGACCATAAGGATATCCTCTCATCTCTTGCCATTTATTATCCTACCCAGGATTTCATCAATGCTTCCTATGGGTTCAAATTTCTTCGTGAGGATGATATTGCCAATGATTTTAATTTCTTTTGGCTTGAAGATGACACGAAGGAAGGTCGTGACAGGCTGTATACTTCCCGCGAGATTACAGACTACTTGAGACCCCATCAGACAAAACAAGTCATCATCTGGAAGAAGATGTTTCCCTATGTCTCAAGTGCAAGGTTTCATGAAGCAGCCATTGTGTTCTCTCTCAACCCAGAGTTCTTCAACACAGTTCTTTCTCGCTCTATCGATGCGGATTCCTTCAATGGATCCTTCTTTTTGACAAACATAGAAGGGGAAACACTCTTTAGCAGTTCAGAAGAAAAATTTGTTGAGTTGGATTTGAAAACAATATCCTCAAAAGCCTTGTACAGCGGGCAGCCCATGTTCCACTCGGTAGTAGGGCGCAATGTGGTCTCTGTCATGCTCAGTGATGATGGACAGCTGCAATACATATTTGTAGTACCCACGAGTGAATTCTATCTACGATCAAAGCAAATACTGGATTGCATAGTGCTCTTGTCCGTTGTCATGCTTGCCCTGACTCTTCTAATAATATATTTCGTAACCCGTATCAACTATAAGCCTATAACAGATATTGTCCGTTCCGGGCAACAAGTTTTGGATGGTTTGAATTTACCTCCAGTTCGTCAGCCTAGCAGTGATGACTATGAACGCATCGTAGGCACGCTTACCATACTGGGGGATTTTGTCCAACAGAACCTTTCCATCGTTAAGCGAAGCTTCTTTGTGGAATTATTCGAAAATAGATTCGATCCTCGCTACGTTGAGCAAAAATTAGCATATTTGGACATCAACTTTGTAGGGTCCTTTTTCTCGGTGATCACCATAACCTATTTTGATGAACTCGAGGGGAAGCTTCTCTCTGGATTCGGCTTCAGCGATTGGTTGCTCGGCGTACTGCATGACATGCAAGACTCAGAACTTTTCTTGTATGGCACAAGGAAAGGGCCAAAACGAATTGTTTGCTTGGCAAACTTCCAAGACGAGAGAAAAGTCATGACAGTCTGCGAGAATTTGGTCTCTGGGTGCAATAGTCTTAACGGGTTGGGAGAGCAAATTGGACTTCGTGTTACTGTAGGATCTGTCTATAAACAGTTGGAAGATATTCACCGCTCCTATCAGGAGTCCAAAGAGCTCGTTCCCTATTATTATCTGTATGAACAATCTGTATTGTATGCAAGTGTCCATCTATCGCAGCAAAGTTCTGTTGATTGGCTCAAAACATCAGTGCAGGAATATCAGAGTCTTCTGTATGAAGGAGACACCCAATCACTGGATCCCTTTTTGGAGGGGCTATTGCAATTATTGCGCACAAATAGGATTTCCGCTTCTCAAGCGCATCATACCATCGATGCATTGTCAGAGTGCCTTCAGGTGAACCAGATGCGAATAAGGCTGCCAAAACCAAATACTAACGCTTTTGATACAGAAGAGATTCAGAAAGCAACCACAGTAAGTGCAGCCCTTTATCAATTGAAGAGTCAGACAGAACTATTTTATATTCAAAGAAAAGAGATGCAAGAGAATATTTATAACTCAAAGTTCGCACATGCCTAAGCAGCTAGATCCAGACATGTTTTCAGCTTTTCAGGCAGTTGCATGAGGAATTTGTTCATCGCTTCATTGAGCTTCTCGGGGGGCATGGAATATTCAGAAGCGA
>Ga0228535_1002645_pt1 | contig 16141 bp, 18 predicted proteins | sample SJ1metagenome_FD_168457 | JGI IMG/M metagenome (GOLD analysis project Ga0228535, IMG submission 168457) | Enriched culture of PCE-dechlorinating microbial communities from Ithaca, New York, USA - SJ1 | ecosystem: Engineered > Modeled > Simulated communities (microbial... > Unclassified | place... | reverse complement strand
TCCATGCGGGCCGCGGTTGTCTCGTTGAGCGCATAATCTCGGCCTGGCCGAGTGAACAATATTTGATCTGGAGTCAACCTGAGGGTTGATGTTTTATAGGAGACACCATGAACTCATCGTTGAACGGCAAGAAAAAAGATGCGACGCAGCCCAATGTGATCTTCATTCTCTGCGACGATCTCGGGTACGGAGACCCCGGCTGCTATGGCGGAACTTCGATCCCGACGCCGAATATCGACAGGCTCGCAGAGCAATCCATGAGATTCACGCAGTGCTATGCAGGAGCCCCGGTATGCGCCCCATCCCGCTGCGTGCTGATGACTGGTCTTCACACCGGCCACTGTACCGTCCGGGACAACTTCGCGTGGGCGGAGGGCTTGCCACCGGAAGGGAGAGTTTCGCTCCGCCACGACGATATCACCGTCGCGGAGGACCTGAAGCGCATGGGCTATACGACCGGCATAACCGGCAAATGGGGTATAGGAGAACCGGGGACAGAGGGAATCCCGAATCGCAAGGGCTTCGATGAATGGTTCGGCTACCTGAACCAGCGCCATGCGCACTCTTATTTCCCCACTTATCTGTGGAAAAACCAGGAGCACATTGAATTCCCTCCTGCCGGAGATGAGGGGCGGGGGCCCTACTCTCACGACTTGATAGTGAACTACGCGCTCGATTACATCAGGCGCAGTGCGGGCGACAAATTTTTCCTCTATCTCCCGTGGTGCCTGCCCCATGAACCGTATGAAATACCGGCACAGTACGCCTATCCGGGGAAGGACACGTGGTCGGCCGAGGAAAAGGCCTACGCTTCGATGGTTCGCAGGATCGATGCGGACCTGGGCCGTATTATGGACCTGCTGGACGAACTCCACATTGCGGACAAGACGCTCCTTTTCTTCGGGTCCGACCACGGCGCGGCGCGGCGTTGGAAAGGCGTATTCGACAGCTGCGGGTCTCTTCGGGGACAGAAGGCAGACCTCTACGAAGGCGGCATCAGGACGCCCATGATCGTGCGCTGGCCGGAGACGGTACCGGCGGGCACCGTCTGCCACACACCCTGGTGGTATGCCGATTTTCGCCCCACCATCGCTGAAGTGACCGGCAACAGCATGCCGACGCACTGCGATGGCCTCTCAATCCTTCCCCTTCTCCGCGGAAAAACGGAAAGCCCCGACTCTCGGTACCGTGAACGGCTCTTCTACTGGGAAGGATATACTCATGGCTTCGAGCAGGCCGTGAGGTGGAAAAACTGGAAAGCCCTGCGGAAAATATCGCTGGATGGCGTCGAAACATCCTTTGAGCTCTACGATCTCGCCTCCGATGTGGCAGAGACGACCAATCTCGCGGCGACTTCCCCGGAACTCGCAGAAAAGCTCCGGCACCCGATGATCCTGAGTCGGAGGAATACCCGATTTTGGCCGATAAAGCTCGATTAGGGTTCAAGAACTGGAAGGTGATTCCTCTGTCCTTCATCTCTCATGGATACACTGCAGTCCCATCGGGCCGGCGGAGTTGCGTCCATCTGAGTACAGTGTCTTTGTATGGAAATTTTTTCGCAAGTTTCTCGTCGAAAGTTATGCCAAACCCGGGTCTATCGTTCACAAAAGCATATCCATCTTTAATTTCCGGCATACCACCAAACAAATCGTACACACTTTGGTCGAACCCTGGCCATTCCTGAACCCCAAAGTTACTGGAAGCTAAATCCAGATGCATCTGAGCAACATGCCCCACAGGGTTCATATCGTGCGGTCCGTGCCAAGCCAGACGGACACCAAAAGCCTCACAGATATGGGCGCACTTTATCCCTGCGGTCAATCCGCCAATCATGGTGATATGGATGCGGATGAAATCGATCAATCGCTCTGTCACCAGATAGAGCCAGTCGTTCGGATTGACACTCAGCTCTCCCTGGGCAATTGGTGTGGTACAGATGTTTCGTGCATGCCGAAGGTATTGTGACTGTTCAGGAGAGAATAAATCCTCCACAAAGAACATTTTTATCGGCTCGAACTCTTTTGCAAATTGGAGCGCCTCAGAGGGAAGTACTTTCTCGTGCACATCATGGATGAATTCAGGCTGAAAGCCCATATGCTGGCGCAGATACTCAAACATCTCTATTGTCTTACGCATATATTCTTTGGGATTAATATACGTTGCCTGAGAATCAAAGCTTCTCATGGCCGTACCCTTGGCACAGTCGGGGAGAAGAAGCTGCGGCCGGATATAGCTGCAATTCTCCTTCCATAACCGCTGTACATCTTCGAGAATTTCTTCTTTATTTCTTCCAAATGCGTATTGGTAAAGTGCAATACCCTCTCTGCACTTACCACCCAGCAACTGATAGACAGGCATACCTGCCATTTTTCCCTTGATATCCCATAGCGCCAAATCTATGCCGCCAAGCGCTGTTGTGATGATCGGGCCATTGCGCCAATACGCGTTTGTGTGGCAAATCATCCATATGTCATTGATATTTGCTACGTCTCGGCTCAGTAAAAGCGGTCGGAGGTAGTTGTCGATGACCGTCGCTACCGCCTGGCTCCGTTGAGTGAATGTCGCACACCCTAAACCAAAGAGCCCATCCTGATTTGTATCCACACGCACGACTACCATGTTGATTGGCTGTGAGGTATTGGACATTGGGCACGTAATGAACGTCTTGATGTCTTTGATAGTGACCATGAGTTTATCCTTACAATTGCGATCATTCCTTTACTGCACCTGCAGAGAGACTTGCTATGAAATGTCTCTGAAGGGCAATAAAGAGGAGTATAACTGGCAAAGAGCCGATCAGGCACGCGGCCATCATCTCATTCCAGTTTGTCTTGTAATATCCATTCATCTGTCCTATGCCGACGGGGAGTGTCTTTCGAATCTCTGTCGATATCAGGATATATGCGAACATATATTCATTCCAGGTCTGTATAAATGAGTATATTGCCGTAGCCGCAATACCAGGCAACGAAAGGGGTGCGATGATCTGGAAGATGATACGAACGCGCGGGCATCCGTCGATCATGGCTGCCTCATCGAGCTCGAGCGGTATAGTCTCCAAATATCCTTTCATTAGCCATGAGCAGAATGGTACTGTGATGGCGGTATACAAAACGACCAGACCTGCAAGTCGATTCTGCAATCCAAAATTCTTTAGTATCTGGTAAGAAGGGATGAGCATCATAATCGTCGGAAACATCTGTGTGATTAGCAGATAGGTAAGAAATGTTTGCCGGCCTTTAAAACTGTAGCGGGTTACTCCATACGCGGCAAGCAAAGAGAAAAACACGGCAATCAAAGTAGTAAAAAACGATACAATGACGCTGTTTTTGAAATAACTTGCAAATGGATACTCCGAGAAAAGATTTGCATATGCCCCGAGAGAGAACCTCTTGGGGATCCAATAAGGCTCACCAGACATAACCTCTTCGGTCGGCTTGAGCGAGGTTGAGACCATCCAGAGCACAGGGAGGAGAACGAACAGCATGGCAACCAGAATAATCACACAACGAAGAAGGGAAATGTACCAATGTCTTTTCATTTTTCCAATACCTTTCTTTGGAAATACCCGATGGCAAAGCAGATAAAGAAGACTACAACAGCCATCGCCGAAGCTTCTCCAAACCGAGAATACTCGAACGCCTGTTTGAAGATATCGATACTGATCAAGTTGGTTGCCCCATCAGGACCGCCGGTAGTGCTCAGCCAGACGATTGTGAAATGTTTAAACCACCAAACCGTGTCGAGAATTAATGCCGAGAGAAGGATAGGCTTCAAAGCAGGGATTGTAATGTACCAGAATCTCTGAATGCCATTTGCGCCATCAATGGCTGCGGCTTCGTAGAGAGTAACAGGGATAGACTGCAGGCCGGCAAGCACCAGCACCATGATCAGAGCATATCCTTTCCAAATTGAGATAAAGACTATACTGATGAATGCCAAATTGCCGTTGGAGAACCATTCAATACTTTTTTCAATTAATCCAAATCTCATGAGAGCATTGTTCACAATCCCATACACTGGATTCAATATCCATTTCCAGATGAGGGCCACACTCACATCAGGGAGGACCCACGGCAGCAAGAGAATCGCCCGGGTAAAAGTACGTCCGGGGAATTTATCATTCAAGACAAGCGCCAGTATGCCACCGACAATAAAATGTCCCACCACTACGAGGAATGTGAACTTGAAAGTGATACCTATGCTCCGGTAAAAGTCGGGACTTCCCAGGATTTTCCTATAGTATGAACCTCCAACAAAATCCCATCGTGATACAAAATTGGTATTGAACAGACTGATGTAACATGCATAGAGTAAGGGGTAGGTAATGATCAATATCAGCACGATGGCCGAGGGAGCAATGAACAGTGGTCCCCAGTCTTTTGGAGGAAAAATACTGCTCTTTGGTTTAATCAGCTCTTTCATGAATTCCCTTTTTTACGCTTGATGGTTAGTCGAAAATTCGATATCATCTATCTATTATAGAAATATAAACAGGTGGCATAGGGTTCCAGGGAACCAGGACCGAAGCAGGTCGATGGGGAACCTGCATGCCACCTGTTTTTCTTGTCTATTTTCTACTTCGTTGATTTTGTCTGATAAGAGGCAAGGACTTCTGCTGCGCGCTTGGAAGCAAGAGCTGCTGCTTGGTCTACGGTCGCATTGCCAGCGAGGATAGATTGGTAAGCTTGACCAATAACGTCATATAGCTCAGAGGTGCCAGCAAATGCCTGTGTCGGCCAGATATATTGCATCCCTTTGATGAATCCTGCCATTTCCTTGGTGTTCAACTGGGGAGCTTTCTCGACGCTATGCTTTGTAGGGGCACGTCCGGTCGCTGTATTCCATGTGAGCAAATTTTCGTTCTCACAGATGAAACGCAAATAAGCGACCGCTGCATCGATGTTTTTACATGCCGTCGTTATACCAAATCCTAATGAGCGGGAGGCGGAAGTGTGCTGGAGCGCCTTCGGAACGATAAAGCTGCCAAGTTTGCCTTTTAGACTAGGATTCTGCTTCAGGATGGTTCCAATAGCATTTGACCCGGTGAGTATCATGCCGGCCTTCCCTGCAACAATCAAGTTTGCAGCCTCGGAATAGCTGGTCTCAAGGACACCTGGAGGCGTGATGCCATCTTTCAGACTAAAATCGGTGAACAGTTTGAGAGCTTCCTTGAACTGTGGGGTGTTGATGCCACTCTGCCATTGTCCATTTTTGTCACGGAAGATTAAGTGGATACCGAAAGTGTCCATGATGTAGGAGAACCGGCTTTCAGCAGAGTCGTCTCGCGTTGCTAACATAGCGAAACCCCAGCGGTCGATTTTTCCATCCCCATTCGTATCCTTAGTCATCGCTTTCGCGACTTTCCGGAAATCATCCCACGTTTCTGGGGTCGGCAGGCCTGTCTCTTCCAACCAATCTGTCCTATACAGTATTCCGACCGGCATAGATTGATAGGGCAAGACCATAAGCTGTCCATCGACAGATGCTTCCTCGAGGATGGTGGGATAAAAATCAGACAGGAATTCCGCAGGGAGCAATTTGTTTAGATCACGGATAATTCCCATATCATGAAAAAGGGTGTAGGCACTCGAGTTGATCATCGTGATGTCCGGAAGATCATCAGCCGCTGCCCATGCAATCAATTTTTTGGTACCTTCATTCGAAGGAACACCTATCCATTCGATCTTGATTCCGGGATTCTGTTTCTGGAACTTTTCGGCGATGGCTCGCTCAGTAGGACCTTCAGGGTCCTCCACCTGACTAAACGACGCAATGCGCAAAATCACGGTCTTGTCCGTTTCTGCGTATAAAACCGTTGCAAACAAACAAGCGAAAACAAGCAAAGAGACCGTTTTCATTTTCATCCTGATTTCCTCCTTCATGACTTCTCGGCTTGTGAGAGGCCTGAGAAATCTTTGAATGTTGTCATGATATCTGCTTCGGTCTGGTTTACATGTGAATTGGAAGAAGCAATCTTTTTCTCATCAAGATAGGCGAGGAATCGCTCCACGTTGCTTGTAATAATTTTATGGGTGATCTGATTACTTCCCTGGCTATCATGATCCATGATGGCTTGCAACATGGTCTCATGCGATGCCAGGCTTTCTTTAAACCGCTCTTTCACGCTGGCCACATCATCGGGGTGCAATAGAATAAATTTATTCATCTGCAAGATGTAGTGATAGATTTCATGATGGAAAATCTGCATGATCTGTGCAAACCTGGCATTCTGGGTCGCCAAAACGAGCCCTAAATGGAATGCATAATCATTTTGGGAATACTGTAGATAATCCATTGACTCGATGGCATTCCTCATCCCTGCCAGAGCATTACACATCTGCTCCAGATCGACCGGTCCTTGCCGATTTATGAGAATCTCAGCGGATTGTGATTCCAATGCTTCTCGAAGATCGCTGATCTCGATGGCATCATTTACTGTCAACTGAATGTCTTCTTTAAATTGGGAAAAGTCATAGAGAACCTCTGAACTACAAACAAATGAGCCTTTACCGCGGAGGGTCTTGATAAGGCCCATCCCTTTGAGCCTTTGGATGGCACTGCGTATGCTCACCCTGCTCACATGGTACAGTTTGCACAACTCTCCCTCTGAGGGGATTTGTTCTCCATTGCGCCAGACCCTCTCCCGGATGTTCTTAAGTAATTTCTGGTAGACGATCTCATCTACCCGATATTCTTGAATAATTTCCACAGGATTCCTCTCTTTACCCTACCTGTAACATATATTACATGTTACAGGTAATCTGTCAAGAGTTTTTTGTCAGATTTACAAAAATTGGAGGACCGTTCCTTGACAATATATGCTACATCACCATAATATACTCTATATCGCAAAGTACTCTGCAAGAGGAAAAACTTATGGACGAAAAGGATGCGCTGAAGGACATCGCCGACATCAAGGCGCTCATGCGCGGCACGGCGACGCGGATCAACAGGAATGCGGGGTGGTTCTTCATTGTCTGGGGCATCATCTGGACAATCGGTTTCGTTACGACACAGATCATAGGCAACGATGTCCGCTTCGTGTGGCCCATCCTCAACCTTCTGGGCCTCGGCCTCAGTTTCTATCTGCTCAGGCGCTTTTTCGGCAAGCATGGGGGGCAGATGATTCCCGGCCTCGGGAGACGCATATTCCTCATATTTGCCGGCACGGCCATATTCGGCATCCTGGTGGGGGTTCTGTTCGGCATATCGTCGGCCGAGGACATCACTCTCCTCGTTGTCCTGCTCTCGGGGCTGTGCTACTTCATGGCGGGCATCGTGGGGCCGGCGAAGAACCTGTACCTCGGCCTCCTGCTCTGGGCCGCCGCCCTCGTCGGCCGCCTCGCCTTCCCGTCCTATCTCCCCCTCATCGTGGCGATTGTCGGAGGGGCTACCTTTCTGGGGCTCGGCATATCATTTCTCTTGCGGCGCGAGCTATGAACGGCGATTCCCTTCTCATCCACCAGCCGACGCGCCTCAGAATCATGGCCGCGCTCTCCACTCTTGAGGAGGGGGCAAAGGTCGACTTCACCTTCCTCTCCGAAGAGCTGGAGATGACCGAAGGGAATCTGAGTTCGCACATCAGGAAACTGGAGGAGGCGGGGCTTCTGAATGTCGAAAAAGTGTTCGTGGACAGAAAACCAAAAACCTGGATCGCGCTGACGGTCAGAGGCAGACAGGCTTTTTCCCGCTACGTCGAAGAGCTGGAAAAAATAGTCCGCGGCGCCGGGCAGGGCGAACTCTAAGGAGGAAGCAGTGGCGTCTGCAGAGAAGGTCATAGAGCTCACAGGAGTAAAGAAAAAATTCGGCGAGAGGCAGGCGCTGAACGGTGTCAGCCTCTCTGTGGAACGCGGCGACGTCTTTGGGTACCTCGGACCGAACGGCGCAGGCAAGACGACGACGATAAGAATTCTCCTCGATCTTTTGAGGGCGGATGCGGGCGTGGTTAAGGTCCTCGGCGAGCCGACCGACCACAAGGAGGCGCGGCGCCGGATCGGTTTCCTGCTCGACGCCGATGGCCTCTACGATCAGCTGAGCGCGGTCGAAAACCTCGAATTCTATGCCGAGCTGTACGGCTGCAAACCGAGTCCGAACTCGGTCATGGAGCTCCTCGACTCGGTGGGTCTCGCCGACAGAGCGAAGGACCGCGCAGGCGGCTACTCAAAGGGAATGCGAAGGCGACTTGCCTTGGCGAGGGCTCTCGTCCACGATCCCGAGCTGCTCATCCTCGACGAGCCGATGTCGGGCATCGATCCCTCCGGCCAGATGGAACTGCGCGCGATCATACAGAGTCTCGTAAGGGAGCGCGGGAAGACCATTCTGTTCAGCTCCCACGACCTCGACGAAGTCGGGCGCCTCTGCAACAGGATAGCCCTCATCGACCAGGGCGAGATTCGCATCTCGGGGGAACTCAGACAGCTTCTGGGTATGGGCAACCAGGGCCGGATCATCGTCAGCACCTCCTCGCCGGTGGATCCGGCGCTGCTGTCGGAGCTGGAAGAGCGCCTCGGACTCAAGGTAAATGGGCGCGGGCCGGAGGGGCTCGACCTGTCGCTGCCTGCGGGCGTGGGCAACGCCGATGTGGTCTCCTTCCTCGCCGGCCGGGGAGTCGGCATAGAGGGAGTGAGCGCAAAGCATACCTCCCTCGAGGAGCTCTACGCCGGCATTCTCAGGGAAAGGGAGGCCTGACATGAGCGCCAGACCCGTCCTCACGAAAATGGCGCTGAGCGAGCTTGTCCGCTCGCGGAGCTACCGGATCGCCTTCATAGTGATCGCCCTGTTCCTCGTCGGGATACTGCACTTCATAGGCGTACGCCTCCTCCTGAATCCCCTCGTCGGGAGAGAGACGCCGGACCGTGGCCTCCTCCTCGCGGCGACGAGCGGGCTCGTCTACTGCACGGTCCTCATATTCACGGGACTCTTCCTCAACATAAGTTCGACGCAGCCGCTCGTGCGCGCCAAGGCTTCGGGCTCCATCGAATCGCTCCTCGCGGCGCCGGTGGCCGCGCGCGACCTGTGGTTTTCCCTGTCGGTCGCCTCGATTCTTCCGGGTATCGTCACAGGATGGATAGGCGGGCTCGTTTCGGCGATAGTCTACGAGCTTGTGTACCTCGCCCCGCAGGGCATGACGCTCGCCTCTTTCTGGATCATCGTCAACAGTTTCATTCTGTTGCCCGCGATGTACGCCGCGATCGCCTTTCTCGTCCACCTGGTCGGGCTCCAGGGCAGGGCGACATCAGGAGCCGTGATAGCCCAGATATTCTTTCCGGTCTACACCTCGCTCGTCATGAACCTGGGGGGCCACGACATACTCGCCGTACCGAGGGCGGACCTTGCCGCGGCACAGCTTGGACTCGCGCTGATCGCCGTGGGCGCCGTAGTTCTCAGCCTCCGGCTCCTGACAAAGGAAAGGATCATCCTCTCATGCAGACAGTGAGTTCTGTGCGGCGCATCGCGGCGGTCTGCCGGCGGGACCTGGAAGAGATCAGGAAGAGCCCGGCCTCTACGGTGATGCTGGTAGCCTTTGCGGCCCTCTCCACGGGGGTCGCCGTCGGCACAAAACTTCTCCTGGACCGAGTGCTGCGGATGGCCGCAGGCGCCGATGCACGCACTGTGGACGAAATTGTGAGAAATGTCGTCGGAGGCCTTCTTCTCGAGAACTCATTCTACGGCATCACGATGCTCCCCTTCTCACTCATCGTGTGGGTGTTCGCGGGGGCGCTCGTCATGCGCGAGAAGCTGACGGGGAACCTCGAGACTCTCCTCGCCACCCCTCTGAGCCTCTCCGAGATATGGCTGGGCAAGACGCTCGCCCTCTCCGCAGCGGCGGCAGCCACAGGCTGGCTCTCCGGAATCCTGGCGGTGATTGCGGCGCACTGTATCGTCGCGGCGACGCTTTCACGCTTTGTCTTTTTGCTGACGGTGCCCGCCATCGTCGCGGGGCTCCTTCTGAATCCGCTCTTTTTTTCGGGCATGTGCGCCCTCATAATGGTCATCGCCCTCGCAAAGGACGCGGACGCCTCGCTCCTTCCCTCCTTCCTCATCGGCATGGGAGCCATGATCGGCCTGCCCGTGACCGTCGGCACGGGCGCAGTCAGGATCGGAAGCTGGGTATTCTGCCTCTACCAGGCTGCTGCTTCGGTCCTCCTCTGGGGCGCTGTCCTCACCGTCCTCCTCACCACGAAAAAAGAGAGCGTCGTACTGTCGGCGAGAAAATAGGAAGAACTCACCTTTCCTCAACGGCGGGCGCGCGCAATTCACCCGGGGATTCAAGCCGGCCTTCCCTGATGCGGATCGTCCGCGAACAGAAGCGGCTCACTTCCTCGGCATTGTGGGATACGAAGATGACAGGGCAGCCATAGGAGAGCAGCGTTCTCTTCAGCTCGTCGCCGATGGCGTCCTTGAGCTCCGCATCCAGGGCGGAAAAGGGCTCATCCAGCAGTATAGCCTCGGGCTGGGAAGCGAAGAGCCGGGCCAGAGCGACCCTCTGCTGCTGGCCGCCCGAGATCTGCCGGGGATACCGGGAGGCCAGCTGCTCTATGTGGAGCATCTCCATGTACTGCCTGCAGCATCGGTCGGCGCGCTGTCTCCACTCCCGGTAGGATTCCCCCTCGCTGCGTCCGATGCCGCTGGCTACGTTCCTGATGACGCTCATGTGGGGGAAGAGGGCATAGGACTGGAAGAGATACCCCACTCTCCTCTCGCGGGAAGGCAGGTCGATTTTCTGCCCGCTGTCGAACAGGACTCTGTCGTTGAGCCGGACATGTCCCCTCTCGGGGCGGACGATTCCCGCTATGCACTTGAGGGTCATGCTCTTGCCGCTTCCCGAAGGCCCGAGCAGTCCGAGAATCTCGCCCTGTGCCACGCTGAACTGCGCCTCCAGCACGAAAGGCCTGTAAAAATCGGGAGAGGCCAGCCTCAGATACAGCGTCGCCTCAAGGCTCATCCTTTCCTCCCCGCGTCGAAGTGGGTGGTCAGCGCGAGGGATACGCACGAAATCGCCACGATGATCCCGACCCATATCCACGCCGTCTGCATGTCGCCCCCGGCAGTCGCGAAGTAGATGGCCATAGGCATGGTCTGCGTCTTGCCCGGAATATTGCCGGCGATCATCAGGGTGGCTCCGAACTCTCCCAGACTCCGGGAGAAGCTCAGAGCCAGGCCCGCCATGAGGACAGGCCAGGCTTCGGGGATCATGACATGCACAAATATCTTCCACTCGGACATGCCCAGGGTCCGCCCCGCCCAGAGGAGCTCCTGGTCGATCTGTCTGAAGGCTCCCCGGGCGGAGCGGTACATCAGAGGGAAGGAAACCACCGTCGCCGCAATGACGGTAGCCTGCCAGGAAAAGATGACCCCGCGCAGCCCCATTCTGGCCAGGAGGACGCCGAGGGGGCCGTTTCTGCCGAACAGCACCAGGAGAAAAAAGCCCAGGACCGTCGGCGGGAGGACAAGGGGCAGGGTGAGGATCGTCTCCACGATGGTCGCTCCCCTCCCCTTCATGGTGTAGCAGAGTCGGGCCACGACCGTCCCGAGAACGAAGACGATCGCGCTCGACAGCAGGGCGGCTCTGAGGGAAATGTACAGGGGGGCGAAGTCGAACATAGGGCTAGAGAACCGCGAAGCCGTACTTGGCGAAGATCTTGACTGCCTCATCGGAGAACAGGAAGTCTTCGAACGCCTTTGCCTCTTTGGGGTGGGCGCTGTCCTTCACGACCCCGACCGGGTAGATGATCTTCTCGTGGCTGTTCTCCGGAGCGATGGCCGAAACGACCACCTTGTCGCTGATCAGGGCATCGGTGGAATAGACGACGCCCGCGTCGACATTGCCGGTCTCGACCCAGAACAGGACCTCGCGCACATCCTTCGCCAGCACCAGCTTGCTGGTTATTGCTCCGCTGAGCCCCAGGTTCTTGAACACCTGGTCCGCGTACTGACCTGCGGGCACCGACTTGGGATCGCCGATGCCGATCTTCGTCACTGAAGGCTTGCGCAGGTCGTCGAAGCTGGCGAGCCTGACCCCGTCCTTGGGAACGACGAGGACGACATGGTTTTCCAGAATGTCTTTGACCGTCGACACATCCATGAGGCCTTTGTCCATAAGGGCTTTCATCTGCTTGATGCCTGCGGAAAAGAACAGGTCGACGGGAGCTCCCTGCTCGATCTGCTGCTGCAGAGCCCCGGAGGATCCGTAGTTGCAGTTGATGAAGATCGATGGGTTCTTTGCCATGTAGACGGCTTTCAGCTCATTCATGCAGTCGGTCAGACTGGCTGCGGCGCTGACCAAGAGCTCTATCTTCTGCTTGGAAGTGCCCTGGGCGAAGCCCGCGGCGACACTCAGCAGGACAAAAAGGCAGACAAGAGATCTCTTCTTCATAGTCTTCACCTCTCCTCTCTATATATGTGAATCCGGGGCGCACTCGCCCTGGGTCCCTTGCAGGATGGCCAGGCCGTGGGGCAGAGGCCCCAGAATGGCCTGGAGATTTTCCACGGCTGCCCTGGGGCTGCCGGGAAGGTTGACGATGAGCGTCTGTCTGCGCGTCGCGCAGACCGCGCGGCTGAGCGAGGCCCGTTCCGTGAGCGAGAGACCGCGCAGCCTCATCAGTTCGGCGAGGCCCGGAACCATCCGCTCCGCGATGTCGGTCGTCGCCTCGGGCGTGACATCCCGGAGCGACAGACCGGTGCCCCCGGTCGTCAGGAGCAGGTCGGCGGCATAGGTGTCGCAGACGCGCGCCATCAGGGCGGAGAGCTGCGCCCTGTCGTCGGGCAGGAGCGCGGTGCCGACAACCTCGTAGCCTCGCTTCGTCACGAGCTGCTGCAGCGCGGGGGTGCTCTCGTCGTGCCGCTGTCCCGCATACCCCTTGTCGGAGGCGCAGAGGATAAAGACGCGCTGCGCCGTGTAGGCCTCGATCGGCATGCCCGGCCTCAAGGTTCCGCCGCGGAGCACCCTGGCAAAAGTCCCTTCCGTGGGCATGATGCACTTCCCCATGCGCTTCTGGATGGCGCAGCCGCTATGGCAGGCCTTGCCGATCTGGGTCATGCGCAGCACCACATCGCCGCAGGCGAGGACGGTCCCCACCGGGAAGCTGGGGAAGTCGAGACCGTACGCGAGGATGTTCTCGCCGAACTCGCCGTCCGCGACGTCCGCTCCCTCCCGGTTGAAGGCGTCGACGGTGTCGGCCGAGAGCAGGCTGATCTGACGGTGCCACGTACCGGCATGGGCGTCACCCTCGATGCCCCAGTCGGCCACCAGCGTGGCCTCCGCCATCGGCTGTTTTGCCGTTCCCTTTTCACTGCTGGAACAGACTGCTTTGATCTTTCCTGTCTGCACGACCTCAACCTCCGACGGAAGAGAGCGGGCATTCGACCGCCCCCATCTGAAATGCGTGCCGGAGCCGCTTCGTCAGCACGAAGGCGCCGATGCGGCGGCGCATCTCCTCGGGAGGGCAGCCGCGCGCGAGCAGCTCCCCGAGGTCCAGATAATCCGGGTAATAGATACAGGTCTTCAGATGCCCCTCGTTGGTGAGACGGAGCCGCTGGCAGCGCGAACAGAAGCAGCCGGTCAGTGCTCCGATGAGCCCGACGTCGACGCCGCCGAAGCGCCGGTATTCCGCAGGACCGGAGCCCCAAGGCCCGGGCCCGGGCGCTTCTTCCCCATACTCCGAGCCGAGAAGGGCGACGAGCGTCGCCGTGGAGACCCCCTCGCACTGGGCTCCATTCCCGAAGGGCATGAGCTCGATAAAGCGGAGCGGGACGCCGTGCTCCCCCGCAAAAGCCATCAGCTGGCGGACCTGGTCCTGATAGGTCCCGGCGAGGAGCACACAGTTGAGCTTGACCGAGAGACCTTCGGACAAAGCCGCATCGATTCCCTCCAGCACGGGCCGGACCGGAAAACCGCCCGTCAGGGAAGCGTACAGGCCATCATCGACGGCATCGAGACTGACGTTCACCGACTGAATGCCGGCCGCTTTCAGGGCACGGGCCTCCCGCCCGAGACTCGCACCGTTGGTCGTCAGGGCGAGCCGTTCGAAGCCGAGCGAAGAGAGCCGGGCGATCAGCGGGATGAGCCCGGGGCGGAGGGTCGGCTCTCCCCCGGTAATGCGCAGGGTCTGTATGCCCATGGAGCGGAACAGCGAGCAGAGGAGTACCAGATGGTCGTCGGGCAGACCCCGGTGAACGGCCGCCGGCCCGCAGTACCGGCAACGATAGTCGCAGGCCTGAGTCACCGAGAGCCTGAGATAGGTATGGATCCGACCGAAGGAATCCCGGAGGCCGGCATCACCGTCGGTCATAACACCCGCTCTTTCCTCCATCCTTGAACTGGAGATGGACATCCTCCACGTGCATCGAACGGTCGATCGCCTTGCAGAAATCGTAGATGGTCAACAGCGAAATGGCCGCACCCGTGAGGGCCTCCATCTCGACTCCGGTTTTTCCGGTGGAGGATACCGTACAGATTGCCTCCACGGCAGATTCGTCGGACAGAAGCTGAAAATCGACCTGGGCGGAAGTCAGCAGCAGCGTGTGACAGAGAGGAATGAGGGACGAGGTCTGCTTGGCGGCCATGATGCCCGCGATGCGGGCCGTGGCGAGCACATCCCCCTTGGGGACATTCCCGCTGGCGATGGCGTCGAAGGCCTCCCGGCTCATGAAGATCCTGCCGGATGCGATGGCCGTGCGCTTCGTATCCTCTTTTGCGGAGACATCGACCATGACGGCCCTGCCCTCTTCATCGATATGCGTCATGGAGTGGTCCATCTAGATGCCTCCATTGCCGAACCCGCAGTTGGGGAAGGTGCAGGGCTGGCACTGCAGGCAGAGCCCGCCGTTCCCGAGGGAAGCGATATCGTAGGCCGTGACGGGAATCCGCGCCACGAAACGGGGAAGCAGGATGTCGAAGATCGTCCTCTGGGCATACATGACGCAGCCCGGAAGACCGAGGACCGGCACATCGCCGAGGTAGGCGACGAGGAACATCGCTCCCGGGAGGACGGGAGCCCCGTAACTCACAATCCTCGCCCCGCTGTCCCTGATGGCCTTCGGCGTCCTGTCGTCGGGGTCGACGCTCATGCCTCCGGTGCAGAGGACCATCTCTTCTCCGTCCGCAACCGCCTGCCTGATGCAGGAAGCGATGTAGGCCTCGTCGTCTCCGGTCAGAATCTTCGCGGAGACCGACACGCCGACCTCGGCGAGCTTTCGCTCGACGATCTGCGAGAACGTGTCCTCGATGATGCCCTTCTTGACCTCGCTGCCGGTCACGAGGATCGTGCAGCGCTTGATCAGGAAGGGCCTGATGGAGAGCAGGGGGTTGGAGACGCCGGCGATTGCCGCGACCTGATGCATCTTCGCCGCGTCGATCACGAGGGGAATGACCCGCATGCCGGCCAGCTTGTCGCCTGCCTGCACCCTGGCAAGGTTGTGACGGGCGGCGATCATGACATCGCCGAGGCTGTTGATGCGCAGGAGCCGCTCCAGGTCGATCTGCAGCACACCTTCGCAGGTGGCCTTCAGCTCGATCTTCCCTTCCTTGACCTCGCTTCTCTCCATGTGGTCGCTCTGGGTGGCATTGCAGAGGATCTCGGCGGCTTCGTTTTCGTGCAGCATGCCTTCCTGCTTTTCCCACACATAGAGGTACTCCTTCCCCATGGAGAGGAGGACGGGGATATCCTCTTCCCTGACGATATGCCCCTTGCGGAAGCGGGCATCCTTGGTCACGCCCACGATGATCTGCGTCATGTCGTGGCAGAGGACATGACCCACGGCGTCCTGCGTACGAATAAGTTTCACTACTGTGCCTCGGGGAAATAATGTTCGAAACAGCCCTGGACCGCCCTGCGCGATTCGGCCACGAAGGCGTCGTAGCGCTCCATGAAGGAACGGCCCTCCCCGGTGAGGGAAGAGCCCCCTCCCCTCACCCCGCCGATGCTCTTCACCGTCAGCGGGTATCCCAGTTTCTTCTCTGCGGCGTGGATGATCTTCCAGCCCTTGGAGTAGGACATCCCCATCATAGTCGCAGCCGCCGAGAGCGAGTTGGCGACATCGATGTTGTGCAGAAGCTCATTGACACCGGGACCGAAAAAAGCCCCATCCGACGTGAAAGGTATCCGGATATAAAAAGAAAAGGCCATGGACATCCACC
>Ga0228535_1002644_pt1 | contig 16148 bp, 11 predicted proteins | sample SJ1metagenome_FD_168457 | JGI IMG/M metagenome (GOLD analysis project Ga0228535, IMG submission 168457) | Enriched culture of PCE-dechlorinating microbial communities from Ithaca, New York, USA - SJ1 | ecosystem: Engineered > Modeled > Simulated communities (microbial... > Unclassified | place... | reverse complement strand
AATCTTGCAACGAGTACGCGAGTACCGTGAGGCACAGGAAAACCAGCCATGTCAGCCAATACTTTTGCAGATTTCCCAACCGTTTTTTGGATCATCCCACCTGCAGGATCAAATAACAATCTCCGCAGAAGCTCAGCTTCTTGTTCATTAACAAAGTAAGCACCTTCCTGTTCCATCAAACGTTTTAATTCATTAGCAATCGGCTGATCTGCCACGACTGCCTGTTCAGTGGCACAAATAACAGAGTAATCAAAGGCTTTACTGGCGACGATGTACCTGGCAGCCTGTTGAATATCTGCGGAACGGTCAACATAGCATGGCACATTACCCGGACCTACTCCAAACGCAGGTTTTCCTACAGAATGGGCAGCCTTAACCATCGCACTTCCACCAGTAGCAAGGATGAGGGAAGTGTAGTGATGTTTCATGAGTTCCGATGTTCCAGGCAAAGATACATGGGTAAGGCATTGGATCAAACCTGATGGCGCACCAGCTTTAACCGCTGCTTCCGCAAGGATTCTTACTGCCTCACTTGTACACCGTACCGCAGTGGGATGTGGAGCAATCACAATTCCATTTCTCGCCTTTACTGATATGATGGTCTTGAACATCGCCGTAGAGGTTGGATTTGTCGAAGGTACCAATCCAGCAATCACGCCCATCGGCCAGGCAATCTCATATACTTTACGCGATTCATCCTGTCGGATTACTCCGACTGTCTTTTCGTCTTTTATATGATCCCATAGAACTCTGGTTGCCAAAAGGTTTTTCAGTTTTTTATGGTTGGGTACACCGTAACCAGTTTCTTCATTGGCGAGTCTTCCCAGAGACTCAGCGGCATTTGCTCCTGCCTCAACCATGGCAGTACATACTCGGTCAACATCTGCCTGAGATGCATGTTGCCACAATAGCTGTGCCTGATGAGCCTGTATTACCGCACTTCTGGCTTCTTGAATGGAGATTAAATCATCATCAAAATCTGGCATAAGCTCTCCTAATAGAGCAAAGGTCTGGCTGCAACATCCAGAATCATCTCCTGGAATGCAATTGCAGCTGCCTGACATGCAGACTGTTCACCAGTTAAAATTACCCCCATATAGTTAGTCTCTGAGGGCGGAGGGGTAAAGGAGACAATTTTTACTTCCGCTTCTTTCAAAGCTGCATCCATTCCCATTATACCTTCCAAAGGTGGAGCAATTAAGTAAGCAATGGAATTGCCAGCGTCAATATTGCATATCTTGGATAAATAAGATCCGGTTCTAGAAATTACATGCGGAAAGAATGCAATCGAACCATCATCATTTGCCGAATACCATAGTGCATTATTTTCCAGGTATTGAACCGCTGCGTGTAATCCAGATTTCACTTCTGCTGGATCAGGACCGGCTATCATGGCAACGATTTCGCCCGATAACAAACCTGAAGAATGTTTTGCTCCGGCGTAAAATGAGTGGGCATAAACCACTTCCACGTCTGCCATCTTGGTAGCTTCATCTATCGATACATAGAGCGCATCATCATTATCTGCTGTGATGATTCCCAGAGAATGCTGACCTTCCTTTAATTTGAGTTCATTTGCAAGACCTGCAGCAACTTTGGGAATTACCCTTACAGCAAGCGCTTTCGCGTAAATTGGTGACAAAATGCCCATCAGCTTTGCCCTTCTGCAAGTTTTAATCTGACACCTGCTGCTTTATGAAGAATCATTTTCTGAGCCAGCTGAACTGCATAAGCTCCGGCTTCAAGCGGATTTGTACCACCATTGAAAACATTGCAAATCACATCCCTGTCTGCATCAGAATGTCCTGAGTGCGGCTTGTAACCCATATAAACGCTCATCGAATCTGCGCGACCCAAACCCGGACGCTCTCCGATGAGCAGCATCAATACATCTGGCTCTAGAATATCACCAATATCATTCATTACACCTACCCGGCAGTACTGGACAAAGAAAGGTGTACCCATGCTGAGACCAGCTGCCTGGCATCCCTGTTGAATAACTGGCATGATCTGATCTAAATTGGTTTCTATCGCCTGCGCGCTTAAACCATCACCAATCACAACCTGAATGTTGGGTTTCATTACACATCGTTGCTGGATTATTTTTTTTGCTTCATCACTCAATTGTCTGCCCAAGTCGGGTCTGAGGAGGTATTGTTGCTTACCTTCAGAAATTCGAGTATGCACCTTGAAGAGACTCATCTTTGTCAGCAATGCATCATCAACATCACGATACAACGTATCCTGTGTAATTGCCTGGTCGGCTTGAAAAACCAGCCAGTGTTTTGTACGGTATCGTGGACCAGCCCTGCCAAACCCAATCCGGGCAGGGGTTGCATCCACCAATGCTTGCAATCCTTCCGGGTCATACGGATTATCCACCGCAGGTATATTTCTGAATTGTTCAGCAGTCAGATCCGGCAAGTCCAATCCCCATTCAGATTCTGTTAATGAATGTGGAATCCTGGAAGGCATAAATAGAGATTTTTCCTCTGGGATGGTGGATTGCGAGATGGATATTTGACCAGCGCCAGATTTCTGATGCGCAGTCAATTCTGTAACAATTGCATCAACGATTTTCTCTATCTGATATTCATCCATATTCATCTCATCTCTTCAGAAAAATCGAAGGATCTCCCGCCTTTTCCGTCAGAATACCATCCTTTATCAGTCCCATTTCTTCCATCCACTTTTCAAATTCCGGTGCCGGTCGTAATCCAAACAGTTGCCTTAGAGTGGCTGTATCATGGAAGGAGGTGGATTGATAGGAAAGCATGGTGTCATCTGCCATTGGTACGCCCATGAAGTAATTACAGCCGGCAGCGGTAAGCATCACTGCCAGTGATTCAACTCCATTCTGGTCTATCTTTGCATGGTTGGTATAACATGCATCGCAGCCCATGGATATACCAGATAACTTACCCATAAAATGATCTTCCAAACCAGCACGTTGAATCTGACGGGCATCATATAAATATTCCGGTCCGATAAAGCCTACTACTGTATTCACCTGGAACGGGGAATAGCGTTTAGCCAGCCCATAATTGCGGGCTTCCAGGGTGAGCTGATCCCAGCCATTGTGTGCATCAGCAGATAACGCAGATCCCTGTCCGGTTTCAAAATACATAAAATCTGGTCCGCTGGGGTAACAATGTTTTTTAGCCAGATCATACGCCTCATCCAGCATACCAACCGAAATACCAAAAGACTCATTGCCTTTCTGACTGCCGCAGATAGACTGGAACACCAGACCTACCGGGCTACCGTTCTTCAGACAGCGCATTTGGGTAGTCACGTGAGCTAAAACACAATTCTGGGTCGGAATTTCCCATGTTTTGATAATATCGTACGTCATTTCCAATAAACGTGAAACAGATGAATAACTGTCATCCACCGGGTTTATTCCAATGACGGAATCACCGCTTCCATAACTCAAGCCTTCATAAATGGATGCCCGAACCCCTTCAGGAGAATCAGTTGGATCATTGGGTTGCAGCCTGCTGGAAAGTGTACCCGGGATGCCTATGCTGTTGGCGCAATGCTTTACTACCCGGATCTTTTTCGCTGCGTAGATGAGATCTAAATTAGACATCAGCTTGGTCACTGCTGCGATCATTTCAGAAGTCAAGCCATCAGAAATGCGCCTGATCTCTTCGGGTGAAGTCGTATCTCTTAACACCCATTCACGCAACTCTCCGACTGTCCATGATTTAATTTCGTTATATACCTGTGGATTTATGGCATCATAAATCACACGAGTTACTTCATCCAGTTCGTAAGGTACTACGGGGTTTTCATACAATACCCACAAAGGAATCTCTGATAAAACCAGCTTGGCAGCCGCTCGCTCTGCTGTTGTGGAAGCGGCAACACCGGCAAGTTGATCACCAGATTTCTCTTCATTCGCTTTTCCCATGAGCATGCGAATGTCTGCAAATTCGTAAGGTTTTCCAAACAGAGTTGTTTTTAATAACATAGCTAACCGATCTCAGGCATGATGATAAAAAACAAGTGTCTTTACAGTTAATGGTACCACTCTGCCATCCATTAATGGAGAGCCGATATCCAGATAGTCACCTTCTTCAAGACCCACCTGATCTATAACCAGCAATGGGCGGGAAGTTAACATCGTTCGTAAAGTTTGACCTAAAGATTGGGCGTAATCTTTCTGAATAATTACAATTAATGGTAGGTCTGAAGCGTTCTGGTCAGAAAACAACTTTAATCCTTCTGCCAACCGCACAAGAGCCTGATAATCCAGAACCCGGTCGATGTCCAGAGCCACTGCAAACGGAGTTTCATCCACCCGGATATCCCAACGATTCAAAGCACTCGTTATTAACTTAGGAAGTTCATTGGGTTCAGGCAAACCATCAAGTGCAGGCCGAACAACCGGCACGTTTCTCAAAGGTAATATTCCTTTTTCTGCCCAGATGGTAGAGCCGGATAAAGTGATTAATTGTGATGCCGCTCCCAGTACCGTAGCTCTCATAGTTTCTGGTGGCTTTATTAATGTGTATTCATCAAGAATGCCTGAATTTCGTAACTGTCTGGCAAACAAGGGACCGATATCCCCATAAAGAGCTGTCTCCTGAATATTGGAAGCTGGTAGATTGTCAAAATAACACCTGCCAATACCACCTGATAACATAACAAGTTTATTCCTTCCAGAAACCTCCATGGGATCAGTGAGATATAGTTTATCGGCTAAGGGCGAACGAGTACCTTCAATTAATTCAACAGTGAGGACGCACATGATATCGCAAATTCGGACCAGACTATCCATATCAATGAAGGTATCCGGTAGCACGGTGACACCTGCATACTGGCATATGTACAGACCAGGTTTGGAAATTTTCTTTACTATCGCAGTATTTGGGTCGAGTTCAATGATCCTGCCGCCAAAGTTCATCGCAGCCGCGGCGGTGAGTTTTCCTTGTTTGAATATGGCGCTGTTTGCTGAACCTCCTCCTATATCCACATTGATGACAGTATTAAAATGCTGTCTTGAATACTCTGCTGCTCCAGATCCTCTCCCCGCCGCTGCGCTTTCCACATTCGGACCTGCGACCGTTACAACAAAATCACCAGCCCAGTTTGCGGCAGCTTTGAGGATTTCATCCGCATTTTTCTTTTTGGCAGTCTCTCCTGTAATAATGGCAGCACCGGTTTCAACTTGTGAAGGAAGAACCCCTGCCTGGTTATACTGATCTTGAATGAAAGCAATCAATCGTTCCACATCTACTGTTTCATCATCCAGAAGGGGTGTAAAGATAATCTCACTCTGGAATAGGACTTTTCTATCAGTGATATTTATTCGTGGTATCTGACCGGGACGGGCGACATCCATCAACACCAGACTGCTAAAAACCAGTTGTGTGGTGGTTGTTCCTATATCTATACCAACACTTAAAAGATTGCGCGTTTGGTCCAATAAAAATCCTTTTGTAGATATTTTTACTTCACTTCAGGTTCAAGTACTAATTTCGCAGACTGATTATCTTCTACCTGCTTCCGGGTAAACAACATGGGATGATATCTGCCATTTAAGTAATCAGGAATGAAATCATCGTAATGCTTGCTTCCCACCTGACCAGATTGACCGACCGGGGTAACACAAACAGATTTTGACAGATCGTTCATATCCATAATAAAGCGAACAGAAGGCGACCAGAGTTTGTTATCATAGGGGTTGTCTGGGGATATGGCACTCTGGAGGGGTGTATCCGTGTCTCCTCCAATGGGGTATGGACCACGGTTAAAGACTTTATCAAGAGGTTTTTGTGAGCCAATGGCATGACCAAATGTAATCTGGTGTAAACTTCCCCACTTCCATTGATCCATATCCAAACCCAGACGTTTATTTAGGTAATCAATTGTCTCAACCAGGCTTTTCGTCAATAAGGCTTCTTTCCCACCCGCTTTTTCGATCCACCATGACTTCTCGTTATCTAGCATCCGAATTAGGCTGACTGTGTCATACCCAAAGTATTCATGATCAGTCAGCAATATCGGATTAAATGCAATCCCAAGGACATGATTGGTGAAATCTTTTCCCAGTACTGGCTCAAGCAGATTTCGAATAGTGCTGTAACGAAATACTTCGTATACTGCACCCTCAAAACTCTCCACACTGAGAGAACCATCCCACTGGCGAAGTCTTCCCAATAACGATTGAAGAGTCGCATCCTCCGGTGAGAATCCATCCAATGCCTTTATGAAATCCAATGCTGAAAGACATTTGACATCCATCTGCATGCGAGAAAAGTCGTTCGGATTTAATTTATCAGAAGACTCAAGTAATTCAGATAACCTTCGGGCACGATAACCATTCATCCAGACATCACCCAAATGATGCGGATAATCATCCGGGATGATCTTGTGATTGCAGGTCAGAACGTATCCGCTTTCTGGGTTTAGTGCGTGTGGCATTTCATTAAATGGAACCACGCCTTTCCAGTCGTAGGCTGAATCCCATCCGGGAACAGGAAATCGACCATCCCCCTTCCCGCGTATTGGATGGGCACCCGTAACCCAGTATCCGATATTCCCATCCACATCTGCATAACCGAAATTCAATTGTGTTGCATTTACCAATTCCATGGCATCTACAAATTGATCCCAATTACCAGCATGGTTTAATAAATGCCAGGCTTTAAGTCCCTTGGTCGGCTGTAATGCCATCGATTGTACTGCAACTTTTTGATCCGAAAAACCGACTACATCTGAAATCACAGGTCCATGGCGTGTGTGTAATATTTTCTCAATGTAGTCGGGAGATTTTTTTATTTTTATAATTTCTTCAACAATTCTTGCTTCTTCCCATCCCTCCGGTGTCTGATAACGATTAGTACCTTCTTCAAACTTCTCGATAAACAGATCTTCACAATCAGTGAATGCCAGTGTTATCCCCCAGGAAATCTTTTCATTATGCCCAACGAGGACAAATGGAATTCCCGGCATTGTAACACCTGTTACATTCATGGAACCACCGATCAAATGAGCCTCATACCAGATGGTTGGAAGGGTTAGCACCAGATGCATATCATTACACAGGTATGGTTTGCCAGTCGTTGATTTTTCACCCGAAATCACCCATAAGTTGCTTCCTTGTCCCCTTCTCATGAATGGATTATCCACACCAGCCAAACCACCGATTGGATTCAATCTGTTGAATTCAACCCCTTTTGGCAAAATTATAGGGTTCTGAGCGGGATAATGAGGTTCCCATTCTGCGGCTTTTTCGGCGCCCACTTCAGCAACAAGTTTTGCCCTCACGATCTCGCTATACCATGCATGAGACAATTGCCAGAACATCAATCGGGAAAATGCCATACTATCTTCAATTTGCCAGGGCTCAGGTGTAATGCCAAGAAGCGTAAATTCTACAGGATTTTTCCTGCCAGGTTGGGTAAGGAATGCGTTGATGCCAGCAGTGTATGCATCAATAGCAGATCGGGTAGTCTCGTCCAAATTCTTGTAATCACCCCTGCCGAGCCGATCCCATCCAAAAGTCCTGGCTGCCCGATCGGTATCCAGCGCCATCGGACCAAAAAGTTCACTCAGCCTCCCACGGGCTGTTCTGCGGTTAAGTTCCATCTGCCAGAGACGGTCTTGTGCATGGACAAATCCCTGCGCAAACAGAGTGTCATTTAAGGTTTTTCCGTAAATATGAGGAATGCCCCATTGATCTCGGATAACTTCGACGGATTGGTCTATTCCCTCGATGGTTATCCTACCATTTACTTTCGGTAAACTATTTTTCCCAACTAAACTTGCAACGGATTTTAAGACTGGGGTAAATACATCAGAAATGGGACTCAAAGCAGCCTCCAAGAATATTTACTTCGCGGAAGTAAGATGAATTCTGAACACCTTAATTATACAGCCGGGTTGGAATGAAGATTTTATGGATCATCAAGAACTCTCACAAAAATATCCGTATCTACTGACGATTAATCGGGTTATTTGATTATATGAAAATAGTGGATGTTAAAAAGGAGATATGATGGCTAAAGTTGCGATTATTACAGATAGTACTGTGAACCTACCTGAAATTTATATAAAAGAAAACGGGATTATAGTTGCTCCCCAGTTGGTTATTTGGGATGGCGTCACTTATCAGGATGGGATAGATATCCAAACAAATGAATTTTACAAACGGCTGAAGAACAGTACCACCAGCCCTACCACATCCCAGGTCAGCATAGTCTCATTTAAGGACCTGTTTAAAAAACAGTTGGATCAGGGTAATGAGGTTTTATGTGTAACCATTTCATCAAAACTATCGGGTACGATGAATTCAGCAATTCAAGCAAAGGAATCATTCCCTGGTGCAGCCATAGAATTGGTTGATTCGCGCATGGCATCCATGGCTCTGGGTTTTCAAGTCTTACAGGCAGCCAGGGCTGCTCAAAATGGTGCATCATTATCAGAGTGTAAATCAGTCGTTGAAAGAGCCGTCCAACAGACAGGCGCTTTCTTTGTTGTTGAAACTTTGGAATACCTTCATCGTGGTGGACGTATTGGAAATGCAGCCCGTTTTGTTGGAACAGCTCTGAATCTCAAACCTATTCTGAAATTGCAGGACGGTGGCGTGGAATCCGCAGCAAAAGTCCGAACATACAAAAAAGCCGTGGAGAAAATGCTCAATTTGCTGGATAAAGAGTTAACCCATTCTCGGCAAAACAGATTAAGTGTTTTGCATGCGGCAGCTAACACTGAAGCAGAAGAAGTCCTCCAGGTTTTAAAAACCCGTTTCTCACCAGTTGAATTGATGACCACTGAGGTCAGCCCTGTGATCGGCACTCATACCGGTCCGGGCACTATTGGTGTAGCTTTTATGCGGGATATGTAGTCTCAATAGATTTCCTAAACCTCCTGATAATGATCAGGAGGTTTTTTATTTTTCCTGCTCCTACTCATAATAAAACCATATGAGTATACTTATATACATATCCATCTCTAGGAGGAGACATGAGGAAATTTGAGCAGCTGGGTATTATGACTCCCCAGATTTATCTACCGCGTCCTGATATCGATCTGAAGAAATGGGCAGTCATCGCCTGTGATCAGTTCACCTCGCAACCGGAATACTGGAAACAGGTAGAGGATTTGGTAGGAAATGCACCTTCTACCTACCATTTGATTCTGCCAGAAGTTTTTCTGGGAAAACCTGAAGAACAAAAGAGACTGCAGACAATCAATGCGAATATGCAACGTTATCTGGATGAAAGCATCCTGCAACCCTTCGATGGCATGGTGTATATTGAACGAACCGTTGCAGGGAGAACACGGAAAGGTCTGGTTCTCTGTCTGGATCTGGAAAAATATGATTACAACAAAGGATCGACCAGCCTGATTCGAGCCACAGAAGGAACCATTATCGACCGTCTTCCACCGCGAATTCGTATTCGTGAGAATGCCCTCCTGGAGTTACCTCACATCATCGTACTGATTGACGATCCTCAAATGAGTGTAATCGAACCTTTGGCTGCCAGAAAAACTGAAATGAAATCCCTTTACCAGACGGACTTGATGCTGGGTAGCGGTCACATCGAAGGCTGGTTGTTGGATCAACCTGAGATGGAAGAACGTGTGGTTCAAGCTATCCAGGCACTGGCTGATCCAGAAAAATTCAATGAAAAATATCAATTACACGGAGATCATCCAATCCTCCTCTTTGCCATGGGAGATGGAAATCACTCACTTGCAACTGCCAAGGCAATATGGGAAAAGTTAAAACCTTTGGTGGGAATGGACCATCCTGCCCGTTATGCTCTGGTTGAAATTGAGAATGTCCATGACAAGGGGTTGATATTTGAACCCATCCATCGGGTCTTATTTGCCTGTAAATGTGATATCCCGGAAAAACTTACTGAATTCTTTGGCACAGGATGTAAGATAACCCGTATTTCATCAAGAGACGAAATGGTGGAGTTGGTGCAGAAATCAACCTCTGAAAAGCAGAGAATTGGGCTGATTTCTGGAGGCGAATATTTCCTGGTTCAACTGGAAAACCCACCACTCAATCTTCCTGCAGGCAGTATTCAGGCATTTCTGGATGATTTCATGGAAAATAAATTGGCTGAATCATTGGATTATGTACATGGCGAAGAGGTAATTACAGGACTGGCTAGAGAATCATGCAATACTGCATTTTATCTTCCCGGCATGGATAAGAATGACTTATTCAAAACGGTCATATTGGATGGAGCATTACCCAGGAAAACCTTTTCAATGGGTGAAGCAATAGAAAAACGTTTCTACATGGAAAGCCGACGCATTCGATAAGAACATGAAAAGAGAGGTTCTGATGAACCTCTCTTTTATGACTTACGCAATCCAAGACCCATATATACAAGAATTCCCAATCCGCATATCACCACTAAAATCAGGCCAACGGTCTGGACAGAATTGGATATGGGTTTGGCATCTACCGGTGGCTCATCTGTTTCAACTGGTTGTTCTGTAATTGCAAGGGTGGGCAGGGTTTTTACACGTGGCGTATAAGTTGGAACAGGAGTAATAGTTGCTGTAGGGTCATCCACAGCAGTAGCCATTCCATCAGCGGGTGTACCGGTAATTACTACTGTACCAGCTTTGCGGATTAGCAATTTTTGCTCCGGATAAATCAATGTGGAATCTTCAGGGATGCCATTCAATTGACGAATCTCCGCCACTTTAACCCCATAAGCCAGCGCAATTTGCACGAGCGATTGTCCATAGTCGACAATATGGGTAATTGAGCCATCTGACGCGGCAGAAGCGATCTTAACTTGATTGATGATTTGAGAGACTTCTTCAGTAGAGATTACCCCGCCTGTGTTCCCTTCACCTGGTTGGATCACTGCCGTGGGTTTATTCGGTGAAGGTTTACCGGAAATCATACATACATCCAGCACAAAGACATACTGACCATTTCCTTTGGATGCTACTCCTGCGCCTACATCCGTGTAGCCATTGCCCCAGTAGTCCAGCATCACCGCTTGGTGGATGTAATCTGCCCAAGCAGTATACACCGCAAATTCAACACTGGGTCCGCTCGCCCAGGCTTCATCACAGTGGATGGATGCCCCACCACCGTAACCAGTCCAGAGTACCCTGATGGTTTCATCCGAACCACCTGCACCGGTGTGACCACCCTGACCTGTTTCCACAATCCAATCCGCGTGTGCCTGGGCAGCTGCCATTACCTGTGATTGGGCTTCCAGTGCGTATAATCCTTGTGAACTCCGATAACTGTTCACAGCGCTGATTAAATCATAAGGACTTACGCCACCAGCTTGTACGATCCAGCCAGGAATCAATAATGAGAAACAAGCAATGAATAATCCAACGAATTGGTAAGTTCTTTTCTTCATAGATAATGAGATTAATTGGTGCGGCGGAAAACCAAACCTACGAATCCAACCAAACCTAGACCACAAACAATTGCTACAACCAGCCCTAATGTTTGCCTTGTCGTGAGCTGATTATTCCCCTCAGGAATCGAGATGAATGGCTCAGCTGTCGGTGTTGATTCAAGAGTCCGGGTGGGTCTCGGACGGGGTGTAAAAGTCGGTACAGGTGTCACAGTCGCTGTTGGACCTGCGAGCGTGGGTGTAGGAATTTCAGATTCATCAGCTGATCCGGCAGGTTTAATTATCAATTTTTGATTGGGATAGATGATAACGTACCCTGTGGGCATATTATTCAATTCCTGAATGGATTGAACATCAACGCCATATGATCTGGCAATTAATTCAAGAGTCTCGCCTTCCTGAACAACATGAGTCACAGATCCATCAGGGTTGGGTGCAGCAGTCTCCAGAAGGCGGATACTGGAATTACTGGCAGGTCCGAATGCTCCTGTGCTTGATCCTACGCCGGATGGTGATACATAAGGCTGGTTACTGGTTACAGCACCAACATCAATGACATAGTACACAATGATGCCCTGCTTCGCTACACCGATTCCAACATCAGTATAATTTACTCCCCAACCATCGAGCATGGTATTTTGGTGGGCTGCATCAGCCCACCATGGATTGTAAACTACTTGAGCTGCCGTTGTAGCTGGACCAAGACCCGCCCAGTTTTCTGAGACATCAATCTGGTATCCTCCGCCATATCCAAAGGCATAAGCACGGTCAATCGGTCTGCTGCCGCCTGAACCTGCATGTCCATCTGCACCGGATTCTATGTTATAGGTCGCAGCAAGGTAATCTGCCTGTGATTGGGCTGCTGCCATCAATTGGTTATTAACTTGAAGCGGAGGCAGCCCGTTGGCAGCTCTATATGAGTTGAGTGAATCCAATATCACCCAAACCGCATTATCCTGGGCTTGAACATATGTCGGTATTAATGATGTAACGATTACAATCAGTATGATAATCAGCGGAATCCTGATCAATGATTTTGATGTATTTTGTTTATCCATAAGAAGCGATTATTCTTTCAGAGTGGTATTTTACTCGAAAACCAGTAATTCAGTTACGATATAATCATCAGCATGATGAACCGTAATTTCTTATTCTTAGGTCTGCTCATGATAGTTGTTTGTTTAACAGGTTGCATGAGCAGTCCAGCGGAATCAGCTACCATGGTTGTGGAACTCACTCAGACCATACAGCCCAGCCCGACCACAACCACAATATCCCCAACTGCCACTTCAACACCAGCACCAACCTATACTGCGACACCAAAGTATGTTGGTTTTACTTTACATTCACCCTTGCAGGATATGCAGCTTTCTGAATTGTCAGAAATTAAAACCACAGATTTTATTCCTCCAGCTCCAGGGCAGGATAACGGTCATCATGGAGTGGATTTTGCTTACTACAGCCGTGGAACACACCAAAAGATGGAAGGTTTGGAGATCTATTCCATAATGCCTGGGAAGGTAGCAGGTATAAGTACTGAGTTACCTCCTTATGGAAACCTTATCATAATCGAAACGCCATTGGATAGTATCCCTCCTGGTTTGGTCAACCAACTACCCAGTATTCCTGTTGCAACTCCTTACCCTCATAATCCCCGCATGGAAGCCTGTGGTGATTATGCTTCAGACCTGATTAATTTCACACCAGGTAGCCTCTACACCCTTTATGCTCATATGCAGTATCCTGCAACTTTACAGATAGGTGATTCAGTCAAAGCTGGTGATCTGATAGGCTACGTAGGCAATAGCGGAAAAGAGTATTCAGGTAATCCACATCTGCATCTCGAGATGCGGTTGGGCTCAAGTGGTACTGAATTTGCATCAATGGGATACTACACCACATCCGCAATGGATGCGGAGCGGTTGCAGTATTGTGTCTGGCGGGTCAGCGGTCTATTCATTTTGCTGAACCCGTTGGATGTTATTGACGCCTGGATGCAATTCGAGCAACCGGGTGGTTAGGATCTGGGTGCATCCGAATGCAGAAGTTGTCTTTGAAAAACCTGTTACAAAAAATCAGACTGCCGCAATTGGAGCGCAAGACGAATATTATGCTCATTATTGCGGGTATTCTGGTAATTTTGAATATTATTGTCCTCCTTTCACTGTATCTCCCTGTAAATAAAAAATATCAATCACAAAATACACTTTTGGCAGCTGTCATTGAACTCACTACAGAGGCCACACCAACCCCAACTCCTCAACCCGTGGTTGAACAGTCTCAAGCAGATGAGTACAACATGCCAGACCTTATGGCTGGCTCATCTGTAGCACAGGGGATGGTTGTTTTTGCAATGGTGGAAGATGGATTTAGCCACCTCTATGCATTTTCTCCTGGAAACCCCACTCTTCTTAGGTTGACGTCCTACCCATGGGATGACATCCATCCCGTCCTCAGCCCTGATGGTGAAAGGATCGCATTCAGTTCAAAGCGTAATGGATACTGGGATATTTACCTCCTTGAACTGAAGGATGGCACCCTAACCCGGGTAACCGATACGCCTGATTTCGATTCTTCACCTGCCTGGTCGCCCGATGGATCGCGTCTGGCATTCCAATCCTACATTGACAACAATATGGAGATTATGGTTGCAGATCTTTCTCAGCAACCTTCACAGATTACCCGCATTACTTTTAATGAAGATCAGGATTACGATCCGGTATGGTCCCCCATCAACAATCAAATCCTTTTCGTTTCCAGCTATCAAAACAAACCCGGCTTTTGGACTGCCTCCATTGAGTCAAACTCCATTCGCTTACAACCTCTCGAAATTCAAACCGGTGAAGACCCCCGCTTCCCCGCATATTCTCCTGATGGCAGTTATCTTGCCTGGTCCAGCGTGGTACAGAATCGTCGTACGATTTTTACCTGGCAATCGGGTGATCGATTGAAAGGACCCGATGATGTTGTCGAAGGGGAGCGCGCTTCTTGGAGCCCGGATGGTGAAATTTTATTTGTATCTATATCACAACCGAATCACGACTATCTGGCTGCATACAGTTATCCATCCGGGAATCTCGTTTATCCTGTAACACCCACCGCAGGTAAAATCGATGGCCTTGATTGGAAAGGATCAGACCTGATTCATGTTCATCCTGAATGGGTGCAGAAACAGCAGGAGCTCGACCTCCTGCCTAAATATCAAACTGTGATCACCCCGCCGGTAGCAAACCTTCCCAACCGCTATCAGCTTACAAACATAGAGGGCATCAATGCACCATATTCTATGTTGCACGATCTGACAAATGAGTCCTTCATAGCCCTACGTGAAAAGCTGAAAATAGAAACCGGATGGGATATTCTGGCAAACCTGGAGGCAGCGTTCCTGCCGATTGCAAATATCAGCGAGCCAGGTATGGAAGAAAACTGGCTATACACCGGAAGAGCTTTCAAAATCAATTACATCCCCATGAATGTCGGGTGGATGATGATTACCAAGGAAGAATATGGTACTCAGACATACTTCCGTCTTTATGCAAGACCCCTTTACCAGGATGGCTCGATGGGTAAACCTGTGATCAAGCGGGCATGGAATATCAATGCACGCTTTGCAAACAATCCGGCTTCGTACGAGCGTGGTGGTGAATTAAGCCCATCGTACCCCGAGGGGTATTGGGTCGATGTCACCGATATGGCTCTTCGGTATGATTGGGAACGAATTCCAGCTACTCCCAACTGGACGACGTTTTTCCAGGGTGCCCAGTTCAATCTGTTTGCCATGCGTCAGGGTCTATCATGGCGCTCAGCCATGCTGGAGTTATACCCGGTGGAAATCTTTATCACGCCCACCCTGGAAGTCCCCCCGACCATTACACCTACTCCAACACAACGGGTTTTTAGAACAAAAACTCCCACGATTACACCCACGGCAACACTCACACCAACCAACCGGCCTACCTGGACGCCGTTACCGCAATGAAAACTTATCGCATATTACAGGTAAGTTCTGGAGTGCTTCTCATTTTATTTTTGAGTCTTCTCATTATTGCGTCAGCAGGACAGAAATTATTCAATCCATCCTCTTCCACTCCGGGCAGGCAGGATATTATTCAAACAGCAGTCGCTGAAACTATCGCTGCGTTAACTCAGACTGTTGAAATGCATCAAAGCACAGTTGAGCCAACAGCGACTTTGCTCCCAACGAACACTCCCTCGCCCACAATAACCACCACTCCTGCACCCACGATGGAGCTTACTCCGCTTCCTACTGTGGAAGCGCTTGTCATCGATATTCCCACACCCGGACCTCTGCCTGTATCAGCCTGGCGTCCTCCACTCTACCCGATTCCCTGGTCATTAACCGACCAGGACCACTTCTACTTCATTCGCCCTATTGGCGCAGATACAATCAACTGGCCGGTTTCAGATTATAAGTATGGCGGAATTGTGTTCGGGCCTGACACAGTACACACCGGTGTTGATATCGATGCCCCGAAAGATACGCCCGTCCTTGCAGCAGCAGATGGTAAGGTGATCTGGGCGGGATACGGCTTGTTGGCTGGTGTAGAGGATGTCAAGGATGATTATGGTTTGGCGGTAGCAATACAGCACGATTTTGGCTACAAGGGCAAGCGGCTCTACACACTATACGCTCACATGGGTGAAATCAATGTGGTAGATAACCAGTATGTCAAGGCAGGCGATATTCTCGGAAAAGTTGGCAGCACCGGCGAAAGTACAGGTCCGCATCTGCATTTTGAAGTCCGACTTGGGAAAAATATGTTC
>Ga0228535_1002642_pt1 | contig 16177 bp, 19 predicted proteins | sample SJ1metagenome_FD_168457 | JGI IMG/M metagenome (GOLD analysis project Ga0228535, IMG submission 168457) | Enriched culture of PCE-dechlorinating microbial communities from Ithaca, New York, USA - SJ1 | ecosystem: Engineered > Modeled > Simulated communities (microbial... > Unclassified | place... | reverse complement strand
GGTTGCTGGGAATACGGAATGCGCAAGAGAATGTGGAGCAGGCTAAACTTGATGTTGATCGCGAAGAAAAGGCGGTTGCCAACCTCGAAAAGCACGCAAGCGAAAAAGGAATTCCACTTGGATGGCTGAACTGCCGCTTTGAGTATTGACAGATAATGGCGGAGAAGTTCATGCAGATGAGGTGTATACTATGGGCGGAAAGCATGTCGGAGCATTCTCAGCGAGGGAATTCGTATGAATGAACAAAAAGGCAGCAGGGTGAGTTATGTCTCGTCTAGTTTTTATTGTTGAAGATGACCCAAAAATTGCCAAAGTTCTGAAAGTGTATCTCGAAAGCTCCGGATACAGTGTTAGGGCATTTGACCGAGGCAAAGATGCTATTGATGCGGCAGGCAAGAGCTTGCCGATGCTGTTGCTTCTCGACTTGATGCTTCCTGATATTTCTGGGGAGGAAGTATTCATGAAAATGCGGGATTTCGGGGATTTCCCGATCATCATTCTCACATCCCGTGCCAGCGAAGAGGAACGCCTTGCCGGCTTTGCGCTCGGGGCGGACGACTATATTGTAAAACCATTCAGCCCGCGCGAAGTGGTCTATCGGGTAAAAGCTGTCCTGAAGCGTTCAGAAAAGGCGGATCTTGTGATGTCAGAGATTCTGTCTTTTGACAACGGGCGGCTTGTGCTCGATGGACGACGGTACGAATTAAAAAAGCAGGGGGAGACGGTCCATCTTACCCCGACTGAATTCAAACTTCTTTTCACGCTCGCGTCGCATCCCGGCATGACATTGAGCCGGCAAGCGCTGGTCGAAGAAGCACTTGGCTATCAGTTTGAAGGCTATGAGCGCAGTATAGATGCCCACGTGCGACATATCAGGCAAAAAATAGAAGACGATCCCTCCGAGCCACGTTTTGTATTGACCATTTATGGCGTAGGATATCTTTTTTCCGGGAATCCCGATGATTAAGAAACTCTGGATCAAATTCTTTCTCCTGCTCGTCGCAATTGCCGTAGTTGCTTTGACGTCCGCTTTGCTGCTGCGTGAATTGATGCTCAGCGATTTTCGCGAATATCTCGAAGGAGAGCGTGAAGATCGGGTTTACTGGATTGTCGTTGACCTGGAGAAAATGTATGCAAAGCATGAGGGCTGGAATCGGGAAGTGCTTGCCGAAGACATGACGTGGGCTCTTATGCTCGGTATGGAAGTTCGCGTAAAGTCCAAAGAAGGCGCAACGGTTATGGATACACGTCAGGCTGTCGCGGAACTTCCCGATTTTGTATCCCGTCGGATTCCAGCGGTACCCCCGTTGCCAGGCGATAAGCCGGAAACCTTATTTCATCCGTATCCGCTCTTTCTGCGCGGCGAAGAAATCGGCACACTTGAGGTAAGATTTCTCCCTCCGCGAAGGGAGCCGATTTTTATAGAACGCTCCAATCGGATGCTTCTGCTCTCGGTGCTTTTGCTTGGGATCATAACGCTGACATTAAGCTATTTCTTTGCGAAACGCATGACGGAACCCATACGCAAGCTGACTATGGCTTCCAGTGCGATCGGTGAGGGCTCTTGGGCAACAAGAGTTCCTGCCTCCGGACATGATGAACTGCGAAAACTGGCAGATACCTTTAACGGAATGGCCGATCGTCTTGCGATGCAGGAAGACCTCAGAAAAAAATTGCTGGCAAATGTCGCCCATGAACTGCGGACGCCGCTTGCCGCCGTCAACGGCGAACTTGAGGGCATGATTGACGGGCTCTACCCAACCGACACGGAAAGCCTGAAGTCTCTGCATGCTGAAATTGCACGCCTCCGGAAAATACTGGAGGGTATTGAGGAATTATTTGATGCCCAGTCCAGCCGGATGTATCTAAGCATACGTTCTTTCCCGCTCAGGCCGTTTCTCCGGTCCATTGCTGATCGGTTTGATGCTCTTTTCCGGGAGAAGCAGATTGAGTTCAACCTAGACTGCGATGCTTCTGTGTTTGTGCAGGCCGATCCGGATCGGCTGAGCCAGATTATCGTCAATCTGCTCAGCAATGCCCTGAAAGCATGCAAGCCCGGAAACCGCGTCAGCATGCGTGCAGCACAAACACAAACAGACGCAACTATCGAAATATCGGATACTGGGGTGGGTATCTCCCCGGAAGACCTGTCGCTCATATTTGAACGTTTTTATAAAAAGCAACCGGGAGGTCTCGGCCTCGGGCTGCCGATAGTCAAGGAACTCGTCGAGGCGCATTCTGGACATATTGCAGTACGGAGTGATCTCGGCAAAGGCTCGGTTTTCACCATTGTTCTCCCCACAGGAAGCCTTAACAATTCTTCATAATTCATTCACTGGTTCTTCGCAGGTTTTTTCTTATGATGTAATCAAGAAAAGATGTGCGAGGAAAGGAGGCGTGAGGAAGAGAAGAGTTGCAAGGTCTTAGAGTAAAGCGGCGATACAAAACTTGTGAGGAGAACACGATGAAAAAGAAAATGGTTGTAGGCATAATAACACTTGGCCTCGTATTGATGGTAAGCAGCGGAGTTTTCGCTTGGTGGAACGGTGGGATGGGGCATATGGGCATGGGCCCTGGCGCCACGGTAAATACAGAAGTCTTGCAGAACTACCAAAAGGAAACGCTCCCTATGCGGGATGCGCTTGCGTTGAAGCAGGCTGAACTCCAAAATGAGTATTCGAAGGTGACTCCTGATGCGGGAAGGATTGCATCGTTGGAGAAGGAAATTTATGATTTGCAATCCCGGCTCAATGTGGCAGCCGCCAAATATGGAGCAGCGAGAGGCAATGGATACATGCCCCGCGGCCATATGATGAATACGGGCTGGGGAATGGGCTGTGGATGTGGTATGGGGTGCTGGTAAAATCAGCACATTATAATTTCGTCAATGGAGGGAGGCGCAATAGCCTTCCTCCATGCAGCTTAATAAGCTTAATTTGAGGGTGTCGATAATGAGAGCTATCTGCTTAGTTGCTGTAACCATATTCAGCATAATTGCCATATTGCCCGCCGTTCCTGCTCAAGCCATGAATGGCTGCTGTGGGAGCATGCATCCATATGGCAACTACTGCGAGGAAGGAATGTGGGGACCGTATGGCGCGAGAAAGCCAGTCAAAACCGTCAGTGAAGCAAGACAAATATTGCAGCATTATTATGGAAACAGTGATATGCGCGTGGGAACGATAAGTGACCAAAAAGAATATTTTCGCGCTGAAATCAGAGATAGTCGCGGTGAGATAGCAGACATTGTTATTATCGATAAACGAAGCGGTCGCATTCGGTCTGTAAATTGACGCGGACATGCCCACAATTTGAGTAGTTTTCGGCTAAACCTGTAGAGAATCAAACCGCCATATTTAATAATTGTTGAAAGGGATTTCTTTCATGCTTGATTTCAAACCGCTTTTCTCCAATTCCAAGGTGCGCCATCTGCTTTTTGCGTTGGCTATTATCCTTCCGTTTGAGGTGCTGTCGCTTCTTGGCAGGCACCTTCCTGCGTGGATCGAATGGCCGCTCTTCGGCAGTATTATTGTTCTGTTCGGCAGGGGAGTGCTCCTGCATGGACTGAAGAGCCTGTTCCGGTTTAACTTTTCTGATATCAATCTCCTCATGACCATTGCCATCGGCGGAGCTCTCTATCTGGGTGAACTTGAGGAAGCGGCCATTATTGTGACACTTTTTGCGCTCGGAGAAACGCTTGAGGAGTTTGGCATTGAGAGGAGCCGTGCAGCGCTTGAATCACTTATGGAGCGCGCACCGAAAACAGCCCAGCTGAAAGGTCGTGAAGAGAGAACTCCTGTAGAGGTAATATCGGTTGAGTCTGTTATCGAGATTCGGCCCGGCGATGTCATCCCTCTGGACGGCGAAGTAGTTGCAGGAACTTCGCTCGTTGAGGAGGCGACTATTACCGGAGAACCATTGCCCAAGTCGAAAGATGTCGGGGACGTTGTCTACGCCGGTACTCTGAATACGCAGGGATATATCGAAGTACGTGTCACCAAGGCGGCAGGAGATACAACTCTGGCCAGGATTATCGCCTTAACTGAAGATGCCGCGGAGAAAAAAGCCGCATCGCAACGCTTTATTGAACGATTCGCCGGATACTATACGCCAGCCGTTATTTTTGGTGCCTTGGCGCTCGTTGTTGTACCGGTCGGTCTCTATGGAGCTCCCCTCTCTCTTTGGCTGCAGCAGGCTCTCAGCCTGCTCATCATTGCATGTCCCTGCGCACTGGTTATTTCTACCCCGATAGCGGTTTTTTCAGCGATCGGTAATGCTTCGCATCAGGGCGTGTTGATTAAGGGCGGTCAGTTTCTCGAAGCACTCGGACGTATGAAGGCCATTGCTTTTGACAAAACGAGAACGCTTACCAAAGGCAGCCCTGTCGTTTCAGATGTAAGAGCTTTTAACGGGCATACCAAGGAAGAAGTACTTGCCTGTGCCGCTGGTCTTGAAGTTTTTTCGGAACATCCCATTGCACAAAGCATTGTGGGCAAGGCTACTGAACATTCTCTTGAAGCCCATCCATTTGAGAACTTTCAGTCAATTCCGGGGAAAGGGGTAACGGGGCAGTGTACTATTTGTACCGATCCGCATCATTGCCTTGGCAGCATGCGCTTTGTGGCTGAAGAGCATCACGTTCCTGATGATGTGGCAATCTCGGTGCGGGAACTTGAGGAGCAGGGCAAAACAGCTATTGTCATAAGTGATTCAGTTCAAGTAAAAGGAGTGATAGGAGTTACCGATGCTATCCGGGAAGAAAGTAAGCAAATGCTTGCCGATCTCAGAGCGCTCGGCATTGAGCCTGTCATGTTGACTGGCGACAATGATGCATCTGCAAGGCATGTTGGAAATTTGGTTGGTATTACGGAGACCAAATCGGGACTCCTACCTGATGATAAGGTCCGCGAGATGCAGTCCCTTATAGAACGCTACGGGACGATTGGTATGGTCGGAGATGGTATCAATGACGCGCCAGCTCTTGCTGCGGCTTCGGTTGGGATAGGGATGGGAGCTGCAGGATCTGACCTTGCACTTGAGAATGCTGATATTGCGCTGTTGAATGACCGACTTGATCGTATCCCTTTCCTAGTGCGTCTTGGCAGGCGCTGTGTTCAAACGATTCGCTTCAATATTATTGCCGCTGTCGCCGTAAAGGCGCTTTTTATGGCCCTTGCAGTAGCGGGGCTCAGTAATCTGGCGCTCGCCATATTCGCTGATGTGGGCATGACGGTGATTGTTATCCTGAACAGCCTGAGGCTCTTTCATTTTGAAATCGAGTCTGCTGTTGGAATCGATTAAGAAGAACGTTTCAGTTTGTTTCATTGGAGCTTTAAGCTGTAATGAAAGTTTACACAGTCATATTGAGCTCTTTTTGCGGACTTTCAGGTGATATCTGCGTAAGCCGCCCCAAAACCTAGTCAGTTTATTATTAGTACTTTCCGGCAAGCGTTCTCTTTTGACTTCCGGAAGATTTATGCTTCTAATTCTCTGGTCGTTGAGCAAGAAAATGCATCTGAGGATAAAGGTAGAGTAAAGTTTCAGGCATTTCACCTAACAACTTAATTTTAAGGGAACTGCTACGACCCGCATTTCACCTAACAACTTAATTTTAAATATTTATTAGTCTAACATGTCTTAAGTCATTGTTTATTATGAATTGCTTACCTAACAACTTCATTTTATTAGTACAATAAGATATGTTCGTGTTGGGAAGACAAATTTTTGCTTGACAGCGGGGGGTAAAAGGAGTATAAATGAAGCAGGGAGAGTCACCGGCAAAAGTGGTGGTCTTGCCTCTCTGGAAAACCGGCGAAAAGAAGTGAAGTCTCAGGCAGCATTGTAGCAGGCAACACTGAAACAAGGTTGTTCGGACGCAGGAAGTTGACGTGCAAGTCACTGCTGTAAGTCTCGCAACGATCACCCCGCCGGGATCGAAAGAGAGAGCAAGCACCACTTTTTTATGTATGACGAGGTTCATTTGGAAGAAGCGACCGGAATGCCGTTTGCAGATATCATTCTGATCTATGTAGGCTATCTGTTATGACAACAATGCAAAAGGGCGACCATCGCATGACATCAGACCATCCCGATTCCCGTTACACCTATGCACTTCATACTGGTCTTGGCCTTGTCGGCCACAGCAATCGACCGCCGAGGACGCGATCAATTTTTCTGGTGGCTCTTTTTGTTGTTCTGGTTTTTGCTCTCGTGGTTCTTTCTGGAGGAATCCGCTTCGATTTCCTGTGACCATGCTCCGAGCTGACGGCCGTGTTTGCGGGGAGAGAGGCTGCTTCTCTTTCCCCGCATTTTTCTATCTGCCCGCATGGCCGGGCGGATATGGTGCGTATCTCTCTTCGTCCCAGAGGCGGTTGCGGGGCTTTTGTGCACAGCTGATCACCCCTTGCCGGCAGAGCGTCTGCCGCCATTCATACTTGATCAGGTTTTTCTGGAAAGGGTTTGCTTCCGGCGTAAATGCCACCCGTGTGGTCGGCGAGTAGTATGCATCGCCGAAACCGGTGCCTGCGCCGTCATATGCGGATCCAGAACGGCTTTTGTTCATGCTTCCGGCTGGTCCCGGTGATCCCGGCATCTGTTCTTTTTTTGCCCGTTCGCGCAGGATGCGGACCGGCTGTTTTTCGCGGAACGCTGCGACTGCAATAACTCCCATTGCCGAGGAGTCGTGAAACGTTTGCATGCTGTATGAATCGGACGGTTCGGTGAAGTAAAAACGGTGAACCGTGTCCTGCGCCGTTCTCCAGCCGTCGAGTTGAGCCGATTCGTAAGGCGCAAGAACATACATCTCTTCCCTGCTGGTGAGATCTGATTTCTGCCCGGAGATGATATTCCTGCCGTCCACCGCAATGACGACGCCGATACGTTGTGGTGTCCGGTTACGGACGACAATTCCGTACTGCTCCCCTTTTCGCGCTTCCAGATAGCTTTTGATTACAGCGGTGCCGCCGGTGAGCGACATGCGGTACGGGATTCCCGGCAAAGGACTGCCGGAGTCCTGGACGATTGCAACCTGTACCGCTTCTGCTCTCCGCTCCGCGATAAAGGCGAACGACGGTACTGCTACCGCCTGCAGTATGATGGTGAGTAGGATTACCGAGAGATATTTCATGATGACGCTCCTTTCTGCTGCCTTTTTGGGTAATAGACAAGGCTGCTGGTCGTTTTGTTCCCGAAAGGCTGCGGCGGGAGTCTGGATTCTCTCTGCCGGCTCCTGTATGCTAGATGCAGACGATGAAATCCTATATCCTGAAACGATTTGTTCTGCTCATACCGCTGCTGCTCGGCATCACCCTCGTCAGCTTTGCCATGCTGAAGTCGCTTCCGGGCGATCCGGTCCTGAATCTGGTTGGTGAGCGCGCGAGTCCCGAGGCGATTGAGAGCATCCGCCGGGAACTCGGCACGGATCAGGGGTTTTTCCGTCAGTATGCGGGCTATCTGTCGCTGCTGGCACAAGGCGATTTCGGGCGCTCCTACCATACCAACCGGCAGGTGAGCGAAGAACTCAACCGGAAGTTTCCCAATACCATGCGTCTTGCACTCGCAACGATGGCTATTGCGGTGCCAGCTGGCATCCTGCTGGGAGTTATCGCTGCTGTGCGTCGCAACACAATCATCGATCGCATGGTACAGGCCGTCACGATTGCCGGGGTGAGCATTCCGGTCTTCTGGTTCGGCATCATGCTTATGCTTCTGGTTTGCCTGCATCTCCGACTATTGCCGCCTTCCGGGACCGGCGGGGTGCAGTTCATCGTTCTTCCGGCGCTCGTTTTGGCGGTGCCTGCCGCTGCCACGTTGGCGCGGGTTACGAGGACCAGTGTTCTGGACGCCATGACCATGCCGCATGTGAGGACTGCGCAAGCGCGGGGTGCCAGCCGAAGGCGCATTTTACTCTGGCATGTGCTCAGAAATGCCCTTATTCCGATCGTCACCATTATCGGGCTCGATTTCGGCAGCTATCTGAACGGAGCGGTGGTAACCGAGACGATCTTCGGATGGGACGGTATCGGACGTTTTACGATGGATGGCATACTGAAACGCGATTATCCGGTGATCATGGGCTGCACCATGATCGGAACGGTTGTTTTTGTCCTGGTCAATCTGGTGACCGACCTTCTGTATCATTATCTCGACCCGAGGATCAGGCTCGATGAGAAAAACCGGTAGGATTGCAGGGATTGTTCTTGCAGTATTTGTGCTGGTCGCGGTGTTGGCACCGGTGCTGCCGCTTGCTGATCCCTATCGTATCGATCTCGACTCGTTGCGGCTTCCTCCGTCATGGGAGCATCCATTCGGGACCGACAGCAAGGGGCGCGACATCTTTTCACGAGTGCTGCATGGCGGACAGATATCAATCAGTGTGGCTGTGGCTGCGGCTGTGATTTCAGCGCTTATCGGGTTCGGGGTCGGCCTGGTTTCCGGCTACTGCGGTGGGAAGGTCGATACCGTATTGATGGCAGCGGTGGACTTCATCCTTTCCTTTCCGTCGCTTTTGCTCGCAGTTGCCATTTCGGTGATTTTGCCACCCGGTATTTATACAGTGATGATCGCGATTGCCTGCGTCGGGTGGACCTCATTTGCGCGCATTGTCCGGGGGCAGGTGCTTTCGTACAAGGAGATGCCGTTTGTGGAGGCTGCACGGTCGTACGGATGCAGCCACTGGCGGATCGCGTTGTTCCATATCGCTCCGCTCTGCATTCCGATCTGTCTTGTCGTCATGGGAATCAAGCTGGGAGGGTTCGTGCTGACTGAAGCGACGCTCGGATTTCTCGGTCTTGGAGCCCAGCCACCGACCCCGACTTGGGGCGCAATGATCAGCGCAAACAGGGCCTATATTCTTTCAGCTCCCTGGACAGTGTTCTTCCCCGGTCTGGCCATTTTTCTGACGGCGTTCTGCTGTAATCTGCTGGGCGATTCCCTGAAGGAACGGAGCGACCTGAGGATAAAAGAATAATCAGGATCATTGGGAAGCAAGAAATAAAAAAGAGCAGAAACAGGGTCTATCGTCCGGCTTTTGCTCTTTTCAGAAGGGATTGGTATGTCGCTTACCGCTCGCGAAGTTTTTCTTCTTCTTCCTGTTCGGTCTTACATTCGATACACATCGTCGTAACCGGCCGCGCCTCGAGGCGTTTGATACTGATTTCACAACCACAGGCTTCGCAGATTCCGTATTCGCCCCGATCGATACTCTCGATGGTTTCTTCTATTTTTTTCAGCAGCTTGCGTTCCCGGTCACGCAGACGCAGGGTAAAATTGCGATCGATTTCCGCAGTGGCCTGATCTCCCAGTTCAGTGGAGGTTTCCCCCGGCAGCGCATTGATGGTGGTGCCGGCATCTGAAATCAGATCTTCACGCTGCCGCATAAGTTTTTTCCGGATTTCCTGGATTTTCTTGTCCCTGTTTTCCTGATTGGAAGTCCGTTTTACTGTTTTCTTCATGAGCATCAGTCCTTTTCCGGGGTAGTGGTACACAAAAGATGTATCTAAAACCTTAGCAGATATTCCCTTGGTGAGTCAAAGATTCACCCGGGGCCGACGAAATAAAAAGATGGTTTTTCAAAGAAAAACTTGACAATACATCAATGGGATACGATAAAATGGTGCTCGTATTCGACAGCGGATACCTGAAATCTCATTTTGATGAAATTGAACTGCTCAATCTGCGAAGACGCGGGGGAGACGAACCATGACAAAGGCTGACATCGTCAATCTTGTATTTGAAAAAGTCGGGCTGCCGAAGAACGATTGCCAGGATATTGTTGAAGCGGTTTTCGATACTATCAAGCATACCCTGATTGCCGGCGAATCGATCAAGGTGTCCGGTTTCGGCACATTCAATGTGCGCAAGAAGGGCTCGCGTATCGGAAGAAATCCGAAAACCAAGCAGGAAGTTGAGATCACACCGCGCCGGGTGGTTACCTTCAAGGCGAGCGATCACCTGAAGGCTGCTGTAGAAACGGTCAAACAGCCGTAATTCAGGAGCCGCCACATGCAGAAAGCGCACGCATCGGAACCGCTCCGGCTTTTCCCGGAAAAGTTGTTCTACAAGATCGGCGAGGCGAGCGAAGTCGCAGGGGTAGAGCCGTATGTATTGCGCTATTGGGAAAACGAATTTCCGACGCTGCAGCCTCGTAAGACCAAGTCGGGCCAGCGGATTTACACAAAAAAGGATCTCGATCTCATCTTGTTGATCAGACGGCTTCTCTACGAAGAGCGTTATACGATCGACGGCGTCAGGCGCAAGCTTGGCGGAGGGCTCCCCGAGCGGGAGCGGGTGGCGGAACCCCAGACCGTGTCCCCGGCAACCGTGACGGTTGCCCCGCAGCAGCACCCCGATGCCGAACGGATTGTCCGGACGGTACGGGAACGACTCAGGAGCATTCTGGATCGTCTGTCGTAAGCAGCAGTTTTTCTCAGGAATCGGGGCGTAGCGCAGTCTGGATAGCGCACTCGCTTGGGGTGCGAGAGGTCGGCCGTTCGAATCGGCTCGCCCCGACCATTTCTTCACCTCTCTCTTTTTGGAAGCAGCACGCTGTTCTTTGCTTCTTTTCCCTTCCCAAGTATGCATTCGCATTCCTGCTTTATGGAGCGATTGCTTTCCGTGCACTCCATCATTCGGTGAAGCCAGACATGAATGCCGGCGATGTTTTCGTAGATGTGCTGACAGTACCAGTCTGACTATGTGCAGGAACGCCGCTGTGTCCAGCCGGATGCTCAGGGAGATTTCAGACAGACGTTGATTGCGTATTTTCATAATGATGTTTATGGAGGTATCATTTTTTTTTATGGTTTTTGGTATACTTGCCTGTGCATGGATGATCTGAATTTTATCGCCCGGGTCATCGCTGCTGCAGATGCATCGCCACGCCAAAGCGGTTGAGTAGATGGAACTTGCTGATAAATGAAGGATTGGCATGGGGTTTCTGGTCACCTTCCCTCGATGCTCCGGCCATGGTTCCCTCACCTTCACGGCAGGCGCGAATAGAGAATAAATTCTCCGAATACGCCGTATAAGATTAATTACATTGAAGCGGTTTGTCTTTTTCTGGTACAATGAAGGAGCCTAAAAAAAGGCAATGTTTCCAATGGGTTAACAGCAATATCGTATTACGATATGCACTATGCAAGGAGGGAACCATGGCAGAGAATGTAGAGATCAGATGGCATGGCAGAGGCGGGCAGGGCACCGTTACTGCAGCCAAGGTCTTCGCTGATGCGTGCCTCAGCGGCGGCCGTGATGTACAGGCTTTTCCTGAGTACGGTCCGGAACGGGCGGGAGCACCGCTTCGGGCATACAACCGGATCAGCGACAAGGAACTCCGGACCCACTGTCCGGTCAGGAATCCGAAGGTTATCTGTGTTGTCGACGCAACGCTTCTGGATGCTATTGATGTGACTGAAGGTGCGCTTGATGATGCAATTTTCATCGTCAACACCCAGAAGGAGCCGAAAGAGATCCGCGAGAAGATCAAGGCAAAGGCATCCCAGAAGGTCATCACGATCGACGCCACACAGATCGCCCTTGATACGATCGGCCGCGCCATGCCGAACGCCCCGATGATCGGTACGGTAACCAAGGCAACAGGCCTGATCACGCTTGAAAACGCCCTTGATGATGTGAAGAAGAGCTTCGGAAAGAAGTTCTCCCAGAAGATCATCGACGGCAACCTCGAGGCAGTAAAACGCGGGTATGCGGAGGTAAAAGTAGGATGAAAACATGGAAAGAAGTTAATCCCGGTGCAGTCGTCACCGAACCGGGCAGTGCCCGGAAGTTCAAGACCGGCTCCTGGCGTGCGAACAAGCCGAAATGGATTGAAGAGAATTGCATTCACTGCCTGCTTTGCTGGGTTTATTGCCCGGATATGTCCATCAAGGTGAAAGACGGCAAACGCGAAGCGTTTGATTATGATTTCTGCAAAGGGTGCGGTCTCTGTGCCCTCGAATGCCCTGGCAAAAAAGGCCAGAAGGCAATCGTTATGGAACAGGAGGACAAATAATGGCCAAGAAAGTTGCATCTACCGGTAACGAAGCGGTTGCCAATGCAATGCGGATCGCCAACCCGGATGTCTGCGGAGCGTATCCGATCACCCCGGCAACGGAAATCATGCAGCGCTTCACCAGCTTTGTCTCCAACGGCAAGGCAAAGACCGAAATGGTTCTTGCCGAGTCCGAGCACAGTGCAATGAGCGCATGTATCGGTGCGGCAGCTGCAGGCGGTCGCGTCGCCACCGCTACGGCATCGCAGGGTCTTGCCCTCATGTGGGAAATGCTCTTCATCGCATCCGGTCTTCGCCTGCCGATCGTCATGGGTGTTGCAAACCGTGCGCTTGCAGCTCCGCTGAACATTCACGGCGACCATTCCGACGGCATGGGCGCGCGTGACTGCGGCTGGATTCACCTCTATTCAGAAAATGCGCAGGAAGCGTTTGACAACATGCTCATGGCCTTCCGCATTGCGGAGCATATGGATATCAGACTGCCGGTCATGGTGGGTCTCGACGGCTTCATCACCAGCCATTCGATCGAGACCATGGAATACCTTGATGATGAGACTGCAGCAAAGTTTGTCGGCGAATACAAGGCAATGAAGCCGCTGCTCGACATCAAGAATCCGGTCAGCTATGGTCCGTTGATCCTGACCGACATGTACATGGAATACCGCAAGGCACATGATGAAGTCATGAAGAAGGTTCCGGGCGTTGTTCTCGAAATCGCAGCAGAGTATGAAAAGCTCACCGGCAGAAAGTACGGCCTGTTTGAGACCTATCGGCTCGAAGACGCAGAAATCGCAGTCGTCGTCATGAGCTCTGCAGCAGGTACCACCAAGGATGTTGTCGATGCATACCGCGACAAGGGCGTCAAGGTTGGTCTTTTGAAGCCGCGTCTCTTCAGACCGTGCCCGTATGAGCAGCTTGGCGCAGCGCTCAAACACTGCAAGGCAGTTGCTGTGATGGATCGCGCAGACTGTTTCGGCGGCTCCTACGGCCCGCTCTTCCAGGACATTGCAAGCGCGCTTTATACACAGCCGACGAAGCCGGTCATGATCAACAAGATCTACGGTCTCGGCGGTCGCGACTACATGCCGGATCAGGCTGAGAAGACGATTGACGAACTCATCCAGATCGCAAAAGACGGCAAGGTAAAGTCCGTGAAAGAATACATTGGAGTGAGGGAATAACATGGCGACACCATTGACCTTAAAAGAACTGTCCAAGCAGGAAGAAAAGTTTACGCCTGGCCACCGTCTCTGCGCGGGTTGTGGCGCTCCGATTGTTGCCAAGATGGTCCTTCTGGCAACCGACTATCCGGTTATTGCAGCAAATGCTACCGGCTGTCTCGAAGTTTCGACCTGTATCTCCGATTACACCGCATGGAAAATCCCGTGGATGCACAGCGCGTTTGAGAACGCGGCTGCAACCATCTCCGGCGTTGAAACCATGTACCGTTCGCTGAAGAAGCAGGGCAAGATCACGGATGAGATCAAGTTCATCGCATTCGGCGGCGACGGCGGTACCTACGACATCGGCTTCCAGAGCCTTTCGGGTGCCATGGAGCGCGGTCATGACATGATCTATATCTGCTACGACAACGGTGCATACATGAACACCGGTATCCAGCGTTCGTCGGCAACTCCGTTCGGCGCCGATACCACCACCTGCCCGGTCGGCACCTGCAACCCCGGCAAGCTCCAGAAGCGTAAGGATCTGACCAAGATCATCGCTTCGCATGGCGTTCCGTATGTTGCGCAGTGCTCGCCGAGCCACTGGGGCGATTTCATGAAGAAGGTCCGCAAGTGCCATGAGATCAAGGGACCGAAGTTCCTCAACGTCATCGCACCGTGCAACCGCGGCTGGAGAACCCAGACCGACGACGCGATCAAGATGGCGAAGCTGGCAGTCGAGACCTGCTACTGGCCGCTGTTCGAAATCGAAAACGGTGTGACGAAGATCACCCAGCGTCCGCGCGAGAAGAAGCCGCTCGTCGACTTCCTCAAGCCGCAGGGCCGTTTCAAACACATGTTCGCTCCGGAAAACGAGTGGATGCTGAAGGCTGCTCAGGAAGCGGTTGATGAATACTGGGCACGTCTTGAGAAGGAAGAAGCCTGCTTTGCACCGGCAGCTGCTGAAGCGCCGAAGGCTGAGTAAGACTACTCTTTCATAACCAGCTGTAACGCGTCGGGCACCACGTCTATCACAACAGGCGTGGTGCCCGACGCGTCTCCATCGAGCTGCATTCTGGCCACCCCGTCGATCCGGATCGCCGTAACCGTTTCATACCTGGCGCCAAGTACTGTTCTGCCCGATCCGATGGCAGACAACAGGCGCAGGAAATCAGCCGGCCCATGGGATTGATCGATCATCAGTTCCAGCGAAGGCACCGTCAGTCGCGCCTGCGGTGTAATCATATAATCGCCGCCATAGCGGGCAGCGTTGCTCACAATGATCGATGTTCCCTGCGCCTTTGCAACAGACCCGTCCATCCGTGAGTAGGTGATGGTCAATGAGTTCGGTTTATAGCTGAAGACGCTCCTGACGGTGCTGAGCACATAGGCTCCCTTGCCGATCAGTCGTTTCAGCGTCGGGTTCACGCGGTGTACGACCTCTCCGTCAAAGCCGATGCCCGCCATCAGGACAAAAAATCTGGTCACGCTGTTTTCAAAAGCGACTCGTCCGAGGGATACCGGACGAGGTTGTTCGGTAATCGCGTAGTCGACTGCCGCATCAATGTCATCCAGAGGCACGCCTATTTCGCGCGCCAGCACCGACGTTGTTCCGAATGGCAGGATGGCCATGGGTAAACGGGAGCCGACAAGGCCGTTTGCCACTTCATTGATGGTACCGTCTCCGCCGGCTGCAACAACAAGCGGCATCCGCGGACCCGACGCAGCAGAAATGTCTCTGGCGAATTGTTCAGCATCGCCCGTGCGTGTTGTCAGGTGCAGAACAACTTCATAACCGGCGTTTGCGAAAATATCCTGTGCTTTCCGGATGCTGCTGCGCGCATTACCGCCCGCAACAGGATTGACGATGAGATGCACGGTTTTCTTCATCGGGTGCTTTCCGGGTTTTTCGGAGTGCTTTTTCTGCGCATGGTCAGCAAAACGGGCGTCAGCTCCAGAAACGTCACGATATCAGGAATACCCGCTCCCGGGCGGATCAAGAAGACGCGGCCTCCATGCTGGCTGCCCGCTTTCTTGATGTTCGGCAGGCGGACATAGCCGAAGCTTTCGGAGGCGACATATCCGGTTGTATAGTCGGGGTCATCAGAAATACAGAGTTCTGCAAGGATTGACGGATGTGCCGCGATTTTTGAGGCAAGCATCATCGCTTCCCGCACAGTATCAGTATTGATACCGGCACTGTCCAGCTGTTGTATGAATCTTCGGCAGTCCGCCGGGCGCATGCCGAGCCGCGACGCCCTGACCCCGCGCTTCCGGTCCGGCTCCAGCCGTGTGCCGCGCTGAGCATCCACAAGGGCTGCGCCGCGCATCTGGCGACGTGCAGTCAGAATGCGAAATGCGGCATCAATCGCCTTTGTGCTGATGCCGATCGACCGCAGCCGCTCTTCAGCAACGCTTCGTGCAGACGCAGGATCAGAACAGCCCGCCTGCGTATAGGGCAGAATAGGGGCGACCTTTACGGGAGTGGTGACTTCTTCAATTGTCAGAACAATACGATCCGGCATCCCGCGCGGGTGCGTAATGGCCCGGTCAACAAATGCCTGCGCCATGCTGCTGATCCTGCGTTTTGAACAGAGCGTTTCCGCTCCCGAAATATGCTCTTCCCGGGCATGTCCGATCCGCTTCGATGCCCGCATCCGTACGCTCCACATGGTCCATTTATAGTACAACAATTGAATTGACGAGGGGTATGGAGCCGTTGAGCGATCAGAGTCGGTATTGAGTCTGTCAAGGAAACTACCGGATTGTCTACTCCATTCAGGATACGGAGCTGACGGTTTGGGTAGTAAAAGTCGGTCACCGCAAAGACATCTATCGTTAAACCGAGAATTGTCATTAGCCTGGCAGGACAGTCAACGCCGCTCAACTGCCACCCCGAAAAGTCTCCGACATTTTCGGGGGCCCCGCTTCCCGGACGGCATCCAGCCGTCCTCCGAGGTATTCGACTCGCACATACGTCCTGTATGTGCCGCTTCGCCGAATA
>Ga0228535_1002640_pt1 | contig 16187 bp, 12 predicted proteins | sample SJ1metagenome_FD_168457 | JGI IMG/M metagenome (GOLD analysis project Ga0228535, IMG submission 168457) | Enriched culture of PCE-dechlorinating microbial communities from Ithaca, New York, USA - SJ1 | ecosystem: Engineered > Modeled > Simulated communities (microbial... > Unclassified | place... | reverse complement strand
TGTCAATGGCAAAATTTGCGGTGACAGAGATGTTGGCGGTGACATTGGAGTCAGTGCGTGGGTTTGCAGTGGATGAGTCTGACCAGTTAACGAAATGGTATCCCGTGGCGGGAACAGCAGTTACAGCCGAGCCGCTGGCTCCATAGTTGACAGTCTGGGGGCTGGATCCCGAAATAGAGCCGTTAGAGGCGGCCGTGTAAGTGAGAGTGAACGTGTCAATGGCAAAAGAGACTGATATTGAATGGTTTTCAGTAATATCGCTGATTGTGTATGTATTGTTGTCTATTAATTCAATGACATCATCACTGTTATCGGTTAAAGAGGTCAGATGATATCCGGTCGCCGCTGTGATAGAGCAAGTGGAGCTGTCTCCGGAAAAAACAAGAGAAGGTGAACATGAGACGGAACCGGAGCCCAAAGGGCAAACATGTGAGCTCACACTATATTGCGGACGTACGGTAACACTCACTGAATCAGGGAGAGACACGAAATCGCCGTCAGACACGACGAGTTCGAAGGACATAACGTGCTCTCCGGCAGGAACCGTGAAATAAGGCATTGCGCTTGTGGCGTCTGACAAAGCTACCTCTGTTCCCGATCTCTGGAGCCATTGATATGTCAGGAGGGCTCCTTCAAAGCCTCTGCTTTGAGTCCCGTCGAGATATGCGACCGTGCCTCCTGCAACAGTCTGATCCGTTCCAGCATGAACTAACGGAGGCTGATTTGTTCCAAACAAGTTTTCCGGCCAGAAAAATTCGTCCTTGTGGAGGAAGCGACCAAGAAATCCGCCTGCGCCTTCCTGACTTGAATGTGCCTGGATAGCCTGATATTTCAGATTAGCGGTATATTCGGTTGATTGCATATTGAGAGGAACATTGAGGCTTTCTCTGTTGGCCCACAGAAGATCATCGTCAAGACCTGGGGGAGGAGTAAAAAAAGACCCGGTGTCAATCGGGAGAGGCCAGATGTCGTCATCGTGATGTACCATGGTTTTATGAACTGTTGGGGAGTAGGCCGGATGTCCGCTGTGAACTGTTGAAAGAGCCAGTGTAAGTAACCGATATGTTGTGTTATGGTCAGCATGGGTGTCATATTCTGAAGTGACAATGATGTGATCAGGCTGGAAGGATGAGATGATATGCGCCAGATCAGTAACAATATTGGCCCTGTTATAATTTGCGTGAGAGCCGAAACTGTAAAAATGATAATCGGCGCCTCCAAGACCCCGGTTCCCATATGTCGCTGAAATTTCGTGTGGAGAAACATAGACGGAGCTTTCATCCTGATAATATTCATAAATAGTGTCCAGGTGTCCGTCAGGGTATCCCAGAAATATAAGATTATCTTCTGAAAGGCCGAGAATTATTTGTCCTGCAACGGCTTCAATCTGGCGCGCATATCCGCTTTCAGATCCATTAAAATCACCGTTTGTCATATATACAACTTTTACCGGTTCACCTCTGAGGATTGCCGAATAGACAACTCCGGCAGATATTATTATGTCATCATCAGGATGTGGGGCAATCACGAGTATGCTCGCATGCAGAAAATTGGGAGAACAGATAATCGCAAATAATAAGGCAAATATGTATATAAATTTTTTTCCGGGGATCACAACTTTAACCATTAAACGAATATTTCATTATTTACCGCAAAACAGTATAGCCTGCTAAATAAACAGAATATAAAGCGGAATAAAGCCCTGGTTTTTATACTGATGAATGTGCGGGGGCGCAATAACGCCCCCCGCACATAGTGACCCTAACCGAAACTCATATGGCCTGAAATTCTGTCCATAGTGAAACGGAGCTAAATCCTGAATACCCGCTACTTAATTAGCAGGCGATCTACAGTTAATGAACCATTGTTTATGGTTACATTGCCGTTCAATGTAGTAAAATCAGTTTTTTCCGTAAATTCGCAGTTATATCCACCAAACAGCGAAATATTGACGGACCAGCGGTTAAGCAGCAGGTCACCGCTGAAATCATAAGCATTGACAAGCAGGGAGTTTCCATCGTCCGCATTATTGTAGGCATCCTGGACGGTAATATGATATGTATGTTTATTAGTGTTATAAATCTGATAAACCGAACATGTCTGGTTGAACGTCGCGGTCACAGTGCAGTCGTCGTTGATAGCTCCAGTGGTGAATGTGCTGCCGGCAAGAGAGCCTTCGCAGCCAGTGACGGAGGCAATATGATAGCCTGTGTCCGGAGTCACTGTGAAGGAAGTGGTGGCTCCATAGTTTACAGTCTGGGGAGAGCTGGGACTCAAAGAGCCATGCAGGCCTGCCGAAGGAGTGACCGTAAAAGTGTCAATGGCAAAATTTGCGGTGACAGAGATGTTGGCGGTGACATTGGAGTCAGTGCGTGGGTTTGCAGTGGATGAGTCTGACCAGTTAACGAAATGGTATCCCGTGGCGGGAACAGCAGTTACAGCTGAGCCGCTGGCTCCATAGTTGACAGTCTGGGGGCTGGATCCCGAAATAGAGCCATTAGAGCCGGCCGTGTAAGTGAGAGTAAAAGTATCAATGGCGAAAGAGGCGGTCACAGTGCAGTCTCCGGTGATAGTTCCAGTGGTGTAAGCGCTGCCTGCAAGAGAGCCACCGCAGCCGGTGACGGAAGCAATATGATAGCCTGTGTCCGGAGTCACTGTGAAGGAAGTGGTGGCTCCATAGTTTACAGTCTGGGGAGAGCCGGGACTCAATGAGCCATGCAGGCCTGCCGAAGGAGTGACCGTAAAAGTGTCAATGGTGAAAGTGGCTGTGACATCCCTCGCGGCCGACATAGTGACTGTGCATGAGCCTGTGCCAGAACAGCCCGATCCGGACCACCCAGTGAAAGTAGAGCCAGCGGCTGGAGTTGCCGTCAACGTGACGGAAGTATTGTAATCATAGGAAACGGAACATGTGCTGCCACAGTCTATGCCGGAGCCAGAGACGGTTCCAGAGCCTGTGCCCGCTTTTGTAACCGCAAGAGTATAATGCGTCTGTGTGCAGTATACCTCAATCTCGGCCAGGCCGGTTCTGGTGGTGGAACCACTTACAGAATCAACTGTCATTCTGACTGAAGTAATAGTTTTGGCTTCAGGAAGCACATACTCATAGCCGCCTCCGAAGTTATCCAGAGGTCCGACTGTAACGCTCGATTCATCACTGAAATATAGTGTGGCGCTTGTAATCTGGTCGGTTGAGTTTGGTCTGTCGTAGAGAATTATCCGGTTTACAATATGAGGAGTCGGCCAGTTAAGCTGTATCCATTGTCCTGTAGTCTGTTCATACGTCGATGTCCACTCGCGTGTAGTAACACCCGGATAAGAACCATAACCATCAAGATATGTATCGACAGCCTTGATTGCCTGCTGATTGTCAACCGTGTTTTCCGACGACGCCGTTACTGTTGCCAGGGGCGCAATGTTATCACTGGGACTCGGGTTAGTAGCTGTAACAACAACATTAACCGGGGCAGGAATACTGGATGAGTGGGTGTCATTGACGACAAGGGTAAAAGTAAGGGTTGCGTTGGCGGTTAAACCTGACGGGGCGGTAAAAGATGGAGAGACAGTATTCGCATTGTTGAGTGTTACCGCTGAACCGCCGGTCTGCAACCAGGTATATGTCAAAGCATCCGCATCGGGATCAAAGCTGCCTGAACCATCCAGAGTAACAGTAGCTCCTTCGCTGACTGTTTGATCTGTGCCTGAATTGGGAACAGGTGGCTGATTTCCTTCCTGGGCTTTCTTTGTCCAGAATATTTCATCTTTATGAACAAATGACATCAGAAATGCAAAGCTGCCGGATTGGGAACTATTAGCAGCCACAGCCAGAAACTTCTGATTTAGCAGATTCCTTGTTTTCTGCATAACTACAGGAACCTGAATGCTCTCCCTGTCAGTCCAGTAAGGGCCGGATTCGGGCAGGTCAGTGGTTTCCGTAAAATATGCAGACGCATCAAGCGCATTTGGCCATGTGTGCTCTGTATGCACCAAAGCCCGGTGAATCGTAGGATTATAGGTTGGAGCTCCCGCGATTACAGCTGCCAGCGCATCGGTAACTAACTGATTTGTCGTAACATGATCGTCATTATTGTCAAACTCTGCGGTAGTGAATATGTGATCAGGTCTTTCAGTATTAATAATACTCTGGAGGTCGGAAACCATATAGTATCTGTTGTAATTTGCATGGGATGTGTTACCGGTTATATAGTAATGGTAATCGCTCGAATTTAATCCGCGGTTTCCATAAGTGGTAGACTGTAAATAAACAGGTGTGGTAAAGACGTCAGTCTGTAGCGGATAGCTGTCATAGACCGTCTTCAGATAACCGTCGGGATATCCCAGAAATATCAGATTGTTTTCATTGGATATCCCCAAATAAGACGCGCTGGCAACAGCTTCAGCCTGCCTTACAAGTCCCTCGTCCGTAGGCCCGCCAGCATAATCACCATTTGTAACATATACTATCTTGACAGTCTCCGATCTCAGAACGGAATTGTAAATAACTCCGGCCGTCAAGAGGACCTCGTCATCAGGGTGAGGCACAATGACCAGAATTGTTGCAGTTGCAGGAGATGCGATCAGAGAAAAAAAGAGAAAGGCAAACAGCAGATAGAATATTGTTGATTTTTGCGTCATGGTGACCTCCTTGTTTGATAAACCATATTATATCATAATTGCACACCGTAATAAGGATATGCTTGCATATACTTAACGTTGATATTTGAATTTGCAGTATATTGTCAGATGTTTGCTTACATGGACAGCCTGGGTACAGCTATACATCCTTGTCGCCTGCTGTTATGAACCATTGCTTTTTTTCGTGTGAAGACAGGCAGGATGGTCCATATGCCAGAAAATGTTCATGCGTAATTCTGTTGAAAAAACCCGACTTTCGCAAGTGATTTGAGTATGGATGCTTGCCGTTTAGAGTAATTCTGACGAATTTGGCCTTCTTTTTCATGAGCAGGGATCTTATAAAAAAGGTGGACACAGGATTGACGTTTTCGAGATGATCTACGAGCAGATCATAGATAACGCAACCGTCGCTTTCGAAGTTATAGACAATATATGCAATCATTTTACCCTTGTCAAGGAATTTGATACAATTAAACTCAATTTCAGGATGTTTGGGATATCTCCAGTTCAGATAATCCGAAGTTCTTTCCATTAATATGAGATTATCTTTGGACATATTTTCCCAGAACAGGTCGAATGACGCATCAAAAGAACAAACATGTTGAATCGAGAAATTCCTGGTTCTGTGAAATAACTGCTGTAATACGGTTAAAGGATGAAGAAGATTGCTCAGAAATCTGGCCAAAAGTCCGTTTCCAAGCATCTTACGAACATAATAACCAGGATCGAGAATATATACATGAGAAATCAAGTCTTCTTTGATGTTCCATCCACTTTGGGAAAAACTTTTATATATCTGGGGAGTTGGCATAACAAAGGAGCACTCAATAGTCCCGTTTTCAATACAGGAATTGATAAACCTAAGCATTTTAGACCATATTCCACATCGTCTGAATTCTTTGTCTACGGATATATCACCAAGGACGGCGAAATCCCGGATCTGACTGTCTATCCAGAAACGCCTGAAAATCAGAGCTGCCATGCCAATTCTGTTTCCATCGGCGAGGCTGGCCCAGAAAATAAGCGGTTCCCTGACGTAGTTTGTGCCGAGATAGCGCCAGTCCAGGTATTGACGTGTCTGCTTAAGCTGCCTGTTGCGGTTGCGCAGGAACAGAACTTCTTCTTCATGTCCCCTGTAAGGTGTTACTGTTAAATTAAGATTGTCTATTAAGGTATTCGTGTTATCAGACATGTCAGGCATGACGCTGGCGCTAATTTTGTTAAAGTAATACGAATGGATGCTCCGGCAGACGTTATGTGTCGGCAAGAGAGAAACATTAGAGTGAATGTGCGGGCATTCCGGAATATGAAAGCCGGCGCCCAGGATAGTTGAGCGCCGGCTGACTGGTTAAGGCAGCAGGTAAGGCGCGCTTGGCGACGCGCCAGAACTCGATGATGAGCCGAAAGTAACTGGCCAGCCGCTTGAATTAACAACACCGTTGCTGTCGGTTACATAAAGATATCCTCTTGATCCTGACGTGAATCCCCCCTGTCTCACTGTGCCGGTAATTGATGTTGAGCCCCAGGAAATGGGCGTGACTACAGTCATATTTGTGCAGGCTGAATAGGTGGAAGCGTTACCTATTTCTACTCTGGCCCTCGCATTGGGGCCAATGGCCAGATAAACATCATCAAAACGCGCCTTGCTTTCCGCGTTGGTCTGACGACAATAGCCGTTCATGGACAGGTTATTCATCATTTGTCCTGATCTGAAAAGTTGCTGACGAGAATAAATATGCTGGGTAAACGGCTTGCTCAAACCCGGAGACATTACCCACAGCTGCCGGGTATCAGAACTGCTATAAGTGCTGGCGTCGATATATGTTGAAATCCTGTACCAAGCGCCTTTGGCCATGTCAAAGGCCGGATTTACATATGTCTGGTCGGCAATACAGCCGTTGCAATCCATTGAAAAATTGCCGGTTCCGAGGCGCATGAATGTCATAATATCGCCTGTCAGGACATCTGATCCATACAGCCAGGCTATTTTCCAGTTGTCGCCACCCGAGGTATTGGTTGGAAAAGTGGAGGTGGTGGGCATATAGACCCAATATGTCAGAAAAGCCCTGTTAAATGAAGGCAGATTATTAGTTTCAAACGATGCTGCGTAGCTCACTTGACAGTTGACCATCATGGCCTTAGAGCCGGATACTTTGTAGGTTGCGTCATACTTCGGGATGCTATCTCCCGTTCCGGTCCATGTGCCGATCTGAGAGCTGTTCGAGCCGAGCATTATATTGGAGCCTGTTGTGCCTTTTTCAAAATCATCAAACATAACCACAGTCGGACCAGTGGATCCAAAACCGCTTCCGTTTACAGTTATGGATTGTCCGTTTGAAACAGTTCCGTTCACTCCTGTTACTACAGGATCAGAGATGGCAGTTGCTACTGACATAATCAGACACAGAGAAATGCCAGACAGAACTTTAATATATTTTTTGACAGGTATCATTCAATAACCTCCTTGCTTTTCCCTGCTAGGGAATTATTCCTTGTTGCTGAATAAAAGGACCACGATGTTTTTCCATGACCTTTGTCCTTCCGTCTTTTTTGAACATTTTCAGATTTCCGCCGTCTACAGGAAAAGCCCTCCTCTTGGTAACTTGATTTGTATACTATTCCGATGAGGTCTATATATATTCTAACAACATTCTGGCTCATTAGGAATCTGCCCATCGCCGCTGTATGCATATTTTATGCGCTGATCTATCGATTTTATGTTAACATTTTAGGGTTTTCGAATCTGTGAGGCAAATCACTTTTTATGGGCTGTATTTGCTGTTATCCGGGGGAAAATACTGACTGGCAGCGGTTATTCTTGAAAAAACGCCTTAATTCGGCCTGGGATTCTCCATTTTTGCCCAGTTTGACCGAATGAATGACTGTTTTACCGCCTGCAAGGACGGCTTCTTTTGAAAGAGGAAGGTTGTCCAGCGCTATGGCCATTGTCTGGTGAGGTTTGCCGAAGTCATGTATCTCAAAGCCTGAAGCCTTGCAGAAAAGACAATATATTATCTCATCTCCGATTCTGCTTTCAGACCTGATGATATCGTATTTATAGTCTAAATAGCCCTTTTCAGCCATCTTTTTCAGGCATGCATGGCTGATAAAATATGCCCCGCCAAGAACATTTTCACCACGACGGTAGCCATGATTCAGGGCCTCTCTAAGGGGATCTTTCCAAAGGGCCGTCTTGCGAAACAATGGCCTTAAAAGGCAGCTTTCATACAAGAACGCCATTTTCCACTTGAACCAGCTGCGTTTTTTCCCGTCAGCCCTGATTGTATAGGACCCGAGTATCCCTGTATTGTGGTTCTGCGCAAGATACTCAGCCGCTTGCGTTATCAGCCCCGGACCGACCATGAGAGCGTCTGTGTCCATTTTCATGAAAAGGCTGAATTCGAAGTTGTCCAGCGCGTATTTGCACGCTGCAGCCATTGTTATATAAAGACCGCTTCGACCGCCGTTCTTTCTTTCATTTCGTAATACTGTTATTCCAGGCTTTGCGGACGAGAGTTTTTCATGAATATTACCGTCACTGCAGTCATCTACAGCGATAATGTGATACGACTCTTTTACTAAACATTCTATACTGTCAATGGTGTCTATCAGCATATCGTACTCTTTGGCGATAAATGGAATGAATATGACGGCATCCACCTGAATTTTATTTGTCATGCTAATTCCTCAATTTTTGCCGGATATGTTTCTTGCCGGGAAAATGGTTCTTATTATATACAGGATAAAACTGGTCCCCCTTGCCACGCCGTACAGCAGGTCGTAGAGTAACAGGGATGGCAATTTTTTTCTCGTGAGCCCGCCCCTGAAAGCCATAATGAACATAACGAGAAGAAGAAGCCCGCAAGTGACAAGGAGATAAGAGATGTGTCCGGTAAAGAGAAGCAGCAGAATACCAATGATAGTATTGACAATAATCAGGGCAAATGCAATCGAATAAGACACAACCTTGAAGTTTTTCAATTTTGCCAGATCCCGGAAAAAAATAGGAAAGGAGCTTTTAGCATGCCAGCGCTCTTTTTTCAGGAATTCGGACAATGACCTGGGAACTCCCCAGTGGGTGACTTCAATCGATGGATCAGAAAAAATGATATATCCTGAATTCCTCAGTCTCTGACAGATATCGACATCCTCATTGGTCTCAATTGTTTCACAGAATCCACCCAGGGTGTCAAAAACCTCTTTTTTTATAATCATGTTGCCTGCCGGGATATAATTAACTACATTTCCGGTTTTGTTGTTTGAGATCAATTCGGCTGTTGCGGCAAACCATCCGGCGTCGTCAGGATTTTTGTAAAAACAGCCTACCATAGCCGCCTTTTCTCTCTCCATGCACGAAAGAGCATTTATAAGCCAGTTTATTGAAGCAGTGCAGTCAGAGTCAATAAAGGCCAGAATGTTTCCATGTCCCCTGTTTGCTCCCAGATTACGCAGTCTGCCGATGGTTCCTTTGATGTTGGGGACAAAATCAATGTTCATGGATTTTACGATTTCCGCGGTCCTGTCCGTTGAGCCGTTATCGATTACAATTATTTCATGTCTGGTTCCATCTTCAGCAAGTTTCAGCAGAGATTCAAGACAGGAGCCAATATATTTTTCGCCGTTAAGAACCGGTATTACAATTGTTATTATGGGATTCACGATTGTCATAATCCTCCACAAAATTTGAGTTCCATTCAGGATAACATGAAAAATAAGAGAATGAATTACTATTCTTTCAGCAGGCGCGTTTTATTGAAAGTACCCAGGTTGAAATGGGCCAGTCAGGATTGTTCCATTCAGAAATCCAGTGCAGAGGATGCCACCTGGCATTCGGAATTTCGAAATAGCGCATGCCGAGCATTATATGAATGAGAGCCAGCGCATTTCCCCATCCGCCGCAATCCAGGATATCAGGACAGTCCCGACTCAGGATTTTGAGGCCTTCGGGTGAGAAACGCCAGAAATCATTGGCGACATCGTGCGCCCATCCATGAATTTCTGTAAGAAAACATGTTGTATGTAAAGATATGCCGCCGGGTTTAAGTACCCGGTACGCTTCTTGTACAGCATCCGACGGATTTCCCCCCAGGTGCTCCAGCACCTGTTCGCTTACAACCGCGTCAAACTCGGCGGAAGGAAAGGGAAGACTGAGCATGTCAACAGATGGATATTCAGTATTAACTATCTGGTTATCTGCAAAGCCAAGAATACGGCAGGCTCTCTGGGAATCGCTGATAGATAAGGCCCTTGCAGAGCTGTTCCAGTCGCGTTTATAGTTGGAAATATGCTTATACATATAATAACGAGAGATACTGGGCCCTTTCGAGAGACCCGAAGTGGTCAACCGATAAATCATATGCGCGATTTTGCAGAGCATATTGTCTACCCGATAATTTCATTTTATTGTTATTGAATTCTCTTTACAACTTATTCTTTTTATCACGACCGACAGACCGCCGAATAAATACCATTCGTAACTCGACAAACCATAGCTTGCAAGACTGAACAGTAAATTCATCCAGAGCCATACCTGCATCCCGTCAGTCAGGTGCAGAAGATACTGGTCAGATCTGCTGTCGGCCCTGATATTTTTAGCCGCCCGGCTAAAGTTTGAGTAAATGGCTTTTATAAACAGGAGGAATATGATTAGTCCGAAAAATCCGAGTTCCTGCATTATTTCCGCATAGAGATTATGCGCAGGCATGGCATTACCGAGTTTGTGGAAGTTGACTTCAGCCGAAGTTCCAAGGCCATGCCCCAGGAATGGATGGTCCATGGCCACCCTGAAATTATCGATGACTCCTTCAATCCGTCCCCGCGCTGTTTGTGCCCCTCTTACGTCCGATTCTGTAATGGATCTGAACCTGTCGACCTGGTCTGCTGTGAGATGCGTAAATAGGGCAAATGCGCCAACAACAACCAGGGCAAGAAAAAATATCTTGGCTTTGGTTTTCATTAAAATGCCGGAAATAATGACAAAAAGCGCCAAAAAGCCCGTCCTTGACGCAGTCAGTACGAGGGCGTAGACTGATATTGGTATGAGAGAAAATATCATGACTTTATAGTGGGGGGGTAAATAAGCGCCGAGAAAATAGTAAAAGGGGATTACCGATGTTATTACGAAAGCAAGGCCGTTTGGATTGATGACGTCGTGAGGGGCCCCGGACAGACGGTCCATCACTGACCAGTCTCCCATGGCGGTAATAGACCCCCAATATCCTTCGGTTACATGCAGGTAAAGAGGTTCCAGCACTCTGAAAGTTTGACATCCGATAAAAACAAACATGAAATATTTCAGCTGTTTTTCAGTCTTGATTGTAAACAGGGCAAAAACATAAAATGACATGGCCTTGATCAAATTGGGCATGCCGTTTTTGAGAACACTGCCGGGCCATTCAGCCAATGGGATCGTCACGAAAATATACAAGCCGAGGGCCAGCAGTATTTTGTCTGTCTCGGTCAGGCCGGTGTTTTCTCTTGCTTTCCTGCTTATAACGATTGTCAATGCGATAAGACAGACAAGAAGCAGGTCAAACCGTATTGTACCCAGGATCGGTATTCTGGCCGGCAGATGAATAAAATAGCTGATAATAAATATCAGGAACAGTTTAAAGGCCATGGTTCAGGATTTCAGTTATTCTTGTGCAACCACTCGAAAACTGCCTGGAAGAGTTCATTCTGCCATTCCGAGAGAGTATAGACATGATTGGCGTTCTCGATAAGAGTGAATATGAGGGAATTGGAAGCCATGTTTGAACCATATTTCTGGGGAGCCAGAGAGTATTTGAAATATGTTTCGAATGTGTCACGACCGTGATCATTGCCTGCTGTTACGAACAAGACGGGTGTATTTCGCGAAAGGACAGAGTCGATTCCTTCAAAGAATTCATAGTTTAGTTTTTTATCAGCGCAAAAACGCGCGAGGTCGCTTTCTTTTATTTTTATCTTTTGGGGGAGGAGATGATTACGTAAAGTGACAGTCACGACTTTCCATGCCGTACGAAAGTCAAAATTAAGCGTAAGCAACTTATACCATGCTTTCAAATCTGCTATTTTTTTGATATACCCGGAAAAAAGCTGCCTGGTTTCATGTCCGCCTACAATGATATCAGACAAGGTGCTGTTCGTATCCCACTGAAATATGGGAATATCTATCAGGCATATGCCATCTGTCCTCGGAATGCTGGCCGCGGCCAGGAGGGAAGTGATTGCGCCTCCGCAACTGCCTATGAGATAAAGCCGGTCGAGATCCCAGCGGGATATCATCATGTTTACTGTATCAACAGTGTCATTAAGAAAAAGGCCTCTCTGAATCTGTCCCCACAAATCTGCAACGGGCATATTAGCGGGTAGTTCTCCTTCACTGTCACCTATTCCGGCAGGGTCAAAACGTAATACAAAATAGCCCATGTCACAGAGTTTCCTGGCAAGTTTGACGTTAAGTCTGTGGGGCGCAACTCTGTACTTTAAACCAGGATTAAGTATGATAATGCCGGTTTTACTCCCCTGAAGCGTATTAACAGGTTCATGAACGATCGAAAACAGAGTCTTTCCGGATCTGTTCTCGTATGAGATAGCTGTTTCCATAATGATCAGGACTTTTTCATGAGACCTGTATGCGAGGCTGGTTTAATTGCCACCTGTCCATCCTGATACCTGTTTTTTTATTATTGCCGGATTTCCGGCAACGAGAGCTCCCGGAGGCACATTTTTTGTGACGACTGAACCGGCAGCAATGATCGCGTTATCTCCTATACTGATTCCTTTAAGAATGATAACCCGACAACCAATCCAGACCCCTCTCCCTATAATCACCGGTTTTGTGTGCGCCGGTCCGCCGTCGACCGAATGGTAATCGGTATCCATGATGACGCAGTCCCACGCAATGATGGTATTGTCACCGATCGAGATTTTTTCCTGACAATGTATTTCGGTGCGATCACCGATCGAACAGCCGTTTCCAATTTCCAGGCGCGCCGGACGGTCTTTTCTGCCGCAACAGTCAAACTTAACCCGGGGCCACAGACATGTTCTTTGCCCGATTGTGATTCTTGCTTCTCTTTTGATTACTCTTACCCCTCGCATTTGGCAAATAAAGGAACGTTGGTCATATCGGTATAAAGATGCCAGAGTGCCCCGAAGATAAGGGATTAACTTCCTGATATAATTCATTATATCCATAAAGTCCCCCTGTGAGAGTTCCTACTTCTGACACTCTGCGGTGATTGCGTCAAAATAATTTTCATAACTCCTGATCATTGACTCTATAGTCATTTTTGATCCGATAATGGCTTTTGATCCCGAAATGAATTTCTGACCCAAGGAAGGACTATCCAATAAAGACAATATCCGACCGGCCAGTTCATCTGCATCGTCAAGCTTGAAAGTGTATCCGTTTGCTCCATTTTCGATAAGTTCCGGATTCCCTCCCGCGTCTGATACTACACATGGAATGCCGGCCGCCATATATTCCATTATTGCATTTGACAAGCCTTCCATCGATGAGCAGTTAACTCCGATATCAAAAAAAGAAACATAGAGCGGAATATCGGTTTGCCAGCCCAGGAAGTACATGTTGTTCAGAATTCCAAGAGATTCTGCAGTGGCTTCCAGCGATTGCCTGAGAGGACCATCGCCTATGATAACAAAACTTAAATCGCTTCTGCTATCCAGAATTATTTTGGCTGCGGCAATAAAAATATTATGCCTTTTCATGTCCCTGAGTCCTGCAACAATGCCGACAACCTTGTGGCTGGCCGGAATGCCCAGTGACACTTTAAGGGCCAATGATGAATCCGGCGATACATTGAATTCGCGGGTCTCAAGCCCGTTATAAATCACATCGATCTTCGAGATATCAAATTTCTCCCTGTGAGAAGTCAACTCCCTGACTTTGAAGGAATTGGTAATGATGCTGTGAACGAATCTATTTGCAAATCTCAGAAGGTGGATGCCTTTAGGATCAAGCCAGACTCCGTAGTCTCTTCTGGTGGATATTATTGTTCTTACTCCCGCAAGGCGGGCAGCCAGAACACCAACAACATAGCTGATTTTGAAGAAAGCGAGGAAGATGTCCGGCGCGATCTGCTTTATATGACGAACTATTCGAAAAAAAACTGCTATGTTTCCGGGATCCGGATGTTTCATCTCATTGTACGTGAATGCGGTTACAGAGCATTTCAGTTTTGACTTGTTTTCTTCAAGCCAGTCTGTATTTTTCAGACAAAGCAGATAAACATCGAAACGATCATGGTTTATATTGTTGATCAGTTTAATAAGTTGATTCTCTGTCCCCTCTGTGCTGAAATATATAAAATCGATGCAGAACATGATTTTAGTTTTTATTGAGGAGCTGGCTTGGGTCATTATGGTTCACCCTCCTGATCAATTAAAGGTAATATCACTGAATCGGTATTCATATGCTTTTCTGTGATGTTCACAGATTTAATAAAGTGATCTAAATGCAATGTTGAGACCCGAGGTTTTTATTGCAAAAGAGGCGATATCCTTTCCGAAATCATGTCCGATACACATTCTTCCAAGATGATGCAGGTCTTCGCAGGGAGAGTTGAATTTTGGCACAAGCGTAACTGAACATATGTAACCGCTTTTTATTAGACATGCGACATGATCATCCGAGAAATCAGAGGCTCTTCCGTTCGGATAAGCGAAAAGATCGACGGTTTTGCCGGTGAACTTTTCCAGTAATATCCTGGAATACGAAATTTCACGCGCTGCTGTATCGAGGTCTGTTTTTGAAAGAATTTGGTGATTGACGGTATGAGATCCTATATCAATGAGATCGGACCCGGACAGTTTAAGCAACTCATCGGGATTGACAATATTGAAGTCTTCAATAACATTGAGGGGGTGAGTGTATTGTTCAATTCCGAGCGACTTTCTTAATCTGACTATATATTTTTTTTGATCATCTACGGTGCGCGTTTTTAACTCGGTCATTATGGCGTGATAACTATATGCCATGTCTGTAATATCATTGAACCGGAGACTGGACAGCCTCATGTCGGACACGCGGCCTGAACGGTCACGGGCGGCGTCGGTAACGATCAGGAACACTTCATCGAATGGCAGGATTTTGTTGTCGCCAACATACCCTGCTGTCACGAAAACAGTGGCCGGCGCCCCGTACTTTTCCAGAATCGGGAGGGCCAATGTCAGGTTGTTTCTGTAGCCGTCGTCAAAAGTAATCACGGCAGTGTTATTGGGGAAATTCTCACCGGATGCAATATGCTCAGCTGCCCTTCTAAGCGATATTACATTATAGTGTCTGGTGATATGCTGAATTTGGCGCTCGAAATGCTCAACATGAAGAAGGGTAACCGGAGGGATATCATATCTGTTGCTTGTAAGGCCATGGTAGCCGAGGATCAACATTTTATTCCTGTTTAAATGTCTGAATATTATGTCTGCTCCCAAAGTCTTCAGGGCGGGATAGATGAAGGAAGACAGCGGCCGTAAACAGTTCACCTGCAAGTCTCCCATAAATACTGTATCAGAGCCTTGTTAAGAGATTCACTGCTGGGACTATAAAGTTTTCCATCTTTCCAGAAGGGAGCCGCCTGCACGTCCATCATTGTAGTCTCAGGATTAAACTTCATTATTCTCTCATAAAGATTATTCAGAGTTAAATCAGTTCCCTGGCCTCCGCTGATTATATTTATTATCAAAATATGATCTGCAGATGGTTCAGGACAGTTCATCAGATCTATTTCACCCATTTCATCATAAAGCTTTTCGCTGAGAAGGTATCCGTCTATATTGACGAATTCTTTGTTTCTCAGGTCACTTATAAGCTGACTGCGATCCTTGATGACTCGACCATATGCCTTAAGCTGGACAGTAAGGTTTGAGCGCAGGGTTTTCTCGATATATTGTTTGCCTGAAACCAGCGGTGAAACCAGAACAAGTGAATCAAGCTTGTTCCCGGCTGAAGCCAGCACGGCCAGGGTGGCTCCAAACCGGATCCCGAGCAATCCGACCGATGTAGCTCCAGTTTTTTCGATAAGCAGCGATATGGCAGCTGATATGTCAGACAGCCTTGAGGAGATCGATGAGTCTTCAAAATTGTTTTCGCTGTCTCCTTCTCCCATATAGTCGAAGCGGAGGCATGCGATGCCTTCTGACGCCAACGAGCGGGCCAAATTTACCACATTTCTGTGGGCGATCATTTTTTCTTCAGCGAATGGATTGCAGATAACCATTCCCTGTCTGTATCCGGAGAACCGGCCATTTTCATCCGGAAAGTGCAAGACTCCAAAAAGGCGATAATTATCGTTTTCGAAATATAAGGGAGTTTCAGTCATATCGACACAGTCAGTTACGCGGATGCCCGATTTTAGAAATGCTGAAACGGTACTTGCCGTTGCGTTCCTGCGCTATAGAGCTTACGAAGTTAATGTTGATTACAGTATCCTCTCCGAATATTCCCCTGAATTCGTTTTCAATATTTTTTTGTGACTGGGCAGTAAAATTCAAATTTTTTGCTATATTCAGGACGATGGTGTCGAAATCTTCCTGGACAATCTGCATCT
>Ga0228535_1002638_pt1 | contig 16204 bp, 10 predicted proteins | sample SJ1metagenome_FD_168457 | JGI IMG/M metagenome (GOLD analysis project Ga0228535, IMG submission 168457) | Enriched culture of PCE-dechlorinating microbial communities from Ithaca, New York, USA - SJ1 | ecosystem: Engineered > Modeled > Simulated communities (microbial... > Unclassified | place... | reverse complement strand
CGACGGCGAACAACAGCGCGTGGCCATCGCCCGCGCGATCGTCAACAACCCCAAGATCATCCTGGCCGACGAGCCCACCGGCAATCTCGATCCGGAATTGGCCTTCGAGATATTCAGCCTCTTCAAGGATATCAACAAGCAGGGGGCCACGGTGATCATCGGAAGCCATGACCGGGAACTGATCCGCCATTTCGGACAGCGGATACTCTTCCTCCAGAAGGGAAAATTGCTCGGAAAGGACGCACTCTGATTATCCAGAAGATCAAGTATTTCGTTCAAGTGGCGGCCAACAACCTGTGGCAGTTCCGCGTCCGCAACATCTTTTCCGTCACCATCATCTGCCTGTCATTTCTCTTCCTCGGGATATTCCTCGCCCTGTCCAATAATCTTCGGCAGACGGCCGAGAACCTCTCGAGCAACATGGTCATGACGTTCTTTCTGGAGAAAGGGCTGACGGAAAGCGAGGTCGGACAGATCGAGGCCCAGCTCCGGCAGTCCCACCACGTCGCGGACATCCAGTATATCAGCGCCGAAAAGGCCCTGGAGCGATTCCGGCAGAACTTTCCCGAACTCCGGAGCATCCTCGACAACTTGAAGGCCAATCCTTTCCCGGCTTCCCTGGAAGCCAAGCTGGCCAAGGAATCCTCCTCTTCGCCGGATGTCCTGGCTTTCATCCAAGCCGCGCGGGGGATCAAGGGGATCGAGGATGTCCAGTTCAACAGGGATTGGATCGAGAAAATGCAGTCCCTCAGCCGGTTGGCGAAGGCCGTGGGCTTCTTTCTCGGGGGGATCCTCATCCTGGCGTCTTTCTTCATCATCTCCAACGTCATCAAGCTCAACGTCTTCGCCCGGAAAAACGAGATCGAGATCCTCCGGCTGGTGGGAGCCACCAATCTGTTCATCCGCATCCCGTTCATCCTCGAGGGGATCGTTCTCGGAATCCTGGGAAGCGCGCTGTCGCTGGCCCTCCTCTTCCTGGTCATCAAGGCTTTTCCGCTCTACCTCGGTTCGTCACTGGGGGCGCTCCAGCAGCTTTTGAGCCTTCGCATCCTGACGGGCGGACAGAGTCTCTGGCTGGTCGCCGGCGGGGCGGCCATCGGCATTTTGGGCAGCGTGACTTCGGTTTCCCGGTTCCTGAAGGTCTAGTTTCACCCCTCTCGTCCCGCAGGCCGGGCGTTTTTCCCGGGGCTCGCGCCGGTTTTTCCCCACGGCGAGGCTGAATTGAATAAAAAAGCCGATTGTCCTATAATTATCGTCCAATGACCACCCTCGGACAGTACCTCAAAAATGAGCGGGAAGCCCGGGGCATTTCTCTCAAAGAGATCTCCGCGGCCACGAAAATCGGCATGAAGTACCTGCTGGCCCTTGAAACGGATGACTGGGGGCTTTTCGACGGGACTTTCTTCGCCAAGAGCATACTCCGCACGTATGTTCACACCATCGGCATCGACGAAAAGGCGGTTTTGGACAGGTTCAACGAAGCGCTGGGAATAAGGGAAACGGCCGAGGATTCGAAAAAGGCCCCGAGAATCTGCGATATCATGACGCGGCGGCATTGGACGATTCTCGGGAGCGTCGTCGCCGCAGCGGTTTTGATCATCGTCGCTTTCATCTTGATTCCCGGGGGGAAAGAGAAGGCGCCTTCCCCGGCGGCGACCGCGCCGCCGCAGGCTCAATCCCGGCCCATCGGGACGGCCATGGCCATAAAGCCGGAGCCGCCGCCCGTGAAGCCCGAGGTCAAAGAACTCGTCCTGCAGATGACGTTCACGCAGCTGACATGGATCCAGGTTTTCGCCGACGGCGAGCTGAAACTCGACGGGTTGATGCGGGCGGGCCAGGAGGCCGATGTGAAAGCCTCCCGAGAGCTCGTGATTCACGTCGGCAACGCCGGAGGCCTGGCGTATAAACTGAACGGAGAGGCGGGGGGGAGTTTCGGCAGGGCGGGGGCCGTGATCAAGAACATCCGGATCACGCTGGACAACTATCGGCAATACCTCGCGCCTCCCGGACCCGGCGCGGAGAAAATTCCCCCCGGTTCGTGATACATCCGATGGAAAACTCCAGAAAAAAATGGCCTCGTTTCATCGGGGCCGTCATCATCCTTCTGACCATCCTCTTCTTCACCATAGAGTTTTTCGTCCGGGAATCCCAGGAATTCTCTCCGACGAGCCTGACCAAGATCCTCCTCTCCTCGCTTCAGCTCATCGTCCTTCTCCTCGGGCTCATCCTTTCCTTCGTCCTCGGCCGGAACTTGGTGAAGCTCTATCTGGAAAAAAAGCGGAAGGTTGTCGGCGCGCATTTCAAGACCAAGCTCGTCACCTTCTTCATCGCCCTGTCCATCATCCCCTCGCTCCTTCTCTTCATCTTCGCCAGCGACTTCATCAGCCGGAACATCGAAAGCTGGTTCCATACTCCCCTGGACAAGATCCTGGAAGACACCAAAAGCGTCGCCGACGGCTTCTATCTCAACACCGAGGACATCGCCTTTCATTACGCCCAGCAGCTGAGCAAGGCGATCCAGGCCCAAAATTTGATCAGCCCCGAAAACCGTCCCGCTCTCAGGGAGTTCATACGGAGCAAGCTGCCGGAATACCAGCTCGACGAAATCGGGATATTCCTGGATGACGAGGAGCTGTTCACCTACCTCAATCCCAACCTGCCCCTTATGGATTACCGAGACATCCAGTCCAATATCGTCAAGCGGGCCCAGCTCGGGGAAGACTTCCGGATCATCGAGCCCATGGGAAGCGGCGAGATGATCCGCCGCGGCGCGGCTTTCAGCATTCCCCAGGTCGGCAGCGTCCTGGTCACGACGGGAAAGTTCCTGCCCCAGAGCTACGCCCAGAGAATGGCCAACATCACCACCTACGTCCAGAGGTATCGTCAGCTCAAGATCCAGAAATATCCGGTGAAGACTTTCTATCTCATGACGCTGATCTTCATCACCCTCCTGATCGTCTTCGCCGCCAGCTGGATCGGGCTGCACCTGGCCAAGAGCATCACCGTCCCCATCGAAAAGCTGGCCCATGCCACCCGCGAGGTGTCGCGGGGCAATCTGAGCGTCAAGGTCGAGGACCCGGCATCGGACGAGATCGGCACTCTGATCGAGTCTTTCAACCAGATGATCTTCGACCTCAAGGAGAGCCAGGGCAACATCGCCCGGCAAACCCTCGAGCTCGAAGGCCGGAAACGGTACACCGAGACCATCCTGGACAATATCACGACGGGCGTCGTCGCCGTGAATGCCGAGGGCGTCGTGACCACGATCAACCCGTCGGCGCGGGAAATGCTGGCTCTCCCGGAAAACGACGTCGCCGGAAAAAATTATCGGGATATCCTCGTGCCTCCCAGGTACGGCGAAATCCTCAAGAATATCGATTGGGGGATGAAGAACAAGTCCAAGCTCGGGGACAAGGAAATCACGCTGGCGAACAGCGGACAGGTGACGCATATCGCCCTGGCTCTCTCTCCCTTGAGACTGGCGAGCGGCGAATTCTCCGGGCTGATCATCGTCCTGGACAACCTGACGCAGCTCATCAGGGCCCAGAAAATCGCCGCCTGGAAGGAAGTCGCCCAGCGCGTCGCCCACGAGATCAAAAACCCCTTGACCCCGATCCAGCTCTCCGCGGAGAGGATCATAAAAAATATCCAGAAGGGGGACCACCCCTATCCCGAGGCCATCGAAGAGGGGGCGAGGACGATCGTCCAGGAAGCCCTGTTGATCAAATCCATGGTGGATGAGTTCTCGAACTTCGCCAGGATGCCCAAGGTCCAGCCCCAGGCCGCGGACATTCGCGAAATCGTGGAGCAGGCCGTTTCCCTCTTCCGCGGAATCTTCACGGATATTGAATTCGAAGTCCTTTTCTCGGCCGATATCCCCCCGTCGGTGTCGATGGACCCGGAGCAAATGAAGAGGGCCATCATCAACATCCTGGACAATGCCATCGACGCCATGAACAAGCAGGGCAAGATCACGGTCAACACGTTCTTGGATCAACAGAACCGCCGCCTGCACGTGGAAATCACCGACTCCGGGCCGGGCATCACCGCGGAAGAAAAATCCAAGTTGTTCCTCCCCCACTTCTCCACAAAGAAAAAGGGATCCGGGCTGGGATTGGCGATCGTCAATCAGATCATCCGGGAGCACAACGGCACGGTCGACGTGGTCAACAACCGGCCCCAGGGCGCGAAATTCATCATACAAATACCTTCATGAGAGAAAGCGAAATACCATGAATCAAGAAAACATCCTCGTCATCGACGACGAGGCGAGCATCCGGTCTTCTCTTCAGGGCATCCTGGAAGATGAAGGCTATAAAGTCAAGACGGCGGAAAGCGGAGAGGATGGGCTGGCCCTTCTCAAAAGCCAGAATTTCGATATCATCCTTCTCGATATCTGGCTTCTGGAGATGAGCGGCATCGATGTCCTGAAGCAGATCAAATCCTCCGAAGAAAACCCCCAGGTGATCATGATCTCCGGGCACGGCACGATCGAGACGGCCGTGAAGGCGACCAAACTCGGGGCTTTCGATTTCCTGGAGAAACCGCTCTCGCTGGAGAAAGTCGTCCTGACCGTTCAGAACGCCGTCCGGCAGAAAAAGCTCGAGGAAGAAAACCTGCAGCTCCGCGAGAAAATCAGGGCCAAGTATCCGTTGATCGGAGAGAGCCCGCTCATACGGAAACTGAGGGAGGAAATCCGGAGAGCCGCCCCCACCGACGGGCGCGTCCTCATCTACGGCGAAAACGGGACCGGCAAGGAGCACATCGCCTCCCTGCTCCATCAACAGAGCCGCCGGAAGGACAAGCGCTTCATCGAAATCAACTGCGCCGCCATCCCGGACAACCTCATCGAGAACGAGCTATTCGGGTATCTCAAGGAGAACTATCTCAACGCCACGAAAGACAAAAAGGGAAAGCTGCTCCTGGCCAACGGCGGGACGCTCTTCCTGGACGAAATCGGCGAAATGAGCCCGAAAACGCAGGCGAAGCTGGTGCGGGTCATCGAGGAAGGCAAGTACGAGCCGCTGGGCTCCCACGATGCCGTTCAGACCGACGCGCGCATCGTGGCCGCGTCGAGCCGAAGCTTGAAGGAACTCATCGCCATGGGCAAGTTCCGCGAGGATCTGTTCTTCAAGCTCAACGTGATCCCCCTGAACATCCCTCCCCTGCGAGAGCGGATCGACGACATCCCCCTCCTCATCGAATATTTCCTGCAGTATTTCTCCGCGGAATACGGGAAAAAGCCGAAGACCATGAACAAGGAAGCCGAGAAGGCGTTCCTGAGCTATTCCTGGCCGGGAAACGTCAGCGAGCTGATGAACGTCATCGAACGGTTCGTCATCATGGTCCCCGAGGACGAGATCAGCGCCGCGCACCTGAACCTGCTCGTCGAAACCCGGGAGTCCGAGCACATCGTCGGCCTCATGGAAAACCAGTCGCTGGAACAGGTCAGGAACCAATTCGAACGCCAATACATTCACAAGACCCTGCTGAGAAACCGCTGGAACCTGGACAGGACGGCCGCCGCCCTCAAGGTCGATGAAAAAGAGCTGCGGAAGATGATCCGCCGGTTGAACATCACGTTTGTCGATTGACGGCGCCGGAAGCCCTTCCGCCCTGGAAGGAAAATGAATAGGCCCTGAGCAGCGGATAACCTGTCATGCCCATCGACCAGTCGGAAGCGATCGTCCTTCGAAGCTATCATTTCGGCGAGCAGGACAAGATCGTCGTTTTCTTCACCCGCGAGAAGGGAGTGTTGCGGGGCGTCGCCAAGGGCGCCCGGAAGTTCGGCAACCGTTTCGGCAGCAGCCTGGAGCCCCTGTCCCACGTCCGGATATTCTATTACGAGAAAGAGAGGAAAGACCTGGTCACGATCAGCAGCGCCGACCTGCTGGAATCGTTTTTCGAAATCCAGAAGGATCTCGAGACCTGTTTTTCTCTGTCCTATTTCGCCGAACTCATCGAGGCCTTTTCACCGTCGCGCGCCAGAGAGGATCCGCTCTTCCGCCTTCTCCTGACGATCCTCCGGTGTCTCAAGGACAAGGGGGACGTGAACTTCCTTTCGCTGTATTTTGAATCCTGGTTTCTCAAGATCAACGGGCTGCTTCCGGACCTCACCCGCTGCCGGAAATGCCGCGCGGCGCTCTCCGGATCGGGCTGGCTGTCGATCAAAAAGGACGGCGCCTACTGCGACGGCTGCGCGCCTTTGAAGAAAGAGGCCGTCCCGGCGGATGTCGGCCTTTTCCTTGAATGGGCCAAAAAGAATCCTCCCACCAGCCGCGAGGCGCCTTTCTCGCGCTCCCAGCTGGAAAACGCCCGCCGGGCGCTTCAGGGAATGATCATCTATCACCTGGAGCGGGAGCCGAAAGCCCTGCGCTTTCTAAAGGGGATATGAGAATCCCGGAACGGATCAGGCGCCGCCGGGCGAACTCCGGGAGGGGGGCTTCGTCCTGGTCAGCAGGCCGTCGAAATGAAGGAAAATGGCCTCGGTGACAATCCTCGCCAGGTCGTCGAATCCGCATTTTCCGCCGATCTCGATGGCAACCCCGTCGTCCAGCAGAAGGCGGGAATCGCCCTTCGCATCCTGTTGAACGACGGCCACGATCCTCGTCCTGGCCTCCCCCGCCTCATCTATGACCTCTTTGAGGGTGTTGGAAACCTCTAAATATTCCATGTCATTCGCGCTTTCCTCGAAGAATCGGGCTGAAAACCCCGTCTTGAATATATCGAATTCATGATAGCACGGCCCGAAAGCCAGCTCAAGGGTAAAATGCGCGCCGGCCGTTTGAGGGCCACGCGCGGCCGACGGGCGGCCCCCCAGGGCGATCAGGCGAGAAGCCCGTGAGCCTCCTCAAGGAGTTCCGGCAAAGGAAGCCCGTAGCGGCAAACCCCCGAATAGCCCGAAAGATCGAGTCCCTTCCTCAAGCGTTCGCCTTCGGGCAGGGCCGCGTACATGGCCCTGGCCGCTTCCGTCATTCCCTGCCTATGATAGGAACGGAAACGGAGTATTTCCGAGACCGGGACTCCGCCCGGCATCTCCCTCCGGCAGCGGCCGCACATGCGGCAGACGCACTTCCCCGCGGCCCCGGCCATAATCCGGAGTCCCTCGTCCTCCCTCCGGCTCAATTCCCCGGTGACGGCCCTGAGGTTTTCCTCGAGCTGCTTGTAGGTGAACAGAATGTTTCCGAAGGCCTTCACGCCGGGCACGCCGAGCGTCCAGTGAATGAGCGCCGTGGCGATGCTCTCGTCGTCCGGGAGGTAGTCTTTGACCTTATCCCGGAGCCCCTGGATTTCATCCCACGTCCGCGTTCCTCCGAGGAAGACTTTCATGGCAACGACGGCGATATCCTTGTCCGCCGCCTTGCGGATGAGACCGAAGTATTCATCCTGCGTCGCTTGTCTGGCGAACTTCTCCTTGGTCAGGTAATCCTGGGGAACCGTGGGATTGACGGGGACCTGGATCAGGTCGAAGAGATCGCTCTCGATGGCGGCTTCGAAAACCTCCACGGTGTTGATGTGCTGGGAGAGCATCAGGAACCTGGTTTTGCCCTGCCGCTTGAGTTCCTCAAAGGCCCGGACGGCTCCCATCTTCGTCTTGACGTCCTCGGCGCTCCTGTACATGGAATGGATCTTGAATCCGTCGATCATCTTCAATCCCGTCCGGGCCAGACTGCGCTCGAAAAGCTGGATGCACTGGTCCTTGTCCAGGCTGTGGATGATGGTGTCGCAATAAAAGGAATCCCGGTCGAGGCGGCGGAAGAGATCATAAGGGGCCGGCTCTTTCCATCCCCCGATCTTGTGCCAGTAATTGACTCCGGCGTCGATGGCGATTTGATACATCCTTTCCTCGCCCATCCAGTCGCCGAGAAACCGCGAGGCTCTCATCCCCGTCCGGCCGAGGGTGACATATTTCATCCCTTTTTTCGCTTCTTCCGCCCCGGCGCCCGCGTGAACGCCCGCCAGGCCGGAGGCCGCGGCGGCCAGCGTCTTCAAGAATGACCTGCGCGAAAAACCTCCCTGGCGTCTTGGTTCTTGGATATTATGCTCCATGGATTCTCAATCACTCCTTTCAAAAAATTCCGTACCCGGTCCCGGGGATGAACTCCCTCGTCCGGCCGGGACATGCAGGCCTCTCGACCGGCGGGTCATCTCAATCTCCTTCGACCGGCTTGATCCGCACAAGGCGCACGGGCCCCAGCAGGCCGGACTCGGCGGTTTCCCCGTAGCTGTTGTTGATCAGGTTGGAAATCCTTATCCGGATCTCGTTTGCCCCTTGATGAAGAGCCCGCCCGATATCGAATTCGTAGGGTCCCCACAGCCGGGCTCCGCAATGCCGGCCGTTCACCCAGACCTCCGCGGCGTGACGGACCCTGCCCAGGTCGAGCCGGACGCCCTTCGCGGCCTCGCCGGCCGTGACGGTTTTCATGTATTCCATCCGTCCGCTGAACTTTTCGAGCCCCCACGCTTTCCAATCCTCGAGAGGCTTCTCCACGCCCTGGATAAACTCCGGCGGCGGCGTCATGGGATATTCCATGACCGGCTGAAGCGAGGGATCGCAGACGATCTTCCATGGGCCCTCGATGGAAGCCAGGGATTCAACCTCCGGCCGGCATTCGGGCGGTCCGGCCTTCGCGGCCCGTTCCGGGTCAAAAACGAGCCAATACGCCTCATACGGTTTGAAGACCAGCGAGAGACGGCTGTCCGCCGCGCCGGCCGTCGAGGAAACGCCGCGGATTCCGCCCGTCTCGCAGTCCCAGATCGAAGCCGCGCCGCGGACGCCGCGGATCTCCACCTCGCAGCTCCGCCAGTCCCCGGAATTGTTGGCGAGCCAGAAAAAATCCCGGCCGTCGATGCGGCGCCGGTGTTGAAGCACGGGGAATTCGCCCGAGACGAAGCGGACCGGTCCCTCGAGTCCCGGCGCCGGCCGGTCGAGCAACGGCTTAAGCCCCGATTCGCCGCAGGCGGTGAATCCCGAGTGCGACCGCAGGGCGTCCATCAGTTGCTTCATCCGAGGATCGCCCATTCCCGCTTCGGACGAGGCGGACGGAAGCTCGGCCAGCGCGTACACGCGGCCGCCCGAATCGACGAAGTCGACGATCTTCGCCGCCGTTTCGAGGGAAAGGATATCCAGGGCGGGAAGGACGAGAGCCTTGAACTCGAAACCGCCGCGCGCGAGCTTCCCCTTCTTGACTTCCATCTGTCCCAGATAATGCCGGTCCCCCACCAGGAATTCGACGCGCGCCGCCGTCAAATCATCGATGGCCCGGGCGTAAATCCGGTCGATCTCGTTGATCCGTTTCCCGCCGGGGTGGTTTTCGGAGAAAGACCACATCTCGATGTCCAGGATGTCGGCGTCCGCCTGCATCCAGGCGGATTCCATCGGATTGTAGAGGAGGACGTCGGGCGCGGCCCGGCCCATCGAATTGATGAAGCTCGCCCGACGCGCGAAATCGTTCCACAGATGAAGGTAAGGGAAAATCGGATTCTCGTCGTACCAGTCCGGAGGCCAGGGGTTTCCGGTCAGCTTGCGGGCCGTGAAGACTCCGTGCGGAATGATATGGCTCATGCCCCAAGCCGTCACGGCGTTCACGGCCTGTTTGAGGAAGGGAGGAGTGAACGTTCCCCAGGGCGTCCCCTCCATTCCGGCCGCGCCCATCAATTCCGTCACGGCGCGGGAGTCCTGGAACTCGGCGACCGACTCGATTTCCTTGAAATCGTGGACGCGGAGCGCCTTGCGGCCGAGGCAGTCCTGGCCCGGCATGGTCAGGGCGCGCAGAAGCTTCATGTGGTCGCCGACCCCGCTCAGCTGGGGCTGGATCCCCTCCTCCCAGAAGTGGGCCGTGGTGTACATGCCGCGGCGTTCGTGCCAGGCCGTCAACGAGCGGAACGTGTCGGCGTAGATATCGGACACGAGCTCGAACCATTCCCACCGAGCGCGCGCGAAAACGCCTTCGGCGTCGCGATCGACCGCGAGCGGCATCCAGACGCGGATGTCGCGGCCGTAGCGCTCCCTGCAGCGCTTTTCCAGCGTCGCGGACCAGGCCAGATTCCAACCGTAATCCCCCTCGTTGTCGATGAAATCGCCGGGGATCGAACGCCCGAGCCGCGGGCCGAGGCGCTCGGCGTAGGGTTCGAGGGCGATTTGTATGAAGGCGGGGGCCAGGCGGGAATCGAGGTAGTTGACATCGGACCCGTCAACGCCCCTATGGAAATACTTATTGAAGACATAGACCCGCCAGGCTCCCTCGCCGGGGGCCTTCCAGGCGAAGGGCCCGCCCGCTCCAATGATCCGAAGCGTGCCGCTCCGGATGACAGCCGGCGCATGGTCGCTTCTGTCCACCATGCCTCCCCAGAGCCCGGGCGCCGCGGTGGATTCGAGGGCGTTCTGCCATCCGCCGTCGTCGAAACCCGGCAGCATCCAGCCCTCGGAAAAATAGAGAGAAGTCCGCCATGTGCGGTCGGAGACGGCCCCGACTTCCGAGCCGGCCGCCGTGACGGCGGACAGACCGGCGAGAAGAGAGAAGGGGCCCGCGAAGTTCCTTGCTTCAACGGCGATCACGTTTTTCCCGGGAACGAGGGCGGCGGAGATATCGTGGGCATAGACCTTCTGCCAGTCACTGCCTTCCCCGATCCTTCGCCCGTTCACGTAGAGAACAAAAGCGTCGTCGACGATCATTTTGAGGGCGGCCTTCCCGGCGCCCTGCCCGGCCGGCAAATCGAAGGATTTCCGAAACCAGACCGTGTGAGGCGTTTCCGTCGCCTCGGGATGCCGGATGAATTTCCCCATTTTCACAACCGGTCTTTTCTCGGAACCGCTCGGGAGGGGATGCTCGCGCCTCGCGGCGACGGCGAAGAAGGAAGCCGGCACCCGGATTTCCGACCCGCCCCGGATATCGAACACGTCCCAGCGCAAGGACTCCGCCCGCAAATCGGAGTTCGCCTCGAGGACGCGGCCGTTGGCGCGAAGGCTCGGCCACCAGTATTCGTCGCAGTATCCGAGGTAATTTTTCCGCGCCTCCGCCTCCTTCAAGGCGGCATCGAACGCGGCGAACCATTTATCCCCGAGCCATTCCCCGTCCGGAAGGTCGGGCGTCTTGACCATGGACCTGCGGGCGTGGGCATAACCGGGATTGAACCTCTGGCTGCACATCGCTCTCGACATCTCGGCCATCTTGGCGGGATCGAGGGGCTCATCCCAAAACCAGAAGATGAAGGGCGCATAAATCATGTCCGGATCGCGGAATTCCTTCCGCAGCCGCTTGTAGGAAACGGGTTTCCTCTTTCCCCAATTTTCCGGACCGCCGGCCGTCCGGCCCGGGCCGGACGGAGACGGCGCGCATCCGGTCGATATCAGCGACATTCCCGCTAAAAACAACGGGACGGCCAGGACTTGAACGAGGGAGGCCAATGATTTCTTCACTGCGGTCTCCTTTCCTGCGATTTGCCCGCGCGCGCCGGCAAAGCCGGCCGCATCAAGGGAGGCCGCCATTTGAAAGCGGCGGTGCGCTCCCCGGGGCCATCTTCGTTTCCGGGATTCCTTCATGAGATTTATACATAAATCCGCCGCTTGTCAATTCCGGCTCGGTTTGTCCCGGTCACGCCGGCTCCCGATCAACGTCGAGGGAGGATGATTGTCGTCGACGTATGGCCGATGAGTTTCGATGCCAGGTCCTCGGCGTGAAAATGCAGGAAGTATTTCCCGGGAGCGATTCCGGCGAGGGGAATTTCCAGGGCCAGGCTCTTCATCGTTCCGTTTTCGATTTGTCCCGTCCGGGAAAAAACGACGGCTGAACGTTCCCCTGAAATCGAGTTGATGAGATAGGCCGTCATGGCGATTTCGGGCTTGATTCCGCCCGAAACCGAGAAGGGGATGATCACCCGGATTTTATCCGCGGAGACCGGCATTTCCGCCGGGATGGGCGAAAGAAGGGACCTGTCGTAAGCATAAACATCGACCCATGAAATGGCCTCTTTGGCACGGCGCGGGCCGGCATCATAATAGAGGCCGCGGCTTCCCTCGACGAGCACCAGCGGAGCGCAGAGCAACAACCCCGCCGCCGGCCTTTTTCCTATGGTCGCTCGGGCGGACGCCACGGCGCCCTTACCCGTGTCCATGTCACGGATGACCAGCCGGGAGGTGTAATCCCCGGGCGGGAGCGGGGATTCCGCCGTGAAGACGGCGTCCCGTCCGTGGCTTTGTCCCATATAGGCTTCCCGCCGGAGGACATCGCGGATATCACCCCTTCCATCGAAGACGATGGCGACGAACTCGATCCTTTTTCCCGTGAACGCATCCACGACATCGCGCGGAATCCTGGCAAGAATCCCGAGCCCGGTTCTCTCCTCCACGCCGAAAGCGAGCGCGGCCATCGGAAACGCGGCCGGGATCCTGGAAAACGCCCGCGCGTTCAAGACCAGGTCATAGAGGTGGAGCTGTTTTTCAAGGTCCGTGTAATCCCTGAACGGTTTGGGATTGAAGTATCCCGCCTGCGCCCTGACTTCGTATCCCTTTTGCCTGACGGCGACCTTGACCTCATGGAAACGGCCGTCCCATTGCTCGCCGATGGGGTAGCCGATGACGTAGAATGTCCCCGTCAGGCCATGGACCTGGTCCAGGTTATCTTCATAGCGGTTGATATTCGCATAGTATTTCCCGCCCGTGAGATTCGAAAGACGCTTCAGGGAATTGATGCCCGTGATCTTTTCGTCCAACAGCATGTCGTTCGCCGTCGAGGTATGCCGGTTCTCGAGGAAAACTCCGCGGTAATTGATCTCGAACGTCTGCTTGTCATAAAGAAAAAGATCCATGTCTTTCGCCGATTCACGCGTGTCGAAGATGAAGAACGTGCAGCCGGACGCGGCGAATTCCCTGTTCATGGCTTCGTTTTGGGTCCGGATCTCGAGGGCGCCGTTGTCGAAGCGCGCTCCGAGGCCGATCGTCCTGTCGGGAGCCCCCGCTTGGAATCCGTAGATGACGGAGCTCGGCACCCCGGTCGAAAACAGGATGAGCTGTTTTTCACCCGGAACATACCGCAGGGCCTTGGCCAGATCCGTGAGGCGGAGGATGAAGTTCTGAGCTGTTTTTTTCAATTCCTCCCGATTAGCCAGATCTTCCAAAACGAAATAGCCCATTTTGCCCGCCGGTTCCCAGGGGGGAACGGGTTCCTGGGCCAGCCGCCAATGCCAATCCTCGATCTCCTGGGCCCGGCCGCCGATTTCGGCCCGGTCGATCCGGTTCAAGACATCCCGGATCTTGCCGTGGTCCGTCGTTAAATACTCATGAACGGAAACGCCCTTGAAAACGGAATAGCTGAGGATCCCGACCTCGTCGTCCGGGCGGACCTTCTCGTCCAGGAAATGAAGCGCCGCCGTCTTGGCCTTCTTCATCCCCCGCGCGTTGTTGAATACCAGGTCAAAAAAAAGAAAAAACTTACGGGTTGCCCGGTGGATGGCCGGCGCCTCGGGCACTTTTATTGGAGCCCCGGCCGGCGTCAAAACCGCGGTTTTCATGGGAGCCGGCTCGAGCGTGTGCTTTTCAAATTCCGTCAGGGTCATCGGCTGACCGTTGTCCGTCACGGAAAAATCGTCCCTGCTCAAATTCTGAACTGGCTTCCCCTTCTTGTCCGTGACATAGACATGGATCAGCTTCAAGACGGCGGAGACCTCGTAGGCAAGGGGTTTCTGGAGCTTTAACGGCGCCTGCTCCTGGGGCGGCAAAGAGGTCCGGGCCGCCGCCTGGGTCACGGCGACGGCGAGAACGGCCGCCGCCCACACGCAGCGCTTTCCGGCGCGGTGAATCCGGCTCTCGACTGGCAAACGTGCTTTCCTTTCGATGCCTTGTTGTTATTATAGCCGAGATAATCGAGCCGCTCAAGCGCCGGACGAGCGGGAAGGCTCCCTTCCTCATGTGGACAAGCAACGCGGAGATCTTTGCCCGGAACCGGGCGCACGGACCTCGATTCCTCCGGCCGCGGACCCCCAACCGGGCCATCGCATCGATCCGAGATCCGGCCGTCAAAGAGGCGATAGGCTTGAATCCAAAAAAAAACATAAAACCCCTTGACGCGGCCGGAGGCTTAAATTATATTAATCCTATAGTATTTGTATACTAGGGAGTTGATGATGGGAACCAGATTCACGAACTCCCTGTCCCGGCGGGACTTTTTGAGGAAAAGCGCCGCCGGAGTCTGCTTCTCCCTCCTGCCGGCGGCGGTCAGGCCCGCCGCGGCGGGGGGAGGAATCGGCAACGAGGTCTTCTGGGTCAACAACATCCCGGATAATCCCTTCCTCGGGGACGGCGACGGCAACTACCATGCGGGCGTCGAACGGCTGCTCGCCTTGATGGGCAGCCAAGGACTCAAGTTCTATCGCTCACCGCGTGAGACCTCCCTCGGGGGCCCCGGGGGAATGATCGAAAGCGGCGACGTGGTCCTCATCAAGGTCAATGCCCAGTGGAAATACCGGGGCTGCACCAACAGCGACCTGGTGAGAGGGCTCATTCAACGGATCCTGGACCATCCCGACGGCTTCGCCGGCGAGGTCGTGATCATCGAAAACGGGCAGGGAAACGGCAGCTTGAATTGCGACACGCCGGCGGCCTACGCGGACGGCTCCGTTCATGCCAACGCCAACGATGAAAGCCACAGCTTCACCTACCTCGCGGGCCGGGTTTTCCGCGATTCCCCCGTCAGCGCCTTTCTCCTGGATCCGCTGGCGGCGAGTTTCATCGCCGCCGAAGACCATGAGACCGACGGCTATCGCGTCTACGAAAACGTGTCCTATCCATGCTTCACGACGGCCGGGGGGCATCGCGTCGAACTGAAAGAGGGGGTCTGGGCGCTGGGCCGGCACAACCAGAATCTCAAGATGATCAACGTCCCGGTGCTCAAACATCACGATGTGGGAGGGTCGGAGATCACGGCTTCGCTCAAGCATTTCTACGGCGTGCTTTCGATGTCGGATGGCATGGCCGGTGCCCGTCATTACGCCGCCCTCGGCGAGACGGCCGGCAAGATGATCGTTTCCGTCCGGACGCCCGTCCTGAACATCATCGACGCGATTTGGGTGTCGCATCAATCCCTGCTTGGATATCCGGCCGGCGCGACGTTCCGCGCCAATCAAATCCTCGCCGGCCAGGATCCCGTCGCGCTCGACTACTGGGCGGCGAAATACGTCATCCACCCCATCGACGACAATCCGCGCCACCATCCGGATCATCCCGGCATCGACAAGTGGCTGACGGACGCCCGGAACACCATCAACGGGCGAGGCGGACTGCTGAGTCCGGGCGACGGGATTTCAATCGGCCTGGTGACAAAAACGGAAAGCGAGATGAGGCCGGTTCTCTGGGGAGCTCCGCTCGCGTATTCCGTGGGGGCGCACGACTTCACCGGGGACGGGGCGGCGGACATCGCGGTCTGGCGGCCGGCGGATGGGACATGGTATATCCGGGGAGGCTTCGCCTCTCAATGGGGAAAGGCCGGAGACATTCCCGTGGCCCAGGATTATAACGGAAACGGCACCGCGGACCTGGCCGTCTATCGGCCCGCCGAGGGACTCTGGTACATCAAGGATCAGGGAGTGTATTCATGGGGAACGCCGGGCGACATCCCGATCCCCGGGGACTACAACGGAGACGGCAAAGCCGAAATCGCGGTTTGGCGGCCGTCCGACGGGTGCTGGTATATCAAGGACATGGGAGTCCATGCTTGGGGGACGAACGGCGACATCCCGGTCCCTGGCGATTATAACGGGGACGGGATCACGGAGCCGGCGGTTTGGAGGCCTTCGGAGGGCAACTGGTATGTCAAGGGCTTCGGCGTCGTCGCCTGGGGAAAAAACGGCGACATCCCCGTCCCGGCCGATTACGACGGCGACGGCGCGACGGAGATCGCGGTATACAGGCCTTCCGAGGGGAAGTGGTACATCAAGGACATCGGCGCTTTCGAATGGGGGGTCGAGGGAGATATCCCGGCTCCGGGCGATTACAACGGAGACAAGAAAACCGAGATCGGCGTCTGGCGGCCGTCGGAGGGCGTGTGGTACATCAGGGGATGGGGCAGCTTCGGCTGGGGCAAATCCGGCGATTATCCCCTGGTCTGGTAAGCGGCGTTCCTTCCCGTCGAGATCGCGCGGCGGCTCTTGATCCCTTGCCGCCCCTTTTCCGGGCTTCTCTCACCGGGAAGCCGGTGCAATGATCGAGTGG
>Ga0228535_1002635_pt1 | contig 16233 bp, 14 predicted proteins | sample SJ1metagenome_FD_168457 | JGI IMG/M metagenome (GOLD analysis project Ga0228535, IMG submission 168457) | Enriched culture of PCE-dechlorinating microbial communities from Ithaca, New York, USA - SJ1 | ecosystem: Engineered > Modeled > Simulated communities (microbial... > Unclassified | place... | reverse complement strand
GAGTGTGGTAACTAAACATTATAGGGACGGCCCTTCCTTATGCAATCATCTTCAGATCCTCTGAAGTTCTCGATTCTCTATACTTTGACAGCTTTGGCCAATCCCACAGGAAAAGTGATTGACCCAAAAACTTGAAAAATTCCAGAAAATTAAGTGTTTGCACAACAAACACTTGCATAGGGTAATCTTGTATCAAGGGCAAGTTGTCATTGAAGGCAATCTGGTCCGTGATCCTGAAAAGGTGCTTGCAGGGGAAAATGGAAGTATCATGGTAAGGTTTTCCATTGAGGTGAACCGTTATTTCAAGAATGCCCACGCCGAGCCGGTCGAGGAGGTGATGTTCATCACCATCCAGGCCTGGGGCTCCCTTGCAAAAAGTTGCTTGCAATATCTGCAGAAAGGCCGTGGAGTAAGGGTTGTAGGCCGGCTCAGGCAGGAGCGATGGCAACAACAAGAACAAGCAGGAGTCGTTGCCTGATGAAATCCCTTTTGACCAAGAGGTCGCGATGTAGGTTCGCTCTTCCCTTTTCGCCGGTTTGCCGCTACCATGCTTTCTAGACGAGGAGCAGAATTCATGAGTGAAATCATAGTTACTGAAGCTAATTTTGAACAGGAAGTCTTGAAGGCTGACAAACCGGTATTGGTAGATTTTTGGGCTCCCTGGTGCGGCCCCTGCAAGATGATTGCTCCGGCAATCACCCAATTGGCACAGAAGTTTGCCGACAAGCTCAAAGTCGCGAAAATCAACGTTGATGAAGCAGGTTCACTTGCGACCATGTATAGCGTAAATTCCATTCCCACCTTGATGTTGTTCAAGGATGGCGAGGTGGTGGATCAACGAATGGGAGCAGCCTCATTGTCCGTTATTGAAGGCTTTGTCGTCGAGCATCTCTAGGGAATGTATCGGTCTGTTGCATTCAGTGAGCCGAACGTGGCCTTCCTGGTTGCACACACATACCAATCATCACTGCTGTTGGAGTCGGTAAGGCGGTCCCTGCAAAAGGACCTGGTGGCGGTTGATGCATTCGAATCAACCGCTTTATCGCTCTCCTTGCTGTTCCATTGACCGCTTTGAAACAGGCTGTTTACTTGGGCGAGCAGGGAGGCGGAGCCAAAACCTTCAAACGTGGAAGTACTCATATTCCCCCAGACAACGGCATCGAGTACAGGACTTGTCCATTCAGGGCTCATTGCGATGGAGAGGCAGCCATTGTTGGAGCTCAATCCTGCTTGCTGCTCGGAAGTATACCATGCAACGTCCTGCTCTCCTTTACTGAACGATACAACGATATAGGTCCCCCGTTCGACCCATTGATCGGGAAAGACAAAGCGGTCCGTCCAATCATCAACCACACCTGCATAGAGGGTGAGGCCTGCCAAATTTCCCCTGCTTGTAACCACCAGTTCTACTCTGTCCGGGTTGGTCTCGCTCCCTTTGGTGGTGAATTCATTGATCAATACGGTAGCCGGGTTGTTGTTCTTCGCCCAAAGTACAATACCGAACTGCACGCTGTTTCCCCGATTGTCCTCAACTCTTCCCTCCAAGGCAAGCGAACTTGCCAAGCTTAGGGGCTTGCCCAAGCTCAAGGTGAGCGTCTTATCCATGACAGTGAAGGAAACAACTGAATTTTGCTCACACCATAGGGAAACTGAGTCCTCATTGATGCTCTCATTGAAAGAGAGCGTTGCAGTGTTTTGGTTGAGCATCGTTGCAGAAAGAAACACCGGTGGTGAACTGTCCACTTGGTCGAAGAGGTTGTACAGCGAAATTTCTGGCTGACTGCAACCGCAGCTGCTGCAAAGCAGCGAGAGAAACAGAAGTGGGATGAGCAAATATTTTGTCATGCCAGGTAGAGAATCGAGGAAGGTCTCTTTGCTTCAATTGACAGGCATGGACAGAGCCAATAGACTGGTTTTGCACTATCTGGAGGATGATCATGGGCAAACTTTGGCAAAAAGACTATACACTCGATTCCTTGATGGAAGACTTCACCGTAAGCAATGACTACCTACTCGATCAACAGTTGGTAATTGCTGATGCCTTGGCTTCCATCGCCCATGCCCGCGGACTCCACCTCATCGGCCTTCTTTCCGATGAAGAGCTCTCCAGCCTGGAGCAGGCGTTGGCACAGGTTATCACGCTCAGGGTCGAGGATTCCTTCACGATTACCAAGGAAAATGAGGATTGCCATACCGCCATCGAGGCGTATCTGACCGAACATGTCGGTGAGGCAGGAAAGAAAATCCATACAGGGCGGAGCCGCAACGACCAAGTCCAAACCGCTCTGCGGCTCTGGATGCGGGAGTTTTCCGTCAAGCTTTGCAATGCAACGGGTGAACTTGCCCAACGACTGGTGGACTTCGCCCGAGTGCATGAGCGTACGCCCATGCCCGGTAGAACCCACATGCAGTTGGCCATGCCGTCTTCGGTAGGCCTTTGGGCGGCAAGTTTTGCAGAAGAGCTGTACGATGAAGCACAACACTTGATGCAGCTGTCGTGGACACTCGATCAGAGTCCCCTCGGTTCGGCGGCAAGCTATGGGGTTCCCCTGCCTCTGGACAGGCAGTTCACAGCCGAGCAGATGGGCTTTACCAGAGTGCAGAACAATGTATTGTATGCAAACAACAGCCGCGGCAAGTTCGAGGCAATGCTCTTGGACAGTTGTGACTACATCGCCCTGACGCTGAGCAAGCTTGCACAGGATTTGATTCTCTTCACCCTTCCGGAATTTGGATACTTCTCGCTGCCCAAACAGCTGTGCACCGGCAGTTCCATCATGCCCCAGAAAAAGAATCCCGACGGACTGGAACTTGCCAGAAGCCGCTCGGCGTTGGTCAGCAGCTGTGCGATGCGGGTCAAGTCGATCATCCGCAGCCTTCCTTCGGGATATAACCGTGACTTCCAGGACACCAAGGGGCCGCTGCTTGAGGGAACCAAGGCCACCTGGCAGTTGGTGCAGATTTTCCTGCGAATGATCGACGGCCTTGAAGTACATCCCGAGGCGTTGGTACAAGGATGTACTGCCGATCTCTATGCCACCGATGTGGTGCTGAAACAGGTGTTGGAGGGGAAGAACTTTCGAGACACCTACAAGGAAGTGGGCTTGCATCTGGAGGATCTGACCACCCTCGACCCGTACCAGGCCCTTGAGGAGCGTACAAGCTTGGGTACCACCGGAAATCTCGGGCTCGATGAAGACCAGCTGTTCATCTCCTTGATGAGGAATGGATGCGAAGAAGTTTTGCAAAGCTTCTTTGATGCATATTACAATCTATGCGGCATAGAGAATGTGCAGACGGTTCTTTTTTAAGTGAATTGTTGACAGTTCAAATACAACAGCATCCCGGTCGGGAGGCTGAGGCAGGAGTATCAAGCAAGTTGCTGACTCTTCCCTGAACGCTTTTGCAACATCGGAGTGTGCTTGACAGCCTGATGATACGCTTCGGCAATGTTCGTGCAATAGTCTCCGATATGTTCGAGGTGACGAATTTTCTCGAGGATGAGCAGCTCTACCTTTACATCAGCTTTTCCGTTGGAGAGCCTTTCCTGAACCAATTGGCTGAGTCGGTTGCGCTGGTTGTTGATTTGTTCTTCAAACTCATTGGCCTTCTGCATTTCAGCCTTGGTGAGGGTTTTATCCATCCGGTCGCGAACATAGTCAAGGAACTCCTGGACAAGCATCTGATACTCCCGGAGGTCCTTGTCGGTTTCGGGATCGAAAGTCCAGCCCTGATGGTACCTTCTTTGGCTGAGTATGGTGAGGTTGTAGCAACTGTCGGTCACCGATTCCAACTCATCCATGACACGGATCAGACAGTTCAAAGATGAAGCATTGGTCGGAGTCTGGGAGTCCTGCAACAGATGGACACAGAAGTTGGAGAGCTGTTCCTGCATCTGGTCGGCATAGTCTTCGTCCTTCTTCATTGCCAAGGCGTCGCTTTCAATATCCGCCCCTGGATTATTGAACATCCCTCGATAGCGGGTGAGCATGTTGCAGGCAAGGTTTGCCATTTTCTTGATTTCATCCCGGATTGCCATCATATAGATTTCCGGGCTGTCGATGAATACACCACCGATATATTTGAAGTGGTATGTTCCCTCATCGTACTCGGCTTTTGCTGGAACCAATCGTTCGATGAAACGGGCATAATGGCTTACAAAGGGGAAGAAGAGAATTGTATTGGCAATATTGAATACAGAGTGGAACATTGCAAGAAAGAGGGGAAGCTGCGTAGAAAGCGTTGTTCCTTCCATGGTATAGATGTCGCCCGGGGTGATGAAATTGACAAATGAAAGAAGCGGATGGAAGAACATCAAGGCGATGACACTTCCTACAACGTTGAAGATAATGTGGGCCCACGCCGCCCGCTTTGCTGTGGTGCTGGTGCCGATCGAGGCAAGGTAGGCGGTGATGGTGGTACCGATGTTCGAGCCCAGGATCAGGGCGGCGGAAGCTGTTACGCCAAGCCAGCCGTTGTAAGCCATCGTGAGGGTCATGGCCATTGCAGCCGAGGATGACTGGACAACGATGGTTACCAGTGTACCAAGCAGGATGCATAATAAATTCATCCACACTGTGTCGCTGTTGAACGTTGCCAAAAACTCAAGGACCTCGATGTTTCCCGTGATGTCCGGGATGGAATGGGACATGAAGTTGAGCCCCAGGAACAAGACACCAAATCCAAGCAATACATCGGCGGCATCGCGGGTTTTAGTCTTTTTGCTGAACATCATCGGAGCGGCGAATGCAATGGAAACCAGTGCGAGCGAAGTGATATCCATCTTGAAACCGAGCAGGGCGACCAACCATCCGGTGAACGTTGTCCCGATATTGGCCCCAAGGATTACCCCGATCGCTTGGGTCAGCCCCATCAGGCCGGCATTTACAAAACTTACCACCATGACGGTGGTTGCTGACGAGCTCTGGATGATGATGGTGATGAGCACCCCGGTGACAATCGAGACAAACCTGTTCTTGGTCATAAGCTTGAGAACAGCCTTCATCTTATCGCCAGCCGACTTCTGCAAGCCTTCACTGAGGAGTTTTATTCCAAAGAGAAAGAGGCCGAGACTGCCTGCAATCTGAAAAAAGATCACAATGGTTTTCATATCAATGCAAACGTACCAAGTTTGATGCGACTTGGTAAAGTGGTTGGGCGTGTTTTTATTCACCAATCTTAAGCAAAGCAACTCATTTCTACTGAGTAAAACGGATTGAACTTTAGGCCCTGTTGTTGTATGGTTTGGCCATGAGCATCATCAAACCCCATAAGCTTGGGATTATCTCAGGTCCTGGTTCAGAATATTTCACCGGCAAGGTTGTGAAGCACCTTCGCCGTCTCTATTTGGAGCGCTACGAAAAACTCTCCACAGCCTTGGCCAAACGCCACGGAATGAGTGAGGAAGAGATTCTGAGAACAGTTACGCTTATGGATGACTTGAACAATAAGCGTATTCCCAGGACCAAATGTCCAACAACGTTCCAGTGTCCCGATTTTACCATCAAGGTAAAGTATACCAAGTTTGCAAACGGGGAAGAGAAGGCTGAGATTCTCGATGCTGTCAGGGGGCTGAGGATTTTCATCATTTACGATGTATCCAACAGTGAACCGGTGAAGGTGGCTGGATCGGATGAACCGGTAAGTCTTTCGGTGAACGACCATCTGATGTTCCTTTTCACCACGATAAACGCTCTCCAGCTTGCCGGTGCCGATAGTGTGACGCTGGTCCTTCCTACCTATCCATATTCACGCCAGCACAAGAAGGGTGGACGGGAAGCCCTGACAGCGGCCATGTTCGGCCGGATTTGCGAAATGCTCGGGGTTGAGCGGATTATCACGCTCGATATCCATAGCCGTGAAATTGAGAACAGCTTCTCCAATCTGCATCTGGAGAATCTGCATGCTTCCTACCAGACCTTGATCGCCCTGCATAAGCTCATCGATTTCAGCGACCCGGAGCTGGTGGTTGTCGCTCCCGATACCGGAGCGATCAGCAGGAACAAGTTTTACGCCCAAGCCCTGCACAGGCCTCTGGCCATGTTGTACAAGGAACGTGACTACTCCATCGTCAGCAAGGATGCGAAGCATTCCAATATCAAGAGCATCAATCTCCTTGGCGATGTCAACGGAAAGACCGTCCTCATTGCCGACGACATGCTCGCCACTGGTGGAACCATGATCATCGCCATGCGTGAATTGACCAACCTTGGTGCCAAGAAAATCATCTGCATGGTCAGTCTTCCGTTGTTCAACGCCAACGCCGTCGAGGATTTCGATGCTGCGTACAAGGAAGGGATTTTCTATCGGATCATCGGCACGAATGCCGTGTTCCATGGTCATGACCTGTTGGACAAGGAGTGGTACATCCAAGCTGATATCACCGAGCTGTTCGCTCGAGTCATCAGCCGTCTCCATCACGGGCGTTCAATCAGCCCGTTGCTTGATAACCGCAAGTTCATCCAAATCCTGATAGACAACAGTCAGGCAAATCCACAAGCTCCCCTGCCAGGGGCCAGTGCTAGTGACCCGGACCGCGACTGATCATCGTTGCGGCTCCGGGCTTATCCCACTTCATTGTCCCTTTTACGTTGTATCGGGGATGGTGTCGACAAATCCAAACTGAGTTCTTGGAGTGTCTCTTATGCAAATGTCACACAGAATTTCCGCTTTCCAATGCAGCCCTATCAGACGCCTTTCACCCTATGCCCGCGATGCTGTCAAACGCGGAATCAAGGTCTATCACCTTAATATCGGCCAGCCTGACATTAAAACGCCTTTCCAGGTCCTTGATGCGGTGCGTCATTACGATGAAACCATCATTGCCTATGGAAATAGCGAGGGTCGACAGGAGCTCAGGGAAGCTCTCCCTGCGTATTATGCCAAGTATGGTCTGGATGTGAAGGCCGATGATATTCTTATCACAACCGGCGGTAGTGAAGCACTGCAATTCGCATTCATGACGCTTTGCGATCCCTATGATGAGGTGATCATCCCCGAGCCGTATTATACGAATGTCTCATCCTTTGCCCATTCAGCCATGGTAAACTTGGTCCCGATCACCAGTAATATGGAGGATGGCTTTGCACTTCCCGACATCTCCGAGTTTGAGAAGAAAATCACCCGCAAAACAGGGGCCATCCTGATTTGCAGCCCGAACAATCCCACCGGTCATGTCTACACACAGGACGAGATGCTCCAGCTCTTGAACCTGTGCAAGAAGTACGACATTTTCTTGATAGTGGATGAGGTATATCGGGAGTTTTGCTATGATGGTAAACAGTTCACCAGCGTACTTTCTTTTCCGGAGTTTTCAGACCGCGTCATCTGTGTTGACAGCTTTTCCAAGCGCTACAGCATGTGCGGTTCCCGTATTGGTGCCTTGATCAGCCGAAACAAGGATGTCCTTGACAACGCTCTCAAGCTTGCCCAAGCCCGTCTTTGCCCGCCCGATATCGAGCAGGTTGCCGCCTGTGCCGCATTGAAGACGGATGATGCGTATCTGCTTGAAGTCCGCCAGGAGTATGAACACAGAAGAAACTTTATTTTCGAAGGACTTAAGAAGATCGATGGAGTGAAGTGCAGCATGCCCAAAGGCGCCTTCTACATGGTTGCCGAGCTTCCGGTCGATAATGCGGAGAACTTTGCCATGTTCATGCTCAAGGATTTCAACCTGCATGGTGAGACAGTCATGGTTGCACCTTGCGAGGACTTCTATGTGACCAAGGGAGTCGGCAGAAGGCAGGTCAGGATTGCCTATGTGCTTAACACTCACGACCTCGAACGAGCAGTGGCCTGCATCGATGCAGGCCTGAAGGTGTACCGAACAGAAGTGATGGGAGAAAAGCTCTGATCACTCCCCGATGATTTTGATGAGCACGTGCTTGTCGCGCATGCCATCAAAGTCATAGTAGAAAATCTGCTCCCAAGAGCCGAAATCGAGTTTCCCCCCGGTGATTGCGATGACTGCCTCACGGCCCATGATGGACCGCTTGAGGTGGCCATCCGCATTATGCTCCTTGTCGGTATTGTGCTTGTACTGTTCGTAGGGAAGCTCGGGAGCGAGCTTCTCAAGCCAAAGCTCAAAGTCCTCGTGAAGGCCTTTCTCCACTGCATTGATGAAAACGCTGCTGGTAATGTTCATTGCGTTGACGAGGACCAATCCTTCCTTGATCCCGCACTCGTTCACTGCTTCCTGCACGGCGTCGGTGATATTGACCAGACCGCGTCGTTTGTTGAGGTGAAACCACAGTTCCTTACGATAAGTCATCATAGGCGCCTCCTCGGATATCACTAGTATAGCACGGCTTCTTGCATTGCAGAAGAAATCGGGATACACTGCCGGCCATTATGCAGGAAGAAGTAGTTATCGTGAAAAAAACCCGCGTTCTTGGGCATCTTGCGGTGTTGTTGACCATGAGTGTGTGGGCGACCACGTATGTCTCTTCAAAACAATTGCTGGCTGTTTTCACTCCATCTCAGATTCTCGTGGTACGCTCCACGCTCGGCTTGTTTGTGCTGACCCTCATAAACCATAAGCCTTTGGTCTATGCACAAAGAGGGGACCGGTTATTGGTGGCACTCGCCGGGTTTTGCGGCATTTTTCTCTACTACTTCCTTGAAAATACGGCTTTGCTCTTCACAAGTGCCAGCAATGTAGGGGTCATCGTTGCCACAGCTCCTTTTTTCACGTTGCTCGCCTCCCACCTGTTCCTTAAGGAAGAGAAGTTGAGGAAAAACTATTTCGTGGGTTTGGCACTCTCCATGTCCGGTATAATCCTGCTCACGTTCACCAGTACGGAAGAGGTGGCCTTCAACCCCAAGGGTGATTTGCTTGCATTGCTTGCAATCATGGTCTGGGCTCTCTATACGGTGCTCACCCGGGTGATCGGCAGGAAAGGATACCCGAACCTGCTGGTGACCAGGAACATGTTCTTCTATGGCCTCATCGGCCATACGCTTGTTCTGTTGATCAGCAGGGAAGCTCTTCCCCTTGCTCTGGTGATCCAGACTCCCTACCTGTATCATTTTCTTTTCCTCGGCCTCATCGCCTCCGCTTTCTGTTTTCTTACCTGGAATTTCGGGTTGCGAACAATCGGAGCGATCAAGAGTTCCTTCTATCTCTACCTCAGCCCCCTCATCACCATCGCAGTGGCGGTAACACTCCTTTCCGAACCTTTCGGGCAGCTCGATGCGATAGGTACGGCCCTTACCCTCTCAGGCTTGTTGATCAGCGAGTATAAAAGCAGGGGAGTCTAGCTTGTCAAAACTACTTTACTGATGTTACCATGTTCCTGCAATGAGGTAGGAAATGGATACACAAAGCAAGCTGGATATCTTAAGTCGGGATGCGCAATACGACCTCAGTTGTGCTTGTGGCACCAAAAATCCCGAGGAGCATCGAAAGCGTAATGCTGCAGGATCGGGGTGGCTCTATCCCGCCACGACGGCCAGCGGCGGACCGGGTATCATGCTCAAGACTCTTTTGGGCAACCGTTGCACCAATGATTGCAAGTACTGCCCTTTGAGAAACAATCAGGATTTCAGGCCTGTTGCTCTCGCCCCCAAGGAGATGGCCTCCTTCTTTTACGAGTTTCAAAGCAAGCGCCCTCTCGTGGGCCTGTTTCTCTCCAGTGCGGTGCTTGGCTCGCCTGAAAAGACCATGGGGATGCTTATTGATACTGCAAGGATTTTGAGAACTTCTTATCGTTATCGGGGGTACATACATCTGAAGGTCATCCCGGGATCGAGCAAGGAGAGCATCGATGAGGCCCTCAAGTATGCCTCGGCCCTTTCTTTGAACATAGAGGCTCCCGGCGAGCACCATGTTGCCAAGCTTTCCGATACCAAAAACTATGTTCAGGATATCCTGGAGCCCTTGACGTACATCGCCAGCCAAACCGCAAAAGGTTCCCGCTATGAACGGGTTCATACGTCTAGTCAGTTCATCGTCGGGGCAAGTGACGAGCTGGATAAGGAGATCTTGCTCTATACCAGCCGATTGTATCGGGAACTCCATATGGGTCGATTGTATTTCAGTGCATACCAGAAAGGGCTTGGTGAGCAAAGCCTGCCTGGAGAGCAGAGACAGCAGCCGCGACCGCAACTTGAATTGTTCGATCTCGGTTTGCTCCCTGAGGACAACCAAGCCTCCCTTACCCGGGAGCACCGCTTGTATCAAGCTGATTGGCTTTTACGGAAGTATGGGTTCTCCTATGAAGACCTGTTGTTCACCAAAGAGGGAAATCTCTGTCTTGATAGGGATCCGAAGCTTGTTTGGGCACAGGCCAACCCTCAGTTTTTCCCTCTCTCGGTCAAGCGGGCTCCCAGGGAGGCGCTCTTGCGGGTTCCCGGACTCGGTCCCACGTATGTGCTCAGGATTGTCAACCAGCGCCGCCTCTCTCCCTTGACTTGCCTTGAGGATTTGAAGTTGCCGTTTTCCGTGCTCGAAAAGGCTCGCCCTTTCCTGACAATCTAGCCGTTTACTCTTGTTGCTGTGCCCGCAATTGCCTACAATGCGGGCTATGGTCATCCTGTATTCCTCCTTCTTTTTCATGTACTCCATTTATGCCATCGTAAACCCGTTTCTGCAGGTGATGCTGCGAAATATGGGGTACTCCTACGAAGTCGTAGGGGTGCTGCTTTCGTTGTTTGAAATAGCCGGCATTGTAGGCCCGCTCTTGGTTGCCCGGCAGGTCGACAAACGGGGAAATATGAAGGGTGTTGTCCTGTTCAGCACCATACTCTCTTCACTTGGCATGACGGCCCTGATGCTATCCACATCGATTGCAATGACCGTACTCGGTCTGGTCCTGCTTGCTTTCTTCCTGCGTTCGCTGATGCCTGTCCTGGATTCGTATGCCAATAATCTGTTCAACGGCGATTCCCAGAAATATACCCTGATCCGCTCGTTTGGAACCGTGGGTTTTGTGTTCTTTTCCCTGCTTTTTGCGGCAACCAATCAGCCGGATCTTACGAGTAATGTCAGTATCGGCACGTACGCCCTGATTATCAGCTGTGTGTTTTTTCTGTTGGTGCTGGGCTGGAAGCGTGAGCCGAGGCGACCCAGAAACCAGGACCTGGGTGGTGTCGAGCAAACGGGCCATTGGTTCGACCGGGCCTTTGTGGTGGGTATTTTCATCATCGCCCTGAACAGGATGAGCATGTCCTCAATCTCCAGCTTCTTCTCGTTGTATCTGGTTGAGGAGCTGAAGATCAATGCGATCAGCTTGATGAACGCCCTAGCTGCAGGCAGCGAATTCGGTGCCATGATCATTGCAGGAATCCTCATCCAGCGAAGGAAGGTTCTTCCTGTGCACATGTTCATTGCAAGTGGGTTTGCAATGGTTGTACGCTTGATCATCTATGCTTTACTCCCCTCTTATTCTGGAGTGTTGGCGGGCCAGCTGTTGCATAGCATTGGGTATGGGTTCTTTCATCCCGCAGCCATTTATTTTGTTTCACGAAGGGTCAGGCGTTCGCATCGTACCTTGGGAATATCCATCTATATCTCCTTGGGTACCGGGCTTCCTGCTGTTCTCGGTTCGAGTTTGGGTGGTTTGATCGTTGAGTCGTTTGGGTATCGCACCCTCTTCTTATCCTATTCGCTCTTTGCCCTGGCCTCGGCATTGTTGTGCTTTGTCTTCTACCGGACAATGACGACACCTCCGTTGGAAAAGGTCTGAAAGAAGTAGCGATTGGCGAGTTTGATTGCCTGTGCAAGGTGTGGTATGCTCTTTGCTAAGGAGTGGTTGCAGTGAAAAGTAGTGAGGGTTGGGATTTGCTTTCCATTGGAGAGATTTCTCCGGAAAAAATCCAGAAGAATCTGAAGGAAGCCTCGGTATTTCTTGCAAATGATGTGCGGGTCATCCAGAGCATTGTTTTCGCCTACCACCCATTCGAGCTGCTGAAATATGCATGTTGGGAACGCAGGCGTATTGCGACGGTAAAAAAGCAGGATGCATTCGCCCAGCAGGTTTCCCAGAGGCTCGTCTCCTACCTTGCCGCCCTCCTGCCTCACTGGCAGGCCGCTCCTTCCCAGAATCGTGAGATTGCAAGCAAGGATTGGAAACGCCTTACGCAAGTCTTTGAGGATTTGTGCAGGAAGAGCGTCCGCTATGTCGATAATACGGCATTGCTGCTGAGAGCCCGGCAGATTATCGATTCGGATGAGCTTCTTCTGGCTTATCAGGAAGAAGCAACCGAATTCTGCCTGCCCCAAATCGTCGATGCTGATCTGCTTGAGCAAACCTATAATGCGTTGCGTTACCAGTTGCAGCCTTTCAATGCCCTGGTCGGTGAGGTGTTTCCTGCCAAGCTCGATGGTCTGCTTTCCTCGTTTCTCACGCTTGCCAGGCGTGCGGTCGAGGGAATCGACCAACTGCGTGAGGACAGCGCCACTTTCAAGCAGGCGAGCATGCTTCAGCTTGAGATGTATAAGAGCCGCGGAGAAAATGTAGAGAATCTCGATGCAGTCATGGACCGCATCATCAAGGAGCAGGGATGGGAGTCCTGGATAGAGAGCATCGTAGAGCGACGGGATGGTTTTGCTCTGTTCGATGTCCTGAGGGATACCAAGCTTTCCGAGCGTGATGCCTACCTGCTTTCCCGAAATTTTGCTTCCCGACCGACTGAGGAAGCTCCCTTTTTATTAACTGATGGCTCACTGCAAGACGCGTCTCCTTTTCTCCGATTTGGAGCAAATTACTATTGTTTCGATGCAGAATCGTTGCTTCAGAGGGCATATGAGAGCATCAAGCGTGCCGTATGCCAGGAAAATCCTGATCTTGCTGCGCAGTGGGATGCTATAGAACAAGAGAAGCACTCCCTCGTTCCTGTGACATTCTTTACTGCAATGCTGGGAACCATGAACTATACGCGTAATGTTGCAGTGCCAGGCGGTACACTGAACGCTCTCTTCGATGATGGAAAGAAAGAGCTCATCGTACAGGTTCCATATCGTGAGCATGCCTATGCATCTCTCAATCCTTTCGATGATGCACAAGCTTATTGCATCTTTCTCAAGGCTGAGCTGGAAAACCGAGCATTGGCGATGGCACAGGGCAAGCGAACGGTAATTGTCGATACCAAGCATCCCATGCTCTATCCGCTTGCGATGGATCACGATGTTTTGAGTCTCTCCTTCATGCAGCTCGCCAATCTTGCCTCCAATTGGGAGGGTGTTGCTGCCATAAAGGATATTCTCGGGCTTTCACCTTTTTCTGATGTGCATCACGATGAACATCCTCTCGGGGAAGAGATTCCAGCAGAGGATGAGATTCCAGCAGAGGATGAGATTCCCACAGAGGATGAGATTCCAGCAGAGGATGAGATTCCAGATACATCACCATGTATCGGCTCCTCATATTTTACTGCTTCTGATGATTCTGACAACGATGAGCTTCACGATGAGAACGAGCAGGATGAGCTTGAGACAGCTGATGAACTCGCTGCTCTTGATGAACAGCCGAGCTTGTTTGATTTTGATGATGACGATCTTGATCATTATGAGGACCAAGATGGGGAAGGGGATGAATATGAGCTGGAAGCCTATTGCATCCTCGAACCTGCCATTGAACATGATGATGAGGACGATGATGTCCAAGAGGATTACTTGAACTTTGCTGACGAGGACGCGGAGGATGGAACTGAAGAATTCTCCGAATTGTTCCACACCGGTGACGCTGATGAAGATGACGAAGACGATCTGGTGTCCATGCTTCAGACAGATAAGGAAGAACCAGAGCCGGTTGTCAGCAAGCCTTCTCCGCCATTCTCCTTCTTTTCCCATCTCTCCGATATTGCAAAAGGTGGTTCCAGCCCTGTAGAGAAGAAACCAGAGCCAGTCCTCCAAAACGCTATCCAAACTGAAGCCGGGCTTGCATTTGACGAAGATACGCCACTATCCGAACTAATTGACCAAGAACAGGAGCCTGTGGTGGAGCAGGAACCTGTGGTTCCCATTGGGGAAAAACTTGCTCGAGATAAGGATGAGCCTTCGGAAAAAACAGAGGGGCAGCCGTTTCATCCGGATTATCGTCTCGCAATGCCGCCTGACTTCAGAAGTCAGAACAAGCAGGAAACTGTCAAGGAAGGCAAGGAAGAGGAAAAGCTTGGGCTCACGCCTCCTGCAATCCCTCGCTTTATTCTTGCAGACAGGATTGCAAAAACCGGAGGCAAGGAAGCAGTTCCTGCTGATGCAGAGAAAAGCATGCCTGCTGCCATGGTACAATTGGAGGAAGTCGAGAGTTCCTTCGATGGAGATCTTCCATTCACAATCAGGGAAATATTGGGGAAATTGAAAGAGAATTCCCCTACTTTATTTTTTGAATTCTGCAAGAACGCAGAGCCTCAGCTGCTCATGGGGACATCGTCTTTGATCGAGCAGGCTCGCCAGGCACAAAATACAGACAATAAAGATAAGATGTTCACCATTCCCGGCATCGATCTCACCGTGGTGCTGATGGCTGGAAAAGGGGACATGCTGAGGGCTTGGGATCGGAGAAACAATGTCGGGGCCATAATGTATACTCAAGGCAAGACAGTTTGGAATGTCCTGTATTTGGGATACACCCATGCCGGGACGCTCTATCATGCCGAGGAGAAGACGATCAAGTTCGAGGACTTCTCGCAGTCGGACTGGAAATATGTAGTCAACTTGGGTGAACGAATCCTGGAGAAGAAAAGAATACGATGAATAAAACAGATCTCATTTCCCGCCATCTGGAGGTAGCCTTGCAGGCAGCAAGGTTGGCTGGTTCCTTGGTACTTGTGGCAGGAAAGAATCCCCATATCGAAGTACACAACAAGCATCAGAATGACTTTGTTACTGATGCAGACCTTGCCAGTGAGCAACTCATCATTTCAACCATCAGGCAGACGTTTCCCGATGATACGATTTTCGGTGAAGAGACAGGTACGAACGGGAATGCAAGCCATGGTCGCTGGATTCTGGATCCCATCGATGGTACTACCAATTTTTTCCGGTCGCTTCCCAATTACACGATCAGCATCGCTTGGGAACTCGAACCATTTCATCCGCTTGTGGGTGTGGTGTTCAATCCAAGGCAGGAGGAACTCTTTTGGGGCAGCGAAGGTGGAGGGGCCTATCTGAATGGACAGAGGATTGCTGTATCTTGTGTAACGGATTTCTCAAAAGCCCTGTTGGTCTGTGCTCCTCCCCATCGACAACATGATCTAGTCGAAGGGTACTTTAAAACTGTACAGAGACTGTTTTTGGCTGTAAGCGACTTTCGCTCGTTCGGCTCCTGTGCATTGGAACTGGCTTATATCGCAGCAGGGAGGCTGGATGGGTACTATGAGCTTTGCCTCGGCTATTATGATATGGCCGCCGGCATGCTGCTGGTCCGTGAAGCCGGAGGAGAGGTGGCAAGCGCCAATCCCGAGATGCCGTTTACTGATACCCGATGCGATTTGATTGCTTCAAATGGCTTGATTCACCAGCAAATATTGCATATGGTTCACCCATGAATTTCAAACTCGCAATATTTGACCTCGACGGGACCTTGATGAACACTTCACCAGGCATCTTTGCATCGGCAAATGCTACTGTTGAACGGTTGGGTTTGGAACCTGAACACGATCTGAAACAGTTGAGCAAGTTCATCGGACCTCCCATAACCCAATGTTTTGTGAAAGTTTATGATCTTGATCCCTCCTTGATCGGTCAGGCTGTGGTTATCTACCGCAAGGAGTATGACGAGCATGGAAGATTCAATGCGACTCCCTATGAAAAGATAGAAGATACGCTGGATGCGTTGAAGAAGAGCGGGTATTTGCTTGCAGTGGGCACCCTGAAGTACGAGCCGCTTGCACGACAAATGATGGAGCATTTTGGCCTTGCCCCCTATTTTGATTCCATTCGAGGAGCCAATGAATCATCTTCACTGTCCAAAGCTGACATTGTCCGGAAGGTCCTGGATGACCTCGGCGTTCAAAGGCAGGATGCTGTTCTCATCGGAGACACGACACACGACCAGAAAGGTGCAGAGGAAGCCGGTGTAGCCTTCATCGCAGTTGACTGGGGATTTGGATTTCCCAAGGGGATGGAGAAAGAGCCGTCCATGTATGCAATGGCTCGCGAAGTTGAGGATCTGCTTACGCTTTTGTAAGAAGATTCCTCGCTTGCTCGAGAGCCTCTTCATTCTCTTTGGCAGGATTGTCATCACCGGCGCAAACCGGTAAATAGCCGGCAAATTGCATGGCGGTATACTC
>Ga0228535_1002632_pt1 | contig 16247 bp, 15 predicted proteins | sample SJ1metagenome_FD_168457 | JGI IMG/M metagenome (GOLD analysis project Ga0228535, IMG submission 168457) | Enriched culture of PCE-dechlorinating microbial communities from Ithaca, New York, USA - SJ1 | ecosystem: Engineered > Modeled > Simulated communities (microbial... > Unclassified | place... | reverse complement strand
CGCGACGTCACTTCCGCGACCGCCCGGCTTAAGTTTTCCCGGGCCGCCTCCATCGTTTCGGACCGCGCGATCAGCACCAGATGATTTTCCGGAAAGACCGGATAAAAACCGACGCTCACGCCGAGGACGTTAAAATTGACGTCGGCCAGCCGCTGGTCCACCATCGCTTCGGAAAGGCCGAAGGTTTTGATGGTCTGTTTGACCGTCTGCTGGGCGGCTTGCGGGAAAAAGCGGCGCAAAACGGGAATGACGCCTTCGGGCACCATCCGGGACGTCTCCGCCGGCACGCCGGGAATGACCAAAACCAGCTTGTTTTGGACCGGCAGAGCAAATCCTGCGGCCGTGCCGACCGGATTGGGAATGACTTTTGCGCCTTCGGGAAACTGCGCCTGCTTGGCGTTGTTGTCCGTCCAGTGCAGGTTGTAGCGCGCGAAGATTTCCTTGAGAAAAGCCAGAACGTCCCCGTTTAAAACCAGCGGCAGACCGAACGCCTCAGCCACCGCGGCGGTGGTAATATCGTCGGCCGTCGGCCCCAGGCCGCCGGTGCAGATCACGGCATCGGTCAAACTCAGGAGATAATGGAGACGGCTTTTGATGACGGAGGCATCGTCGCCCACCGACATCAGAATTTCAACCGGCCAGCCCTGCAAGTTCATTTCCCGCGCAATAAACGCCGAATTCGTATCGGCGATGCGCCCGTTCATCAGTTCGTTGCCGATGGTCAGAATGCCAATTTTCATAAGATCCCCGTAAGCGAAAATAAAAACAACAGCAGACCGGCATAGCAGCCGGCGCCCAGGTCATCGGCCACCACTCCCCAGCCGCCCTTGAATTTCTGAAACCGATCCAGCGGAAAAGGTTTCCAGATGTCGAATATCCGAAATAAAACAAAAGCGACGCACAAGTGAAGTCCGGTAATCGTCACCGGCAGCATGGCGACCTGGAAACCGGCAATTTCATCGATCACGATCCGCTGGTCGTCCGTTTTTCCGTAAAGCGCTTCCGCCCGCTGGGCAACATAAATAGAGGCAGCCGAGATTGCAACCACAAAGAAAAAACGCCAGAGGCCGGGCAAAGGCGCGCTTGCCAGGCAAACCAGCATTCCGACCAGCGTCCCGGCCGTTCCCGGCGCGACGGGAGACAGACCTGCGCCGAAGCCAGTCGCCAGAATCTTGATGATATTGCCCTTGAAGTCGGCCGCCACAATGTCCCTTTTGTCTTGTTGTTTATTGTCGGGAAGATAGGTTGGAAAAAACCTAGCTTCTTTTTAAACGGGTGTCAAATTATTTCAACCGGTTCGCCCCATTGTCCGCCTGCCGCCGGATTCTTTCCGGAATAGAACGTACGTTCTATATCATATCCGGCGGCAATGTCAAGCCGTCTGATCGATGAAAAATCAAAAATTGGCATTTGCCGGATTGTATGTTAGAAGACGGCAAACAGCAGAATCATCATAAGGAATAAATGAGAATACCCATCGTATCCATTGTCGGAAAATCCAATTCCGGCAAGACAACGCTTCTGGAAAAACTGATTTCCGACCTGGCCGGCCGCGGCTATCGGGTTGCCACCATCAAACACAACAAGCACGGCTTCGACATCGACCACGAAGGCAAGGACAGCTACCGGCATAAAAAAGCGGGAGCTTACCTGACCGTCGTGTCGTCGCCGCATCAGCTCGCGCTGGTCCAGGATGTCGATCACGACCATTCCTTCGAGGAAATCCGCGGCAAATTCATCAAGGACGCGGATATCATCCTTACGGAGGGTTTCAAGGTCAACGATTACCGGAAGATTGAAGTTTTCCGCGCGGAACTCAAGCGGGACCTGATCAGCAAAAAGGAAGACGGCCTGATCGCCGTGGCTTCCGACACGCCCCTCGACATCGACGTCCCCTGCCTGAATCTGAACAACCCCAAAGAAGTCGCAGATTTTATTGTGGAGAAATTTTTACGCAGCGGCGACAATGAATTCTGATGCAGCGGCGGCCGCGCTGAAGTATTCCCTTCCGGCGCGGGCGGAATTCACCGGTAGAGAAAGTCCCGGATCTCCGGTTCGCCGAAGAATTTCATGCGCACATGCCGCAAACCGTCTCTGTCCATCCAGCGCTGCAGGATTTTCCCGTCGGTGGTCGTTTCGCCTTTTTCAAAAACAAACCGGACCTGGACCAGTGCACCGACGTCGAGAGACGCGCAGTCGCCTTCCTTAAGCACGAGATGGGTTCCGCCGCCGGAAACATCGGAAACCCGGATTTCACGATCTTCACAAAAAGCGCGGACAAAAACCGTTTCAGAACGGAGTCTCGGCCACAGGCGCAAATCGCATAAAAACGGCTGGCTGAGCTGCCGGACGTTCACCTGCCTCTCGGGCATGACGTTTTCAATTCTGGCCTGAAAACCAAAGCGCTGATGGCCCGTCCTTTTTCTGAGATAGGTAAGAAAGATCAATGACCGAAGCTCGGTCTTGCCGATCGCGGGCCGGGTCTGCTCCACCAGGAGCCGGCTTTTATCCAGAAAGGCAATCACCTGCGAGCGACGGACGTCCTCTGCGGCAAAACGAAGCTGGATTTCGCCTTTGATCTGAAGTTCAGGAATCATGAGGCATCTCTCCCGTGACCATGAATGAAGAAGTCCTTCCTGGCAACGCGCGTCCTGGTGACCGCCACGCACCGTCATCATCCATCCGGGGTGATGCCGCGCTTCGTCCGATGAATTGGATGACAATTTACCACGATTCAGGGAAAAAATATACCTTCGCCGGGCCGCCGCAGCAAATAGCTCTACGGCAACCTTGACTTTTCGCGGGCCCGACGATACGGATGAACGTGCTTGGGCCGCTTTAAAAACATTCCCAACAAGGAGGCATGATTTATGTCGGAATTGCTGAAAATGCTGGGCTGCCGCTACCCCATTATCCAGGGGCCTGTCGGCATGTTCAACAGCCCGCGGATGGTTGCCGCCGTTTCCGAGGCCGGCGGTTACGGGCTTCTGGCCGTCGGTTTCATCAACGAAGCGGATACGGTCAGAAAACTTCTTGACGACGTCCGGAGCCTGACGGACAAGCCTTTTGGCGCAAACATCGTGCTGATGAATCCCAACAGCCGAGAATATCTCAAGATTCTGGCGGACGCGGGCGTCAAAACCGTCACGACATCCGTAGGTTCTCCCCGCGATATCTACCCGATCATCCATGATCTGGGCATGCATGGCATCCACGTGGTGCTGGCACTCGCGCATGCCGTCAGCGCCGTCAAAGCCGGCGTGGATGGCCTGGTGGTGGTCGGCTCGGAAGCGGGCGGCCTGCGCTCCCTGAATTCCGAATCCTCCACCATGGTCCTGGTGCCGCTCGTCGCCGATTTCGTCAAGGTTCCGATTGTCGCAGCCGGCGGCATCGCCGATTTCCGAGGCTACCGGGCGGCGCTGGCGCTGGGCGCCCAGGGCGTGCAGATCGGCACGCGTTTTCTGGCTTCCGCCGAAAGCCCGGCGGCCGAACCGTGGAAGCAGGCGATCCTGGACTGCCCGGACGGAGGCACGAGTTTGATCCCGCTGCCGAATATGAAACTGGCCCAGCGGCTGATTCTCACGCCGTGGATTCAAAAGCGTTTGTCTGAAGCCGGCCTGGAAACCGTCTCCGCCGAACTGGAACGCAATCCGGCAAAGATCGGCAGCGACGAACGCGCCGCGCTGGGAGCGGGCCAGGTGGGCGCGCTTATCCGGGACATCAAACCGATTGCACAGATCATCCGTGAAATGGTTTCTTGAGCGATCGGCCCGGCCGCAAGGCGCGCCATGCGCACCGGCGGACAGTATGCTAGAGACCCTGAAAAGAAAGACCCCTTCCCCGACAGCAAGCGCAGCGCTGGAGGGAAGTCCGGGAACGGTAAGGCGGCATGGCACTCCTTTGGATCAAGAATGTTTCACTGAGCTTCGGCGGACCGCTGCTCTTCGACTCGGCATCGCTGCAGATCGAACCGGGCGAGCGCATCGGCCTTTTAGGACGAAACGGCGCGGGTAAATCCACGCTGCTGGGACTGCTCTCGGGCGCCATCCGGCCGGATGCGGGCGAAATCGTTCTGGACAGGAATATCCGTATCGGCCTCATGCCGCAGCATATTGAAGATCTGCCCGGCTCCGTATACGACGTCGTCGCCGACGGCGGCAGAGAGCACCTGGATTTGCTCCACGAATACTCCGAACTTTCCTCCCGCCTGCCTTCCGGCGGCGACAAACAGCTTTTGAAAAAAATCGAGCAGGTTCAGCACCGGCTGGAAGCCGCCGGCGCCTGGCACTTTTCCGGGCAGGTGCAAAAGGTTCTCGACCGCGCGGCGCTTGACGCAAAAGCGCATTTTCAAACGCTCTCGGCCGGGCTGAAACGCCGCGCGCTTCTGGCGCGGGCGCTGGTCTCGGACCCCGATATCCTGCTTCTGGACGAACCCACCAACCACCTGGACATCGACTCCATCCTCTGGCTGGAAACGTTTCTGCAAAACTTTCCCGCAACGCTTCTGTTCGTGACGCACGACCGGATGTTTCTGCAAAAGATTGCCACGCGCATCGTGGAAATCGACCGGGGAAAGCTGTTTTCCTATGCCTGCGGTTATGCGGCGTACCTCGAAAGACGCCAGGCCCTGCTGGATGCTGAAGAAAAACAGTGGCAGACATTCGACCGGAAACTGGCCGGAGAAGAGGCGTGGATTCACCAGGGCATCAAAGCCCGGCGCACCCGCAATGAAGGCCGCGTCCGCGCGCTTCTGGCGATGCGCGAAGAGCGGGCCCGGCGGCGCGAACGCGAAGGCCGCGTCCGCTTTTCGGTGGCCCAGGCCGCCGCTGGCGGCAAACTGGTCGCGGAGATCCGAAACATCCGCTTTGCCTACGGGGACAAAAAAATCATTGATGGTTTCTCAACGCGGATTATGCGCGGCGACCGCGTCGGCATCATCGGCCCCAACGGCTCGGGAAAAACCACCCTGCTGAAGGTCCTGCTGGGGGAGCTTCCCGTCCCGGAAGGGGAGGTCCGCCTGGGCGCAAACATCACCGCGGCTTACTTCGATCAGCTCCGCGCCCAGCTGGAGGACGCCAAATCGATCCGGGACAATATAGCGGATGGAAACGACACGGTGGTCATCAACGGCGCGGCGCGGCATGTCGTCGGTTATCTTCAGGAGTTTCTTTTTCCTCCCGCCCAGATATCCGCGCCTGTTTCCTCTCTTTCGGGCGGCGAGCGCAATCGCCTTCTTTTGGCCAGGCTTTTCTGCCGGCCGTCCAACGTCCTGGTGCTCGATGAACCGACCAACGATCTGGACGCGGAAACCCTCGAACTGCTCGAAGACCGGCTGCTGGACTATTCCGGCACGATCCTGCTGGTCAGCCACGACCGGACATTTCTCAACAACGTGGTGACCTCCACCATTGTGCTGGAAGGCGGGGGCAGACTGGAAGAATATGTCGGCGGCTATGACGACTGGCTTCGCCAGCGCGGGACGCCGGCCGCCCAAACGGCGGCGGTTAAAAGCAGAAAAGAAAAACCGCCCAAAGAAAAAAGCAAACTGTCTTTCCGGGAAACACGGGAGCTTGCGGAACTGCCGCAAAGCATTGAAGCCCTGGAAAAGGAGAAAGCACAGCTTGTCGCCCTCCTGACGTCTCCGGAATTTTATCGGACGTCCGACCGCAAACATGCGGAACAGGTCCATGCGCGTCTGGCACAGATGGATGCGGAACTGGAGGAAGGGTACCGGCGCTGGGACGAACTGGAGCAAATGGCGGCGAAGTTCGCAGGAAATCCTCCCCCCGACGGCAAGAATTGAGGTGCGTGGCATTTATGAACCTGTCTGAAATCACCTTTCCCCGCCGGCTGGAAGCGGACGGCAGCGCGGAAAAAATCCGCGCCGTATTGGCGGCGCGCACGGAGAAACTCTCGTCCGAAGGCCGCCTGGAAGTGCCTGTCCTCGCCTGGACCGAAGCGCTGGCGCGGGCGCTGGCCCGGGCCAGATTGCAGGGGCGCATCCGTCCCGGATTTGAAGAAATTGCCGAAAAGCTGGCCGCCGAAAAGAAAGGGATCGCCGCCGTAAGGCAAAAGACACAGAGATCACAGCAAGACCGGATCTCCCGCCTGCTTTTGTTTTCCGACGACGGCGCGGAAAGGCTCTACCGGCATATCGAACAGATCCTGACCGCACACGCGCCGCGCCTTCTGGGCTGCCGGCTGGATATGGACAGCCCCAAACTGTCGCAGGCCGTTTTCAGCAAAAACGCCGCTGTAAAAGTGATTCTGGTGGAGCACAAAGATGCCGTGTCCGATGTCCTCTCCGCCCTGATCCCCCAAGAGCCTTGACCGCCTGCGCCGGCCCGCCCGAAGGCGTTGTTCCCCCGAACCGGAAACGGAAATGGATACAGAAGGACCACCCGGCCGGTTATCGCTGTTGCCCCCCGAACCGTCCGGGACGGATTTTGCTCGGCATCTTCAGCACTTGAACCGCGCCTCTCCGTCCGGTCCGCCCCGCAGTTTTTTCAGGCGGCCGGAACAAAAGGCCGGCGGCCGGGACTGCCCCTGCCCGGTCTCTTCAGCGAAAACAACTTCATCTTGATTTTTTTATATTCCGTGCTCAAATTAGGATCAAGATAGGACAAAAGGGAGGTGATGACCTTATTCCGCCGTCGCTCTTGGACGGGGGAAGTCTTCCAGGAAAGTAGCAGGCGTCAACGGGTATGAAGGCGTTCATTCATGAAAGGGGGGAAGGGTCATGTTTGCACCTAAAAGAATTCTCGTGCCGACGGACTTTTCTGAAGACTCCGACGAAGCATTGAAGCAGGCGCTGGAACTCGCCAAACAGTATCATGCCAAAGTCTATGTGCTGCACGTCGCGGAACCGATAACACAATGCGCCGGAGATTTTTGTCTGGATGCGTCGACCATGAGAGAAGCGGAGGATTCCGAAATCCTCCGGGTCAGGCAAATGATGCAGGAGGAACTTTCCAAATTTCCGGAAGTTCAGGGAATCGAGGTAGTCAGCGACATCCGGGAGGGCGATCCGGTCCGGGAAATTCTCAGGGAACAGGATGAAAAGGGCGTCGATCTGATCGTCATGCCGTCCCATCGCAAGGCCTCTCTGTTCAAGAGGCTCATGGGGCAGGTTTCCGAAAAAGTGATGGAAGAAGCGAAAAGCCCCGTGCTGCTCGTCCGGCACTGATCGGCCTCAAAAAAATCCACAAGAGAAGGCGGCGCCCGTTAGGACGCCGCCTTCTCTTTTTTTATCGCACAAACCGGCCGGGCTTGGCTATTCGATCCCCTCCCTGTCGAGGATCAGACGGGCGGCGCGCCAGCCGTTGACCTGGCAGGAGCAGACGCCGTGCCAGGCCTGCGTCCAGTTGCTGGTTATGAAAACGTTCGGAACCGGCGTGGTATTGGGCATCTTTTGCCATTGTCCGGGCGTCAACTCGAATCCGTAAACGACGCCGCCCTTATTGAGCGTGTAGCGCTCAATCGTCCGGGGCGTATACCCTTCCTTGACGACAATGTTTTTCGGATCTTTGAGTTCGGGAATCACTTTGGCCGCAAGCGCGATCAGTTCATCAACCTTTTGCGCCTTTACCTGAACGTAAGCGTCCCGGTCTTTGGGCCAGACGCCGAGCTCGGAGTAGGAGTCGAGCTTGACAACCGATTTTCCCGCAGGCGCGTAAACCGGATCGCCGAGATTGGTGTAAATCGTAATCGCGACTGCGGCGTTGGCAAAGTCGCCCTTCATCATTGCGTCATAATTTTTCCGGCTGTCCAGGTACGTGTTGTAGAGGATTTCCGTATCCGCGTAACCCAGCGCCTTGAGATCGATGTTCAGCCCCAGATAAACTCCGAAAAGGGAATTGGCGGGCTTCATCGACTCCAGTTTCTTGATGTAGGCCGCGGGAAGATTTTCCTTGCCGATCAGCCTGTAGGCCAGTTGATAGGGATCCGTGTTCGCCACCACATAGCGCGCGGTATAGGTCTTTCCATCCGCCGTCCGCACGCCGGTCGCTATGCCGTTTTGGAGCAGAATTTGCGTCACCAGCGTGCCGGTTTTGATGTCGCCTCCCAACTCGCGGATGCGGGCCGCATAGCCGTCGGCCAGCGCCTGCGACGTTCCCTTGATGTGCCAGGCGCCGTCGCTCAGGTAGCTTTCAGTGGCCGACATGAAAATCAGCGCCGATTCCGTGTCCACCGGGGCGCCGTAAAAAACCCAGAGCTGCGACACCACCGCTTTAAGCTCCTCGCTTTTAAAGCAGTGTTCCATCAGGTCTTTCACCGTACGGTCTTTCCACGTGAAAAACGTTCTCTGCCGGAGGGGCACCATCGCCTGCGCGAGCGTCGCGCGGACGGTTCCCCAACGGAAGATGTCCTTAAGCTCCATCATGTCGCCGTGCAGGGACGCGCACAAACTGTGGAACTTGTCAATGCCTTCGGCTTCTCCGGGCCATTTTTTCTTGAGTGCGCTCTTGAATCCCTCCCAGTTGGGAGGCAGGGTAACGTCCACACCGGGGAAAACGGACCGGTAAAAATGAGGGACTTCGTAAAGCTGCACTTTGCGGTCGACGCCCGTTGCCTTAAGCAGTTGATACAGGCCTCGATCCATCTTGCCCGGGCCGCCGCCCGCCATTTCGTGCAGCGCCGTGTCGAAGGTGAATTCGCCGCGCGTGAACTTGGACGTGCTGCCGCCCACCACAAAGTGCTTTTCCAGCACGAGCACCTTCTGCCCCTTGACGGCCAGGTGCGCGGCCGCGGACAGTCCGCCCATGCCGGCGCCGATCACGATGACGTCATAATCCGTCTTTTGCGCCGGCAGATTTTTTGTTGCGCACCCGCTTGTCCCGAACGTCACGAACAACAGGAGCAGGAGAACCGAAACGTATTTTACAACTGTGAACTTGCGATGCATGAGACACCTCCCGGAAGAAAGTTGTGCGGATTATCCCGCCGCGGACGCTTCCTGTCAAGGCACTTTACGGTCATTTCGGAGCGCGGCGAAACGAACGCTACATTTTCCGCAGTTCCGTCTTGAGAATCTTCCCCACCAGGCTCTTGGGCATGGCCTCCAGGAACACCACATATTTCGGCAGAATAAAATTGGGCAGCTTCGCCTGGCAAAACGCGACAATCTCCTCTGCGGCGGCTTTTTCACCCGGATGCAAAACGACAAAGGCTTTGATCTCCTCACCGTATTTTTCATCCTTCACGCCGATCACCGCCGCTTCGGACACCTGGGGATGCCTGTACAGAACTTCCTCAATCGTCCGGGGCGAAATGTTTTCTCCGCCTTTGATGATCAGATCTTTTTTCCGGTCGGTGATCCAGAAATAGCCGTCTTCATCCACATAGCCCACGTCGCCGGTATGCAGCCAGCCGTCCACGAGCGACTGCGCCGTTTCTTCGGGCTTGTTCCAGTAGCCTTTCATCACCTGCGGACCGCGGATCACGATTTCGCCTTTTTTGCCGACGTCCAGGATTTTCCCCGCGTCGTCCATGATTTTCATATCCGTGCCGGTCATCGGCAGGCCGATGGAGCCGATTTTCTTTTTGCCTTCCCAGGGATTGCAGGAGTTGTTGGCCCCCGCTTCCGTGAGCCCCCAGCCCTCGATGATTTCAAAGCCGTAGACCTCCTTGAACCTGTTCCACGTTTCCACCGCCAGCGGCGCGGACCCGCAGGCCCAGTATTTCATGGAGCTCAGGTTGTATTTTTTCGGCTCCGGAAAAAGCAGCATGTAGACGTACATGGTCGGAACGGCGCCCAGAATGTTGCCGCCGTATTTTTCGATGGCGGCAAAAATGGCGTTGACGTCGAAGGTGTTCATTAAAACGGTGCGGTTGTCGCGAAACAGGCTCAGATTGGAAGAGGCGATGCCGTAGGAGTGGCAAAGCGGCAAAATGCTGATGTAGGTCATTCCGTCGGTGGACGGATACGAATGGTGCTGCATGTAGGCGTTGGCGTAAAGCGATCCGTGCGAGTGAATCACGCCTTTGGGCTTGCCGGTGGTTCCGGCGGTGTAAATCAGGGCGGCGATGTCGTCGTCGGCCGTGTCGACAATCTGCGTTTCTTCCCCGGCGGCCCCGACGAGCGCCCGGTAGGCAAAGGTTCCCTCCGGCGCGTCGTCTTCAATGAGGATCACCGCCGCGACATCGGGCGCTTTTTGCCGGCAGGCCTGGATTTTGGTCCAGAAGAGCTTGCTGCTGATCACGACGCGGGCCCCCGAATCCTGATAAATATACGCCGTCTCTTCCTCGCCGATCAGGTAATTGATGGGAACGATCACCGCGCCCAGACGCCACGCGGCGGAAAAAGCGTACAGCACCTCCGGGCAGTTGGGCGTCTGGACGATCACCCGGTCGCCGCGCTGCACGCCCAGTTTTTTCAGCGCCGCGGCGAGCTTCCTTCCCTCCCCGGCAATCTCCCGGTTGGAAATTTCCCGCTCCCCGTAAATCAGCTTTGTCACGTCCGGCCGCGCCAGGCCCCTGTCTTCGTTTAGTTTTGCAATATTCATAGCCCCTCCTTTTTTTTTCACTGAAAAAAAATGACAAACACCGGTTCTTATGAACTTTGCTAAAAAAACGTGAAATCGTTCAATCGTTCGTAAGTCAGGCTATCCTGAAATGCCGATGAGAATAATTCCGCTTTTCCTTTTCCGCTTGAGGTCCCGAACCGTGAGATGAAGAAGCTCTTAAGAAAATGCAGCATCCCGGAGGTTGAAGTGTTTTTACTTTAACACAAAACAGTGATCATGAAAAGCGCCTCTCCTGCTGCCGCGAAAAACAGGCCCCGCTGCCGTTGGCACGCAGAACGTGTCGCAGCGCTTTGCCAGGAGACCTTGTCCCGAGTTACAAAAAACGCAGTTGCAGCGACCTGCGCCCTCCAATGACGATCCGTTTCGCTCTAAAAGAGGGATTGGAGTGGTGGACACCGCCGAGTTTCCACCAGATCGGGTAAAAAGACACAGATCGTCATACTCGGACGGTAAAAATTATCCGCCCCGTATCACGTAACTACAATCTTCTGTAACTACAATCTTCTTGACACACATAATTGCCTTTCCTATACATAAGCCTACAAAAGTAATTATTTATGAATGCGGGGATCCGGGAAGTCGACTATTGATCAGGCAGATATTTTTTTATTTTATTGTAACTTTTGTTGCCATTCCAACGTCTATTATAGAAGATAGATGAGCCGGTGTAGAGAAAATCATATAAAGTGAACGGAAACGGCAATGCTGTATAGCGTTAAAATGCAACCGACAGCTTGTGTACAACTTCCCGTAAAAAGCGCAGCAACTCTGACCAGCGATCCGATTGTAATGAAAGAATCGTCGGATCAAAGCCTAGTGGAGGCTGCGCTCGAAGGTGACACGGAGGCGTTTGTCCGGCTCGTCACTAACCATAAAAAAAGGGTGATTGGACTGGCAGGACGTTTTACGGGGATCAGGGAAGAAATGGACGATATATGCCAGGACGTCTTTCTGAAGGCTTATGCTCATCTCGGATCCTATAAAAAAAATGCCCCTTTTGAACACTGGCTTTCACGGATCACGGTCAATACTTGTTATGACTACCTGCGAAAAAAAAAGCATGTGAAAACATTTACGGAATGCGGGTTGGTGTATGATATCGCCGATCTTACATTGGATGAAAGATCAGAAGCAGAAGAAGCCTACCGGATGCTTTACCGGGCATTGGTAAAGCTCAAGCCCCCGGAACGGCTGGTGATCACCTTACTTGAACTGGAAGAAAAGTCTCTTCGCGAAGTTGCCGACCTTACAGGATGGAGCATAGCAAATGTCAAAGTCAGGGCATATCGGGCGAGAAAAATCTTAAGGAAAATAATCAAGGACGAAGAGCCATAATGAAACAAAACAGGAATCTTGAACAACTCTTCAAGGCCGCAAAGGTCATAAGACCCGACGCAAAGGAAGTTGAGGCGGGTTTCGAATCCCGGCTTTCCGCTCGCCTTTCCGAAGAACACCAGAAGGAAGCGCCCCTGTCCGTCTGGACATGGCGCTTGGCACCGATCATGGCTATTCCCTTAGTAATTCTCATCATGATCAGCGCCTTTTTGAATTTTCAGGAAAGACGCAACCTGTCGAGCCCCATCGATGCCTATGAAAGCGTGCAAATGATGATTTACCTGGAGGGTGACTAAAATGAAAAAGACAAAAGCAATCATCGGCGTTGTCGTAATCTTTGTAATGGGAGTCGTCTGCGGCGCTTTGGGAGACCAAATCGGCCATAAAATGATGCTTAGAAAATATGAAAGCGGCGAGAGGAATTATTACCAGGATATCGTCATGAAAGACCTGACAAAAAAATTAAACCTCGATACCGTTCAGCGTGAAAAAGTTGATAAAATTGTAAAAGAAATGCTTCTGGGGATGCTGGTGGTCCGCAGGCAGTACCAGCCCCAATATCAGCAGCTGATAGAAAAACAGCGCTCGGAAATCCGTCCTTTGCTGCGTCCCGACCAGCTTGAATTATATGAAAAGGTTATTGCCCATGAGCAGGAAAAGGCTCAAAAGCGTGATCGACGGGAAGAACTGCTCGTCAAGTCCCGACAAAGGCCATTCTGAAATCAATTTATTCCTTTTTGACTTTTGGCGTCCTTTTGCGCAGGAATATTTTCTATTTTTTGTAACCTTCCTTAACCTTCCGACGTCTTCCATAAAAATGCCGATGGACAAGGTGAATGAAACTTTGTGGTGTGGCATTGTCCGCCGACGTCTCCGACCGTTGAACCAAAACGCAGCTTAAAAAATTGTCACGCTCTGGTCCTCTCCAGATCCAGGCACATCTTTTTAGCGGGCTGATCACGTCAGCTCCGCCAAGATATACGTTAACAATGAAGTAGCCTTTCTTGCAATCTGCCTGTTTGCGGGAACGGCAGAAGGATTTTTAATCAACAATATCAGGAGGGAAGAATGAAAAGGACAGGATTGATTATTCTATTGACAACGCTCGTTATCGTTTTCTTCAGTGTGCAGGCACAGCCGGCGGATGTGATTTTCAGCGGCGAGTATTACGCGGCAGGTATGTATCTGGAACGCACTTCCCTGGTTAAGGACACGGCAGCCGATGGTCCTTCAACGGCCTTTTATTTCCAGAGGCTGCGCCTGAACACCACTTTTATTGTCCATCCGGGTTTATTCCTTATCACCCGGGCGGACATCATGGAAAGATCATGGGGGGCATCCCGGGCAATGCCCGGCACATCCACCGACATGGCATCGTCAGGGACAGTGGCAGAGAACGAAAACATAGCATGGGATCTGGCATATATTCAGTACATCTCGCCCATAGGCATTTTCCGCGCCGGCTACCAGGATGATGGCGCCTGGGGTACTGTGTTCGGTGACAGTACGGTGCCATTGGGAAAAGTTCAGTATATCGGTGCAGTCGGCCCTGTCCAGTGTATCGCCTATTTCGGGAAATTCAAGGAAGGCGATGTCACGGCAAAAGCTCCATATACCGGCCCTCTTGGACCCAATACAGACAGGGATATCGACATGTATACCCTGGCAGTCAATTATCCGGGTAAACAGGTTCAGGCCGGTCTGTTGTTTAAGCATTTCCGCTCCGCCCTGCCCCGGTCGCCGGCTTACGGCGAATTTCTGCAGAATTTTACCGTCGGAATCCCCTATGTTAAGGCGCAGATGGGTCCTGTCGCCCTGCAGGCTGAACTGATGTACGGCTTTGGCAAGTATCAGAAATGGGACGACCATATTACCGCCCATGATGATGTGGATCTGCAAAATTTCGCCGGCTGGATTGACGCAACAGCTGACTTCGGAATTGCTTATATCGGCGGTTCGGTAGCTTACATCGCAGGCGATGACAAAGGAACTGCAAACAGGAAAGAAGGCGGCGTTCTCACCGGTGGTACGGACTGGAATCCTTGCCTGATCATGTTCAATTTCGACCGTTATTACTGGGCGGGCACTCTGGCTGGACACGACGGAACCATGAATCCCAACGCCACGGACAATCCTTACTTGGCGACCAACAACGCCGGCATGACCAATGCCTATTTCTTCTCGCTGCGCGCCGGGATCAGGCCGATCGACAAGCTGGACATCATGGCGTCCGTCTCTTACGCAAGGGCGGATAAGACACCGAACGGTGAATGGGTGGACCGAGACTACGGATATGAAGTGGATGCCACCGCTAACTACAAGATTACCAACAACCTCTCCTATATGTTGGGCGCCGGATACTGGTTTGTCGGTGATTATTATTTAGGTTCAACATCCGTCAACCGCAGTGTCGCAGACAATTTTATGGTCATTAACAAGCTGACTTTAACCTTCTAAAGGTAGCTTCTTAACAAGGCCTCCATAACTGTCAGTCAACAGGCAAAACCAACCAACTGTCAGTTATCTCTTCGCCCCGGAAGGGCGGGCAACCTTCCGGGGTTTTAAAATCAAGTTTTGTGTTGAAAGCCAAACACCAGCTGATTTGGTTTATTGTGAACACAGGAAGAGATTTTAGTTGAAAGGAGAAATAACATGAAAAGACCGGCTTGTTTTCTTGCAGTATGCCTGATGATCAGCCTGGCCTGCTTTTTTGCCACCGCGGCCGCGGCTGCCTCTTCGGCAAATAAAGACCAGATGTCCAGGGAATGCGACGGAAAGGATTTGTTTTATGGGGCAAAGTATAGAAAAGCCCTCCTGTGTGTCAAGGAACACTTTAGAGGTTCTTTCAGCAAAAAAGCAATATTGGAAACTTTTTGCGCAACATCAGACAAGAAAACACCTTCAAAAAATTTTAAAATGTGCAGCACAGACAACAAATCACCGTTTATTAAGAAAACCCTTTGACGGCAACAGAGACGACCCTTGAAAGGAGAATGCCCATGAAAAGATCGGCTCGTTTTCTTGCAGTATGCCTGATGATCGGTCTGGCCTGCTTTTTTGCAACCGGCACCGCGGCTTCCTCTTCCGGTAATGAAGACAAGATGTACAGGGAATTCGACGGAATCGTGATTTTTTATACGCCCAAAGACGTGGCGTCCTACCGGGCGCTCCTGCCTGAGGTCTTCGATCCGCCGGATCAACCGCTTGTCCAGGCTTTTGTGATTGACTATTACAAAATGGCTCCCTGGGCCATCAAACCCTATCAGGAAGCGGCGGTATTCCTCCTGGCGAAATACAAGGGCAAAGAAATCTGGCACTGTCTCACCATGCCCGTGACGACCGACGAGGCGCGCATTCCGGGGATCCGGTATCTGGGCTACCCCAAGGTGCTGGCCGAAGTCGCGTTTAAGCGGGACCCCCCTGTCTTTACGGGAACGCTGAAGGCCGCCGGAAAAACAATCCTCACGGTCTTGCTCGACACGCGAAACCATCCCGTCACGGACGCTGAAAGGCAGTGGTTTCGTCGCCTGGCGGGAATTCCTCCCGTCAATTTCCTCAAAGGCCGGCTGGTGAAACCCAGACCCGCCGGCTCGAAAGAAACCACCCTGCTCGAGTGGTCTGAAAAGTATCCGGAGTTCTTCCAGGTCGCCACCGGCGCTGGATCCTGGAGCGCTCATCCCCAAAACGCTCCCCGAGACCGAGACTGGCGGCCCGGAGCTTTCGACATCGGCGTGCAGGAAATCGTTCTGGCTTATTATTTCTGCAACAAATACGGCTTCAGTTTCGGCAAGCCTGAGGAAGCCGGCCAATGATCGCCGCCCAGGGAGGAAATTATGGACGAGGAAAAGAAAGCACAGCAAGAGTGGCGTTTGAACCGCAGGGAAGTGCTGAAACTGGCCGGTTTCTCGGTCACCGGCGCAGCCCTGGGGCTTCCTTTCCGAAACGCGGCCGCCGCCGCGAAGCTCCCCGGCAAGGAGATCTCCCGCGGCAACGGCAATCCCTATTTTCCGCACCTTTTCACGCCGCTTAAAATCGGGACATTCACGGTGCGAAACCGAATCCTGAGCACGGCCCATTACACCGGTTTCGGCAGACAGGGACTGCCGTCCGAAAGGCACAGGCACTACTGGGGGTCCAAGGCGCGGGGCGGCATCGGCCTCATCTTCACCGATTGCATGCCGGTGCATCCGACCGGCGGCATCGTGCCGCTGATGATCCAATGCTATCAACAGAGCGTGCCTGAGGCCTTCAAGCCCGTCGTCGAAGACATACATCAGGCCGGAGCCAATATGATCGCCCAGCTCTGGCATCCGGGAAAGTCCATTAAAAAAACTGCCGTCACGGAAGCGGTGTCTTCTTCAGCCGTCCCAAGCCGGGTCTACGGCC
>Ga0228535_1002630_pt1 | contig 16262 bp, 11 predicted proteins | sample SJ1metagenome_FD_168457 | JGI IMG/M metagenome (GOLD analysis project Ga0228535, IMG submission 168457) | Enriched culture of PCE-dechlorinating microbial communities from Ithaca, New York, USA - SJ1 | ecosystem: Engineered > Modeled > Simulated communities (microbial... > Unclassified | place... | reverse complement strand
ATTATCGGACATGTGCTCATGGGAAGAGGCAGCCATCGGTTCTCCATTCCTCTCCTGATTCCTCTGAAAAAGGGGAATGAGACCGAAGGCTACCTGACGACCGGACTGGACTTAGTCATCGTACGGGAGCTGGCCGAAAGCTTCGAAACAGAGAGAATGATGCGCCTCACCCTCGTCGACGACAGGGGAATCGTCCTTTCGCTGCCCACGATGAAAGATATTGAGGCCCAAATGGCCGACCTTTCCGGATCCTCAATATTCGCGGAAGCCCAGCGACAGCCCTCGGGGCTGTGCTATTTCACCTCTCTTGTGGACGGGAGGAATAAACTTGGGGCCTATTCCAGACTGAACAATGGATGGGTGGTGTGGATCTCCTATGACCTGGACGAAATGTACGCCGACATATTTGCCGGCATGCGGGGATTCCTGCTGGTAAGTCTTGTCTTCCTGGGAATTTCCATTTTTTTGATCATCATTATTGTCAATCTGATTTCCAAGCCGATATTGAGCATTGCCCGGGCCGCGGGAAAGTTCTCTGAAAATAGTGGCTATCTTGATCTCCTCGATGCCCGTCAAAAACAAATTGCCGCCCGATTCAAAGAAACGGAGCTGCTGAGTTTTTCTCTCCAGGAGATGCTCGCAAAGCTCAATGATTACAATCAGCACCTCGACAGGATGGTGGCCGAAAAGACCCGTGAACTCGATGAAGCAAACACCCGGCTTCAGATCAAGACGCGGGAAGCGGAATCGGCGAACAAGGCAAAATCGGATTTCCTCGCGAGCATGTCCCATGAACTCAGGACCCCTCTCAACTCGATTCTCGGATTCGCCGAACTGCTGCTGATGGATGAGTCCATCCGGGGTCCGACGAGGGAATACCTCGGCTATATTTCCCAGAGTGCCCACCATCTGCTCGATCTTATCAACGATATCCTGGACCTGTCGAAAATCGAGGCAGGGAAACTGGAACCTTTCTTCGAATCGCTGGACCCAAACAAGATCGCGGAGGAAACGGCCCTGCTGTTCAAGGAAAAAGCGATGAGACACCGGATTAGCTTCTCCGTAAGAGTGGAAGAGGGCATCCCCCTGATACAGGGAGACAGAAGGATGATCAAACAGATACTGTTCAATGTGGTGGGTAATTCTTTCAAATTTACCGCAGACGGGGGCGAAATCAGTGTCTGCGCCCGAAAACACGCCGCGGACGGAAAGGAATATGTCCAGTTCGAAGCCCATGATTCAGGAATAGGCATACCCAAAAGCGAACAGGGCAAACTTTTTCAACCTTTTGTTACTCTGGATACCAATGTGCTGAATAAGCAGAAAGGGACAGGGCTGGGCCTTGCGCTCTGCCGGAGGCTCGCAGAACTGCACCATGGTGCCATCTGGCTGGAAAGCGAAGAAGGTATCGGCACCAGCGTCTTTTTTATCATTCCAGTCGTAAAGGAGGGATGAACATATGGCCCGCATTTTGGTGATAGACGACAATCAACTCAATCTCAAGCTCTTCGACGCGATACTGAAAAAAGCAGGCCACGATGTCGTGCTTGCGGAGGATGGCCTCGATGGCGTGCAGAAGGCGCTCAAGATTGTCCCCGAACTGATTCTCATGGATGTCCAGATGCCGATCATGGGAGGCATCGAGGCGCTCAAAATCCTGAAGGAATCAAAATCGACAAAATCGATACCTGTCATCGCGATTACGAGTTTCGCCATGAAGGGAGACCAGGAAAAAATGCTTTCGGAAGGATTCGACGCCTATGTCGCCAAACCCATCGATCCAAGGGCATTGATGGATGTTGTCGCCAAAATACTAGAGGTACACCATGAACAGGGAGGAAAAGAGACAAAAGATTCTGATTGTCGACGATGAACCGCTGAACAGGGCGCTTTTTCGGTCGATCCTGAAAGAGTACGACATAAGCGAGGCCAGGAACGGGCTGGAAGGCCTGGAGATGGTACGGCAGATCAACCCCGATCTCATCCTCATGGACATCATGATGCCGGAAATGGACGGGATCGAGGCGACGGAAAGACTTAAGCAGGACCCGGGCACGAACCGGATCCCTGTCATCATCATCTCCGCCATTCAGGAGACGGATATCAGGATAAAAGCCCTGCAGTCGGGCGGCAACGATTTCATCCTGAAGCCGATCTTCACCGAAGAACTGCTCATCAGAGTACGAAACCTCCTGAAAATAAAGGAATTTGAAGATTTCGTCCTGCGGCACAATACGCTTCTCCAGGAAGAGGTTGAACGAAAGACCGCGGAATTGAAGAACGCGTTCATCGATTCCGTCTACCGGCTCACCCTCGCGGCGGAATACAAAGACGAAATGACATATTCACACATCAGGCGCACCAGCCATTACACAAAACTCATGGCGGAACACTTGGGGTTTTCCGAAAAAGAAACGGAACTTATGTTCCTCGCCGCCCCGCTGCACGACATCGGCAAGATGGGGATACCAGACAGCATCCTCACCAAACCGGGAAAGCTGACGCCCGAGGAGTTCGAGATAATAAAGACCCATACGACTCTTGGCGAAAAATTGCTCAAAGACTCACCTTCGGAGATCATGCAGGTCGGTGCGAAAATCGCGATCAGTCACCACGAACGCTTCGACGGCACTGGCTATCCGAAAGGGCTGAAAGGCACCGATATCCCGATCGAAGGGAGAATATTCAATATCATCGACCAGTACGATGCCCTCCGGAGTCCCAGACCCTACAAGCCGGCGCTCAGCCACGACACGACATTCAGGATACTTACGGAGGGAGACGACAGAACCAGTCCCCAACACTTCGATTTCCAGGTACTGAAGGCTTTCATCGCGCTCCACAGGCTTTTTGACGAAATCTTTGAGGAAAACAGAGATTGAGAGAGGGCGCCGCCGTGTTTCGCCCGAACTATGTTCTCTCGCTGGCACGGCGGGTCCCATGCCCGCCCGCGATCAGGCCTCGGCGTTTTTGACAGAAAGACCTGAAAATTCCTCCTCGGCCTGTCTGCCAAGAGCCCGCAGGACGAATATCATGGCAACGATGAGGGCCACAGGGAACAGAATCCAGAGAAGGCTGTGCCCCAGAGTGACCTGGTAGAAAAGCGTGGCCGCCGACCAGGATATGACGGCGATGTACGCGGTCGCTATAAGGGTATACTTGATCCCCATCTCCCTCGTCATGGCGCCGAAGGCTGCCACACAGGGGAGGTACAACAGCACAAAGAGGAGATAGGAGTAGGCCTGAAGCGGACCGCCGGTGAAGTTGGCTCGCAAGCCAGCGTACACGCTCGCCTCGGCGCCGACCTCCTCCGCCACCGCTTCCTCGTCGCTGCCCACAACCCCGACCCCCAGGGGATCGCCGAGGCTGCTGCCGATGCCCGCGAGGTTGTCAGGGATCGTGGCGAGCGCGGCGACAATGCCGCCCCAAAAATCAAAGCTCTCTTCTTCTGCTGCGGCACCCTCTTCCGCCGCCGGGGCTTCCTCTGCCTGGGCCGCGATGTTCTGGCTGTAAAGAGAAGAGATGGTGCCGATCACCGCCTCTTTCGCCAGAATTCCGGTGAGGATGCCCACCGATGCGGGCCAGTTCTCCTTTTCGACGCCCATGGGCTCAAAGACCGGCGTGATCGCCCTGCCCACCTGGGAGAGAACCGACTTGGGGCTGTCCTCGTTCCCGAAGCTTCCGTCGGTGCCCAGGGAATTGAGAACGGCCAGAACAGTGACGATGGGAACTATATATTTCGCCCTGCTCATGAAGGCCATGAGCCTGCGCCACGAATACTGCAGCACGTTGCCCATTACAGGCCTATGATACGAAGGAAGTTCCATGACGAAGTAGGAAGCCTCTCCCCTGAAAAGCGTGCGCTTGAGTATGAGACCCGTGGCTATCGATACAAGTATTCCCACAATATAGAGGGAGAAGACCATGGTGCCCGCCGCCGCGCCGAAGAAGGCCGCGCCGAAGAGGGCGTACACCGGCAGCCGTGCGCCGCACGACATGAAGGGATTCATGAAAATCGTGAGGTACCGGTCGCGCTTGTTCTCGAGAGTTCTCGTGGCCATGATGGCCGGCACATTGCAGCCGAAGCCCACGAGCATGGGGACAAAGGATTTGCCGGGCAGGCCCACCCAGCGCATGAAGCGGTCCATGACAAAGGCCGCCCTGGCCATGTACCCCGAGTCTTCGAGGAGGGAGAGCAGAAAGAACATGACGAATATGGGCGGGATAAATGTGATGACCGTCTGGAGCCCTCCGCCTATGCCGTTTGCGAGGATGACCCTGAGCCAGGAGGGTGTATTCCAGCTTTCGAGCAGGTGACCGAAACCATCCACGAAGACGGTGGCACCCAGGCCATCGAAGAAATCGATGAAGGCGCCTCCCACATTGATGGTGATCCAGAACAACAGATACATGATGAGAAGAAAAATTGGAATGCCCAGCCAACGGTTCAGCACTACTTTGTCGATCGCCTCTGTGGCGGTTTTCTTTGCGTTGGCGTGCTGCATGCTCTTCGAGGCGACTGTCTGAATGAAGGCGTAGCGCGCTTCGGCGAGAGCGACATCTGCGGAGTCCTTGAGGATTTTTTCGACCTCCGCAATCGCGGCCTCGATCTCTGCCTCCGTAGCAGCGCCGGCGGATACCACCTGTTCGATCGCCCAGTCGTCCCTCTCGAGGAGCTTGAGGGCGAGCCACCGGCCGTTTGTGCCCAGTTTCCGGGCTACGCCCGAAAGCCGTTCGCTCCAGCTTTTCGCGAAAAGCTCTGCCTGATACGGAGCCTCGACCAGAGTGGAGGGGTTCCGCTTCCCCCTCCAGGCCCTCTCGATGGCCCCGAGTGCCTTGGCGGCCTCTTGTCTGTCGCTGGCAACAGTGCCGACGACGGGGCAGCCGAGCCTGTCGGAAAGCGCCTGATAGTCCACCGAAATGCCCCGCGCCTTTGCCAGGTCCACCATATTGACCACCACGATGAGAGGCACCTGAAGGTCCAAAAGCTGTGTGGTGAGAAAGAGGTTGCGCTCCAGATTGGTGGCGTCCACGATATCCACGATGAGACCGGGCTCGCCGGACAGGATATAATCCCTCGCAACGCGCTCGTCCTCGGAAGCTGCAAACAGGGCATAGATACCCGGCAGATCGACGAGGGTCACCCTATCCTTGCCGAACTTCAGAATACCCTCTTTCTTCTCGACCGTAACGCCCGGCCAGTTGCCGACCCGCTGGTCGCTCCCCGTGAGCGCGTTGAAGAGCGTCGTCTTGCCGCAGTTGGGATTGCCCACGACCGCTATTGTTGTTCCCTTTTCCATCATTTTTTCTCCCCCACAACGAGGACCTCGGCTTCCGCCTTTCTCAGCGAGAGCTCGTATCCACGGACCTCAATGCCTATAGGGTCGCCCAAAGGGGCAACTTTTACGATTTTTACGACGCTTCCCTTCGTAAGCCCCATCGCAAGCAACTTGTTCCTGTAACTGTGGTCGCCCTGGGCATACCCGAGCACGACCACGCTGTCGCCTATGCTGTAATCTCTAAGCTTGTCCTTCACTGTGCGCCTCCTTCAGGTACTGCAGACACTCGCCTCACGGTGATCATGGCTGCGCTCTTTGCATCCAGCATAAATTTCCCTCCTCTGCTTATCTCCACAAGAAAAGGACGCCCTCTCCCTCCTTCAAGGACTCTCAGTCTGGTTCCGGGCATGAGGCCGAGCGACATCATTTTGCCGCGAAAAGCCGGCGAGTCGCAGCGAAGAGCGATAAATACATATTCTTCTCCCGACGAGGTTTCGGAAAGAACGAGCTCCGATGCCCTCTGCGCAGCCCTGTCAGCTCTACCCCACACAGCTCTGTGACCATGTCTCCATCTTCCTCCTCCCCAGGAACCGTGGCTGGCATCCCAGGAGCAGGCGTCGAACTTGTCCATGTATTTCCTTTCTTTCTTAAAAAGAAGAATGTTATAAAGTTGCAAAATAATGCAACTGATAATGATTATCATTATCAGTTGCATTATTGAAACATAGAAAGATAGAACTGTCAAGTGTTTATAGGGCCAAAAAGACAATCTGTCATGGTGCCAGAGCGACCGCACGCAGCGGCGGGCGATCGGAGCTTACCTGTCGGAGCGCTGGTTTTGCCTAGGCATCTGCCCGAGCCAGAGTATCGATGTGACAAGCCTGGGGTAAAGCCGCGAGCCCAGGTCTTTTCCGTTCCTGGAATCGACCTGGTCGGTCGCCGCAAAGTCGGCGCTGCCGGTTTTGAGCCAGGAAGCATGGACAGAATCCCGCGCCACGCGCTCGTCGCTGATGCCCAGAATCTGCTCCGCCACATACTGATTCAGAAATATTTTGCTGAGCCATGTGTTTCTGCTCGTCGAAGAGAGCTTCCAGCCACCCGAGCTCTCGTCGATACACACTCCCGGGACAAGGACGGTTGAGAAGTGTCGCTTAAGAGCCCGCACGAGGTTCCCATAGGGGCCGTCGGGGCGGACGGCCTCCAGGGCGCCGCAGAAAGCCGGATAGGCCAGCCCCTCGATCGCGGGAATGATACAGGAGCGGTTGTCACTCTCGAACACGGCCGGGATAAAGCCTTCGGGGTCGAGCATGTTGGCGGCGATGGTGGCGGCAGCCGCTGTCGCGGCTGCCGAGGCCTCCCGCGCCTCCTCTGTCTCTCTCCCGTCGATCTTCCTGAAAAGAGCGGCGAGACAGACGAAGGCCGCCCATGCCTTTATGGCCAGGTAGAGATTGTTGCGCGCCTGTCCCAGGCTGATGTCGAGGGAATCGTAGGTCGTGATCTCGGCCCCGCCCTCGCAGCGGTCGGAGTCTCTGTCCATAATCCCGTCGCCGTTCGCGTCGCGAGCGATGATGGACCTGAGGCAGGAACTCAACCTTTTGCGCTTGTCTCGCGCCCAATTCCAGCTCTCCGTGAGATTCGAGTAGAGACAGGCCGAAATCGTCCAGTTGAGTGTCTCCTCGTAACTCATGAAGCTGAAGCAATCTGTCAGCCCAGGCAGTTCATATGACGATCGCCCCCGGGGCGTAAAACAGTTGTCCACGCCCTGGTCGTGAACAAAGGCCAGGCCCAGGGAATCTTCGTAGGTGGAATATTCTTCCAAAGATTCCAGCTCATTGCGGAGTGTCCAGGGCGAAAAGCGGACTTCCCAGAAGGCCTGGTCTATGGTGAGGTCGAGGGTGTTCATCATCTGATATTCGCCCTCATTGACGAGGAAGACAGGCTCGCCCGTCTCGGACAGGAGAAGTTCGGTGTTGGCCAGATAGCTGTGGGCGGCCTGGGCGAGGAGGAAGCGGCGGTCCTCAGAAAGAGACGATGACTCGAGAAGGTCATCGAGCCTCTGGGCCCTGAAGAGGGATTCTTCCGCCTCGTCGAGGGCATTTTCGAGGACATCCTCGAGATCCCTGAAAAGGCAGGTATAGTAGGCGTAGGCGCGCCGGCCCGAGGTTATGATGCCATCGCGGAACACCCCCAGCGCGATGAGGTATTCGGCCCTGCAGTCCGGGGCTATCGTAAAGCGCAGGCCCCCTTCGGAGGCCAGACGGCGGAGAGAACGGTTGCCGTTGAAGGCGGCATCGACCACGGACCAATCCATCACTTCCTCGACATCGGCGCCGGGGCGTATGGCAAAGCCGAAACAGGCGTCGGAGGCCATACCGAGAAGGGCCGCATCGGTGGAATCAGAGAGGGGACGGCGGACCCCCTGCATGCCGAAAAGGCCCGTCATCGGCCCCTTGCCGCCGCTGTTGTCGAACGAAAGCCGAATGAGCATGGAAGGCCTGAAAGCCGAACGGGCCGAAGCCCGCGAGACAGAGCCCGGGTCCGGCACTTCCCCGAAGAAGGAGAAGACACGGAAACTCATCCGCGCCGTGCGCCACTCTTCGCCCGACAGGTATATGAAACGCTCCATCTCCTCGGATTTGAAACTTATGGCGCGCCTGTAGTGCTCGTCGATGCTCTGGGACGATTCGTCGGCGTGGTAGGCAGCGGCGCCGAGGCCATACTTTCTTCCCGAAGAGAAGGGAAGAAGGTGAGGCTCTTCCCGGTCTACGCGGTACCCGACAAAAAGGCCGGTCTCTGGAGGTCGGACATCTCCGACGACGACCCCCGCTCCCCGGCCGATACGTCCGAGGACGAGCGAAGCGTACGCGCCCCATATGCCGTGCAAAGAATAATAGTCTATCTCGTGTCTCTGTGGTTCCATCGCTTGGATTCCCCATAGGCGTCTCGCGGAGGTGCGCGATGATGCATGTGTACAGGATATATTCGTGGCGCCCCCGTGATCAGTGGGATTTTTGCCGTTTTGACCATCGGCCTTTTTACCTAAGCCCCAAAATCAGGTGCGCGCGAAACCCACTCGACGGCGAACTTGCGCAGGTCTGCGGCCGAAGGCAGATAGAGTTTGTCCTTGATGTGCTCCCTGTAGGCGTTCACTGTCTTCACCGAGATGCCGAGCTTCTCCGCTATCTCCGTGGCGCCGTATCCCTTTCCGATGAGGGTGAAGACCTCCAGTTCGCGGTCGGAGAGCCTGCTCACGGGATCGGGGTCATTTTTGCCTCCCACGAAATCTGCAAGCAGACGCTCTCTCAGCTCCTCGCTCACCGCAATGCGGCCGGCGAGGACATCCTCCACCGCCTTGAGGAGAATGCCCGGATTCTGGTGTTTCATGACGAAACCGCGGGCGCCTGCCTTGAGCGCCCGTTCGCCATAGAGATTCTCCTCGTGCATCGACACGACGAGGACGAGAGTTTCGGGATATTCGTTCCTGATGAAGTGCATGAGCTCCAGGCCGCTCTGTCCCTGAAGGGATATGTCCACGATGGCGAGGCGGGGCCTTGTGGAGGCCAACAGCTCGACAGCCTCGGGAACGCTGCCCGCCTCTCCCACGCACTCGAGATGCAGTTCTTCGGAGATGAGAGTCGTCACTCCCTGACGATAGAGAGGATGATCGTCCACAACGATAAAAGTCCGCCGTATCGACATATGCTACCTCGCCACCCTGCATGCGACCGTGGTCCCCGTTTCCTTCGACCGGATCCGGAGCTCGGCGCCTATCACGCTGGCCCTGTATTTCATGATCTGCAGTCCCATCCCTCCCTCCTCCTGGGCTCCTCCCTGGGAAATGCCCACCCCATTGTCGGCCACTTCCACCGTGATGTTCTCGCGGTCCATGTAGAGGCCTATCCTGATCTCCGAAGCTTTCGAATGCTTCAGCGCGTTGCTGAGGGCTTCCTGCACGATCCTGAAGAGGTGCAGGGCTTTCTGGGAGTCGCGGACACAGAAGCCCCTCGTGACTTCGAGCCTGATCGCGGACTGACGCCCCTTCCGGGCGGCGGAGACCAGATTCTCGATCGCGGGGACAATGCCCTTGGCTTCGAGTTCGACGGGGTACAGACCGCGGGCCATGTCCTTGGCCTTGGCGGCGGTCTCGCCCGCCCGCCGCGCTATGGCGGCCGCCTCTTCGCTCTCGGCCCTGAGCCCGGCGCGGACCAGTCTCCCCTCCAGCACGGCGGCCATAATCCCGAGCACCGCGATATCCTGGCAGAGGTTGTCGTGGATATCGCGCCCTATGTCGCCCATAATGAAGTTGGAGATGCTGAGGATCTCCCCTTCCAGTTTTTTTCTTCTCGCGATCTCCTCCATGAGGCGCTGGTTGGCGGCCGAGAGCTCGAGGGTCCTGAGACGGACGTTTCTCTCCAGCTCTTTCTCCCTGTCCTTTTCGGCGACCATGAGGATGGCGCCTTTGATGGCGCTCGATACCTGGTCGCGGAGGGCGACGTACATGCGGCGGTCCGTGGAATCGGCCGTGCAGATCAGGTAGCCGAGGCGGTCATCGCCGAAACAGAGCGGCTCGCAGACATAGGCCTTCCAGTCCCCGGGAAGGCCGCCGGGTATGAGTTCGGCCGTTCTGAAGCGCATTCCCTGGGGAGAAAGAATATGGACACTGTCGCCGACGGCGGTCAGCATGAGCTTCGACCATTCGGGGGACGGGCCTCCCGACTCGAAAAGGCTGAGCCAGCAACCGCTTATGCCCAGTTCCCTGACGCCGTGGGCTATCTTTCTGAGAATGTCCTCCATGCCGAAGGACGAGACGAGATACGACTCTATATCCCTCAGTATGGCTGCCCGCTTTTCCGCGAGGAGCCGGGCGGAGGCCAGATAACGGCACTCTCCTTCGGCAATCGCGAGGAGGGCCTTTTCCTTCAGCTCCGGAGGAATGGCCTGCCGTCTCAGGCGCCCCGGATTTCTGCCCGCATGGATCTCGCGCTTGACGGCGGCAGAGATGGGCTTGATTCCTTCCAGACTGATCTTTTCATCCTGTGGCAGGGCTTCTTCGGATTCGGGCGAGTAGAGACACCCGCAGGATTCTCTCGTGACAAAGGAGACAGGAAGGCAGACCTGCGGCTCTTCGGGGATCAGGCCAAGCCCGGCTGCCAGACGGCGCACCGCCAGTCGCCCAAGTGCCGCGGTCGGTTGGCGGACGGTGGTGAGGGGCGGCGTCGAAAAGCGGCTGTCTTCAGTATCGTCGAACCCCGTGAGGGACAGGTCTCCGGGCACGTCGATGCCTCGGACGGAGAGGGCCGAGAGCGCGCCGAAGGCCATAAGATCATTGGCGGCCACAATCGCGTCGATCGTCGGCCGGCCCGGCAGGTCTTTCTGTGCATCCAGGAATTCAGCCACCCTCTCCCGGGCATCCTCCTCCGTAAAATTGCCGTAGACGACTTCGGGCTTCGCGTCCGGAAGAAGCCGCCCAAGGCTCGAAAAGAACTCGGCCTTTCGGGCCTCCGATTCGATGTGCTCTCTCGGGCCGGCGAGGAAAAGGAAGTGTCTGCGTCCGTGAACATAGACCAGGTGCTCGACGATGGAACTCATGCCGCCCGAGGGGTCCACGCAGACGCCGGCTATGCCGGGGTACTCGATCCCTATGGTGACAAGGGGCATATCGCCGAAGCCTTTGAGGAAGGCCATCTGCTCTTCGGAGGATATGTAGGTTCCGATGACGTTGGACATGACGATGAGGCCCGCTATGTCGCTCCGCTTGGCCAGAGCGAAGGCGATGTTGTCGAGCGCCTCGTAGCCGACGGGGCTGCTTATGCGCTGGCCGCCAAAAAAAATGAGGGAGGCGCCCAACGCCTCGGCCTCGGCCGATGCACCCATCCACACGGCATGCTGATATGCCTCGTCGAAGCGGGCAGCGAGGAAGCCTATGAAAGGCCCCTGCTTCGACTTTCTCTCGCTTCCTGCGCGCATAATCATTTCAGGATACTACCGCCCCCCACCCCTGTCTACGCACGAGACATCGGAGAAAACGGCTCTGCCGCGCTGGCAGTAGAGTCCGAAGAAAACGCCGGTGAATGTCTGGCGCCAGGTGCCTTCGGTGCAGAGGCCGGCCGTCATTCCCGTTCCCAGCCTGAAACGGCTGGCGTCGCACTCGCAGGAAAAAGAATACATCTCGCGGTCCGCGCTGATCCCAAGCCGTACCCTGCCTTTTTCGGGCAGGGGAACGGCGGGGCCTTCGACGACGATGTCGTGTACCCTTTTCCTTAGGCAGGCCGCTCTCCCTCCGCCGCGCCTGGCCACAAAGGCCTCGTAGTGGTAGCTGTCGTCGTAGTAGGCCGCGACGCCCGCCTCCGAACCTTCGGCACCGGGCTCGAATTCCATGGTCGCCTCAAAGACACAGTCGAATGCAGACTGGGGGCGCCCCACGAAGGCGGGCGTCGCTGTTTCCTCGGAGAGCCCCGCCTCTCCGCCTTCCAGGACAAGGCCGCCATGTTTTCCTGTCAGGGCCAATCCTTCGGGCCTGCCCCGGAGAAAGCTCCACTCGCGCAACAGCTCAGGGCCCCGAAACTCGTCGCGCCAGCCGGCGACCGCGCAGCCGGGTTCGACGGACGCAGCTCCGTCCCCGGGGAGGGGGCCGTCCATCTCAGACTCGAGCCTTCCTCCGCTGCCCACGACGGGCCAGCCTTCCGCATCCCACGTGAGAGGGGCCAGAAAAGTTTCGCGGCCCAGATTGTGGAGGGGCGGCCCGAGCGGGCGGACGCCGAGGCAGAGCATCCACGAATTGCCCTCGCCGTCGTCCACTATATCGCCGTGCCCCACGCACTGAATCGGACTGTGCGCGCAGTCGCGGTGGCTCAGTATGGGGTTGCGGGGATAGGCTTCCCAGGGTCCCCAGGGCGAGTCGGCGCGGAATACCGTCGCCATATGCCCGTACTCCGTGCCTCCCTCCGCGAGGAGAAGATAATAGCGCCCGTCGCGCCTGTAGAGGTGGGGCCCCTCCGGCCAGCGGCCGCCCGAGCCCCGGCTGATCAGCCGCGGCCCCTCGAGTATTTCCCCCGAGTCGGGATCGATGACGGAGAGCGCAATGCCGAAGCTCGCCTCTCCTTCTCCGAGGTCCCCCACTTCTCCTCCCGTACAGAGATAGGCCCTGCCGTCTTCGTCGAAGAAGAGAGAGGGATCAATGCCGCGCTGCGCTATGGGGAGAGGCTTCGACCATGGGCCTTCCGGGCGCTCCGCCTGTATGATGAAGTTGCCCAGACGATCCACCTCGGTACAGGTGATATAGAAGCGGCCGCGATGCTCCCGTATGGTGGGGGCAAAGAGCCCCCGGGAAGCCGGTGTGCCGGACAAGTCCAACTGCTCCCGGCTCGAAATCCCATGGCCGATCAGCTCCCACTCCACGAGATTGGACGATCTCCAGACAGGGAGCCCCGGAAAGTAGTGAAAACTCGAGGTGACAAGGTAGAACGTGTCACCGACCCTGCAGACGCTGGGGTCGGGATGAAAGCCGGGCAACACGGGATTCCTGTATTGCATAACGCTATTTTATTCTTTTATTGCGCCCGCCAGAGTGCCCCTGATGATCCAGCGGTGCCCGATGATGTAGAGAATGAGCGTGGGCGCCGCCGAAATGATGGCCGCAGCGGCGTATCTCGGCATTCTGTCCGTGCCGTAGGCATTCAGGAAAGAGGCGATGCGGAGCTGCATCGTAAAATTGTCCTGGTTGGTCAAAAGAATGAGGCTCAAAAGGTAATCGTTCCAGGCCCCGATAAAGACGAGGAGTATGGCGAGAACCGTCGCCGGCTGCGCGAGGGGGAGCATGACGCGGAAGAGGACCGACCAGTGCCCCGCCCCGTCGATCCGGGCAGCCTCGGCCAGCTCGTTCGGCAGGCTCCTGAAAAAAGAACGGTAAATCAAGGTCCAGAAGGGTATGCCAAAGGCCGCCATAGGAAGGAAAAGGCCATACAGAGTATCGTTGATTTTCATCGCCACCTCCATCTTGTAGAGAGGCACGAGCACCATCTGCACCGGAATGAAATACCCGATGAGAATTAAGTAGAAGAAAATCTCCGTGAGGCGGTTCCTGTAGCGCGCGAAGACATAGCCCGCCAGCGCCGCGGGGGGTATGGTGCAGACAATGGATCCGATGCAGACCATGAGGGTGTTGATCAGGCCCCTGTCTATTCTCACCGCCTTCCATGCATCTATAAAGTTTTTAATCTGGAAGGATTTGGGCCAGGCCCAGGGGTGGTAGGCAAACTCGAGCTGGGTCTTGGCGGCAAAGAGGAAGGGGATGACAAAGGGGAAAATGACAAAAAGTGCGAGAATCGAAAGCACGACGGTGACGATGATTTCAGCCGGTCTGTGGCGCCTTTTTATCCCCCCGCGGCGGCGGGTTTTGCCCGGATTGACAGCTGCCGTATTCAAATCGCCCATATCATGTGTCCTTCTTCTTGCCGAGGGTGAACTGAATGATCGTGAAGACCAGGGAGAGCACAAAGATCACCACACCGATGGCCGCCGCCTTGCCGTAGTTCCAGTTGACGAAGCCGTGGCGGTAGAGGCTTATACCCAGAGTGACCGTGGCATAGCCGGGCCCTCCCGTTGTCATGAGATAGGGCAGGTCGAAGAGCTTGAGGCTCCCCACCGTACACAGCACGGCGCAGATGCGTATCGCGTAGGAGAGGTCGGGCAGGACGATGCTCCATGCGTAGCGCAGGGCCGAGGCGCCATCCAGCTCGGCCGCCTCGCGCAGGTCGCGCGGTATCTGCTCCATTCTCGCCATAAAGTAGATGATGTAGAAACCCGAATAGGCCCAGGTCGCGATCACGAAGACAGACCAGAAGGCGAGCTTCGGATTGCCGAGAAAATCGGTGGATGCGAGCCACTTCCAGCCGAGCACCTTGCCGATCGTCACAAGAATACCGTAATTGGGCGCAAAGACCATCTTTCCCAGCATGGCCGTGATCGCCGAGGGCAGAATATTGGCCAGATAGAAGATCGCCCTCAGGGTACCGCTCATCCTGTTCGAATAGTAAGTGAGCCCGAAGGCAATAAAGAAGGAGAGGGACAGCTGTATCACAATGCTCCAGAAAACCCAGGAGAACACATGCTTCAGCCCCGCAAGGAATTCCTCGTCCGCAAACAGTTTTCTATAGTTATCGAGCCCTACAAACACCTCCTCGGACAGCCCCGAGGTTTTCATCTGCGATATTCTAAAAGTCTCGACAATGGGGTAGTAGAGAAAAATGGCGAGGAAAAGGAGGGCAGGGAGAACACAGAGGAAGATAAAGAGGGTAGTCCCCCGTTCGCGCTTCCGGCCCTTCCCTTGAGAGGCTGATCGCCCGGCTGTGACAACCATCCACGACCTCCACAACGTAAAATTATACTGCAACTATCCCAAGAGGTGGGCAGAATTCAAGAGCAGTACAGACAACAAGAGGGCGCGGTTTCCCGCGCCCCTTTTTGGGACATTTTTATTTTTTTACAGGGCCTATGTTCTCGACGCAGAGCGCCTCGAAGGAGGTGAGCGCTTTCCTGACATCGGTCTCGGGCAGGAAGAAACTCTGGATCGTGTCGTTGAGCGGGGACGTCACCGAAGGGGGAAGGTCCTGATCCCACCAGAAGGTGACCGTCTTGGCGGACGCGAAGACCGCGGACGCCTGGGTGGTCAATTGGGACTTTGCCTTGACGCCGGGCACCGAACAGATTCGTCCGGGGTCGGACTGGCAGGCTTCGACGCTCATGGCGTATTTCATGAACTTGACGACGGCGTCTTTCTTGGATGCCGCGGCCTTGGTCGCGGCAAACCCGATATCCGTCATCCCCATGATGTCGTAGGCCGTCCCGACGCCACCCGACTTGAAGGCGGGGAAGGCATAGAACCCCAGGGTCTGATCGGTAAATTCCGGGTTGGAGTACTGCGCGCACATCCACGATCCGGTGATGTGCATCGCCGCCCTGCCGGTCGCCATGAGCTGCTGGGCATCGCCGTAGGCCTCTCCCAGCGGGGTGGCGCCGAAGTATCCCTTCTTGATCCAGGTCTGATAGAGCTGGGCGGCCTTGACGAACGGGTCGGAGTTGTAGGGAATCTTCCGGGCTGAGGCTTGGGCCGAAGCGTCGCCGCCGTAGCGGTTCGTCAGGTACATGTAGAGGGCGAGGGCCGGCCATTTGTCTTTTTCGCCGCAGGCAAAAGGCTGTATTCCCTTGGAGAGAAGCGTATCGCAGACCTTGTCGAACTCCTCCACAGCCGTGGGGACTTTCAAACCGTAGGTTTTGAAGATGCCCTCATTGACGAAAATCCCGGCCACGGCGAAGAAGGGCGCCACTCCGTATATCTTGCCCTTCCACGTCATCGCCTGCTGTGCGGCGACACTGCCCGGCACCGATTTCAGTTCGGCGGTCAAATCGAGAAGATGGCCGGCGTCCGCGTAGCCGCCCATGACAGAACCTCCCCACGTCTGGAAAATATCGGGGAGCCCCGAACCCGAGGCCATCGTGATCTTGGTCTTATCCATGAGCCCCGGATCGCCGAGCGCGACATAGTCGATCTTTATGTCGGGGTTTTTGGCCTGGAATCCTGCGATGAGGTCCCTCACATAAACATGGTCGGCCGAATCATCCGGAATATCCCGACCCCAGATCGTCAGTGTGACATTGGCGGCGAAGAGCGAAGGTACTGCGATCAAACCGAACAAAAGACAGATCAGAACAAGAACATTGAATTTCTTCATGCGTGTTCCTCCGGTATCTGCGAATGAGCGCGGGCAAACATCACCCGCACTTTTTATTACCTTACTATTCATTTTTTGATACCGAAATAGGGTAAACGCCGCATTGCAAGGTAGGATATTTTACCTATATTCTTCTTCTATGCAGAAGAAGCCTATCATTGTGGTCGTCGACGGGCTCGGCGGAGGGATCGGAGCCCAGCTGTGCTTAAAAGTCCGACAGACTTTCGGCCAGCGCGTCGAAATTTTGGCCCTC
>Ga0228535_1002628_pt1 | contig 16300 bp, 15 predicted proteins | sample SJ1metagenome_FD_168457 | JGI IMG/M metagenome (GOLD analysis project Ga0228535, IMG submission 168457) | Enriched culture of PCE-dechlorinating microbial communities from Ithaca, New York, USA - SJ1 | ecosystem: Engineered > Modeled > Simulated communities (microbial... > Unclassified | place... | reverse complement strand
CGAACGTATGTCTCGAACAGAAGGCGCTGGCGAACATAGACTGCCGGATCGACAAAGACCCCGGAAGCCCGGAGCGACTTTTCCAGATTGGCATCGGTCGCATTGGAGCCAAGCTGGGATTTCAGCTGGGTAAGCGCCGCATTGACCTGGGCGTCAGACACAGAGATCTTTTCGCGCTCGCAGAACTGAAGAAACAACATGCTGTTGATTCTCGCATCGAGCACATCCTTGCGCTGATCGACAGTCAGTTTTGCACCCGTGGCATTTTCCAGCCGATCGATGTCGGCACGAAGCTGGCGCACAGATATGACTTCCTGTTTTGTCAGCTTAAAGGTCGCTGCTGGTTTATCGATACTGGTCTGCGCAAAAATCGGCGTTGCGACGCATGCAAACACCATCAGCCATGTCGTCACTCTCTTCATACTTTCTCGCTCTCACTTTCCATTCAAAATTTATTCACGGAGGCCCAATAGGCTCTGTTATAGAACGCTGTCTTCCGCGACAGGCTGGGCATGCTCGACTTTTGTACGCAGCGCCGCAAAGCCGGCGAGCTTTGGATAGGTCTGCGATATCTGCTGGAGCGCCTCATACGCCGCTTCCACATCTCCCCGGTGAAGGGATATCTCAACTTTTTTGCGGAGATACTGGGCAGTCTCCCGGGGAGCTATCTGCAGTGCTATCGCTTCGTCCAGTCTATCGAGATAATCTTCTTCATCGATTCTTCCCGGAAGTTTCTGCAGAATGAGGAATCTGAATTTCAGGGCGACTACATCAAAATAATAACGGAACCAAGGTTTTTCAAGTTCCATTTTTATGATTTTCTTGTAGATCTGATATGCCTTGATGTATTTGCCTCTTTTTTCATATTCCTCGGCAATGCAGTATTCGGAATCCATGGCCTCACCGCGCTCGAGCCAGCGCTCCAGTCTGAAATCCGGGAAGGCTTTGCTCCGCTCATAGATCGCCAGGGCCTCTTCGTTGAGATCGTGAAGCAGATCGTAGACGATCAATTTTGCCTGACTCTCTGCGTCGTCCGTGCGCTGCTTGAGAAATTCGTGATAATCGAAGCCCTTGTTTTCTCTCTCGCGCCTTCGGAGATCTCTATCGTACGTCCTTCTCTTCTCTGCGTCGGACAGTATCTTATATGCTTCAAGGATGAGCCTCATCGCCGATTCGCGGATCGTCGCCGAGGATTCCCTGGCCTTCGTGTTTTCCACTGAATAATGCATATCGGGATGAAGACGCTTTGCCTGCTTGCGAAAGGCACTTTTTATATCCTGAGGGCTCGAATCGGGATGCACCCCCAAAATTTCATAGTAATTTTTCATTCTTTACCCACGTCTCAATGGTGCATCCTGCGCAATCTGTACGGCAGACTTCACATCCGAAAAGATCTCGCCTTCAACAACAACCACTCCTTCGTGTTCGAGCGCTCCCATAAATTTTCTGAGCGTATACCCCGATCTCAGTCCACTCTTGCGCACCATCGCCAGACAGCGTTTTCCGGTGAGTCCTTCCTGTTGTGCAAGCTTCTGGGAAACAGAATCCAGAAGCCCACCGAACATGCCTTTGGGCTCCGTCATGAAAACAAGAAAGTCATAGGCGCTCAAACCATAGGGCGAATCGGTCACAAGCACGGCATCATTTCCAAGCTCCGCAAGAGAATTGCGCACTGCTTCTGCCGGCTGGGAAAGCTTTTTAGATCCCAGAGCACTTATTCCAATTCGCATAATAAATAAAAAACATCCTTAAAAGGCAGTCGTTACACGGCAAAAGCACATGTACAACCTATAGAATAAAAGCACGGAATCGGAACAGAACGCCCCGCTCCCGTGCCCTTACTTCATCCTACCTAAATCTGAAAATGCAGTCGGCTGGCACTACTTGGTCGCCGGCGCGGCAGGCTGTTCTGTCTGAGGCGCCTGAGTCTGCGGCGCAGCCTGATCCTGTGCATTCTGGTCGCTCTGGCCCTGGTTGGTCCACCAGTCGCTCGTCGCGGTCTCTGCCGAGTTCTGTTCAACGGCTTTCTGAATATTGCCGGTTGTAGACCTGTTCACCACTGCAAGGGCAAAGGCGACGACAAAGAAAAGCGCACCCAAGACATACGTGATGCGGATCACGACATTGGATGATCGGGAACCAAAGGCACTCTGCGAACCGCCCGCAAAAATTCCTCCGATGGAATCAGAGTCTTCATCTTGAATAATCACGAGGAAAATAAGCAGAAGACACACAATTATGAACACGACAAGAAGCAATATGCCAAAAAAACCCATGCTCTTACTCCAATTGGAAGTTCTTATGGACAAAGGCGCTCTTCGGAGAGCTATAGTACCGCAAAGTGCACTATAAGGCAATACCTGAATGCATCAGCGGAACTTGGCTATGGGCACAAAGCTGTCCGCCTTCAGGCTTGCCCCGCCGACAAGCGCCCCGTCGATATTCGACTTTGCCATCAGGGCGGCGACGTTCTCCGGCTTCACGGAACCGCCATACTGAATCAGAATTCGCCTGGCGGCTTCCTGGCCATAGAGCTCCGCGATGACCTTGCGGCAGAATGCGTGCACCGCGTCGGCATCCTCCGGGGTGGCGGTCTTGCCCGTCCCAATAGCCCAAACCGGCTCATACGCGACGGTCACGTCGGCCAGGGCAGAGGGTTCGACGCCCTTGAGCCCTTCGGCCAGCTGCCTCCGGATCACTGTTTCGAGCTTGCCCTGTTCGCGCTCTTCAAGTGTCTCCCCCACGCAGAGGATGACCTCCAGCCTGTGCTTGAGGGCGAGCCTGACTTTCGTGTTGATGAGCGCATCGCTCTCCCCGTAGGTATGTCTCCGCTCGGAGTGCCCCAAAATAACGACGCCGACGCCAAGGTCCTTCAGCATGAGCACCGACACTTCACCCGTATGCGCCCCGCTCTCCTCCGGCCCCATGTTCTGGGCTCCGAGAAGGATATTCGTGCCCTTTACGACTGCAGAAACCGCCTGAAGCGCGGTAAAGGGCGGCGCTATCATGAGTTTTTCGCTGCAATCTGAGAGTTTGTCCCTGAGTTCCGAAGCGAGCGAGACAGCCTCGGAGACAGTCTTGTGCATCTTCCAATTGCCGGCAATGAAATAACGTTTCATTCTCGTTCTCCTGTATGTTTGCTCTCAAACGCCTTGCATACTACCCTCATCGATTTTTCTAGTAAAGCTCCTTGTCTCCGCAGGCGGCCTTCATCTTTGCAATATTTTCTTCCAGAGCCGCGACTCTCGCAGTCAGCTCTCGGACTCGCTGGCCAAGCACATCGGGGATCAATTCGTGGTGAAGATCGGGCTCATCGGAAGCCGTATGGGGTATGTGCCGGTGCACTGCCTGTCCGGGTATTCCCACGACGACGGAGTTGGGCGGCACGTTTTTTACGACCACGGCGTTCGCCCCGATGCGGGAATCGGAGCCTATGGTGATGTCGCCCAGTATCTTTGCCCCCGCGCCTATGGTCACCCTGTCTCCCACGGTGGGGTGGCGTTTTTTCTTTTCGAGGGACGTCCCGCCCAGCGTGACACCGTGGTAAAGCGTCACATCATCCCCGACGACCGCAGTTTCGCCGATGACGACCCCCATACCGTGGTCGATAAAAAACCTCTTGCCGATTTTTGCGGCGGGGTGGATGTCGATGCCCGTGAGCCGTCTGGCCACATTGGAAATGATCCTTGCGAGGAGCTTCGAACCGTGATGCCACAGGCGATATGCAATCCTGTGCATCCAGAGCGCATGGAGCCCCGGATAGGCAAGGATCACCTCGATCCTCGTCCTTGCCGCAGGATCGCGCTGCAGGACCGCCTCTATGTCGGCCGACAGATCCGCGGCCGTGCGGCCTCCTCTATTCTTATGCACGCGCAATTTTCGACTCCTTTACTCAAACATAAATATATAGGATTTTGTGGCCTCCGGGCCACTTTCCACGCAAACCATAAAAAAGCGGCCGCCCTTTCGGACAGCCGCTCGCTGTTCAATCGAAAGGGGGGCCTACTTCTGCTCGAGACATGCGATGCCGGGGAGTTCTTTGCCTTCGAGGTACTCAAGCGAAGCACCGCCGCCGGTCGAAACGTGGCTCATTCTGGAAGCGAGCCCGAATTTGTTGACGGCCGCGACCGAGTCGCCGCCGCCCACCACGGTGAGCGCGCCTCTGCCGGTGGCCTCTGCGACCAGCTTGGCGACCTGCTCCGTCCCTTTTGCAAACGCGTCGAACTCGAACACGCCCACCGGGCCATTCCAGAGCACACTCTTTGCGCCCGAGATCACTTTTGCATAGATGGCGAGTGTTTTGGGGCCGACATCGAGGCCCATGAGATTGTCGGGGATTGCCTGGGAGTCGAGCGTGACGGGGGCCGCATCGGGGGCAAAATGGTCGGCGGCAATATGGTCCACGGGGAGCACGACTTCAATCCCCTGCGCCGCTGCATGATCGAGGAGCCGCGTCGCGGTATCCAGAAAATCGTCTTCGACCATGCTCTTGCCTACCGGGATGCCCTTCGCCTTGAGGAAGGTATAGGCCATGCCGCCGCCGATCACCAGCGCGGAAGCACTCTTGAGCAGATTCTCCAGCACTGCAATCTTCGATGAGACCTTCGCTCCGCCTATGATGGCGACCATCGGCTTGGGCGGGTTGTGCAAGAGGGGCTCGAGATTGGCCACTTCCTTCTCCATGAGGAAACCGCCGACGCGCACCGCCATGAATTTCGCGATGGTCGCGGTGCTCGCATGTGCCCGGTGCGCAGTACCGAAGGCGTCGTTGACATAGATGTCGCCATAGGAGGCCAACTCCCGCCCAAGCACTTCCTGCACGGCCGGGTCCTTGGCGGTCTCTTCTTTGTGGAAGCGCGTATTTTCCAGCATGGCCACAGAGCCGGCAGGCAGAGCCTCTATCGCCGCCTTCTGCCCGAAACACGAAGGCAGGAAAACCACATTCCTGCCAAGCAGCTTCGCAAGGTATTCAGCCACGGGCTTCATGCGGTGCTTGCCATCGAGGTAGGCCTGCAGATCAAAGGTCTTGCCATCTTTCTCGGCCTTCTCTCTGGCCTTGGCCGCATCTTTGTCCGGATCGCCGAGGTGCGACATGAGCACAAGGCTTTTCGGCTTCTGGTCAAGAATATATTTGATGGTCGGCAATGAGGCAACGATGCGCGTATCATCCTGCACTTTGCCGTCTTTCATCGGCACATTGAAATCCACCCGCATGATAATCCGCTTGCCGGTGAGTGAGACATCACGGACAGTTTTGATCATTGCAGTCTCCTTCGGGGAGTCTCCCCCTTGGGGAGCTCAGAAATTATCCTTGGACGCTATGTAGCGGAGCAAATCGACGACGCGGTTTGAATATCCCCACTCATTGTCGTACCAGGAGACGACCTTGAAAAATCGCTTTTCGCCGGGGAGGTTGTTCTGGAGCGTCGCCAGGCTGTCGTAGATCGAGGAGCGGTCGTCGTGGATAAAATCTGTGGAGACGAGCTCTTCGTCGGTAACCCCGAGGATTCCCTTGAGGTAGGTCTGGGATGCCTTTTTCAGGAGCCCGTCGATTTCCTGAATCGATGTTTCCTTTACGGAGCGGAAGGTGAGATCGACCACCGAGCCCGCAGGCGTAGGAACGCGGAAGGACATGCCGGTGAGTTTGCCCTTGATTTCGGGGAGAACCTCGCCCACGGCCTTCGCTGCGCCCGTGGTGGACGGAATGATGTTGATGGCCGCCGCACGGCCGCCGCGCCAGTCCTTCTTGGACACGCCGTCGACGATCTTCTGTGTCGCGGTATAGGCGTGAATCGTGGTCATAAGGCCCGTCTCGATGCCGATTCCCTCTTTGAGAAGGACATACACAAGCGGCGCAAGGCAGTTCGTGGTGCACGAAGCGTTCGAAATCACATTGTCCTTCGCGGGATTGTACTTTTCATTGTTGACGCCCATGAGGAGCATTGGAATCTTCTTGTCCTCCGCCTTGCTCTTGGCGGGAGCAGTGATGATGACCTTCTTGGCGCCCGCTTCGAGGTGCCCGAAAGCCTTTTCGTCGGTGAAGATTCCGGTGGACTCGACCACATAGTCGACGCCGAGCTTTCCCCAGGGCAGATTCTTGAGCTCTTTCTCTGCCATGATGCAGGCGATCTCGTGACCGTTGACCACGAGAATATCATCCTCGGCCTTGGACGGATCGCTCTTCCTGGAAGTGATCTCGGCCTTCAGTTTGCCCTGCACTGAATCGTATTTCAGCTGATAGGCAAAATAGGCTGCATCGGTGACAATATCGACCACGGCGACAACATCGACCTTATCCTTGCCCTTGCCAAGGAGCTTCTGATCGACAATAGACTGAAATACCAGCCGCCCGATCCGTCCAAAACCATTAATCGCTACTCTCATAATGTTCCTCCTCAGGAACTGGTTTGACACAGCGCACAACACGCAGGCTGTGGTCGGTTTAGTATAAAATAAAATAGTATCGATTGAGCAGAAGAGTCAATCGACCCGCCTCAATGTACTCCAACTCTTAAAATACTTCCATACCTTTTACCGGGCAAGATTGACCAACCCTCGTCCTCTCTATAATCTAATGTCATGCGACTTCATAAGCCCAGGGCAATGTATGTCTTTATCGTCTTCATGCTTGTACTTGCCGCTGTACTAGGCGCCGGTCTCGGCCTGGCCCTGTCGGGCACTGTCAATACGATCCGGACAGAAAATTTCACCGAATTCGACACCGCCCTGCCCAGCAAGATCTATGATATCAACGGCCGGCTCATCACTGAATTCTTCGCCGAAGAGCAAAGAATACCGGTCTCCATAAAGGATCTGCCCAACCATCTCCTTGAGGCCTTCCTCACGCGGGAAGACCGGAACTTCTATTCGCACCGCGGCTTTAATATGCGATCCATTATCCGTGCAGCCCTGGGGCAGATTCTGGGAAAAAACCTCGGAGGTGGTTCCACGATCACCCAGCAGCTCGCGGGGACTCTCTATGCCGACCGCAGAGTGGTCAGCATTCAGCGCAAGCTCAAGGAACTCTGGTGGGCCTTCCAGCTGGAACGCCGTTTCACCAAAGAAGAAATATTCGAGATGTACTTAAACCGCATGATCATGGGGCCGGCAGTCTACGGCGTGGAGGCTGCAAGCCGGTATTTCTTCGGCCATCCGGCGAAGGACTGCACACCGGAAGAATCTGCAATCCTCGCCATTCAGCTCTCGAGCCCCTCGCGGTACAACCCTTTCCGCAACCCCATGCTCGCGCGGGACCGTTCCAAGGAGATACTCGACCAGATGGTCGCGCGCCATGTGATAAGCAGGGCCGATGCGGATGAATCCTTCGAAGCGTACTGGGCATCCTTCGACTATTCCCGGGTGGCCGTCTCCGCGTTCTACAATCGCGAGGACAAGGCGCCCTGGTTCAGCGAGTATGTCCGCCGCCAGCTCGAAGATCTGTTCTACGGCTCAATAGACATCTACAGCGACGGGCTGTCTGTGTATACGACGCTGGATCTCGACAAGCAGGCTGCGGCCGACCTCTACATGAAGCGGGGCATCGAAACCGCCAACGCCTCGTTCAAGAGCACCATGTCCCAGCGGCTCGGCGTGGCCGATACGACCTATGTGCCGATTGTCGAACTTCTGGGTCTCGCCTTCGACCTGCCGATGCTCTATGCCCCCCAGAGCCGCAGCGAGACGAACTCACAGGATTATTTCCTCAACACGATCAACCCCGTGCTCGATGCGGCGAGCCTCCTGCTCAACATTTCATCGCTCAAACCATACGTGGGGGCTGCGTCCGCCAAAATCAAAACCGAGCTCGAAAAGTCTACGGTCGAAGGCGCCCTCGTGACGATCGACAACAGCACGGGATATATTCTCGCCCTCGTCGGAGGTTCCGATTACAACCAGGCGAATCAGCTGATACGGGCGACACAGGCCAAACTCATGCCCGGCTCCACGTTCAAGCCCCTCTATTACTCCGCGGGGATCGACTCGAAGAAAATCACGGAGGGCACGTACATCATCGATGAACCCACGACATTCTACAACGAAGACGGCACGCCCTACTCTCCCCAGAATTTCAGGGGAGAATGGGCGGGCTCGGTGCTGGCGTGGCAGGCCCTCGCAAATTCCATGAACGTGCCATCGGTAAAAGTGCTGCAGACTATCGGCTTCGACGCCGCGATTTCGAGGGCGGCGGCGCTGCTCGACATCACCGACCCCATCGAAATACGCAAGACTTTCCCCCGCTATTATCCGCTCGCCCTCGGCGTCATCGGCGTCACGCCACTCCAGATGGCGAGGGCCTTCTCTGTATTCGCCAACGGCGGAAAGGCGGTCACGCCCATCGCAATCCGCTATGTCGAAGACCGTTACGGCAATATCATCGCAGAGCCTGAAAAAGAGACACTTCAGGCGCTCCGGCAAAAACCTCAGGTGATATCCCCGCAGAACGCCGCGATCATGATCGACATGCTCAAGAGGGTCGTTTCCTCCGGGACGCTCGCGGGGGCAACCCAATCGGGCTCGATATTCAAGCAGACGGGATCCGATGGCAAATCCTATGTCATCCCCATCGTGGGAAAGACCGGCACGACGCAAAACTGGGCGGACGCCTGGACACTGGGATCCAGCCCCTACTACACGACTGCGATCTGGCTCGGCTTCGACCGCCCCGGGAATTCGCTCGGCGTTTCCCAGACGGGAGCTACCGTGGCGGCGCCTGTCTGGGCAAATTATATGCGCGACATCCACGTCGGCCTGCCCTACAAGAACTTCCCCAAGCCGGCGTCGGGCCTCGTCTCGGTGTCGGTCTGCGCAAAATCCGGCATGCTGCCGACAGAGTACTGCTCCGACGGTACGATAACCTTGACGTATCTCGATGGCACACAGCCGACACAGTTCTGCACCCTGCACGGGCCGAGCCTGCCTGAGGCCTTCGGTTCCGACCAGTCTTCGGACAATCCTTCATCGCCGAGGCCGGAGGGTTCTCCCGTTTTTCAGAGTAGATAGGTTGTTGTCACCGGTTCAGTGCGCTTCAGTCTGCTTCTCGAGACGCCCCTGCCGGACGGGCTGCGCATGAGGTTTGAAATGAAAAAGCTGAATGGCGAGGAAGGCCAAAAACCCCGTGATCGCGGCCATAATGCGAATCACAGTGTCCGGCAGGCCCGTGGAATCGCCCATCACGACGGGCAGCCGCATCTCATCGCCTTTTGTATCCGTATTCCTCCATGCTTCCGGCAGCACTATCAGCATCTCGCCCTCGCGGACATAGCCAAGCGTGGCCGCCCGCTCCGCCGCGGCGGCAGAACCGCGCTTCAGATCATTGATTGTATTCATCTTGTCCTGGTTTTGGGCCTGCAGATAGTCGATTGCCCTCTGGATCTGCTGCTGCTGCGAGGCCAGGTCCTGGTACGCCAGTAGCCCGGCCCTCCCCGCGACTGCGGAGATGCAGCAGTAGGCTATGAGAAAGGAAAAGAGACCGTAGGACAGCGACGTCAGCAGCTGCCTGCTTTTTTGCAGCATCGTTTGGGGCGAGTACATCAACAAACATTTCGGCATAAACTGAGCTTCCCATTAGGAATTTTCTTTCAAAAAGTAGTTCCATGGCTCTGTCAAAGAGTGTAGTATAGGCACAGAGGAAGGTTGCGATGGAAAAGAATGCGAATAAATCACCGCCAGGCAAAAACTCCGATGATGTGCTCGAAGGCCTTTTCATCAGCCCTCTCGAAGATTCCGAGTACTTTGAAAAAATGGAAGCCGAAGAGGCGAAACTCCTCTCTCCCATAAGGGAGCCCGATCTCGATGAAGGCGCGGACAGCTCTTCAGCGCCGAGTTCTGAAGCGAAACCGACCGCCAAACCCGCAGGTCCGGCTCAGGAACAGGTTATTCTGCGCTTTGCGGGCGAATTGAGGTCGATCAAGCAGGACCTCCTGTCCATCAAACAGCATTTCGAAGCCATGAAAAAACCCCAGCCACCGCAGGCGCCGCAGCCGGCCGCGGCAGCAGCTCCCGCCGCGAATGTCGCCGAACAGACGGCGGGAACATCCGGGCCGGCCCCGGATACACGGCAGCTCCTCGACGATGTCCGTAAGCTTCTCCTCTACCTCGACCGGCTTCTGGAGTCCCTGCCGGAAGAAAAAATCGAGGAATTCGCGAATTCGGAGTTTTTCAATCTATACCGACAGGTGTTCGAAAAGCTCGGCCTTTCCTGAGTGAGAAGGTTCGCACGTGCGAACTTTCGTCGGCGCGCCGACATTTCAAGCCGGCCCTTCAGACTGTGAGACATCGATGGCGCCCTACCTCACCCGGTAAAGTCTCCCCGGCTCAAAACCATACGAAGCCTGCAGGTACGCGCTCAGCTGCTGGGCGGTGACGATCAGGGCCGAAAGATGCTGCTGCATATAGTCGTGAATGGCATCCTCGAGTTCCGGATGCTCCTTGGCCAGTCTGTCTCCCAGCGTGCTTGAAAAGTACGTCTCCAGGTCTTTGAGGGGCTGCTGCACGAGGTATGCCTGCATCTCGTTCGCCATCAAATACGATGAATCCACGTTATACCGCATCCATCTGAAATAGCGGATGATGAACCATTTCTCGTCGTCGCTCAGCTTCTGGTAGAGGGAGAGCACAAGGTCTCTGTAGCGACCGTCGGTAAAAAACAGCGCGTGGCTCAATTCGTGGGCGAGGAAACGGTACTGGAGGTACGCCGGCGATTCCTGGGTAATGGAGACAATGGCCCCCTTGCCCGCCGCGATCCGCGAACCGCTTTTTACGATGACCCCCGCTTTTATCAATGTTTCCTGCAGTTCAAGCTCTTCCGCCGAAAGTGAAAATTTCTGGGCCGCGGCCGTATCGAAGAATCGCGCCAGGTCCTCGGGCCGATAATCGTGCGCGTTCCAGCCGTGAAGGTCTGCAATTTCGCTGTCCTGAGCAAGCCGCCCCACAAAACCTATCTTTTCGACAAAGAAGGCGAGCCTCTTGAGGTAAAGGTCCTGGGTGTCGTAGTCCTTAAACAGAAACAGGAGCACCTCAGGCCGCAAGTCCCAGCGGGCGAGATAATAGGGCTTGTCGCCGAGGGGCGCGTGGTACACGAGGAGCCCCGGGTCGATGCGGGCGAGCTCTGCCGCCGCTGTGCTCTGAACCACGCAGAAGCTATCCACCCGGATATCATTTTTCACTTCCAGCACAATCCTGTCCGGAACATTCGCGAAGAGCGAAGAAGGAAAGACAAAGGCCGATCTCTGCCCCGCGTGGCGGTACGTAAGTTTCTGGTCTCCCCAGAACAGGGTCGCAGTGCCTGCGCCGCCCTCAAGCACCACTTCGAGTTGCGTGCTGTCCGTGACTCCGGGGGCTAAATTTTCAAAGGGAGCGCGAATTTCGTAATGGTCCGTACCGCCCTTCATCTCGAACGAAAAATGAGGAGAAATCCCCAGGCTCTCGGTCTCGCGCCGCATGCCGCGCATTGCGGGGACAAATCGGATTTCCTGCAGAGAGAGGGGTGCCGGAAGCGCTTCCTGGCCGGCCGTCGTCTGCGTGGCACTTCGATTTTGAGCATCGCTGGTCGGCTGGGGAAGCTTTAAAATTTTTACTTCGACCCACTGCAGCGCGGCCGATGCAGCAAAGGGAACTACGAAGGCAAAACGGCCCGGCTCGGGAATCGAACAGAGGACGGCAGAGGTCTTGCCCTTTTCGTCGCCATAGCCGACCTGAAATTCGATCCCTCCGCTCGATGCGGAGAATGACAGCCGTACCGCATAGCCTTCCGGCAGGCCCGCCGCCTTCGCAAGGGTATAGCGCTCTTTTTCTCCCTGTCTGGAAAAATTGGCGATCTCCGATGCGGCACCGGTGCCCGAAAATGTAAGCCTCGCGCCGCGCTCATCGAACCAGCCAAAGGCGTGGACCTCCGTCCCCCTGCAGGAGAGTGTAAATAAACAGAGGAAAATACATCCGAGAAAGAGAAAAACCTTGCAATGGCCTGCGGCGGGCCGATTGCCCAGTGTTCTACGGCGGCGCATGGGGAAAATACCTCTCACTGCAGTTCGAAGATCTCTCTCGCGAGGAGGCGCGCGAGCTCGAATTTTTTGAACTCCGAGAGGTCGCTGCGCTCGCCTGAGATCGAGTCCCAGATGTTCGCGAAATTTGCAGGGAGGATCGGCTGATTTTTCAGCTGGGCCTCGTATTCTGCGTGGGACGGCTCGAATACGTGGTTAAACATGAATATGGAAGCTCCCGCGAACCTCAAGAATCCGGCGCGCGACATAAGCCGGAAGAACTGGTTCTCGGACACCGCGGCCGCCCCGAAATCCGAGAGATAGTGTTCCATTTTCGCGGAAAAACTGTCAAAGAGCCCCTGCCATGCATCCCGGGGAAAACTGTTGAGTCCGGCCCGCATGCGCTCTATCCAGTCGCTTCTGGAAAAGACCAGGGGAAAATTCAGGAGCCGATAGAGCGGATAGGTCCCCGTATTCTTAAGGAGCTTGATGCGCCGGAGGGGGCGTTCGACGAGGTCCTGCACTTCAGGGATATGCTTGTACTCGACCCGGATGGGGATTTCGTCGAGGAAAAATCTGTCTTTCATCCCGCCGGTGGCCGATTCAAAAGCCCCGGGGTTGTCAAAAAGATTCCGGCGTTTATCCACGGCGGGCACGCCGCGCCGGTAGTATATATCAAACACAAGGGCATAGTGCGGGTCCAGCTCATCCTGCTGGGAACGCCGGTCCACGCAGATGCAGTCTACACCCGCCCACAGAGACATAGTATCGATCAAAAATGAGGATACTTCTTCAGACTTGCGTTTCATTACCTCCAGCCTTATGGCCCGATTATACCATGGCAGTCAATCTTTCGCTATGCGTGCAGGTGCCGGCGGATTCCTCAATGCGCGATAGCCGTATATACTTGAAAGGCAATGGAGTGCTTGGTATTGGTGGCCCGACCCCACGGCAATATCCGCCGGCAGCTGTGGAGGCTCAAGCGGGAGGCCTTTGACTGGAATCGCGACGATGCATCGATGGCATTGCCGGAAGGATTTATATGCGGCTGGTTTGCCCCTCCGGAATTCCCTGCCGACCGTCGTTCCAGACAGGCTTTTTCAGAGCGTATCCAGGAGACGCTGAGCCGGCATGCAGACAGAATATCTGCGGCTCTGCCGGATACCTTCCATTTCAGTTCGACCGTAGAGGAAAATGGCCAGGTCATGCTGAAGCTCGACGATGGACTCGATGTCCCGGAGCTGAAAGCCTCCCTGGAGCGTTTCGCCCTGGATGCAGGCCTCGAAACCTGCGCCGGGGTTCCGTACGCGCAGGGGGGAATATGGCTGGGCAGCAAAACTCCGGCGCCTGTCCCCCTCAGTTTTAAAAAATATGAGCTTGTGCTATATCTGGCCGAGTTACCTGAAACACCTTTCGGTGGTTTTCAGTTCAGAACAGTCGCACGTGTTCATCGCAAGGTCAAAGCAGACCCCCACATCCAGAGGGGAATAGCGATCAGGGAGGATTGATGTCGAAAAAACTACTTGCAGTCATTGTGATCATTGCATCTGTCAGCGCGCTGACCCTCGGCGCACAGGAGAATACCGGCAATTCGTCGGAAGTATTGAGGAAGAAAGGCGATCAGTCCATCACGATTCTGGCGGGGGGCTTTATTCCCCTCTTTGTACTCGACAGCACCGGGGCCCTCATATCGTCATCCAATATGAATACCGGGGCATCCTTCGACGTGCAGTACCGCTACATGCTGGGGAACCACATAGGCGTCGGCGGTTCGATTTCGGGCTCCTTTGTGACGACAATAGGCGGAGGGACCCTCTTCTTCGCGCCGATCGGGGCGACGGCCGCATGGATCGGCGGCGGCGATCCGCTGGAATATGAGTTTTCCACCGAGCTGGGCATGAACATAATGCGGCTCTATGGAAATGGCCTCATCGAGCCCTATGCGAAATTGGGTGCAGGACTGTCCCGCTATGTGACCTCGACCTGGGGCATTGGCGCAAAGGTCTCGTGGTGCTTCTTCCCCGAGTTCCATTTTGGCAGTTACAGCAGCCTGAACAGCTATGCAAATTTTCTGGAATTCTCAATCGGCGCCAGCTATCATTTTTAAGGAGATCCTCTCATGGATAAACATAGGACAAGACTTGCAGAAAAGCCTTTCAGGCGGACACCATTCATTGCCGGAAGCATAGCCGCCCTGACGCTCGTTGTGCTGATCTTCGCAGGCTGCGACAACACTTTTTCCGTGTTTCAGACGATCGCCCAGGAAGAAAAGCAGGTGGGCGAAGATCTTTTTGAGAATACGACCGTGCGCGCGATGGCGGATGACAGCTCCAACTACTACGCGCTCCTTTCGCAGGTCGTGTGGCGGCCCAAATCGGGAGACAGCTGGGATGTTCTGGCCGTCAACGGCTCAAGCGACTACTTTGCCTCGGGGCTGGCCGGCGACGGGACAGACCTCTATGTGGCAAAAGCCGACGACGACAATGTGCTCGACGATATCTATACTACGAGCGACAGCGGTTTTACCTGGACGGCGATGAATGCGACGGCCGGCATTGGAACCGACTCCTTTGTCGACTGGCTCAAATATGCAAACAATACCCTCTTTGTCGCGGTGCACAACAGTTCATACGAATACTCGCTGTTCTATTACAACGGCTCATCCTTTGTGAGCGCCGGCTCCGCGGTCTCGGGCCTATCTGACGAACCGCTCGTCGATATCGTGTACGACGGCAGCTCTTCGTACTGGCTCATCTCCGACAGCAAGGTCTATAAGGGAACGCCCGGCTCAATCGCGGCGGACACGACGTCCTCCAATCCGGACTATGACGACTACCTTCTCGGCATCGCCTCCGATGGGGCCGGCCGCATCATCGTCTCCAGAAGGGACGGATATGTGTACAGCTACTCTTCGGGCGCATGGAGCAGCCCCATCACGGTGAAATCCTCCACAAAGCTCGGGCCGCTGTTCTTCCTCGCCCTGCCCGCATCCAGCCCCCGCATCCTCGTCGGCAAGGGCGTCTCCTCCTTCGGCTACATGGAGTACAACGAATCCTCCTCCACGCGCAAGGAGAACGGCAGCAGCTTCATCTCCACGTCGTCGAGCATCTACTACACCACGATGCTCTCCAAGGAGGTGCAGGCATTCTGGCAGCCGACCTCCGATCCCAATACGCTCTTCGTCCTCCTCGCGTCGGGAGACACTGATTCCTATGCCCTATATAGAAATGATTATACTACAAGCACAGGAAGCTGGAGCGGCTGGGACGCCGAGTAATGCAGTCGCACCCCTTATTCGGGCCGGGCTCGGTCTCCGGCACTCCCTCCTCCGCAGAGCCGCTTGCCTCGCGGATGCGCCCGCGCACCCTGGATGAATTTGTCGGCCAGGAGCACATCGTCGGCGAGGGAAGACTGCTACGGCGGGCCATCCAAAAGGACCAGCTCAGCTCGGTGATCTTCGCCGGCCCCCCCGGGACCGGCAAGACTACCCTGGCCCGCATCATCGCCAACACGACCAAGAGCCACTTCATCACCCTCAATGCGGTGCTCTCGGGCGTGGCCGACCTCCGCGAAGCCATCGAGCAGGCGAAGACATACCGCGACATGTACACGAAGAAGACCATACTCTTCGTCGACGAAGTGCACCGCTGGAACAAAAGTCAGCAGGATGCCCTGCTGCCGTGGATCGAAAACGGCACCGCGATTCTCATCGGGGCGACGACGGAGAACCCCTTCTTCGAAGTGAACCGCGCCCTCCTCTCCCGCTCGCGGGTATTTGTGCTGAAACAGCTGACACGCGACGACCTCTTCAGTGTCGCCCGCATGGCGATCGGGGACAAAGAGCGCGGCTATGGCAAATACACCATACAGTTTGAAGAGGGTGCCCTCGAACACATCGTCGACACCGCGGACGGCGACGCACGGAGCCTGCTCAACGCCCTCGAGCTCGCAATAGAGACGAGCACCCCCACATGGCCGCCCTCCGAAGGCTCGACGCTCCTCATCAGCATGAGCGACGCCGAAGAGAGCATACAGCGCCGCGCCGTGCTCTACGACAAAGACGGAGACTACCACTTCGACACCATCAGCGCCTTCATAAAGAGCGTGCGCGGCTCCGACCCTGACGCGGCGCTCTACTGGCTCGCCCGAATGGTCTACGCGGGCGAGGACCCCGACTTCATCCTGCGGCGCCTCCTCATACTCGCCTCCGAGGACATCGGGCTCGCCGATCCCAACGCCATCAATGTCGTCGCGTCCTGCGCCCAGGCCTTCGACCGCGTGGGCCTGCCTGAGGGGCAGTTCCACCTCGCCGAAGCGACGCT
>Ga0228535_1002627_pt1 | contig 16303 bp, 15 predicted proteins | sample SJ1metagenome_FD_168457 | JGI IMG/M metagenome (GOLD analysis project Ga0228535, IMG submission 168457) | Enriched culture of PCE-dechlorinating microbial communities from Ithaca, New York, USA - SJ1 | ecosystem: Engineered > Modeled > Simulated communities (microbial... > Unclassified | place... | reverse complement strand
ATTATCACAGATAGAAACTAAGCAACTATTGACCAAGCTAAATAAAGTCTTTGCACCTTAGATGAAGAGGTTGTTTTGGTCGACTAATACAAACAGTTTAGGAAACAGATTACGCAGAAAATGTCGCAAAAAGGTGTTCGAAGGAACAACTGGAGCTAAATCTCATTGGTGCAGTTAGTCAACCGGCCCGGAGGGGTTGTTTGTCAGTGAATAACCAGAGCGCTTTAGAGGGTTCCAGAACAAGATGAGCAGGACCCGTAAATCTCTCATCAATATCGCGGCAGCCCTTGGAGGCCAGGCGGGTTCGCTGTTGATAAGCGTTGTCGCCCGGTACGTCTTCGTAAAAGTCCTTGCCGCGGAGTTCCTCGGGATCAACGGACTCTTCTCCAACATGCTCAACATGCTCTCCCTGGCAGAGTTGGGCATAGGTGCGGCGATAACTTACAGTCTCTATCGGCCCATCGCAATAGATGACACATTGCAGATCAGGGCTCTCATGGATTTTTTCAGGAAGGCCTACATTACCATCGGTCTAGTCATTTTCTCCCTTGGGGTTGCCCTCACTCCTTTCCTTGAGGTTTTCATCAAGGACCCACCCCAGATACCGCAACTCCGTCTCTATTTCCTGCTCTTCGTGGTTAACAACTCCATATCCTATTTCTATTCCTACAAACGTTCCCTGATAATCGCCAGCCAGAGGGAGTATGTCTCAACCGCTTATCACTTTGCCTTCTTCCTTCTGAGAAACATAATTCAGATTACGGTACTTCTAACGACCGCCGATTTCCTGCTGTTCCTCCTGATACAGCTTGGCAGCACCATTCTTGAAAACATCTTCATATCACGCAAAGCCGATGCAATGTTCCCATTATTGAAGGAGCCTTGCAATAGAGGGTTAGACAGGAGAAGTTTCTCTGAAATTAAGAAAAACACATTTGCAATGGTTTTTCATAAAATTGGCAAGGTTGTTGTATTTGGAACTGACAATCTCCTGATTTCTAAACTTGTCGGCATTATTGAGGTGGGAATTTATTCAAATTATTATCTAATTATTGGGACTTTATCTAATTTATATAACAATATTTTTAGGGCTATGAAAGCTAGCATTGGCAATGTGGTCGCCATGGAAACAAGTGATAAGATTCAAAATATTTTTAATGCGTTAAACTTATTTGGATTTTGGGTTTTCGGTTTCTCTGCGATATGTCTTATCAACCTTCTGAACCCCTTCATCACTCTTTGGCTTGGAGAACAGTTCCAATTCCCGATCTCTGTTGTAATGGTGATAGTAATAAATTTCTTTCTATCAGGCATGAGAAAGAGTGTTCTTGTTTTTAGAGATGCTTATGGGCTTTTTTGGCAAGATCGTTACAAACCTCTTTTTGAGTCTCTTGTAAACCTTGTCGCGTCCATTGTTTTATATTTCGCTTTTGGAATGATAGGAATTTTCATCGGAACTACCATTAGTACCCTATCGACCTGTTTCTGGATAGAGCCCTTTGTGTTGTATAAGCATGGTTTTAAAAGTCCTGTTTGGGATTATTTCCGAAGATATCTGTTATACGGTTCAGTTCTTCTTGTTGCTGCTGGTATTACATGCTGGCTTAATGGCTTCGTACCGGGGCATGGGATAAAATCCTTTGTCTTAAAAACTGTTATATGTTTTATTGCACCCAATCTTGTTTTTGGGATGATGTTTTTTCGTACAAAGGAGTTCCGATTCTTGTTCGAGAAAGTCTCTGCTATTCTCTCAATAAGAAACTTAGGCTCATAAAACAATTGGGTTTTGGTGTAGATTCGGATCAAGGGGTTGAGTTAGGGATGAAGATTGCCTTCGTTGTAAGCCGGTTTCCCTCATTGTCAGAAACATTCGTTCTAAACCAGATCACTGGATTGATCGATCGCGGTCATGAAGTAGAAATTTTTTCCAGTCAAAGGCCCGACCTATCGAAGGTTCATGTGGATGTCCAAAAATATGATCTCCTTGCCAAGACCTGCTTTCTGGATGTTCCGTCGAGCAAGAGCCGTAGGCTTCTCCAGGCTATCCCGCTGCTGGTAAAAAATCTTTTTAAATACCCAGGAACAACCTTCAAAGCAATAAATTTTTTCAGGTTTGGGAGACGGGCCATGTCATTTCGGTTGCTCTTTGAGGTTGATCCCTTTCTTGGAAAGGAGCCATATGATGTAATACATTGCCATTTTGGCCCCAACGGCGTTTTTGGCGTCTCCTTGAGAGAAGCAGGAGCGATCAAAGGGGCAATTGTTACTTCCTTTCATGGATACGATGTAAATATTTCCAAAAAAACAAAGGGTTATTCCCAATTGTTTAAGCACGGGGACTTGTTTACGGTTAACACCGACTTTACTAAGGGTAGAGTAATTGATCTTGGTTGTGCCAGGGAGAAAATAGTTAAACTTCCTGTAGGCCTTGATATGAAGAAGTTTGTGTTCAAATTACGAGGGATAAATGCGGGAGAAACCGTTAGGATAATTACTGTGGGGAGACTTGTTGAGAAAAAGGGCATCGAATATTCAATAAAAGCCATTGATAAGGTAATAAGGAACCATCCCGATTGGAATATCCTTTATGAAATTGCCGGAGATGGCCCCTTGGGGGAGAATTTAAATAATTGTATAAGAAAGTTAGGCCTTGAGAATCAAGTAAGACTGTTAGGACCTTGTGATCAGAATGAAGTCAGAGACCTGTACCAGGAAGCTCATATTTTTATTCTTTCAAGTGTAACATCGGAAAACGGAGATAGAGAAGGGCAAGCCCTGGTTTTACAGGAGGCGCAAGCAGTAGGCTTGCCTGTCCTATCGACATTGCACAACGGAATCCCTGAAGGGGTCCTTGACGGCGAATCAGGTTTTCTTGTCCCTGAGCGTGACGTGGATGCACTTGCTGAAAGGTTGGAATATCTGATTAACAATCCTGGTATTTGGCCCAAGATGGGGCGAAGTGGGCGCAAGTTCGTAGAAACAAACTATGACCTCGAGAATCTAAATGATCAATTGGTCAATTTATATAGCCAGTTGATTGAGGGAGAGATTCAAAATTCAACCCCTTTTAGTTGATGTGTGTAATACTAAGAGGTGTTAAATGAAACCCTTTGTATCGGTCATCATTCCCACCTACCACGATTGGGAAAGGCTGAAGATGTGCTTGACGGCACTGCGAGCACAGACGTACCCTCAGGGTAGGTTTGAAGTTGTCGTTGTAAATAACGATCCCCAGGATCCGGTGCCCGAGATGGATTTCCCTCCAAATTTCCAGATACTGTCGGAATCGAAGCCGGGATCCTACGCTGCTCGAAACAAGGGCATTTCTGTCGCAAATGGAGAGATCTTGGCTTTTACAGATTCCGACTGCATTCCCCGAGAAGATTGGATCGAAAAAGCAGTCAACAATTTCCTTGAGGGTGCGCAACGGATAGCTGGCCATGTAGAGTTGTTCTTTCGTTCCGACAAACTGAATGCTGCGGAGATATTTGAAAAGGCCTTTGGATTCAATCAAGAGGCTAACGCTTCAACAGGGTCTTCTTATACAGCGAATATGATCGTAGGGCGCAATGATTTTCAGATCGTGGGATTCTTTAACGAGAATTTGATGTCATGCGGGGACAATGAATGGAGTTTACGAGCCCAAGCCTCGGGAATACCCATTATTTATGCAGATGATGTAGTGGTCAGGCATCCTGCCCGATCTTCAATGAAGGAACTTATGTCAAAAAAGAAAAGAGTTGCAGGAGGATTGGCAAATATCTCAAAAGATATTAGGACAGGGCCGCCCTTATGGGCACTAAGAGGATTTCTGCCGTCGGTAAGGGTTTTTTTGAGCCTTGCCGAGAGGAAGGATCTTTCTTCTTATGAAAAGGTGGTTTCTTTTTTTGTGCACTATTTTTTGAAGATCTATCTAACAGTTAGCAGGATCCTAGTCTTGTTGGGTTTGGAAGAACCACAAAGGAACTGAGGAAGGGGAAAGAGTAGGCTTGGAACTAGTGATTGATGCAGTCTTTACGTGGGTGGACGGTAACGACCCTATTTTTCAAAAAAAACTCCGGGGACACGAAAGAGATACTGAAATTCAGGGAGCACTTCCTCAATCTGCAGTTTCTACACGATTCAAACAGAATGAGGAGTTGAAATATTCGGTAAAGTTGATAAGAAAGCATGCCCCTTGGTTAAGGAAAATTTTTGTTGTTACCGACGACCAAAGCCCTGCTTGGCTTACTGAACAGGTTTGCCTGGAACAAGGCATCAACCTGGTCGATCATAAAGAGATCTTTCGGGGTTTCGAAGAGTACCTTCCCACGTTCAATTCTCAGACCATAGAGGCGATGCTCTACAGGATTCCGGGGCTTTCAGAGCACTTTATCTATCTCAATGACGATTTTTTCATTATCAAGCCCGTACAGCCGGGAGAATACTTCCTGGACGGCATGCCATTGATCCGTGGGAGATGGACCTGGAAAAACCGCCACCTTGCTTACATGGAGAGGAAGGCAAGAAGGGTTTTAGGCAAGGGGAAAGGTTTATCAGGTCTTGTCGGGCCTCGCCCCGAAATGGGTTTTCTGGGAAGCTTCCGATATTTCCGCCTGGCCCATGCCCCCTATGTTGTAAAACGCTCCACGTTCTCACAATACTTCCAAGACGAGGACTTTCTCCGATCCGTGATCCAGTACCGTTTTCGGAATAGCAGACAGATCTGGCCGATCGGGTATTTTGCGAATCGATCCTTACGAGATGGGGTCGCGCAACAGAAAAAAGACTCCGATTGGGAGTACCTGGATCCTTTGGCAAGGAATGAAAGCTTGAAGAGCTTTCTCAAAGGTCTACAAGAGGATCCCGCGATAAAGCACTTCTGCGTTCAGTCACTGGATCAATTTTCATCTTCTGAAAGGGAAGTAATTCTTGGTTTTCTTTCCAATCTTTGATCTCAAGAGATCTAAAGTTTGAGTTATTCTACAGTTTCTTTCAGAACCCTCTCCAGCAATCCCACGCAATGTCCCCATTCATATTCCCTAATTACATGCTCCCTGCCCTTTTTCCCAATTGCTTTGCGGAGAACAGGGTAATCGATCAGCCTTATCATCGCTTCCCCTGCCTCCTCCGGATTTTCACGAGGAACCACAAATCCTGTTTCGCCCTCTTTGACCACTTCGGGCAACCCTCCGGCATCAGATACGACAACAGGCAGGCCACATGCAGAAGCTTCAATTACGGATACACCAAAGCTTTCGCTCCTGCTCAGGGCAGCGAAAACATCAAACATGTTGAGATAGTTCTGAACCTCTGAGTGAGGCACTTTCCCAATCCAACGACAATGGTCAGATATACCAAGGTAATCCGCCATTCCTTTCAATTTCTGCTCTTCTGGCCCTCCCCCCACGATAATCAGTCTCAGCCTTTTTAATGTCCCCGGGTCTTTTTGATCGTAATGTTCTTTAACGCAGGTGAAAGTCTTCAGAAGGGTGTCTATCCCGTACTTGGGTTCCAACTTTTTAACCGTTCCGATCGTAATTAGATCCTCGTCTCTCAATTCAATTTTCGGTGAGAATACTTGGGTGTCTACACCAAAGGGAGTGATCCTTACATCCTGCACTTCTGGGCATATCTTCCGGACCTGCCCTGCCATTGCATTGCTTGTTGAACAGATCCTGTCTGCGGCAAGCAAGTTCTTCCTGACCAGTTTCGAGTGTACCCGGCTTTTATAGGGAAAATCGTAGACATCGCTTCCCCATACGGAGAGGACGTATGGTTGAAAGCCGCCGAGTCTTCCGAGGGTTCCGTAGCCTGACGCGTAGTGTGCGTTGAGTACGTCCGGCCTTATCTCCTTCAACAATCTTTTGAGGACAAATGTATTCAGGTAATACCCTGCCGGGGCGGGAAAGGAGAGGGGATGAATTATCACCCGGTCCGAGACTCTGTGGATGGTATCCGGGTGGGAAGTGATGACATGCACTTCATGCCCCTTTCCGGCAAAAGCGTTTGCCCAGCGGACGGTATGGATCTCTGAAAGGGGTGCCAGCAGGACTATCTTCATTTAGGATCAGTTTCTCCCCTTTCGCTCTCAGGAAGTTTGCACTTTGCCCATTCAGCGCTATCCTATCCCTGGTGATATGCATATTTCAAACCGGCCCCGATAACGCCCTGGAGGTTCCCGGCCCATGAGCCGTGCCGAAGGCAGCGTCTCCGAAGAACTTGTTTCCATAATCATGCCAGCCTGTAATTGCGGAGCCTTCATCGGCGAAGCGATCAGGTCCGTGCTGGCACAGAACTATGATAACTGGGAACTCCTCGTTGTCGACGATGCTTCTTCTGATGACACGCAGTCCGTCGTAGAAACCTTCGCCCGTAAGGACCCCCGAATCCGTTACACCAGGCTGCCCGTCAACTCAGGTCCAGCCGCGGCCCGCAACAAGGCCATGGAAGAGGCAAAAGGCAGGTATCTCGCATTTCTCGACTGCGACGACCTCTGGTTCCCCGAAAAACTCTCCAGGCAGCTGGGCTTCATGAAAGATAAGGGTTTCCGCTTCACCTGCACCGCCTATACGAAGATCGACGAAAAAGGCAACGAACTCGGCCGGTTGATAAGGCCCAGCCCCAGACTCGACCACGAAGGGCTGCTCAGGGTCTGCCCCGGAAACTCCACCGTCATCTTCGATGCCCTGGAACTCGGCAGGTTCCGGATACCCCCTATCAGGAAGAGGAACGACTACGCCCTCTGGTTGCAGGTCATCAAAAAGGCCGGGCACCTCTACGGCATACACGAGCCCCTTGGAAGCCACCGCGTAAGAAAGGGCGCGCTTTCCGCCAACAAGGCCAGCCTTGTCTGGTACCACTGGAAGATCTACCGCGAAATGGAGGCCCAGACCTTCCTCAAATCCTGTTACCTTGTCCTTTACTGGGTTATCGCCACAGCATTCAGGCTGAGATAGCTCCCGCGCTATTGGTGATGAAAGGTCTTCCCCTTCCCGCAGGTGAGTTCCAGCCCCCTTCTCAGGGAGTAGGGCGGCTTGAACTCCAGCTCCTTTTTGAGCCTTTCATGGGAGACCACCAGCGAACGGGTCAGCTTTTTAACCATCTCGCCTTTTCCCGAAAAGCCGGCCACTTTCTCAAGCAAACCCGTAGGAGAGTAGAACAGGCGCGGCTTCGCTCCCATTACGGCAGCCATCATCTCGATCAGCTCCGGGGTGGAGGGCTTCTCGTCATCCGCTACGTGATAGACCCCTCCAGCCAAAGTTTCGGCCTCCAGGATCTTTAACACGGCCGCGGAAAGGTTGCCCGTGAAGGCCAGGCTCCTGGCATTCTTCACGCCGGCCAGGGGCAGGGGAGTCCCCTTTTCAACTTCCTCCATCAGCCTCAAAAAATTGCCCTTAACCCCGGGGCCGTAGACCAGGGGGGCACGCAGCACCACGGTGCTCATCTTGCCCCGGTACTTGAGGATCATCTCCTCGGCCTCTCGTTTGCTGATCCCGTAGGCGTCGACAGGATCGCAGGGCGAGTCCTCGGCAAATGCCTCCCCCGGGGAGGTCTCCTCACCCACGGCCTTTATGGAGCTCATGTAGATGAACCGTTTGACGCCCGCCTTCCATGACGCCTCGAAGAGCGCTTTTGTAATGTCAACGTTCGTATGCCTGTATTCGGTCAGGTCCGAGAGGTCACCGGCATCCTGAGTGTGGGTCTTCGCTATCAGGTGAACCACCGCATTCGCTTCTGACGTTATCTCTCTCCATGCCTTTTTTGAGAAGGGGTCTTCTATTGTGACGTGTTCATACTTCTCTTCCCTGGGGAAAGGCGAGTCCAGCCACCTTGAAGCCCCGCGGACCTTGTGCCCCTGCTCCAGCAGGTGTTTGGCGAGGTGTTCCCCGATGAAACCCGATACCCCCGTAACCAGTACTCTCATGATCTCTTACCCCCTTCGGTCGTTGCCTCCCGGGCGCGAAGCCTCGGGTACATGGCTGACCATGCAAGGATCAAGGCCATGAATGTCAGAACAAAGCCCGCAAAGAAAACCCTCTTGAAAACCCATGCAAAAAGGCAGACCAATACAGTTGCGGCAAGAAATGCCGCCGTAGTTTTTTCGTGGGAAGTCCCGGGGGCCGCCGCCTGCTGGTAGAGATGCTCGCGATGTGCAATGGCCAGGTTCTTTTCCCGCCTGACCCTCCCCAGGAGGGTCATTGTAGCATCGACGACGAAGACCGAGAGCATCACCGCCCACAAAAGTGCCGGGGCCATGCCCGATCTCTCCCCGGCAATGGCGAAGACAGCAAAGACGAACCCCAGGAAACAGCTGCCGGAATCCCCCATGAAGATCCTGGCCGGATGCCAGTTCCAGAACAGGAAACCCCCGACAAAGGCCGCCAGCATAAGCAGCAGCACAGAGGTCTCCACGTCCCCGGCCCACAGGGTAATGAAGGCCGCGGCGAAACTCACGATCACGGCCTCACCCGCCGCGAGGCCGTCTATCCCGTCCATGAAGTTGTAGAGGTTGATCATCCAGACCCCCCCCACCAGGGCTATCAGGGAACCGAATATCCCCAGCGGGATTGTTGCGAAGCCCAGGTACAGTGAGGGGAATCCTCCCAGGAAAAGAAGCGCGATAGCCATAGCCAAAAAATGGACTCCAAGCCTTACCTTCGGCGATAGGCCCCTTGTGTCGTCGATCCATCCCGTTCCTGCCACGATACCCCCGCCCGCCAGGAGCGCTATCAGCAGCTGGCTGTCCTGCCCCGGGCAGAAAAGGAGCCTGAAAAGGACGAAAAGAAGGAAAAGCGATGAGAACACTATGCCGCCCCCCCGTGGGGTAGGGGTGGAGTGCGAACTCCTTTCGTTGGGGATGTCCATAAAGTTCCTTCTTCTTGCCGCGCCGATGAAAAGCCGGGTGCCTGCCAGCGACAGGAAAAAGTAGACAGCGAAAAGGAAAAATACGCCCCTCATGTGGTTACGCTCCTTCGCCGTCCGGTATTGAGTCGTCGCCGGGTGCCATGGGAACTATCTCCTTTATCTCCTGCAGGATCTCCTCGCCGCCCCCCCTTGAGGCTGCCTCGAGAAGCCCGTCCACCTTGCTGGAGAAACCCTCGCCGATCTCGTTCTGCCTCGCCACGAAGATCTTCGAATGCGCTGTAGCGCCCGTCCCCTCCTCGGGGGTAAGGGTCTCCTCGTAGAGTTTTTCTCCCGGCCTGACACCGGTGTAGACTATCTCGATGTCCTCGTAGGGCTCCAGGCCCGAAAGCCGTATCAGGTCCTCGGCCAGCTCGCTGATCTTTATGGGTTTTCCCATGTCCAGTACGTAGACGGTCCCGCTGCTGTCCAGCGCCGCCGCCTGGAGCACAAGCTGGGCCGCCTCGGGGATGGTCATGAAATACCGTCGCATCTCCGGGTGGGTCACAGTAACGGGCCCTCCCCGGCGTATCTGCTCCCTGAACAGGGGTATGACGCTCCCCCGGGAGCCCAGGACGTTGCCGAAACGAACCGAGACAAAGGACTGCCCGTCCTTCACCCGCGACGCGGCATCGCGCACCACCATCTCGGCTATCCTCTTTGTTGCCCCCATCACCGAAGTGGGGTTAACCGCCTTGTCGGTGGAAATATTGACGAACCTCTCCACGCCGTACTCAAGCGCCAGTTCCGCCATCACCCTCGTCCCGCCGATATTGTTCAGAACTGCCTGGTCGGGATTCTTCTCCATCATTGGAACGTGCTTGTGGGCCGCGGCGTGGAAGATCACCTGGGGCCTGTATCTTTCAAAGACATGGCGCATCTTGTCCCGGTCGCGGACGTCGGCCACCACTGTGTCGAAGGGCAAACCGGGGAAGTCTGCCATAACGGAATTCTCCGCCTCGAAGAGGCTGTTCTCGCCCCTCCCCAGCAGAACCACGTGCGAAGGCGCAAAACCGCAGACCTGCCTCACGATCTCCGATCCTATCGACCCGCCCGCCCCGGTAACAAGGACCCTCTTCTCCTTCAGGCAGCGCGTGATCGCCTCGGTATCCAGGGTCACCTGCTCCCTGCCCAGGAGGTCGGCCACGTCCACCTCCCGTATATGGGAAATGCTCACCGCTCCGGAAAGCACCTCGTAAACCCCCGGAACTATCCTGTAGGGGACATCGGCCTGGATAGCCAGCGCCACGATCCTTCGCACCAGGGCGCCCTCGGCGGAGGGGATGGATATCAGGACCTCCTCGACCTTCTTCTCGGGCACCACGTCGGGCAGATCGTCAATGGCTCCCAGCACGGGCAGACCCAGGAAGACTGACCTCCTCTTCGAAGGGTCGTCGTCCAGCAATCCCACCGGGGAGAGCCCCGCCTCCGGGTGACGCATCATCTCCCGGGCTATCATCACGCCTGCCTCACCGGCCCCAACGATCAGGACCTTCTTTGGGCGTACCTGTCTCGACCTGGCTGGGGAAACCTTCTCGGATCTCAGTCGCGAGGCGAAACGCACTCCTCCCAGGGCCAGGAAGGCTAAAAGGCCGTGGATCACCGGGACGCTTCGGGGGACTATCAGCGCGGGGGTCATCAGGAACATGATAGATCCCAGCAGCAGGCCGTAGAAGAAGAGGGCCTTGAAGAGATGGAGCAGGTCGTTGGTCCCGCTCGTGCGCCAGGCCCTCCATGGAAGTCTGAAGATCAACTCCACGGCAAGGAGGGCCGCAACCGACAGGGCAGTGTAGACTACCGCGGCGTGATAGAAGCGGCCAAGGGTCCAGTCCAGCCTCAACAGGAAAGCCAGGGGAGCGCAGACCAGGCCGCCAACGATAACATCGATCGCCAGTTTCGCTGCAAGGACCGTGGTCAGTTTCCTCAAAGTCACCCTCCGACAGGCATAAGGTGTATTTTCAGCCCTTTAACCATCACTTTACTGCATTGTAGCAAAAAATCGTCCTTAAGGGCGAAAGCGTGACGCGTAACTCGTACCCTGTCGCTGCGCTTGGGGCAGAGCAAAGCCCACACAGTCGCTACGCTCGGGGCACCTTGTCCCGAAGTGGTTCAATGAGGGGCCTTGTTACTCGTGACTCGTAACTGGCAAAACGGGAGCAAGGGCTTGTCATTTGCCTCTGTTGTCATCCCGAATTCCTGAAAGGAGTGAGGGATCTCGGTATTGACCTTGAATCGATTCAGATTCCTCGTCCCTTCGCTCCCGCAGAAGCAGCGGGAACTTGTCCTCGGAATGACAAGCAATGCATTGCTTTTACGGCTCACTGGCTTTCGCCCTGCCTGCTGCCTTAGGTTTTGCTTCTCCCCAAAATAGATCTTCTACCCCTTCCTGCGGTTGGGGCAGCGCGAAGCCCACCCAGTCGCTGCGCTTGGGGCACCTTGTCCCGACATAGTCCCGACGAGGTCCCGACAGCGTCCCGAGGTGCTTTAACGAGGGAGGTGATTTAACGAGGGAAGTGCTTCAATGAGGGACCTTGTGAGAAGTGAGAGGTTAGAAGAGAGAAGTTAACTCCAAAGCCAAAGCAAAGACCTAAAAGCTTTGCACCACAGACGTGCACCTCGTTGGATCACCTCGGCAGGCTTCGCTCTGACCTAGCCGGCATGCTGTCGGCGTAGGTTAGGACACAGAGGAAGGCAAGAGAGAGGGACCCAAAGCTTTTTTGGTTTTGGCCTTGGATTGTTCCCTCCCGTTTACCGTTGACCGTTTACCGTTCACGCTGTTCGACTCACGATTCACGATTTACGACTCACGAGTTACGGCCCTTTCCACCACAGGGCACAGGTCAGGGCTGGAGGATCTCGCTGCTTTGATCCCAGGGAAGAACATGATGTCCCTGGCGAAGGTGCTTTTCCTCTCCTCCGTAGATCAGCCAGGTCTTGCCTGCGAGGTCGCCGGCGATGTCCTTCCAGCGGTCCAGTTCCTGAAAGAATTCACCCGTAACTGTTTTCCCCGATTTTATCTCGACGGCATCCAGCCGCTGGCCCTCATCCACGATAAGGTCGAGCTCGAATCCGCTCCGGTCCCTGAAGAAGTAAAGGTTGGGCTTGCGACCCTGGTTCAGGCGTTCTTTCATTGCCTCGGCAACAACGAGGTTCTCGAATATGGACCCTCTTTGCGGGTGATACCGGAGGTGGCCGGTTTCCAAAATCCCCAACAGGTTGCAGAGCAATCCCGTGTCGAAGAAATAGATCTTGGGTGTTTTGACAAGGCGTTTGTTGAAATTACGGAACCAGGGCTGCAGGAAGAAGATGATAGCGCTGGCTTCAAGTACCGAGAGCCACGATCTTACAGTGTTGTGGGATACACCGCATTCCGCACCGAGAGATGACAGGTTGACAAGCTGGCCGACGCGCCCTGCGCAGAGCCTGATGAACTTGCGGAAGGTCATAAGATCACGGACGTTAATGACGGACCTTACGTCCCTTTCAATGTAGGTGCCTGTGTAGTTTTCGAACCATGTATGTGGTTGGACCTTCCGGGAGAAAAGGGGCGGATAACCCCCGGTCAATATGGTTTCGTCAGGGTTTTCGGGAAGGCGGGAGACCGAGGAGAGTTCTTTCATCGAGAAGGGTGTAAGGTTCAGCATGGCTGTCCTTCCGGCAAGGCTCTGGGTTATCGACTCCGTCAGATGAAAGTGCTGCGAACCGGTCAGTATAAAGAGCCCCATCCTTTCGTCATCGTCGACCCGTGCCTGGAGATAGGAGAATAACGAGGGAGCCCTCTGGACCTCGTCCAGTATCGCGCCGTCGGGGAAACGGTCCAGAAAACCTTTAGGGTCATTGCCTGCAAATTCTCTCTGATCCAGGTCTTCGAGCGAGACATAGGGTTTGTCCGGGAAGAGTTTTCTTGCAAGGGTCGTCTTGCCGGCCTGCCGCGCCCCTGTTATGGCTATGCAGGGGAAACCCGGGACAAGGTCTCTTATGGTCTGTTCCAACTGCCGGGGAATGTAGTTTCTGGTGTTCATAAGGAGATATTAACATTACACGGCTGATTGTCAATTGTATTTACAGATAGCGGGGGCAAGGTAAAGAACTTTTCGGCACAGACGTGCACCTCGTTGGACCACCTCCCTCGTTAAATCACCTCCCCCGTTAAACCTCGTCGGGACTATGTCGGGACCAGGTCCTTCCGCTTGCCTGGAGGGCGAGTCCTTCAGCTTGCCTGGAGGGCGCGTCCTTCAGCTTGCCTGGAGGGTAGGCTTGGCGCTGACCTGGCTGGCGCACCGCCAGCGTAGGGTAGGGTGGGGTCGCGAGAAGATTTATTCTGTTTTCTCTTTGAACTTGATAACTTTGAACGAGGAGTCCCGTTCGCCGTTTCTCCTTTCTGCCCCCCCTACAACACCCACCATGGAATGCCGTAAATATCCCTCCCCAGCACCTGAACCTCCGGGCAGTCGCTTACCACAAATCCCCTGACTGCCCCAAGCTGTTTTCTCGCCGCGACAATCCCCTTTGCATCTCCCGTGGATACAGAATCCCGTGCCTTGGCCTCGAAAAGGAACTTCTCCCTGCCCCTTGCGAGAACAAAATCCACCTCATCCCTGCTTTTTCGCCAGGTAAACAGTTCACCGCCAAGAACATCTGTATGCGCTTTAAGCAACTGGTAAACAAGGGTCTCGAAAAGCCGGCCCCGGAACTTGTCGTTCATGTCATCAGAGTTTCCGAATCCGTTCAACGCGCACGCCATGCCGCAGTCCGCGCAGAACAACTTGGGAGTCTTTCTCATACCCGCAGTCTTTGTTGCCTGAAGAGGATAGATGCGTCTGAAAAGGAAAAGCGCCTCAAGCATGTTAATGTAGCGCGAGAGCGTACTCTGCGGCACCCCCGTATCGCGCGAGAGCGACAGCACGTTCAGAAGATTGCCAGTGATCTCCCCCAGGGCGGTCACAGTCCGGGCGAATTCCGGCAGATTGCTGATGTTGGCCAGATCCCTCATGTCCTTTTCCATGTAAGTAGAGAGAAACCCCTTCCACCAAAGCCCGATCTTTGACTCTTTCTCAAAATCCATCGGCCTTGGGAAAAAGCCCCGGAACAAAACCCTGTCCAGATCGCCGGGACTGGAGCCTGTCTTCAGGCCGCGCGGGTTTTCAAGAAAAGCCAAAGAAGCAGGCTCGCCTTGCCGCTCACGCATGGAAAAGGGTGAGAGTGCCAGATGCAGGGCCCTTCCCGCAAGACTCTCCGAAACATCCCTCAAAAGAAGCAGATTTGCCGAACCGGAAAGAACAAATCTGCGTCCGGGGTCCATATCCACGATCCGTTTGATCTCCAAAAGAACCGGGTGGTACCGTTGCACCTCGTCCAGGATCACTAGAGGTTCATCGGGCAAAAAATCCTGGGGAGAATCCCTGACGGCGGCTAGAACCCTCAGATCGTCGAAGGAAAAATATGTCGCGCCCTTCAGCTTTTCCGCGCTACGTAACAGCGTTGTTTTCCCGACCTGTCGCGGCCCCGTCAACACTACCACCTGCACCGTTTCAAGCGCTTCCGCAATAAGATCTTCCATCCACCGCCGAATATATGTCATATTTACCTCCATAATGGGTAAAAATACCCCACGCCATGGGTAATTATAACAGAAATCAGCAAAACCCGCGCTTTCCCAAATAATAGGCCTTCCTACCCAACGCTGGCGGTCCGCCAGCTAGGTCACCTTGTCCGTGGTGAGATGCCTTGCCTTGTTTTTTACGTATCACGTATCTAACGTCTAACGTCTCACGCACTTAAGATCTCCCTGCCTCCTGTCGCCTCGCTTTTTTGCCCCTTCGTCTCACGTTTAACGTCTAACTTCTCACGCACCTATAGTTACTATTTGTATATACTATCCCTTGAAAGCACTCTTATATATGTCAGGGCTCAACAGCCCGACACCGAAAGGAGGTGAAGTCCATGGCCGAGTACACCATCGCGTCCAGCCGCCTGAGCCTCAGGCTCCAGGTAGGCACCAACGACGAGGGGCGCCCCATCCTCAGGAGCCTTTCCCTGAGGGACGTCTCTTCCGACGCCGCCGCCGATGACGTGGCCGACGTCTCTACCGCCCTCGGGGCGCTGCTCGACTACCCGATAGTCGAGACCAGCAAGATCGACACAAGCCTCGTGGCATAGCTTTAGCAGAGCCCCTTGAAAGGAGGTGAAACTATGGAGAACAAGACTCTCAGGATGGTATTCGGTACCGTCGTCGGCGACCCCTGGTCGCTGACCCTCCGGTACCCCAAGGATGACCTTACCGCCCAGGATGTCGAGACGGCCATGCAGGCCATCATCGACGCCGACGTCTTCGCGTCGGGCTTGACGGAGATCGTAGCCGCCCAGATCATCGATAGGACTGTCACCGATCTGATCAGCAACGGCTAGTTCCAAAAATAAACTGCCCCCGCGGGTCAGGACGGCCCGCGGGGCAAACCACAGGAGGGATTCTGAATGGAAGATTTCTGGGCTTCCGCCATCCAGAGCGGGTTCGCGGTGGCCGTTGCGGGCTACCTGCTCGTGAGGATGGAAAGCCGACTTGAAGAACTGACCAAGGCAATACGTGACCTCCAGGTCGCCATAGTCAACAAGGGAGGGATCTAGCTTGAAGGTCAACAACCTTTTCGTCTCGCCCCACTTCAGGCTGGCCGAGTTCCAGTGCCGCTGCTGCGGCTGTGTGCAGCTCCACCCGGAACTTCTGGTCAAACTCGAAAAACTGCGCGACGCATGGGGCAGCCCGCTGCTCGTCACGAGCGGGTTCAGGTGCGAAAAACACAACAAAAAGGTGAACGGTGCCGAGGCGAGCCTGCACCTCCGGGGGCAGGCCGCCGACATCGTCGTCCTCGAGGACGTACAGGAGGAATTCATAGAAGCAGCTGAAAAGACCGGTTTCAACCAGGCAATACCCTACGGGAAGAGGAACTTTGTCCACCTGGGAATATTCGGCAATGACGAGCGCGTCATCCTGCCGGTGAGCCAGCATAAATGGGAAATGGCGGAACCACTCCATGCCGGGGCAAGAGTATGAGGATGTGCTGATGAAGTTCCGCCCCCTGGTCGAGGCCACGGCAAGGAGGTTCGCCGACCACGGCGCCGACTTCGACGACCTCGTTCAGGAGGGCTACCTGGCCATAATGGAACTGCTGCCCCGGTGCAGGAACAAGAAGTTCCTGCCCATGTTCCTGAAACTGAGGGTCACGGCCAGGGTAAAGGTAAGGGCCAGCAAGTGGTGGAGGCCCTTCAAGAGAAGCGACGAGTTCGACCCCGAAAAGCACTCCCCGGCCTACGAGGAGGAACTGCCCTGGACGCGCTGGGTGGCCGAGGGCGCTCTACCCGAAAGGGACTGCCGCATAGTGCGGCTGCTGGAGGCAGGCTTCACCCAGCAGGAGATCGCCGAGGC
>Ga0228535_1002624_pt1 | contig 16326 bp, 12 predicted proteins | sample SJ1metagenome_FD_168457 | JGI IMG/M metagenome (GOLD analysis project Ga0228535, IMG submission 168457) | Enriched culture of PCE-dechlorinating microbial communities from Ithaca, New York, USA - SJ1 | ecosystem: Engineered > Modeled > Simulated communities (microbial... > Unclassified | place... | reverse complement strand
TTCAGCAGCCGGACCACCAGACCGCCCGCAAGTACTGGAACAAGTTGAAAGAACGACTGAGGAAGGAAGGCAGTCAGTCGGTGACAAATTGTCACCGACTGAAACTGGAGGCGGCGGACGGGAAAAATATCTGACCGATGTCGCCGACCCGGAAACGCTGCTGCGGATAATACAGTCAGTGCCATCGCCAAAAGCCGAACCGATCAAACTCTGGCTGGCTAAGGTCGGCTATGAACGTATCCAGGATATGGGCGACCCGGCCCGTTCCCTTGACAGAGCCAGGGATTTTTGGAAACAGCACGGAAGAAGCGAAAAATGGATCCAGCAGAGGATGATGGGGCAGGAAACCCGGAACAAACTCACCGACTACTGGAAAGATCACGAAATATCCAAAGAAGAAGAGTATGCCTTCCTTATCAACTTGATCCACCAGGAGTGGAGCGGGGTTTCCGTGAAAAGGCACAAAGATATCAAGGGTCTGGAAAGCCAGAACCTTCGCGACCACATGAGCGAGGCGACGACGAGGTGCCCGGCGTTCTTTGCCAGGGTAGGGATATGGGTTTGAATTTTCGAGTCACCGGTTACAAGGCCCCTCATTGAACCGCTTTGGGAGGCTTTGCTCTGCCCCAAGCGCAGCGACAGAGTGGGAGAGCAAGAGAGACAAGGTACCCCGACCAAAGGGATGGGGTAGAAAACCTAATCCTCTTTTTGGTTAAAACCAGGCAGGGGTCGGATTTTTGGCCTGTTCTTGTCTTTTCCGTTTACTGTTGACCCCCGCACAAACCGCGGGACTTCGCGTTTACCGTTGACGCTCTTCGTTTCTCGCACCGCAGCGGACGCAGAGGGGAGCTAAACCTTTTTTTGGGGGAAAGCCTTCCCAAGAACATTTATCCACAGATGGACACAGATTTGATCTGATGAAAACAAGGGCGTTGTTGTTGCTGAGGAGCAAACAATATTCTGCCCCCAATTTCAACAGAAATTACCCCCTTATTCCTTGACTGGACATGCAATATGTCATATAAATTAAAAGGTTTTATGGGGATATATCAGCAAAGATACCCCCGTATTAAAGCCTTTCCATCAGGCAATTCGTTTTCAGTAAGGGATCTAGATGTCGGGAAAAGAGGCAACTGCAAGGATGAAGATCAAGAAACTGTCCGGGGTTATAGGTACATCAAATGGGACCGGTGATTCCCAAGGGTAAGTGGAAAACGAGTGAAAAGGGTGTTTTCCCAATTGTGTAGGTCAGAACATTCCACTTGAATTTTCAAGCTGGGATAGCTTCTTTTACCACCTCCATAATGTTTTTAACCTCCCTGTTTTCGTAAAAATGCCCGTCCCTTATCATGGACCACAAGACCCTTACCATGTGGCGGCCCAATGATCTAATCGCCTGGTTGTGCTTTTTGCCTTCGTTCCTCTTTTTCCGGTAGTAGCGTTCCGACTCTTCTACCCGCAGGATGTGGCGGTTCATTGCCGTCATCATGGCTGTACGGGCCCTTATGTTCACCTGCTTGGCATGTCTGGTCCCCCGCCTTTTGCCCGAACTGTTGTCCAGCGGGGCCATCCCAAGGTACATGGCCAGGCTTCGTTCTGTCCTGAAACGGTCCATACTGCCTATTTCAGCAACTATCTCAGATGTGCAGGTAAGCCCAAAACCGGGGATGCTTCTCACGATCCCCGCAAGGCCCGATCTTTCGCAAAGATCACCGATCTGCCTGTCCAGTGCCTTGATGCGCTCCTTCAGCTCCAGTATCCTCCGCGCATCTTCTATTATCATCGGTCCCGCATATTCCGCTTCTTCGGAAAACTGGGCCTTCTTCTGCCATTCCTTGACCTTCCCGGCAAACCCTTCCCCGATACCCTTTATACCCAGCAAGGTCCTCTTCTGTACCCGCTCAAGCTGCCTCAGGTCCTCCCTGCAGGTCAAAAAACGCAGAAAGGCCAGACCGTCCTTGTTTGTCGCCAGGCCTGCCAGTTCAGGGCTTACCGCATGAAGGTCCGACTGCATCCTGTTGAGTACCGCCGCCTTCTCGCATACAAGCTGGCGACACCGACGGGTCAGTCGCTTCAGTATCTGGTGCTCTTTCGGTACTTCATGGACTTCCTGCAGTATTACCTCCTGGTCGGTCAGAAGGGGTTGTAGTCTCACCAGCTCCAGGATCTTCCTTGCGTCTATTACGTCTGTCTTGGCCGGGGACGGGAATATCTCCTTGAATCTGCGAAGTTTCAGGTTGTTCACGTTCAGCAGCCGGTAGCCTTTTTTCTGCACCATCCGGTCCAGCGGCCTCGCGTACCCGTTGAAGCCTTCCATAGCCACTACTACCGGTACCTGATATGTCTTCTCGTAATGGGTTATCCGACCGAAAAACCTCTCGAATCCATCCTTGTTGTGTGGCAGGTCGAACTCTTCCGCTATCTTCTTCTCCGGCGTCCCTATCGCCACCCTGTGCATGTGGCTGCCTACATCCACTCCAACTGTTATCTGCCCTTCTGTCACGAAAAGCACCCCCCGGGTAACTGGGTTGTCGCCCGACGTCTCGTCTACCACTTAAGCCACTGCCCTCAAAGGACCTGCATCATTCCAGCTTGCGCCAGCGGACGACAAAAAAATGACGGAGGCGGCATTTCAGACCCAAGTAAGACCGGATAACCGGCCTACGGACCCCTAGAGCCACACCTCCGTCATTTCTATAGTAAACTAACCCAAGGAGTCCGTCTAATGCAATAATTCAATGGTAGACACCTAAAAGTTTTAGATAGCCATAAAATCCCACAGGGGGGTCAACGATGGCCAAGCGAAAGAACGACGTAAAATCCTCTAACGGAAACTCCGCAAACATAGGCTACGAGGCAGAACTCTGGCAGATGGCCGATGCCCTTAGGGGAAGCATGGATTCCTCAGAGTACAAGCACGTTGTTCTTGGCCTTATTTTTCTCAAATACATCTCAGACGCCTTCGAAGAGCAGCACGCCCGCCTTGTTGCCGAGCAGGCAAGCGGGGCAGATCCCGAAGATCCCGACGAATACAGGGCACAGAACATATTCTGGGTTCCTTCCGAGGCAAGATGGAGCAACCTGAAGGTCCAGGCGAAACAGCCCACCATCGGTCGACTCGTTGACGACGCAATGACAGCTATCGAACGTGACAACCCGCAACTGAAAGGCGTCCTTCCTAAAGATTATGCACGCCCCGTTCTGGACAAGCAGCGATTGGGGGAAATCATAGACCTCATAAGCAACATCAAGGTCGGAGATGAGGATTCGCGCGCCAGGGACGCCCTCGGCCGCGTTTATGAATATTTTCTCTCACAGTTCGCCAGTGCGGAAGGCAAGAGAGGCGGAGAATTCTACACGCCACGGTGCGTTGTCAAACTGCTGGTCGAAATGATCGAACCCTACTCCGGCCGGGTTTACGACCCATGCTGCGGATCATCGGGCATGTTCGTGCAATCCGTGGAGTTCATTCGTGCCCACCGAAGCGGCAACGGAAACGGCGGCAAGACAAGGGCCGATATATCCATCTACGGCCAGGAACTTAACTACACAACCTGGCGACTTTCCAGGATGAATCTTGCCATTCGGGGAATAGACGGACAGATCGCTCACGGGGACACCTTTCACCACGACCAATTCCCCGACCTGAAAGCCGACTTTATTCTGGCCAATCCGCCCTTCAACGTAAGCGACTGGGGCGGAGAACGATTGAAAGAGGACAGGCGCTGGAAGTTCGGCGTACCTCCAAAGGGCAACGCAAACTTTGCCTGGGTCCAGCACATGGTGCACCACCTGGCCCCATCAGGCATAGCCGGTTTTGTTCTCGCGAATGGATCGATGAGCTCCAACCAGTCTGGCGAGGGAGATATCCGAAAGAACATCATCGAGGCCGATCTGGTCGATTGCATGATAGCCATGCCGGGGCAGCTCTTTTACTCCACCCAGATACCGGTCTGCCTCTGGTTCCTTGCGCGGGACCGCAAGAACCACAAATTCCGCGACCGCAGGGGCGAAGTCCTTTTCATCGATGCCCGCAAGATGGGCAGCATGGTCGACCGAACCCACCGTGAACTGACCCGGGATGACATAGCCCGCATCGCCGGTACATACCACGCATGGAGAGGCGAAAAGGACGCGGGCGAATACGAAGACATCCCCGGTTTCTGCAAGAGTGCGACTCTGGATGAGATCCGCAAACACGGCCACGTGCTCACCCCCGGGCGTTACGTAGGGGCCGAGGCACAGGAAGATGACGGCGTTCCATTCGAGGAAAAGATGACCGAACTCTCGGCCAAGTTATTCGAGCAGTTCGCCGAAGCTGAACGGCTTGAAGCCATCATCAGGAGGAATCTGGAGGCCTTGGGGTATGGGGAGTAATTATGACTTCCGGGCGACAGAGAAAGCTGTTATACGGGCCATTGAAAAACTCAAGATCAATGACGTGGATTTACTGGATATTGATGCGAACGAAAGATCTGTTTCCCACAAGCTGGCCGAATACCTGCAGCAAGAATTCAATGGCTGGAATGTGGATTGCGAATATAACCGGAAAATGAAAGACACAAAAACCCTCAAAGTTAGTTTCGATAATGTCACAGATCATGATATTGAAGCCAAGACAGTTTTTCCGGACATCATCGTGCACCATCGTCAAACAAATGACAATCTACTGGTCATAGAAATGAAGAAGAATCGAAACGATACCGGTAAAGACGAAGCCAAACTGAAAGCTTTTACAGGCCCCGAATATGACTATTTTCTCGGGCTCCTGCTGGTATTGAAGGAAAATGATTTTGAGATGCAATGGTTTGCAGAAGGGGAAAGACTGGAAGTCTTCCCCGAAAGCAAATTGGAGGCCTCGGATTATGGCGAGTGATTGGAGAGAGATGACAATTGGAGATTTTGCACCGTTTGCCTACGGAAAAGGGCTACCAGAGAACCGGCGTGATTCCTTTGGCAATGTGCTTGTTTTTGGTTCTAATGGTGTTGTTGGTTTGCATAGCGAACCTCTAACCGATGGGCCGACAGTGATTATTGGAAGAAAGGGAACGGTTGGAGCTGTTCTCTACAGCGAGAATCCATCCTGGCCCATTGATACGACCTTCTACATTGTCGATGACGACCATCAAGTGCTCCGGTTCAAGTACTATCTTCTCAAATCTTTGGGGTTGGAGCACATGAATTCAGATAGCGCGGTCCCAGGGCTTAATCGCGATGCTGCCCACGCACGTAAGGTTAGCATTCCTCCCCTCTCTGAACAGAAAGCCATTGCTCATATCCTCGGCACATTGGACGACAAGATCGAACTGAACCGAAATATGAATGAAACCCTTGAGGCAATGGCCCGGGCGATATTCAAGGCGTGGTTCGTGGATTTTGAACCCGTCCGCGCCAAAATAGAAGGCCGCTGGCAACGGGGCAAATCCCTCCCCGGCCTCCCCGCCCATCTGTATGACCTCTTCCCTGATCGTCTTGTGGATTCCGAACTCGGCGAGATCCCGGAGGGGTGGGAGGTTCAAGGTCTTGATGAAATAGCTAAATTTCTAAACGGATTGGCTTTACAGAAATATCCTCCAATAAATCAACGTACTTTACCAGTGATCAAAATTGCACAACTCCGTAATGGCAACACCGTTGGCGCAGATATTGCCAGTGCTGATATTGCCCCCGATTACATTGTCAATGATGGTGACATATTGTTCTCTTGGTCCGGATCGCTCGAATGTATACTTTGGGCTGGTGGGAGAGGTGCCCTTAATCAACATTTGTTTAAGGTTACCTCGGAGATTTTCCCTAAGTGGTTTGTATATTTTTGGATTCATGAGCATTTACCTGAGCTACGTTTTATTGCGGCAGGAAAGGCAACAACAATGGGTCATATACAACGAAATCATTTGACCAGCGCCAAGGTTGTTGTTAGCCAGGGGAGCCATATGAATATTGTGGATCGCATTATTGGACCAATATTTGGTCAAATGCTTGAAATGCGTATTCAATCTCGTGCTCTCATTGCTCTACGTGACACACTCTTGCCCAAACTTATCTCTGGCGATCTACGGATAAATAATGCAGAAAGTTTTTGCGGGGAGAGATGGTTATGATTGAGAAATTTTTAAGAATCAAAAACATTGGGCGGTTCAAAGACTGTACCCCCCGCGGAGATGTTAGCTTTAAAAAACTCACTTTGGTTTTTGCTGAAAACGGACGAGGCAAGAGCACTCTTTGTGGGATTCTTCGTTCGCTTCAAACAGGTCAGCCCATATTTATTGCAGAACGCAAAACATTGGGCGCAACCACTCCAGCTTCAGTGCAGTTACGTTTTGGTGGGCAAAACATCAACTTTACCAATGACTCGTGGTCTACTATTTGCCCCGATATCGAAATTTTTGATTCTGTATTTGTTCACAACAATGTGTTTGCAGGGGATTATGTTGAGCACGAACACAAGAAGAACCTTTATCGCATTATAGTTGGTTCACGAGGGGTAGAACTCGCTAGGCAAATTGAGAAATTGGACGCAAACGTTCGCGAAGCCAATTATAATATCAAAACCAAGGCAGACCTTGCCTCCAAAACTCTTCCCAGTACTTCGACTCTTGAAGAGTACCTTAATTGGGAACCTATTGAAGATATCGAATCCAAGATTATGCATAAGAACAAGGAAATAGATCTCCGCCAACGCACTCTCGAAAAGGCGATTGAAATTGAATCAAAGAGCTTGCTTGAGAGATTTGAGCTACCTTTATTCTCCTCAGATTTCTCCTCAATCCTATCAAAACAATTGATGGATATTGCAATCGATGCCGAAGATCTCGTCCGTCAGCATATAGTCTCTCTACGCATGGGGGATCAAGGTGAGGAATGGATATCACAAGGTTTAGGAATAATAGAAGAAGATAAGTGCCCTTTTTGTGGACAATCCATCGATGGAAACGCTCTGATTGCTGCCTATAAATCATATTTCAATATCGCTTACATGGATTTAAAACAGGAGATTGAGCGACTCTCAGAGCAGATCTCAATTGCTATTGGAGATTCTTCCCTCAATTCTGCACAACAGGCGATCTCAAACAATCTGGCACTCGTTGAATTCTGGAAACAATTCATTGAAATATCCTTGCCATCCTTTGATTTTGATGATATTCGTTCGAAATACAGAATTCTACATGACCTATCCTTGTCGCTGGCCCAACAAAAACAAAAGTCTCCAATGGAACCTATTATGCTTAGTGAAGATTTCCAGGTTGCTCTTGATGAAGTGACCGCTATGCAGGAATCCGTTGAGGCTTATAACATAGCAGCAGATAAAATAAACGCCCTAATAGACGAGCAGAAGGCTGTTGCCCGGCAAGGAACGGATATTATTGCCTTAAAAACTGAACTTGCTAATTTAGAGGCAAATAGAAAGCGCTTCGAGCCAGAAGTCGTTCAAGCCTGCAAGAATTATGAAGACGCTGAAAAAGCTAAGGCAGACCTTGAGCAACAAAAAAGCGATGTTAAAGTACAACTTGACCAACATTGCCAGCAAATCCTTCAAACCTATCAGTCATCTATCAATACCTACCTTGACCAGTTCAACGCTGGTTTCAGAATTACAAACTCACGACATCTATACACAGGTGGAACACCAAGCTCCTATTACCAAATTGAAATAAAAAACAACTCAATTGACCTAGGCGACCCACGAACACTTGGCATTCCTTGTTTCAAAACAGCGCTGAGTTCCGGCGACCGTAGTGCTCTAGCACTAGCGTTCTTCCTTGCAGCAATAAATCAGGATAGTACCCTCGGGAACAAGATCGTCATTCTGGATGATCCATTTACGAGTCAAGATCGCTTCCGGCGGACTTGTACACAACAATTGATACGCCAGATCGCTTGCTCGGCTAAACAAGTTATTGTATTTTCCCATGATCCACATTTTTTGAGACTTATCTGGGAAAGCTATCCCCCAAATGACATAAAGCTGCTCCAACTATATTGTACTGGCGACAACGCTATCATCGGAGAGTGGGACATCGAAGCCGAAACTCAATCCACCTATCGGAAGGACTATTCCGTATTGCTTGATTTCTATAGAGAAAGGAAAGGTGAGCTCTTGGATGTGGCTCGCTCGATTCGCCCCTTCCTAGAGGGATTACTTCGTTCTCACTTCCCGGGTCACTTCAAAGAGAATGAGTGGCTTGGTGATTTCATCACAAAAATTAGAAATGCCACCAACACAGGAGGTCTCTCTCACGCGAAAGCGGATCTTCCTGAAATCGAAGCGATAAATGACTACTCAAAAAAATATCACCACCAGCAGGATTCAATTGCCAATTCTGAATCTGTGTCAGAAGACGAATTGCATGGGTTTGTTAAACGAACACTTCGGTTGGTAGGTGGCTGTTAAGGTGAGCATGAAAGCTTTCTCCGAATCCCTCATCGAACAGGCTACCCTCGCCTGGCTGGAATCGCAGGGGTGGAACATTGTAAACGGGCCAGAGATCGCCCCGGATATGCCGGGGGCGGAACGGGCCGATTACAAACAGGTTATGCTGGAACAGCGGCTTCGCAATACCCTGGCCTCTCTCAACCTGGAGCTGCCCCCGGACTGCATTGAGGACGCCTTCCGTAAGATCACCCATCCTGATGGATCCACGCTCGAAGCCCGCAACCGAGCCTTTCACCGACTGCTTGTTGACGGAGTCACGGTGGAGTATCGCACGAAAGATGGATCGATCCGCGGAGCGCAGGCAAAGGTTATCGATTTTGAAAATGTAGAAAACAACGACTGGCTGGCCGTAAACCAGTTCTCAGTCCAGGAGAACAGTCATGTTCGAAGGCCGGACATCGTACTATTCCTCAACGGCCTGCCTCTTGGCGTAATAGAACTTAAAAACGCAGCCAGGGAGGATGCCACCATCTGGGCGGCATGGCAGCAGATACAGACCTACAAGGCGGAGCTTCCAACGCTCTTTGCCATGAACGAACTTCTCGTCGTTTCGGATGGGACCGAGGCTCGTGTCGGCACGCTGACGGGTGAGAGGGAGTGGTTCAAACCCTGGCGAACGATCACCGGCGAGTCCCTGGCAGGTCCTTATATTCCAGAACTGCAGGTGGTGATCCAGGGTCTTCTTGATAGAAACCGTTTTTTGACCTTTATCCGGGACTTCATAGTGTTTGAGGATGACGGCACCGGAAAACTCTCCAAGAAGATGGCAGGGTATCATCAGTTTCACGCCGTGCAGGCGGCGGTCGAGGAGACGCTTCGCGCATCCATGGCAACAAGCGATCATTCATGCCGTGTTGCGTCAGACCTGAAAAGGTACAACACGAACAAGGGGCAAAACTCTCAATACGGCGACAGGCGAATAGGCGTCGTGTGGCACACTCAGGGCTCCGGCAAGAGCCTTACCATGGCATTTTACGCCGGGCGCATAGTCCGCGAACCTGATATGGGAAATCCGACTATAGTTGTTCTCACCGACCGGAACGACCTGGACGGTCAGCTCTTCGACAAGTTCTCACTTTGCCGCGACCTTCTGCGCCAGCCGCCCATGCAGGCGGAAAATCGGGCTGATCTGAGACATAAGCTTTCAGTAGAGGCCGGGGGAGTGGTCTTTACGACGATCCAGAAGTTCTTCCCCGAAGAAAAAGGAGACCGCCACCCAATTCTTTCCGACAGGCGCAACATCGTCGTAATTGCTGACGAAGCACACAGGAGCCAGTACGATTTCATCGACGGATTTGCACGGCACATGCGAGATGCGCTTCCTCACGCCTCATTCATTGGGTTTACCGGTACTCCGATAGAAAAGACCGATGCAAACACGCGCGCCGTATTCGGCGACTACATAAGCGTTTACGACATTCAGCGGGCCGTCGATGACGGCGCGACGGTGCCTATCTATTACGAGAGCCGCCTTGCGAAACTGGAACTGGATGAGGATGAGCGCCCCAGGATAGACCCCGACTTCGAGGAAGTTACCGAGGGCGAGGAGATCGAGCGCAAGGAAAAACTGAAATCAAAATGGGCTCAGCTTGAGGCGATCGTCGGGTCGGACAAAAGACTAGACATGGTAGCCCGCGATATCGTCGACCACTTCGAGAACCGACTGGAGGTTCTCGAAGGCAAGGCGATGATAGTCTGCATGAGCAGGCGGATATGCGTGGAACTCTACCGCAGGATCGCATCTCTTCGCCCACGGTGGCACGACGACGAGGACCAGAAGGGCGAACTCAAGGTCGTTATGACGGGTTCGGCGTCAGACCCGCACGAATGGCAGCAGCACATCCGCAACAAGCTCCGCAGGGAGGCCCTTGCAAAACGATTCCGCGATCCATCGGACCCCATGAAGGTTGTAATCGTAAGGGACATGTGGCTTACGGGTTTTGACGCTCCTTCACTCCACACGATGTATGCCGACAAGCCCATGCGCGGCCACGGACTTATGCAGGCCATCGCCCGGGTCAACCGCGTATTCCGGGATAAACCTGGCGGCCTCGTGGTCGATTACATCGGGCTTGCTCCGGATCTCAAGGCGGCGTTGGCTACCTACACCGAAAGCGGAGGCAAGGGAAGCACGGCACTTGATCACGCCGAGGCTGTTTCCGTGATGCTTGAAAAATACGAAGTCTGCTGCGACCTCTTCCACGGTTTTGATCGCACGCTATGGACAACAGGCACTCCCCAGGAGAAGCTGAGCCTTCTCACTGCTGCCCTGGAGCATGTCCTGGCACAGGAAAACGGGAAGGACCGTTGCCTGAAGGCGGTTCAGGAGCTATCACAGTCTTTCGCTCTCGCGGTACCGGACGACAAGGCCCTTGAAATCCGCGACGATGTTGTTTTCTTCCAGGCGGTAAAGGCGAACCTTGCAAAACGGGCTCCTCAGGATGCTCGACCGGAGGAGGATCTCGACCACGCCGTAAGACAGATCATCGCCAGGGCGGTCGCCCCCGAAGGGGTCCTGGACATATTTACGGCAGCAGGTCTGGACAAGCCGGATATATCGATACTCTCCGACGAATTTCTTGCCGAGGTAAGAGGCTTGCCCCAACGCAACCTCGCGGTGGAACTGCTTCAAAAACTCCTAAAGGGCGAACTGCGAACAAGAGGCCGCAAGAACGCAGTCCAGGCAAGATCATTCGCGGAAATGCTGGAAAAGACGCTGAAGCGCTATCAGAACCGTTCAATAAACGCAGCACAGGTGATAGAAGAACTCATAGCACTGGCAAGAAAGATGAAGGATGCTGACCGTCGCGGCGAGGATCTTGGCCTCAGCGAGGATGAACTGGCATTTTACGATGCTTTGGAAACAAGCGACAGCGCCGTGGCGGTTCTCGGAGATAAAACTCTGCACAAGATCGCCTGCGAACTGGTCGAGACGGTGCGCAAAAACGTCACCATCGACTGGACGCTCCGCGAAAATGTTCGTGCCCATCTCCGTGTCATCGTCAAGCGCATCCTTCGGAAATACGGCTATCCGCCCGACAAACAGGAGAAAGCCACCCAAACCGTCCTGGAGCAGGCCGAACTGCTTTCTCAGGAGTGGGCTGTGGCGTAAGGAGGTCTTGAATATTGACGAAAAAGAGATATGACGGGCAACTTACTGGCATGGCTGGAGAATTCCTGACGGTAGGCAAGCTCTTCAAAAGAGGATACCAGGCATCTGTCACTTTTGGAAATGCAAAGAGTGTCGATGTTCTTGTTTATAACCCCGAGACAGAAAGAAACTTTTGCGTCCAGGTCAAAACACTCAGGCACAAGAACTGCTTCTTGATCTCCAAAGACAGGATCATCCCTGATCATATTTACGTGTTCATTATTCTCAATAATTGGGGAGAACAAGAAGAGTTCTATATCCTTCCTGGAGAAGAAATTATTGAAAATTATACGCATTTTTATGGTTCTTCCTACAAGAATCTAGAGAATCCGAGCAAGATGCCTGCGATCAACTATGGGCCTCTTGCTCCTTATAAGGACAATTGGGAGGTTTTTGAAAGGCAGTAAAGATATTTTGTGTAGGTTTCTATATTGCAACACTTTATCTTGGGGGAAAATTGACTTTTTGGAGGAAAAATTATGTTGAATCTATATTGGAAATCAGGTGACAAGACAAGAACTTTAGTTGATAAACCCTTCGCTTCGGAGGCTGATTTTGAGCAATACCTGTTTCAAAACCAGGAGATTCTAGGGGGATATTTTTAATCCAAAGTATCTCCTAACTCAGGATTGTATTCCCTCCACTTTGAAAATCTCGACATATCGGTAATGACATCTTTTAAAGCTCTTGACAAATGATCATACATCGCTTTTTTAGCACCATGCGCATCTCTTTGTTGAATAAACTGGGCTATCTTCTCGTGTTCAGATAGACCGATCTTTTGGAATTCAAAAGGCGTCAAAGAAAGAATTTTTCTGTGGATGACTTCTCCTTTTGCTATTAAATTCAAAACTCTTATAGCCATATGATGTTGAGACATTTTGGCTATATGTTGATGAAATGGTATGGGAACATATGTAAGTTTTTCCAAATCTTTTCCATCCAATTCGTTACTCGTTCTAATAATTTCAATAAGTTTTTCAATATCATGTTTAGAGGCTCTCTGGGTAGCCCAAAATGCTAGTTGGGGTTCAAGTAAGATCCTAATTTGCAAAAGTTCTATTAAAGTTGTTTCTCCACTAAAATCCTGGAATATATCTGAATTGAAGATTTTTGTTAATGCTTCTTGACTAATAAAAGTACCCTGCCCGGGTTTGGATTCAATAATTGAATTGAGAGAAAGCGCTTTTAACGCTTCCCGGATGCAGTTCCTGCTTACCCCAAAGGTTGATGCAAGTTCATTTTCTTTGGGTAGCTTTTCTCCAGGAAGCCACATGCCTGCCTCAATACCATGGAGAATTTGTATCATTATGTCTTGTGACAAATTTTGTTTTTTTGCCTTCCTAAGCATTCAGAATACCCCTTTTTCAATTTGGACTATTAGCCACATATTATCATTCATTTCGATGAATTTCTTCTTTCTTGCAAAATACCCTCGTTGTTTGTCTAAATTTCGAATCTGTGTGATTTTAAATCTTGACATTTATTTCGAGGCCGATATTATATTAGAAAACAGGTTCATATGTACTACATATAAACAAAGTGGGGGAATCAGCGTTGAAGGTTGCTGTTATCGGAGGAGGGAACGGTGGTCTTGCGGCAGCAGCTCATTTAGGTTCTGAAGGGCATGACGTTACATTGTTTGAGTTTGGTAATTTTTTTGAGAATATCAGAGAAGTTCAGGAAAACGGCTTTATTCAAATTGAAGCGTTGCCACAAACCGGAATTTGTAGCCAAAAAGTAGAGATTGCAAATGTTACTTCGAATATTGAACTTGCTCTGGATAATGCACAGATTGCCCTAATCGTAGTACCTGCTTTTGCGCACAAAACTGTTGCAAACATTTGTGCCAGATACTTAAGGCCTGATCATATAGTGGTTATTGCCCCCGGAAATATGCACGGAGCATTGTCCTTTTCTTTAGAAATTAAGAAAATTCTCGGAGAAGGAGTAATATTGCCTCCAATTGTAGAATTTGAATGCATGATGTACGCCTGTAGGAAAAAAGCCGCTAACCACATTTGGATCAGAGGTTATAAACATAATCTTGGCGCAGCTGTTTTTCCAGCTAGAAAGAAAAATATTTTATCAGAAATTAAAAAATTGTACCCATTTATTGAAGAAAAAAACAATGTATTAGAAACGGGTTTATCAAACTTAAATTCAATAATTCATGTGCCTATTATGCTTTTCAATATGGGGTGTATAGACCGAAAACCCCTGGAATTCAAGAGGATCTACTAAAAGAACCAACAGAGAAGTTAAGAACCTTAACAGGTTTGCCAAGACAAATTATTGCGTTCTTGGCAATTATTCTCACTCTGATAACCTTCTACACAGCCTTTCGTGGAGTCTTCCTTCCTCAAATACAGAGATCTATTCATGTCTGTTTATTGTTTGCAATCATATTCTTTTGGTATCCATTTAGAAAACAATCACCACAAAACAGGCCATCTTGTTGGGATTTTCTGTTTTCAGGGATAAGCCTTGTTGTTCTTGTTTGGACAATTTACTCAACACCAAGATTTTTACACAGAATTCCTTATTATTCTCCTGTATCTAGTATGGATACGTTTTGTGCAATTGCTCTTACGATTCTCGCTCTAGAAGTAGGAAGAAGAACACTCGGATGGACAATAGTGATAATATCTCTTGGTTTCATGGCTTATGCCTTTGCTGGTCCTTTAATGCCAGAGATGTTTCTTCACAAAGGGATTACACTGAAACGATACGTAGATTTAATGTATATGACCGATTTGGGATTTTGGAGCGGACTTACGGGGCTTTCAGCAGGACTTCTGTACATTTTTATTTCTTTTGGAGTACTCCTGCAAGCCACAAAAACCGACAGGTTTTATATGGATCTTAGTCTTGCTATTGCTGGCAAGAAACCAGGTGGCCCAGCAAAAGTTGCAATTTTAAGTAGCTCTGCCATGGGTTCCATTTCGGGATCATCACTTGCCAATGTAGTTACAACTGGAACATTAACGATTCCTTTGATGAAAAAGACAGGTTATAAACCCCACGAAGCAGGGGCTATAGAGACTGTAGCTTCAGCCGGTGGACAAATTATGCCTCCAATAATGGGAATGGGGGCTTTTTTGATGGCTGAAATTCTTGGGATGCAATATTTTGACATCGTAAAGGCGTCTTTTTCCCCAGCCCTGTTATTTTATTTGACTCTATGGTTTTTCGTCGATGCAAAAGCTAAAAAACACAACCTTCAAGGCCTAAACCCAGATGAAATACCAAACTTTCTAATGACTCTCAAGGAAGGATTCCATCTTTTTATTCCGATTATTGTACTGATTTGGATGCTGTTCAAAGGTTTCACCCCCTTTATGAGTGGGGCAATTTGCTCAGTACTTATTTTGGCCATCGCGACCATAAAAAGGGAAACTCGGATCACCCTTATTGAATTATTTAAAGCCTTGGAGCAATGCGCGGTCAGTATGGCAGGAATTGCAGGAGTCATTGTGTGTGCAGTAATCATTGTGCAAATGATTAACTACACAGGTCTTATGATTAAGTCGACATCGATAATATTACATTTATCTAGAGGAAATCTTTGGGCAACAATAGCAATTGAAGGATTAATTGCATACATACTTGGTATGGGGCTACCTGTTGCAGAATCTTATATTATACTTGCAACCTTGGGTGCCCCAGCGTTAATTGAACTTGGAGTTACGCCATTAGCTGCACATTTAATGATTTTTTGGTTTGCTCAGTTGGCCACAATTACTCCCCCTGTATGTATAACTGCTTTTGCCGCTGCAGGAATAGCAAAGGCTCCACCTATGCTGACAGGTTTCAGTTCATTAAAACTTGGATCAACCTTTTATATACTTCCTTTCTTATTTGTTTTTACAAAAATCCTTAATGTTTCTTCTGATCCATTTCAAGTTATTTTGATTTCATTTGTTGCCGCAATTGCTATGTACCTCTGCGTTTTTCGGAGCAACTCGGCCAGGGTTTCGGAGCAACTCGGCCACCCTGTCGGAGTAATTCGGCCAGTTTAACGGAGCAATTCGGCCACCCTTAGGTTGGTCGGGGCGGGGGATTTTGCTCCCATCGGGGATCAGGGACAGCGCCGGGCAATCCAAAGCCATAAAATCGCATTTACGGGGGTGATTTTTATGGCTAACAGGAGGTTGCCTGTGCGAAAGATAAAAGAAATTTTACGCATGAAACATGTCTGTTCTCTCTCCAAGAGGGAGATAGCGCAGAGTTGCAATGTCCCGAGGAGCACCGTCGGCGACTACCTCAGGAGGGCAAGGGCAGCAGGGCTGGATTGGTCCGAAGCTTCGAAACTTACCGACACAGAACTTGAATCCCGTCTTTTTCCCACGGAACATCTGCCGAGCTCGGTCCACCGCACGCCGCCTGACTGCGCCTACATCCATGATGAGCTTCAGACCCACCGCAAGGTAAACCTCACTCTGACCCAGATGAGAAAGCCAGAGGGGTCAGGCCTACACTTTTGACTTTTTTGTTGGAACTGGTGCAAAACTGAGGGAGACAGGTGATCTTTTCGGGATATCAGAGTCGGGAATGTCTCAGGCGGCCAGACAGTTCGAAGAGGCGATGAAAAAGGATAGCGCCCTGGAGAAGGGAGCTACTCCCCGGAAACTGGACCAGGGTTTAAGGTGATAGGATAACCCCGGTGGAACAAATTCGGGGAGGGAACAGAAACAGCCATGAGAAAGAGATATGATGCGTCATTCAAGGCCAAAGTAGT
>Ga0228535_1002623_pt1 | contig 16346 bp, 12 predicted proteins | sample SJ1metagenome_FD_168457 | JGI IMG/M metagenome (GOLD analysis project Ga0228535, IMG submission 168457) | Enriched culture of PCE-dechlorinating microbial communities from Ithaca, New York, USA - SJ1 | ecosystem: Engineered > Modeled > Simulated communities (microbial... > Unclassified | place... | reverse complement strand
GGCCATCACCGCTCCCCAGTCGACCTCCGCATATGACACGAAGTTGTATATCGCTATGGGCAGGGTTTTCGTCTTTTCCATGCTCAATACCTGGGAGAACATGAAATTATTCCATGAGAAAATGAACGAAAGCGTGACCGATGTGACAATGCCGGGCCCCGCAATGGGCAGCACCACCGATAAAAATGCGCGCTGTCGTGTCGCTCCGTCGACCATCGCGGATTCTTCCATTTCAACCGGTATCGTCTCGAAGTAGCTCGACATGATCCATACTACGATGGGAAGGGCTATGAGCATATGCGACAGAATAAGCGCCACATAGCTGTCCATGAGCTTCAGTCTCGAAAAAATGATGTACCAGGGCATCAAAAATGAAATCCCCGGCATCAGCCTGGCGACAAGGATGAAGATCGACAGGCGTTTCTGCTTGAAGCGTGCAATCGAATATGCGGCCGGCAGGCCCATGACGAGCGAGAAGGCAACCGCAGAGATCCCGACAATGGAGGAATTGATGAAGTATCTGAGAAAATTCTGTTCACGGAAAACGCGCTCATAATTCTGGAGTGTGGGCGCGAAGACGAGCCTTGGCGGCCACGCAACAATGTCCACCTGCGTCTTGAACGATGACGAGAGCATCCACAGGAAGGGAAAGAGCACGGGTATGACAATGGCCAGGAGCAGAACGAAAAACAGAACTTTCTTTATCCATGACGTTCTCATGCGAGATCCTACCTTATAATCAGAGCTCCAGAGATTTGCGCATCCGCACAATCAGCAGGCTCATGATGAGAACCAAAAGGAACAGGAACACGAGTATGACGGATGCCTGCCCCATCCGGAAATATTCAAAACTGTATTTGAAGGCCATGATGTTGAGCGTTTCCGAAGAATAGCCGGGCCCCCCTCCCGTCATCGCATAGATGATGTCGAATGTCTTGAGGGCATCGATCGACCGCAGGATGAGGGCCGTCAAAAGCGTGGGAGTGACCATCGGCAGCGTGATTTTCCAGAAGATCTGCCATTCGCTCGCCCCATCCACGCGTGCGGATTCGTATGGCTCACTGGAAAGACTGGCGAGGCCGGAAAGCAGAATGAGCGCGATCATGGGGGTCCATTGCCAGATGTCGACGAGCGCAAGCGAGGGAATGACAGTGGACGAAGAGCCCGTCCAGGCCAGTTTCGGCAGGCCCAAGCGGGTGAGCACAAAATTTGCGAGGCCTATGGTCGGATCATAAAAGAGGTTCCATGCAATGCCGATTGCCACGGGGGTGCTGACAAGGGGCAGCAGCATAATAAGCTTTGTAAAACCCTTTCCCCTAAATTCACGGTTGAGGATGAGGGCGATTATCGTACCGAGAACAGTCTCGACAGAGACGGAGAGAGCGGTAAAGGAAAAGGTTCTGCCGAGAGCCGCCAGAAAGCGCGGCTCCCGCAGAATCCTCTGGTATGAACGCAGCATGACGATGGAAAGCGGCATCCCGGAAGTGAGATTCCAGTTGGTAAAACTTAAGAAGAACGTATAGAGCACGGGAAAAAGCATCATCACCACGACAAAGGCCACTGCGGGCATCGGAAAAATGATGTGCAGATTCCTCTCCAAAAAGCTGCCTCGATTGTTTCTGGACGCCATGCTCTTTTTCACCCCCGGGAAGACGCTTCATTCAAAAAAAGAAACAGAGAGCCTGAGTCAGGGCCCGGGCATCAGTACACGCCGTATTCGCCGGTATCTTCAAGAAGCTCATTGACAGCAGCGGCCTTCTCCTTGGCGAGAGCCTCAAGTTTTGCCGATGCCCCGGCAGTGTTGATGGACTCGATGATGACTTCGCCGATCAGATCCCGCGCTTCGCCCACGGCGCTCATGTAGGGCCTGTCGTAGGGGAAGCCGTATTTTGCTGCATATTCCTGGGTTGCGATGAGTCCGGGATTGATCTTCGCGCGGACCTCAGAATCTTTCCACGCGGAGTTGCGAGCCATGGTGATATTGGCGAGCATTCCACGCTTTGCGAGGCTCTGGCTGGTTGCCCACTTGATAAAGTCCATGGCGAGCGTCTTGTTTTTGGACTGCTTTGCAACAGCCATGCCCCATGAGACGACGATGAACGGGGTATTGCCCTTCGGGCCGGCGGGGAAATTCGCAATACCCACATTTTCGGCGGGAACCTGACTCTTGGCAGGATCCACGATCTGACCATAGAACACCGAAGCATCGGTCCACATGGCTACCTTGCCCGCCTGGAACAGCGGCATGATGTTCTCCCACGACATATTGGTCACGCCCGCGGGACCATAGTTCCCGAGCATTCTTCCATAGAAACGAATCGCTTCGACCGTCTCTTTGCTGTCGAAGGCCGCTTTTCCCTTATCGAGATATGCCCCGCCGTAGTTATAGACATAGCTCGAGAGCTGGGTGACCGCTGCAGCCCCCTTTCCCCGTGAAGCAAAGCCAGCCACATCGGAGGTATTCAGCTTTTTGGCAGCCGCCTCGAGTTCAGTAAAATTGGTGGGTACGGCGAGGCCGACCTTTTTAAAGAGGTCAATACGATAATAGAGGACCTCCCACTCCGTGACGAGCGGCACAAGGTATGCCTTGTTTCCGAACGTGGCGACATCGAGGGCATTTTTCGGGTAATCCGAGAAGTCATACCTCGTCAGTGGCTCATACCAGCCATTCTTGTAGAACATCTTTCCTTCCTGGAGAGGTCTGGTCATGAACACATCGACGGTGGAAGACCGGGTGGCGAACTCAGTGGTGAGCTTGGTGGTCAGCTGGCTTTCCTGAAGGCTCTCCACATTGACTTTGACGCCGGTCGCCTTTTCGTATTCGGGAATCGCCGCCTTGAGCAGGTCACCATAGGGATGGTTTGCGAGCAAAACACGAATTTCCTTCTGCTGGGCGCCTACAGAGAACAGGGCAAGCGCTACCAGGATGACAAGCATGTATCTGCTTTTCATCTTAGCCTCCTTGAATGGAATGAATGATGGCCGTATAAGGTCGCCCCAAGACCAGAGATCGACGCTTTAAGGTAACCTTATATTCTATTTATACTATGGAGCATGGAAGTTCATTCCGTCAATATAAAAAATATTTTTCTTTCAAGTGAATGAAATTTTTCCACCAGACCTTGTACGAAATCGGCAATCCGCTGTAAAATGCTCCGCGTACTGGTTGCAATATGGAAAAGCCATCTTCTTCAAGTTGCCTCTACCTCATCCATTCGCTCATGGACACTCTGAGCGACAGGGAAAAACGTATTGCCGAGTACATTCTCGGGGACCCCGCGGGTGCGGTCCACCCCAGCATCGAGGAACTGTCCGAATCCGCGGGTGTTTCGGTCTCCACGCTCGTGCGCTTTGTGAAGAAGCTCGGCTTCAAGGGATATCAGCAGTTCAGGATCGCCCTGGCTTCGGAGGCTCTGGCGCCGGAGGCCAGGATCTATGAAACATCGATCGACCGCGGCGAGGATCCGGTCCATATCGCCTTCAATTCTGCCCAAAGGGCCCTCGAGATCACCGCTTCCATGATCGACAGGAGCGCACTGACAGAGCTCGCCGGGCGCATCATAGAGTCCGGATGCGTGTACCTCTTTGGCCTCGGCGGCTCTGCGATCGTCGCCAAGGATGCGATGCACAAACTTATCCGGACGGGCATCCGCTGCATCGGCACAGAGGATTATCACATGCAGCTGATGATCGCCTCCCAGATGCGGGCGGGAGATACCGCACTCGTCATATCGCACACCGGCGTCAACAAGGACACGCTTATGGTCGCCGAGACAGCGAAGAACGCAGGGACCTTTCTCTGCGTCATCACGACGTATCCGCGGTCCCCGCTTGCCAGAATGGCGGATATGAGATTCATCTCCGCATCTTCCGGCTCACCGGCCGTCTCGGAGGCCTTCTCCGCCAGAATCGCCCAGCTCGCTCTGATAGACTCGCTCTACATCGCCATAATGGAAAAGCTCGGAGCACAGGGTATCGACAGTGTTGAGAAAATGCGTGCGGCCATTGCAAAGCGCCGCATGTAACTGTAATACAGAAGAAAACAGGAGTACGCCATGAAAGCCGACATCGGATTGATTGGTCTTGCAGTCATGGGAGAGAATCTCGTGCTCAATATGGAGAGCCGTGGTTTTACCGTGGCGGTGTACAACCGCACGGTCGAAAAAGTCGACGCATTTGTCGCAGGGCGCGGTTCCGGCAAACATATCCTCGGGGCCCATTCTCCCAAGGAATTTGTGGCGATGCTCAAAAAACCCAGGATTGTCATGATGATGGTGCGGGCAGGTTCGGCGGTGGACGACACGATCGCACAGATCGAGCCTCTGCTTGAGCCCGGCGATATCATCATCGACGGGGGCAATTCGAATTACCAGGACACCGTACGGAGGCTCTCCGGGCTCGAGCCCAAGGGTCTTCTGTACGTCGGTACAGGCGTTTCGGGAGGCGAGGAAGGCGCGCTCAGCGGCCCCTCGATCATGCCGGGCGGATCGGAGGCGGCGTGGCAGCACATCAAGCCGATCTTTCAGTCGATCGCCGCAAAAGTCGACGACGGGAGCCCCTGCTGCAACTGGATCGGGCCCGGCGGCGCGGGACACTTTGTAAAGATGGTGCACAACGGCATCGAGTATGGCGACATGCAGCTTATCGCCGAAGTGTACCATCTGATGCGGAATCGGCTCAGCATGACGCCCGACGAGATGTCAGAGGTATTCGACACCTGGAATCAAGGGGAGCTCGACAGCTACCTCATCTCCATAACAAGGGACATTCTGCGCTACAAAGATGAGAATGGCGCTCCTCTCATCGACAAAATCCTGGACGCCGCCGGCCAGAAAGGCACGGGGAAGTGGACCGGGATCACCGCGCTCGATTTCAGCGTGCCCGTGACGCTGATTGTCGAAGCCGTGTTTGCCCGATGCCTCTCGGCGATGAAGGACGAGCGCCTCAGGGCGGCAAAAATCCTGGGGGGGCCCTCCGGCGCCCCCTTCAGCGGATCGCGCCAGGCCTTCGTCGACGATCTGGGCAAGGCCCTCTACGCAGCAAAAATAATCTCCTACGCACAGGGCTTCATGCTTTTGCGCGAAGCCGCCGCGGAATATGGGTGGAAACTGAACTACGGCTCGATCGCGCTGATGTGGAGGGGCGGCTGCATCATCCGCTCGAGGTTCCTCGGGAGAATCAAGGAAGCTTTCGATGCCGATTCTTCCCTCCCGAACCTGGTCTTCGCGCCGTTCTTCGCGCGACAGGTCCTCGAGAATGAAGCGGCGCTGAGAAATGTCGTGGGAGAGGCGGTCGCCGCAGGGATCCCTGTGCCCGCACTCTCTTCGGCTCTGGAATGGTTCGACGGGCTGAGAACAGAGCAGCTTCCGGCAAATCTTCTGCAGGCACAGCGCGATTATTTCGGCGCCCACACCTACGAAAGAGTCGACAAACCCCGGGGGCAGTTCTTCCACACCAACTGGACCGGCCACGGCGGTTCGACATCCGCGAGCACCTATGTCGTGTAACAGGAGGCGCGGTCCGGAACCACGCCCATGAATCGGGCCTGAAATCATCGTGACTGTTTGTTTGACAGGAGGTTGGATACATGAGTTCTTTAAAGATCATCCCTGCAGATAAGGCGAACCTGGATCTTTTGTCGCTCGGCGGACTCGTCATGAGGATGGATCCCGGGATCGTGCCCTTCGCGTTTGCCGATCATTACGATGTCCATGTCTCGGGTGGAGAGTACAATGTCGCGGCCAACCTGGCGCGCTGCTTCGGCAAGAGAACGGCGATCGCGAGCGCCATGGTGGACTATCCGCTCGGCGAGAGGGTCGAGGCCGCCGTGCGCGAGATGAAAGTCCGGGGTTTCTACAGGCACTTCAAATACGACGGCGTGCGCGGACCGAACATCGCGCTGGTCTGGTCGGACAGAGGCCGGGGAGTGCGGCCCCCCGTCGTGTTTTACAACCGCGCAAACGAGGCCGCAGCTCTCCTGAAAGACGGCGATTTCGACTTTGAGGCCATCTTTGGCGAAGGAGTGAGATGGTTCCACTCCGGCGGAATTTTTTCGGCATTGTCGGCCACGACTCCCAAGCTCATCATCGAAGCCATGAAGGCGGCCCATGCGCACGGCGCGCTTGTCTCCTTCGACCTCAACTACCGCGCGAAGCTCTGGGCTGCGGCCGATACGGGAGAAAAACCCTCGGAGGTGCTCGGCGAAATCGCAAGGCACGCCGATGTCCTTCTGGGCAATGAAGAAGACCTCCAGATGGGGCTCGGCCTGCCCGGCCCGGACATCCTCGGCGCGTCCAAGCTCGATCCCGCATCATTCCTCAGAACCATCGAGCAGGTGCACGCCCAGTGGCCGAACATCAAGGTGGTCGCGACCACTCTGCGCGAAGTGAAATCCACGAACCGCCATCTCTGGAGCGCGGTGCTCTGGATTGAAGGGCAGCACTGGCTTGCGCCGACGATGGAACTCGACGTCTATGACCGCGTGGGCGGCGGCGACGGTTTTGCGGCTGGCCTTATCTATGGCCTTCTGGATGGGCTTGTTCCCGAGGAGGCGCTTCGCATGGGCTGGGCGCACGGCGCGCTCCTCACCACATATCCGGGCGACACGACGATGGCGAGCCTCGAGCAGGTCAAGGCGCTCGCGGGGGGCGGTTCGGCGCGCATCCAGCGTTGAGCCAAGCAACGAGGACCGAGAAGAGAGGTCAATGTGAAAGCTCTTATATTAAAAGAATACATGCACCTGGAGATCGCCGATGTTCCTGCCCCGAGCATCGGCGCGCCCGACGATGTGCTCGTCCGGATAAAGGCGAGCGCAATCTGCGGCTCGGATGTGCATGGGATCGATGGCTCAACCGGCAGGCGCATCCCTCCCCTCGTCATGGGGCACGAGGCGGCGGGACTCGTTGCGGCGGTGGGCCCCGGCGTCAAGAATGTCGCAATTGGCGACAGAGTGACGTTTGACTCCACGATCTGGTGCGGAGAATGTTTTTTCTGCAGGCGTGGAGAAGTGAATCTCTGCGACAACAGGCGCGTGCTGGGCGTCTCCTGCAGTGAATACAGACGCGACGGGACCTTTGCAGAATATGTCGTCGTGCCCGAAAGAATCATCTACAGATTGCCCGAATCGGTCGCCTTCGAAGAGGCTGCGCTTACAGAACCCGTCAGCGTGGCGATGCACGCTCTCCGCATCACGAACATGAGGCCGGGGGAGAACGCCGCGGTCGTGGGATCGGGCCTGATCGGCCTTCTGCTCATTCAAATAATCAGATCGTATTCGCCGCATCGTATTGTCGCCTTCGACACCGAGCCGCAGCGAAGGGCGGCGGCATTGGCTGCGGGGGCCGATATTGCCCTGGACCCGGCCGATCCGGCATCCCGGAAAAGAGTGCTGGAGATGACCGGAGGTCGCGGCGTCGATCGGGCCTTCGAAGCTGTCGGCGCGAGCGCACCGATCGCCACGGCGATCGCAGCGACCAGAAAAGGCGGCTCGGTGACGCTCATCGGCAACATAAGCCCCAAGGCGGAATTTCCGCTGCAGTCGGTCGTGACGCGGGAGATCACACTGATAGGCTCCTGCGCCATTTCAGGCGAATATCCCGCCTCCCTCGACCTGATGGCGAGCCATACGATAAACCTCAGGTCAGTGATCAGCGCGGTAGCGCCGCTCGAGGAAGGGCCCCTGTGGTTCGAGCGCCTCTACAGGCGCGAACCCGCGCTGCTGAAAGTCGTACTTGTTCCGTGAGATGACCAGATGAACGACAGAATCCGATTCGGCCTAATAGGATACGGCAAGGTCGCCGCCCTCCATGCTCAGGCGCTGCGCACGACAGCCCACTGCGAACTTGTCTCCGTAAGCGGTCACCATAAAGAGAGGAGAGACGCCTTTGCGGGCCGATGGGGCCTGGCGTCCAGGGACAGCGCTGAAGAGATGGTCAAAAAAGACAGGGTCGATGCCGTAGTGATCACGACACCCCACCCCCGGCACCCTCATGACGCGATGGAGGCTCTCGGCGCGGGCTGCCACGTCCTTGTGGAGAAGCCCCTCGCCCTCTCGGTGCAGGAGACCGAGGCCCTGATCGGAGAGTCGCAGGCGCGCGGCCGACTCTTAAGCGTCATATCACAGCGGCGCTGGTATCCTTCCTGTCAGCGGATCCGCAGGGCGATCGACGACGGCCTTTTGGGCGCGCCCGCCCTGGGGCAGCTCACGATTCTGGGCTGGCGCGACGAACCGTACTACCGCTCGGACCCCTGGCGCGGTTCGTGGGAGCATGAGGGCGGCGGCGTCATTGTCAACCAGGCGCCGCACCAATTCGACCTTCTGTGCTGGTACATGGGCGAAGTCGCCGAAGTCTACGGCGGATGGGCCAACATCAACCATCCCTACATCGAAGTCGACGACTCTGCAGTCGCGACAGTGCGCTTCAGGACAGGCGGGCTCGCCTCGATTTTCATATCGAACTCGCAGAAGCCCGGCCTCTACGCAAAGGTCCACATCCATGGCAGCTCGGGCGCCTCTGCCGGCGTCCAGACCGATGGCGGAGCCATGTTCATCGCCGGGCGAAGCGGTGTGCTCGAGCCGCCCTACAACGACATATGGACGATTCCCGGGCAGGAGCCGATGCGCGAGCGGTGGCAGAAAGAGGATGCAGCCTTCTTTGCGGGCATCGATGCGACCTGGTATTTCTTTGCCCAGCAGGAAGAGGATTTTGCAGGCGCAATTCTGAGGGGCGGAAAACCCGCCGTTACGGGCTACGACGGCCTGCAGGTCGCCCGCATTATCGAGGGAATCTACAGGGCACAGAGAGACAGGGCGCCCGTTCAGTATTGAGAGCGCATGAAAGAGCGCAGACCCGACGCCGGCCCCGTTCATATCGGCCATATGGCGTCGCCGTCGCCGAACTGACGGTACTCCATGGCCTCCTCGATTGCGGATTCCCCGATCTCCGTGCGGGTGTCGAGATCGGCGATGGTGCGGGCGACTCTGAGTATGCTGTGCCCTGCCCTCGCGGAGAGCCCGTAGCCGGCCATTCCCGAAAGGAAGAGCTTCTCGGCGGCACCTCGTACCGCGCAGAAATCCGGAATCAGGGCGGGCGGTATCCGGGCATTCGTGTGGAGCTTGCCGCGCTCCGCCCGCGATTTTGTCAGACGAGCCTGCAGGCGAGCTCGCTGCTGCAGTCGGGCGGAGAGCACTCGTTCGCGGAGGACTGCGCTGGAGACAGCCGAAGCCCCTATGAGCCGGGATGGCTCGGGCGGAGTGACGGCGATGCGCATGTCGATTCTGTCTAGGAGGGCTCCTCCCAGCTTTTTCCAGTACCGCCTGATCTCTTCGGGCGAACAGAGGCAGGTCTTGCCCGGCATCCCCAGGTTCCCGCAGGGACAAGGGTTCGCCGCCATGATGAGCTGAAAATCCGAGGGAAAGCGGATGACCCTGCCCGCCCGGACGATGTCGACGTAGCCATACTCGACCGGCTCGCGGAGCGCTTGGAGCACATCCCTGTGGAATTCGGGGCACTCATCGAGAAAAAGCACGCCGTGATGCGCCAGGCTCACCTCTCCAGGCCTCAGCGGCCTCGATCCTCCGAGCATGCCCTCGAGGCTCGCCGAGTGGTGCGGCGCCCGAAAGGGCGGCCTGCGCATGAGCTCTGCCTGCGTCTTTCCCCATAGCGAATAGAGCGATGCGGTGTCGAGGGCCTCATCCGTGTCGAGCTCGGGCAGGATTGAGGGAAAGCGGTGCGCGGCCATGGTTTTGCCTGCCCCCGGCGGGCCTGCGAGGAACATATTGTGTCCCCCCGCGGCGGCCACGACGAGGGCGCGCATCAATCTGTCATCACCCCGAAAATCGCTGAAATCCTGAATCGGGTCGGACGCGCAGGCCGCCGCGGCCTTTTCGCCTTTCTGCGGAACCTCTCCTCTCTCAAGCGCCATGAAGACCTGCCTCGCTTCGGACAGATGACGCAGGGGCCACACCTGCGCCGACGAAACAATACGCGCCTCGCCGGCATTCTCATGTGGCAGAATACAGACTTTGATGCCATGATCGGCGGCGGACCGAACCGCGGGCAGAATTCCCCGTGCAGGCTTGATCTCTCCTTCGAGCGTCAACTCCCCCATCGCGAGGACACGAAACGGCAGATCCGCGATCTGGCCCGATTTTGCGAGTATTTTCAGGGCGATGGGGAGGTCGTACGCCGCCCCCTCCTTCGGAAGGTCGGCCGGCGAAAGGTTCACGAGGATACGGTCCTGGGGGAACGCAAAACCTGCGTTGCGCATGGCGATTCTTGCCCGCTCGCGCGCCTCCCGGACGGCGGCCGAGGCGAGCCCCACGATCTCCACCGCCGGTATCCCGCTGCGGATGTCCGCCTCGACATGAACGAGGATTCCGTCGAAGCCCAGAGGTTCGTGCGCGTAAATGTCCACACCATATAGACGCGCGGGAGGAGGGGCAGTGATTCAGTATTTTCAGTCTTCCAGCAGCATGTCGAGGTCGAGTTCCCCGGCGGAACAGGGCATCACGACGCCAAAGGCCTCGAGCACCGAAGGGTGCACCTCGCCGAAGACACCGACCCGTGCGCCCTTTACATACACTTCGACCTGGCGGCCCGGCACAAAGCGGGGATCGGAAGACTCGCGCACGCTGTATTCCCTGCCGAGGAGATACATGAGCGTGGCGACGTGCGAGGCGATTTCGTTGTAGTCGGCCTGTGCGTGGCTTGCCAAAAATCCGATGTACTGGCGCGTCACGACGCCGTAGTTGGCCTCGGGATCCTTGAGGGCGACTTTGCCCACCTCGAAGGTCCGGTGCGGGTACGACGCCTTCGCGGAGACGCTTTCGGTCTGCATGAGCCCCGGAAGCGGGGAATTCCGCACATACTCGTAGTTCTCCGTCATCGGATTGGCGATCTTGACAAGGCTTTTCGCGGGAACCTGCATTTTCTCCGCATAGTCCCTGCCCGAACCCAGATAATTGTAGATCATCTCCTGATAGCCTAGCCCGACCATGATGCTCTTCGCCTTGCGCGAAAACCTCTCGATCGGCGTGATCCGCCCGATCGTGAAGTCCGTGGGACGCTGGGGCACAAATTTTTCCATGCCCACGGCGATCATGATGTCCTCCACGATGTCGAAGGGGTGCAGAAAGTCGTTGCGGTACTCGGGCGGCGCCACATGGATCAGCCCTCCGTCCGTGGAATATGCACAGAGCCCCATGCGGGTGAGGGACTCGAGCGTATCTGTCAGTTCCAGCGGGCTGCCGAGCAGCCGGCTCGCATCGGCGAGCGACACCGAAACCTCTTCCTGGAAATAATAGGGACAGGTCACCGAAGCGCCGAAAGGCGTATCATACTCGTAGTCGACCTGGACGTTGTCGATCTCAAAGCCCATGTCGGCGAAGTCGCAGGCCATGATGGCGCTAGAGAGGGCCACCGAGGGGTAGTCGCTGCCGGTCACCTCGATGAAGATTTCGCTGTCGCCGACCTGCACCGCCCCGAGGTCCGCGCTGTTGATGATCGGCGGATAGGACAACACCCTCCCCGCCGCGTCGGTGAGCAGCGGATGGATCGGTTTGCCCTTGAGTATTGAGCCGTACTCGATGCCCTTCGGGTGCTGTTCGAGGATCTGGTTCAGGGTCATTTTCCGCGTCTCCTGCAGGGGGACAAAGGAGACCCTGTCGGGATCCACGCCGCGATAGTGCACTGGCCACTCGATCAGCGCGATGCGGTAGATGCCGATGGAGACGCCCTTCCGCTTCCGGCCGAAGTTCCAGGCGAGCTTCTCCTGAGTCTGGATCATGTCGCGCAGGAGGGCGTCGCTGATGGCCTTGCCCTTCGCCACAAAGCCGGCCAGCCATGGGCGCACCTCTTGGACCGACTTCTCGACGACGACACGGTACGGCGCTTTCACGGCCTTCTTCCGCGAGGCGAAGAAGGGGTACGAGGGTATGCTGCGCGTGCGGTAGACCCGCAGCTGGCGGGCGAGCCCCGCGGTCGACCAGAGGTCGGGGCGATTTGTGTCGTTGAGCTCGATTTTGATGGTTCTCCCGCCGGCGTCGGGAAGCGATGTATCCCACTCGTCGAGCTCGGCCTTCGCGACGGTCAGGTCATGCTCGAAACTCTCTCTGTCTGTCCAGGTCTTTCCGGCAAGGTCAAAGAAGAATTTTTCGTTCACTTCGATTTTCGGCATAGCTGTTCTCCGGGCTCACTGAATTTTGTACTGGGAACGGCGCATGCGCACGCTCTCGAGGTCTGCGCTGAAAAGCTCGCGCAGATCGTTGAGCCCGAGCGCCATGAGCGCCATCCGGTCAATGCCGATTCCCCAGGCGAGCACCGGCACATCGACGCCCAGCGAGCGGGTGACTTCGGGGCGGAAGATGCCGGAGCCTCCGAGCTCGAACCATCCGAGCACCGGATGTTTGATGTGCACCTCGATCGACGGTTCGGTGAAGGGGAAATAGCCGGGCACATACTTCACTTCCTTGGCGCCCGCGACCTCCACCGCGAACATCTCCAGAAAGCCGAGGAGAGTCCTCAGATTCACATTCTCGCCGAGGACTATGCCTTCGGTCTGATAGAAGTCCGAAAGGTGCGTCGCGTCGACGCGGTCATAGCGGAAGCAGCGCACAATGCCGAAATACTTGCCCGGCACCTTGGCCTTCGGGAGCTGGCGCGCCGAGAGCACCGTGCCCTGGCTCCGCAGGATGAGCCTGCGCGTAAAATCGCGGTCGAACTGGTACTGCCAGCCCCGACTCCCCGTGTTGCCGCCATGCTCGTGCGCGTCGGCGACGCGCGACAGATATGGCTCTTCGATGAACTTGGCGTGCGTCGGTTCTTCTATGTAATAGACGTCGTGGATGTCGCGGGCGGAGTGGAACTGGGGCATGAAGAGCGCGTCCGAATTCCAGAATTCGGTCTCCACCATGTTCCCGTCGAACTCCTCAAAGCCGAGCGACACGAGCTTGTCCTTGACGCTGTCGAGAAATTCGACGTAGGGGTTGCGACGGCCGGGGATCACGCGCGCGGGCGGAATCTGGAGGTTGTAGGGGCGGAAGCTTCCCCGTTTCCATGTCCCCTTCTCGAGCATCTCGGGCGTGATGGCCCCGAGCTCTTCGCCGGTCATTCCGAGGGCGGTGACGGCCTCGCGGTACTCGTTGACGCTCGGCATGACCCGGAACAGCACTCTTGCGCGTTCGGCGATTCTGAAGGGGGTGTCCTGGGCGCCGCGCTTCTTGGCGATCTGGGCCATGAGAGCCCTCTGCTGCGGCGCAAGCGACGCATCGGGCAGCGAGCCTGCGCGGGCCGCGGCGTCGAGGAGGGCCTCGTTATCGAGGAGGGACCGAGGCAGCTCGGACCTGGCGAGCACGGCGCGGTGGGCCTCGTCCATCGCGCACACCCCTTCCTTCGAGAGAGAGCCGAAGGCCGACCCGACGGTCTTCTGGTCAAACTCGAGTCTTTGGGCGATGTCGGGCAGACTCAAGGGCCCGGCCTCCTTCAGGAGCGAAAAAATCCGCCTGACGGGCGTGCCCCTGTCGTGCCACTCCTGACCAAGAGGGGTGAGTTCATAGAAGACTTCCGTCTGCCTGTCAGCCTCTTCCAGCACTCCCTTTGCGACGAGCCAGGAGAAGGCCTGCTGATCCTGACCTTCCCTGAAACCCAGTTTTTCCCGGACACGGGCGCTGTCGATCACCTCTCCGGCGTCGAATGCCAGAATAATCTTCACTTCGAGAGGGTGAAGTGCACGTGCTGCGCTCTGATCAATCATCTTCGCCTGCCTTGTTGTTTGGATGAGTATTGCCGGAAATGGCCAGGATGGTCAACGGCTAGACCATCCTGAATGCAGCAATCTAGGTATCCAGGATGTTATCCTGTTGTTTTATCTCTTTCCCGCATAGCCCACATGTTAATATTGCCCCTTCTTACTCTGGGACCCACCTGTCCAAATATTTTACGGATTGAAGATGTGATCCATGTTGCTCTTTAACCTCCCCGATGTATCCCAGATGCCCCAGTGAGCTCCTTGCGGCCCTTCATAGTTAGCTTTCCAACTTTCATCAAACGCCTCGAAATAATAGGCCCAGGAAGCAAAATCACTCAAGTACTTGACTTCGTTGTCGGGAGAGGGGACCGCGTTACCCACAACCTTGCCACCGCTCGGCCAGCCGGTCTCCGACACGATTACGGTCTTTCCTCTCGCCGCCTCAACAACCTGTTTGTAAACGATATCCACTCTCGAAAGGGCGTCTTCGATACTTATACCTTCCCAGTAAGGGTAATAATTCGCCATGACCACATCCACAGCGCTGATTACTGCGGGATGTGATAATAACACGGAGTAGGTATCCGCGTAGGTCACAGGGATTCCTAGTACTGCATTCTTGACACGGTTGATATATGTGATTAGACGATCTTCCGTAAGGTCACCGCGAAGTAATACTTCGCTCCCCACGATGAGCATGTCAGCATTTCCTGCCTTGGCAAGAACAATCATATTTTTCAACTCCCGCTCATTAGCCGCGGTATCGTTGCTGATCCATGCACCTATGGCCGTAGCAAGACCCAAACTGTGCGCAATGGAACCGATTTTTTCGAGACCATTGGTACAACCAAATGTCCGTATGTGGGTAGTGTAGGGAGCGATTATCTCCAGACGAGACCGGATCTGTTCTGTACTCACGGTAATGCCTTTGTTAGGGTCCTGCCAATCCAGGTACGGGCTGAAATCAAGTCCATACACTTTGGAAGTGACATTGACAGAATGTTCAAAGTCTATTGATTTTACGTCTTTGACACCGACAAAGAAGTATCCCTTATCGCACATGCCGCAAAATCCAGTTGTGGTATCATTACTACGATCAGTTACAAGCTTTCCACTTGTACTCTTCCCGTCAACAAGCGAAAGAGTTGTTGCATCTTCGTCCCCTAATTCTATTCTTGATAACTTTGCCATATCGACTGTTATATTTGAATTTCCACGCTTAAAAACAATATTATGAAAACAGATTTCACTGGTAATAACCGAACCAGGGGCACCGAAGATTCTGCTAATGTCCCTATCGGCCTCACGCTGGATATCTGCTGCTTCTATGGTAAGACCGCTCTTTAGTGTTATTAATCCCCTTTGGAATGAACTGGTATTTTGTGGTATGAAAGGCTTGGGAGGAATTTTCATACTCAACTTCTTCAATTGGGCCGCCGTTAATGAAAAGTGGCCAAAATCGCTTTCCCCTCGTATCCCACTGGAACTTGCCCCCTCAATGACACTCTCTTTGAGTTATAAGGATCATACTTTACATTATTTTGTCTACCTAATGTAAAGTTCAAGGTTGATAGGAATTTTTATGAACACGATTAATAAGAATTATTTTTTCTGTTTTCAAATTATAAATATTTGTCTCCATGATCTTAACCTTTAATTTTACAAGCAATTATATGATATTTAAAATTCAAGTCTAAAATTTGTATGCTAATTATACTAGCATAGTGCCATCTTTATTGAATAAAAGGCTAGTTACAATGTGTAAAGGATGATCCTTGAGAAGTGTAAAGTATGATCCTTTACTGTACCCATACATTGAATATGCCCATAACATCCATGTTTTCATTGACGAAGCAAGTTTGCCTTCCATAGATGTTAATATTTCATTTGTAATTCTTTTTACCTTATGGTTTTCCCATCCATATTTTTTACTTAATACCGATGCATACAACCATTTTGTATGGAGATACTCATTTTCACCATCATAATTATTGTCCAAATATTTCATGCCCTTCTCTATACAGTCTAAGTTACTTGACACTAGACACAACCAAAACAAGGTACTAGCAGTCTGATAAAGAATTGCTTTGTGATTATCTGATTCACGCCATTCCGGCACCTCTATAGAATTATTTACTTTCTCGTTCCACGAGCCATTATCATTTTGTTCTTTTTCAAGAAATAAGACTGCTTTTTTTGAATTATCTGTTTCCATTAACCTTAGATCGGATAACCATGTTAATACAAAATTCGTATCTGATATACTCGACTTATAACCGTTTAACAAACGATATCCACCATCAGGATTTTGGTATTGGGCGATAGAAGCAATAACATCTTTTTCATTGATTTTTTCCCCAAGAATCACTTGCAGTCGTGCTTTTTCTATTCTATTTCCGTACTGCACAACATATGAAATCGCCTTACCAATATCGATCATCAACATTTCCTCATTAAAAGTAAACCAGCCAAGCTAACATTCGTTTAACCTGCGAGCGCGTTCCTGAGCGATAGCTCAGGATTGGCGTCATTCTTGCCCACTTCTTACGAACTGCACTTTTCTTCCTAATCTCGTTGCACCTCGCAAGAATGATGACAAA
>Ga0228535_1002622_pt1 | contig 16348 bp, 13 predicted proteins | sample SJ1metagenome_FD_168457 | JGI IMG/M metagenome (GOLD analysis project Ga0228535, IMG submission 168457) | Enriched culture of PCE-dechlorinating microbial communities from Ithaca, New York, USA - SJ1 | ecosystem: Engineered > Modeled > Simulated communities (microbial... > Unclassified | place... | reverse complement strand
GCTCTTCTGCTGGTGAAATCAAGGTTGAGAGGAATCAAGGGCAACAGCTTCGTAACAATTGAAAGGCTCAAGCAAGAAAAGCTGTTCAGCCCTCCTGAATTGAAATGGGAAGCAGCGCAGACGGTGTGAAGTCACCATTTGTTAAAAACAGCCAAGTGTTTTTGGATAAGTAGTAGCTTATGAGACTCCATCCTTCTTAGGTATGTAAGCTACATTCATCGTAAAAGAAAAGCCATGAGTGGTTGATTCTCATGGCTTTTCATCAGTATGAGTCTGGTTACTTCAAATAACTGTTTGCCTTGGCATACTCAAAACCAGCTTTCTCCCACGCGGTTCCACCAATCTTGTCAAATTCTGCAACAAAGGATTTCCAGTTTTCGGCAGTCAATGCTCGCTTGCCTGTAAAGAACTCCGCCAATCCCTGTTCGTAGAACGTCTTAAGATCAGTTGAAGGAACAGGCATGCTGTCAGCACCCATGCTGTTGGTCCACTTCTTACTCTGCATTTCCCTCAGCGCCCAAAGTGCGCTCATCTGCTTTTTGGAGACATCAGTGGTGTAGACTGGATAGCGGCTTATCAGCTCGGTATCGGACGAGTAGTTGAAAGCCATGCTTCTGAGCTGGATATATCTCTGTCCTACCGGCCCTTCAAATCCCAAATCACCAGGTACGGTAACAGGAATTCCATCTTTCAACGTATAGTTGACGCCTTCTTGACCCCAGCCGCACAAGAAATATCCTTCTCCTGAGGCCATCCATTCAAACATTTCAGCAATCTTCTCTGCTTTTCCTTCCTCTGCCGCTTTAGCACTGATACACCAGATACGTAGTCCACGAGTTTCCGGGCCAACCGAGCTCTTGCCGGTGGGGCCTACCGGGGGATCTATGATGATCCATTCGCCGTCGGGGAAGTTTGCATCAAATGGAGAATAATTGTTCTTGGCCGCATATGCTGCATTCTGCTCGCGCATGATGCCAAACTTTCCTTGTTTCCATGCAGCACGGAAGTCATCTTTCTTGTATGCCATCCAGTTGGGGTCGATCAAACCCTCATCGATGATGGATTTCATGAATTTCATGAAATCATAGAATTCGGGTTTATGAATCTGAAGTCCAAAATTGGCAGCAGTCATATCCCACGTTCCCTCAACACCAAAGGCCCCCATCAATGGCTGAAATCTTCTACCAGGATATGCTTCATAGGTCGTCACCTCAATAAATGCTCCATATCCCCAGGTGTCGTTTTTCCCATTTCCATCGGGGTCATTAAACGTGAATGCTCTCATCACATTCACGAGTTCCTCGGTGGTCTTGGGTACTGCGAGGCCCAGCCTGTCCAACCAATCTTTGCGGATCAAAAGACCTTCGTTGCGGGAAATCATTGCAGGAGTAGCGAAGCCATAGCTGCGTCCATTCAGTGTGGTGAACGCAATGGCATCCTTGTCAAACATGATTTTTGTACGATTCGGCATTTTGTCATACAGATCGGTTACATCTGCAAGCATTCCATTGTTAGCCAATCTCAACCATACTTCTCTGTTTGCCACAAAGAAGTCAGGGAGCATGTCGGCAGCTGCTGCAGCCTGAATTTTCATGTCCTGGTCCGTCGTGCTTGAAGGCAACGAGGAAGCTTCAAGTTCGATGTTAAATTTATCCTTCAGAATCTGATATCCAACCCAATCATCAGGAAGAGGGCCAACTTCTGTTTGGGTAGCTGTATACCACATTTCAATTTTGGTTGGTCCCGCGCTTTTTGTTGTAGATTCTTTACCACCTTGGGCGAAGACCAAAGTGCTGATCGCCAGTAATAAAACCAATACGACATCCATTCGTTTTCTCATACATTTCTCCTTTTGATGCATATCTTATACCTTACCCTTTTACGCTCCCTAGGAGCGTTCCTTTGGTAAAATATTTTTGAATAAAGGGATACACGATAATCATGGGAATTGCAGACATGAAAACTGAAGCTGCTTTGATTGCCTCTATCGGTGCTTCTCCAAACGCACTTGCTTCCACAAACTCATTCATTCCGGCGGCCATGAGAATATTGCGCAGGAGGATGGGAAGTGGTCTGAGGTTATCCTTGTTTAAGTACAACATTGGATGGAAATAATCATTCCAGAAGGCGACACCGTAATAGAGTCCGATGGTCATGATGATTGCTTTAGAGAGGGGTAGAATGATTCTGATCAATACCTGTACATCATTGCAACCATCAATATGGGCGCTTTCCTTCAATTCGTTGGGAATACCTTCGAAGAAGCTCTTCATAATCAAGCAATTGTATGTTCCAATAGCCATCGGGAGATAGATGGAAGAAAGGTGGTTGACGAGTTTCAATTTGGCAATAAGGATATAAGTGGGGACCAAGCCGACATTGAATACATAAGGAACTATGACAAACAGGGTAATCCACTTTCTGCCCCGCAGGTTCTTTACGGACAAACCATATGCAAGGGGTATGGTTAGCAGCAGAGCAACCGCAACACCTTGGGTAATGATTTTAAAGCTGTTCATGAAAGCCAATATGAATCCATTGTTCCCTAGCAATGCTTCATAGGCAGCAAAGGACCATCTCCAAGGGGGAAGCGCCATTCCTTCTATATATGTTCCAATGAATGTGGCTGGACGGAACGAGAGTGTAATGGTACTCCACAGCGGAATGGCCAATACTAGCAGTATGAAAACCATGAATACGTTAACAACCACGTTGAAGACTTTATCTGAGCCGGTTAGTTTTACGGTAACGGATGTCTTTGATGAATTGTGCTTCATGTGTCTCTCCTAGAACAACGAATTGTCGGTGTACTTCTTGGAAAAATAGTTGGAGGATAGTATCAACAACATTCCGATAACCCCTTTGAACAAACCAGCAGCGGTAGCGAGTCCGAACCGGCCATCCAACAAGCCTTGGCGATAGACCCAGGTGTCGATGATGTCGGCGACATTGTAGACAGCAGGGCTGTAAAGCATGAAAATCTGGTTGAAGCCTGCTTCCATGATAGTGCCGATTTTAAGAAGCAGTACAATTACGATAACCGGTCTGATAGCGGGCAGGGTAATGTAACGGATTCTTTGCCAACTGGTTGCCCCTTCCACCATGGCCGCCTCAAAAAGGGACACATCTATTCCCATCAGAGCAGCAATGAAGATGATTGCCGACCATCCCATCTCTTTCCAGGCATCAGAAAATATCACAAGGAATGGGAATGTATTTGAATTGGTCAGGAAATCAATGGGTTTATGGCCCAATGATTTCAGAACATCATTGACAATGCCATCGCCGGGAGCGAACAAGGAGAGCAGGATGCCGTACATGATGACCCAAGAAAGAAAGTGTGGAAGATATGCGAGCGTCTGAACTGTTTTCCGCAGTGCAGGTCTTCGGCATTCATAAATCGCCAATGAAAGAATGACCGCACTAGGAAGACTGATCAGAAGCTTCCCGAAACTGTACATCAGGGTGTTCTTAATCAAATTCCAGAAATAATAGGAGCTGATGAATTCCTTGAAATTCTTCAGTCCGACAAAAGGGCTGTCTATGATGCCATATCGGACTGATTTGAAATCGCGGAATGCTATCTGAGCATTCCAAAGCGGTATGTATTTAAACACAGTATAAAATACAAGGGGGATAAAAATCATGAGATAGATGTATTTCTGGCGCTTGATATCCTTTATCAATGTTCCTTTACGTGTTCTCATGTGCCTCCATCCTTTTAACTGCCTTAGAGTAAATTGTTTCGGATATAGTCCATATTCAGATTCCAGCCTAGTCCTGGTTCTTGCGGTATAGCAACCATGCCCTGCCGATCCATAGGATCGAACAAACTGGTAAACCAAGGTTTGGGTGTCTCGTAATCAAGAAGAGGGTGCAGCATTCCCCGTTCATAATACTTGCCCGGGATTCCCATCGCTCCAAGCACGTGCAGATTGCCGATGGTCCCCCCATGGAGTTCCACGGACATCCCGAAGGCTTCATACAAATGCACGCTTTTCATTACTGCAGTGATGCCACCCATATCCTCTGTTCCTGCCCTTCCGAGGTCAGCAGCATTGCTGGTAATCCACATTGCACGATTCTGAGCTTTGCCTTCAGCTGTTTCCGGCCCGCAAATAGCCAACTTGGTTTTTGCTTGCAACCACTGATAGGAGGCGATGGAATTTTCGTCCATTGGTTCCTCCAGCCATAAGAAGTCAAGCTTTTCCAGTTCTTTTGCCAAGAAGAAAGCCTCTTGCCTTGAATAGTCGTGGTAGGGGTCGAGCATTAGTTCAATATCGGGTCCCACAGCTTCCCGGACTGCCCGGCATGCCTTGATATCAAGCTTTGGATCGGGCTGTGGGATCAAAGGAGGCATCCAGGTGTGAAGCTTGATTGCCTTGTATCCGCGCTCAACCAGTTTGACTGCGAAGTCTGCATATGCCTGAGGACTATCCAACCCACCGCTGATGGTGTCACCGACCATGATGGATGCGTAGGCAGGCACTTTGTCTCTATAACCGCCCAGCAGCTTATATACTGGTTGTTTGCAAGCTTTTCCACAGATATCCCAGAGTGCGAGATCAAGAGCGTTGAGTGTCCGATCGGTAAAACTTGGATGTAATCGTTGCCAGGTACGCATTCTCTGCCAAATATGTTCGCGCATAAAGGGGTCTTCCCCAATAAGAGCAGGTCCTATTATATGTTGGAGTGTGTGAACATCCATACGGCCGCCTATTGCATATCCAACTGTTCCATCATCGCACGTGATGGATAAGAACGGTAAATGTGCATCATGGGGCTTGCCTGGATGGGAGTGACCTTCACCATCACGTTCCAAGTTGCTGATAACATGAATATTCCGGGCTTCTACTGTTATGATTTTCATTGGGATTTCCCACCTTGTTCTTCTTTGTTGCTTGTGGTTAATTGAGAGAGAAACAACTCAATTACTGAGTCATTCGAGTGTTTCAAGTGGATTTGAAGGGCTTGCTCTGCTTCCTTCCAATCTTTTTTGAGGCACGCAGATAAGATGCTCAGATGTTCCTGTTGTGATTGCACCAATCGTTGTTGGGTGGATCCTGTCAGGATTCTCAGGCGAATACGGAGCCTTCTGATCTGATCGTCGACCATGGCATGATGTGATCGTATGTAGGTGTTGGGTACTGCGTTGATGATTAAGGCATGCAACCGTGCATCCAGTGGGTTTGAGGATTCTTTTGCTGGATGGCCGATTGTAGCTTTCAACTCCTGATAGCAGGAGAGAAGCTCCGCTTCTTGTATGAAGCGACCGTATTCACGGATGGCGTAGAGTTCATAAAGCATGCGTGCCTCAAGTAAATACGTCACTTCCTCCAGATGCAGAGGGGTGATGAGGATTCCTTTCTTGGGCTTGATTGTAAGCAACCCCTCTTGTTCGAGACGTCCAAGAGCATCCCTGATGGGAGTACGAGTCAAGTTCAGCTCAGCAATAAGTTTTTCTTCATTGATCATGGAACCAGGTCGATACTCACAGTTGATAATCTTGTTCTTGATGGTGGTATAGGCCTGTATTCGAAGACTCACATTATTCGCCATGGGTTCCTCATCCTTGGTTCTATTGTATATAACAAAATTATAGTTGTCAAAAAAAATCGAAATAATTTATGTTTAGTGTTCGATTATTGCACAATTCAATTCATCCTCAATATTGCAATATTGGTATAAGTATTTATATATAAAAAAAATAAATAGAATTATGCAAAAATATATATTTTTTTCGATTGACAATTGTCATAAACGGGTTTGAAATTATGTTATATATAACAATGGTGTTCAGCCTATAGAAAAGAAGGCATTATGCAGGCAATACAGATTACGGCACCTCATTTTGTAGACATGGTAGAGCGACCCATTCCTACGCCCAAGCAAGGAGAGGCTCTCTTGCGAATTCTGTACGGAGGGATTTGTGGAAGTGATCTGGGTTCATACCGCGGCACTTTTGCGTATGTATCGTATCCAAGGATACCCGGACACGAATTCAGTGCCGAAATAGTAGAAATCGGCCAAAATGATTTAGGATTTACTTCGGGTATGGTGGTTACTGCCAATCCTTACTTTAATTGCGGTCATTGCTATGCTTGCTGTCGTGGATTGGTCAATGCTTGTATGGAAAACCAGACGATGGGAGTACAGCGCGATGGTGCTTTTAGTCAATATATCACGATGCCCATCAACCGCTTGTACGATGGATATGGTTTACCGCCAACCGCACTTGCTATGATTGAACCACTCTGTATTGCTTATCATGGGGTGCAGAAAGCCAAAGCAAAGGAAGGCGAGACCGTCCTGGTCATGGGCGCTGGTACAATTGGGATGCTATGTGCCTTCACCCTTCAATCCATGAAAGCAAATGTCTATGTAGCTGATATCGACCCTGTGAAGTTGCAATTTGCACAGAGCTTAGGGTTTACGAATACGTTGCTCAACGACGATCCCAATCATTTTACTGAGCTAGTCCAACGTGTGACCAACCACAATGGCTTTGATATTGTGGTGGAAGCAGTTGGAGCCTCTTCCACGTTTTTATCATGCATTGATGCGGCGGCCTATGGTGGACGAGTAGTTCAAATTGGGGTGGGGAAGCAGGATGCCGTATTTAACTTTACACAAATTCAGAAAAAAGAGTTGCACATCCATGGTTCGCGAAATGCTCTGGAAGAAGATTTTCACAACGTACTGGCTATGCTCTCTCACCATGACATCCCTCTTGAGCGACTAATCAGTCGGACATATCCCTTTACAGAAGCTTCGGATGCGTTCGAGTATTTTTCTCAAGGTTCCGGTGTGCGTATGAAAATACTTTTGGATTTTACCAAGGAGAAAACAAATGGTTGACCACTCATGTTCCTATACCCAGAGGCTCGGTCTGTCTTTGATGCAACGGTATGAATCGGAGATTGCTCAGTGGCATTATGTCACAGGGCTTGGATTAGAGTGTTTGTACCGGGCGGGAAAAGTGCTTGGCAAACAAGATTGGCTTGAATGGGTGAAAGCGCAGTATGATGCCTTCCTTGCTGAAGATGGTACGATTAAAGAGTACCGTATTGATGAGTATAGTCTTGATCAAGTGAGCCCGGGGAAAGTGTTCTTTGATCTGTATGCGCTTACTGGCGAGAATCGATATCGCTCATATCTCGATTTGCTGTATTCGCAATTGGAATCACAGCCTCGGACTGTGTCGAACGGCTTTTGGCATAAAAAGATTTATCCCAACCAGATGTGGTTGGATGGGCTGTACATGCAAGGGACTTTTTATCTGCGGTATGCGGTTCTGAACGATAGGGTGGAGCAGTGTCTGGAAGACTTGGTTTCACAGTGTGAATTGATTTTTGGGAAAACACACGACCAGGCAACCGGTCTTCTTTTTCATGCCTGGGATGAATCGAGACAAATGGCATGGAGTGATTCCCGGACAGGGTTGTCTCAATGCTTTTGGTCTCGTGCGATAGGTTGGTATTGCATGGCGTTGGTCGATATCATGGATTTTATACCTAAAGAAGATAGATTTGACTCCTATAAGAAGCGCTTGCAGAAATTGGCCGTAGATTTGGTTCGTCCTTTACTCGCTGTACAGGACCCTGGGACTGGGTTGTGGTGGCAAGTACTCGACCAAGGCGGGCGTGGAAAGAATTACTTGGAAAGTTCCGGCTCAGCGATGTTTGTCTATTTCCTGTTGAAAATGGTACGAAAAGGATGGTTGGACAGCAGTATTGCAGCGGATGCAAAAGCAGCAGGCTTAAGGGGCTTTTCGGGTCTCTGTAGCCATAAGGTGTATACCGATGCTCAGGGACAGATGCATGTGAAGGATATTTGTAGAGGGGCGGGCTTAGGCAAATACTATCCTGAATGTCCTTTCAGGGATGGAACATTTGCCTACTATACAGAGCGTGAACCCATAGTGGAGGACAATCTGCAGGGAGTAGGCCCCTTTTTGCTTGCTTGCTTGGAAGCTGAGTTCTCTGAAAAACTGGAAGGTTTTCCTTCATCGCCTTATTGGTAGGCCGACAGGTGGGGCTGTTGCCCGACAAGCTTGCTTATCCGGAATGCGGAGGTGTTGGAATAGTGCGTTATTTGAGGTAATACGCTAATCAGCGCTCCTGTTTCTTGAACACCACTCCTTCCCCTCGCTATGATACCCTTAGGCAAAGGAGTGATGATGGGTAGCAAAAACAGCAAGCTTGGACTCTTTGACAGTGTGCACCTTCTTGTGGGTGGAATGATCGGATCGGCCATTTTCTCACTGTCCGGCATCACCATCCTGCAGGCCGGTCCTGCCTCGCTGCTTTCATGGATGCTTGGTGGTCTCATCCTGCTTGCCTATGGACTGCAAACAGCAGAGCTTGCTTCGCGCTATCCGCAAAGCGGCGGGATTTTCAACTTTCCGGCACAGCTCTTGGGAAAGACACGGGAACAGGGCAGGCTCTGGGGTTGGATCTCAGCATGGGCCTACCTCTTCGGCTGCATTGCCGGGGCTGCCTTTTCAGCCATCTATATTGGCATTTATCTGGGAGTAGCGTTTCCGGCCCTCGGGTCTCTGCAGGTGCCTCTTGGCATAGTTGCCGTACTACTCAGTGGGGCTTTGAATATCGCTCGATTCAGAATTACCGGTCGGGCTACCACGATTCTGACTCTTTTCCTGGGTGGAACGCTGGTGCTGTTTGCCATTGCAGTGTTTACCAGCGGCAGCTGGGATGCTTCCTTACTGTTGCCTTTCTTTACCCAAGGCAGTGGAGGGGCTACCGGTTTTCTCGATGCCTTGCCTTTGGCAATGGTTGCCTATGGGGCCATCGTTGCTCTTTCCTTCTTGGTAGGAGAGGTGGAGAACCCGAACAAGACAGTGCCCAAGGCGATGGCAATCGCCATGGCCGTAGTATTGGTTTTCTATCTTGCGGTATTGATGGCTACGCTTGGTTTGGTTTCCGCAGGGTTCCTTGAGGCCAATGAGGGACTGCGCTATATTCCTCTCTATGCTGCCGCTTCCTTCTTGCCGAATCTTTCCTTCTTGACTCCCTTAATCTCCATCTCTGCAGTCCTAGCCTTGGTCACCACCATGATCGTCACCATAGCCCTTGCAGCTCATACCCTGCTTTCCTGTGCAGAAAATGGCGTGTTGCCTCAGTTCCTTGCCAAGACAGGTAAGAGATCGGGGGCTCCTCTCACTGCGACGCTGGTCGTTGTCTTGGTAACCGGCTTATTTGCAGCCTTCCCTCAGTTGACCAATATCCTGATCAACCTTGGGGCACTGTGCAATGTTATTGTGGTTGCCATCGTCTGTGTGACAGTGCTTGCTTTGCGCAAGAAGTACCCCAAGCTCGAAGCCGGCCATTTCAGAGCTCCGGGGGGCAGGGTGCTTCCGGTTCTTACCTTGGTTATCCTGGTTGCAAGTTATATACCCAGCATTGTACAGGGAGGTTGGCAGCTGTGGGCGGCCACTGCTGCCTACTACCTGCTTGGTATGGTGCTCTATCGAGGTCGGAGGCAGAGCATATGAGGATCGCCTGTGGAGTATTTGACGGGGTGCATACAGGTCATCAGGCACTGCTCTCCCAAAAACCCGATATCGTGTATGTCCTTCCACCACGAACAGAGCACGTGTTGACTACTGTCGACGAGAAACTGGCTCTGATCCGGGCTTTTAGTGGTTCAGCGGCTCAGATTGAGCTGGTCGAGCAACTTCCCAAAATTTGCTTATCCGATATTCTTTCGATAGATACCATACGGTACAAAGACTTACCCATTACCACAGAACGCATCCAGGCAGCACTGCTTGCAGGTGAGATAGAGGATGCTGAGGCTATGCTGGGTTATCCGTACACCCTCAGAGGAGAGGTGGTGTATGGCAGGCAGCTTGGAAGGACGGTGGGCATGCCCACGGTAAATCTCAAGACAGCCGATGAGAAACTGCTTCCCGCCCACGGGGTGTATGGGACGATTACCATCGTCGATGGTGTTCGCTATCTGGGCGTGACGAGCATCGGGCCAAGGCCTACGGTGGACAACCTTCCGACTGTCACCATCGAAACTTTTCTGCTCCATTTCAATCGAGAACTCTACGGCCAGCACATCAGTCTGGAGCTGAAGATGTATATCCGTCCCATCACCAAGTTCGAGAACCTCGAGGCAGTACGAAAGAAGGTGGATGAGGATGTGATGTATGTGATGACGAAAAACCTATTGTAAGTGCTTGTGCTGGACGTCCGGGTATTCTCGTGATACCGTCTATTCAGAGGTTTTGTGCAGCATGTCTGATTTGTATGATTATGGCTCTTTCACCATGCCTGGGGAGGCAGGGTATGAAGAACTGACCTTGCAGTTGGCAAAGAAGTGGGGCTCGGATGTCATCCGTGATTGTGATGGAACCAAGCTCTCCGAACAGCTGCTTTCTGCAGGAATGGATGTCTATTCCACCATCTGCATCATTCGTGATCACAATGTTTTCATTCATGAGCATCCAGAGTACCAGCAACAAGTCTTTTTAGAGAGTGAGCGTGTGCTTGCCACCTCTTCTACTGTTTCCATTGATCTTCTGTCTGGATACTTTTCCAAGCAGTTTGCCGTGAACAAGAACTCAACGTCCTACTGGCAGGTCTATGACAGGACCTCCGATACTGTGGTTCCCCGCATCAATTGGTCCTACGATGCAGAGAGTGATAGTGTCACCATCCAGGGCGCTATGCAATGGCACCACTACAGCGTAAACTTCCTTGCCTTCCGAATCTGGGAGGAGATCAACATGTACAACCATGTGACCAACAGCTGGGAGAAGGAGCCTCTGAAACAACTCGATCCCCGCTATCCCGAGGTACAGGAGTATTTGCGCTCATGGTTGACTACCTGGTGTGAAGAGCATGAAGAGACAGATGTGGTTCGCTTCACTTCCCTGTTTTATAACTTTGTCTGGATCTGGGGCAGCGATGAGCGCAATCCCTTTCTCTTTACCGACTGGGCTTCCTATGATTTCACCGTCAGCCCACTGGCCCTAGATCAGTTTGCTAGAGAGTATGGGTATAGACTTACCAGCGAGGACTTCATCAACCAAGGGTACCGTAATCCCAACCATATTGCTTGGAAGCAGAAGATGGTGGACTACTTGTGGTTCACCAACCGCTTTGTCTGTTCGTTTGCCAAGGAGCTGGTGGACATCGTCCACCGCTACGGCAAGAAAGCCTATGTATTTTATGACGACAGCTGGGTGGGGATGGAACCACAGTCGGAGGCCTTTGGTACCATTGGTTTCGATGGGATTATCAAGTGCGTGTTCTCTGCCTTCGAAGCCAGGCTCTGTAGCTCAGTGCCTGGTAAGCTGACTCATGAATTGAGACTTCATCCTTATCTCTTCCCGGTAGGATTGGGGGGTGCCCCAACGTTCAAGGAGGGAGGCGATCCCGCCCTTGATGCCCAAAAGTATTGGGTGCAGGTGAGAAGGGCTTTGCTGCGGGCTCCGATCGACCGTATTGGTTTGGGTGGAATTCTGCACCTGGTCGAAGGCTTTCCTGATTTTGTAGATGCGATTGCTGATATTGCCAAGCAATTCAGGATGATCAAGGACCTGCATGCAAAATCGTCCGTATACAAGGTAGATTTGAAAGTAGGAATTCTGACCAGCTGGGGCAAACTAAGGACATGGACGTGCGGTGGGCACTTCCACGAGCATCCCGATTTAGATTTGATCAACATCCTGGAAAGCCTTGCAGGCCTTCCGTACGAGGTCGAGTTCTTGAGCTTCGATGAGGTGACCCAAAAGAATCTTGAGAAGATTGATGTTCTCATCAATGCAGGCTTTGCCGGCAGCAGTTGGAGTGGGGGCGAGCATTGGAAGGATGACAAGATTGTAACGACGCTTACCGAATGGGTCCATGCCGGTGGTGTTTTTGTGGGCGTGAATGAGCCCTCTGCCGTGCAGGGATATGCAAACAATCTGAGAATGGCTCCTGTGCTTGGAATCGATATTGATGATGGTCGGCGACTTTGCCATGGTGTATGGAAGGTCGAGCAGGAAGCAGGATCAAAGCTAAATTTGGGAATCCGTTCCAAGACAGGTGTCTATCTGATCGACAAAGAGACGAAGGTTCTTCAAGCCAAGGACAATCTTGCGGTAGTAACACAGCGTGCTTTTGGCAAGGGAAAGGGCATCTACCTCAGTGAGTATTGGTATAGTTCTGAAAATACATTTATGTTGCGTTCAATACTTGAACAGGATACGATACATGATAGTTTCTATTACACAGACAACCCTATGGTTGACTGTGCTTACTTCCCTGAGGCAAAGACACTGGTTTTGGTCAATGGGGGCGGGGAGAGGCAGGGTGTTCGAGTACAAGGAGCGAATGAGGTAGTCACTGTAAATCTTGAAGGATTTTCGATGAAAGTAGTAAATGCATATTATAAAAACCAAGCTATCCCCTATACCTGCTTTGCATAGGATTCAAACTATAGCACAGCAATCATTGTTCTTATTCTGGATATAACAGTAGATGGCAATGCTTTCAGTAATGATATGTCTTACAGAGGAAGGAGTCATCAACCTTTAGTCATGCGTTGGCAGTTAGACGAAACAATATCTTGGTAGATATTTACTTTTTAGCGCACATATAGTATGTACTGAGAAACAAAGGATTTGATAATTGATGAAGCAATATGTAAAAGAATTATATCGCAGAAAGGACCTAATACATTATTTGGTTACTTCAAATTTGAAGGCTCAACATAGAAATAGTGCTTTGGGATATCTTTGGTGGATGCTCGATCCTCTCCTTAGTGTGTTTGTGTATTATTTCTTGGTTGTCATCGTAATGGACAGAGGAGGAAAGGGTTATGGTCCCTTTCTTGTTGTTGGTCTTGTCGTTTTCAAGAGCTTTTCTGCAACAATAACAAATGCTTCAAAATCGATTATTAGACAAGCGGGTATTATCACACAAGTCTATCTACCGAAAGTAGTCTTCCCTATTGCTTCCAGTATTTCGCAGTTGATAAATTTCCTATTTGGTGTATTGGTAATTATACTATTTTTACTAGTAAATAAAATTCAGTTGGGGCAAGCACTTTTATGGTTTCCCTATATTCTCTTAATACATTTGAGTACTTTGATAGCTATTTCTTTATTCGTTGCATACATTTGTGTTTTTTTACGTGATATTGAGAATTTCCTTACCTATATAAATATGTTGTTACGGTATGGGTCCCCTGTAATTTGGGAGATTACCAGTCTTCCTGAGAAATTCATGATTATTGCTCGAATTAATCCACTTTCGGCGTTTCTCAATAGTTACCGCAATATTTTTTTGTATAATATAGCTCCTGAAGTAATGAACTTACTCATCATTGGCATTGTTTCAATTGCAGTTTCTATACTTTTTGTGTTTGTCTATAGTAGAACAGAACACAAGATAGTGAAGATCTTGTAGGGGGCAATGATATGGATCAAATTGTCCAGGTAACAGATGTTGGTGTAAAATATGTCAAATATAACAATATCAAAAGACAGGAATTGAAAAGTATCGTATTGAATTCTCTGCGTGGAAAAAAGCTGAGGAAACAAGAGTTTTGGGCTTTGAAGCAAGTTACTCTAACATGTAGTACTGGTGAAATTGTTGGTATCATTGGTAACAATGGTGCTGGGAAGTCGACCTTGTGCCGAGTGCTCTCGCAAATTTTAGTTCCTGATATAGGAGAAGTACATGTTGATGGTTTGGTTTCCGCGCTTCTTTCTCTAGGAACGGGCTTTAATGATGAACTTACCGGGAAAGAGAATATCTACCTGAATGGAATGATGCTTGGATTTTCTTATAAACAGATTCGAGAAGTTTATGATGAAATTGTTGCTTTTGCAGACATCGGAGAATTTATCAATCAGCCGATTAAGCAATATTCGAAGGGTATGAGGTCCCGTCTGGGGTTTAGCATAGCATCTATGTTGGAGCCAGAAATTCTTATCCTTGATGAAACACTTAACGCAGGTGATGAAGAATTTAAAAGAAAAGCATCTGAAAAGATGAGTGAATTAATGAGGCATGCAAAACTTGTGATTCTAGTTTCTCATGATTTGACCTTTATTCAAGAGCGTTGTTCTCGAGTGATTTGGTTGGAAAAAGGTGTAATTAAAAAAGAGGGTGATCCAACATCTATTTGTGAAGAGTATAAGAAAGGTGTGAAGCCAAAGAAGAATAAACTCCTAGATAACTATTCTCGAACTGATGCTAAAACGGTTGATATTGATGTCGTTGTGGTTTCTAATATTGGGATTCGGTTTCGTGTTGGCCATCATGATTTTTGGGCGCTTAAGGATTTGAGTTTTTCTGTACAGGAAGGTGAAATACTGGGAATAATCGGTCATAATGGTGCAGGGAAGAGTACGCTTTGTAAGGTATTGAGCGGGATTATTCAGCCAGATTCAGGAAGCATCGAAATATTCGGGAGAACTACAGAGATTCTTGGATTTGGATCTGGATTTAATAAGCAACTTTCCGGAACTGATAATATTTATCTTAATGGTTTGCTTTTGGGAATACCAAAGAAGAAGCTTGTAGAGTTGCATAATGAGATTGTTGAATTTTCTGGACTTGAAGATTCTATGGATATGATCCTTAAGGAGTATTCCAGTGGTATGATATCTCGGTTGGGATTTTCTATTGCAACCTCCATCGATCCTGAAATTCTCATACTGGATGAAGCCCTTTCTGCCGGTGATTATGCATTCCAAGAGAAAGCAGCTACCAAGATTCAAGAGATGATGGGTAAGGCAAAAGCAGTGATTGTAGTCACTCATAATATGAACTTTGTTAGAAATGTTTGTACACGAGCTCTCTGGATTGAGCAGGGGAGGCTGGTATTAGATGGAAATCCTGACGAAGTAGTAGATGCCTATTTGGGGAATACGGAGAGGGCATGACAGATAATAAGTGGGGAATTGAGCTAGAAGCTGAAGCACTGATTTTTATATCCTGTTCGCTTGAGTTGTTGCTTAAAAATCTTGAAGTGAATACTTTGTTGCTTGATCAAGTTATAAGCAGTGTTGTTTTCAGGTCTAGAGAACCTTTGTCTTCAGAAAAAATAAAGCTAATTGTTTCAACTAACGACCATTACAAAACTTTACCGATTTATAACCTTGGTATTCATATTTCCAGATTGTTGCAGTGTAATTTCGCTTATGCTCTAGCATTCAGTCTAATTTACTTTTGGGAGAAATATATAGAGCAAACAGATGATGCTGCAATGGATAAAAGAATTATGTCGATAAATAATCTTTTTCTTTCTAAGACGTCAAAACATGCTATAGATCGCTTCAGGATATATATCTACGAATTGCACCTTGATTCAGGAATCATTGATGACTATGAGAATTTGCCAGAATTAATTGATTCTTCTCTTTTCTCCCTCCAGTGTGATAGTTCTGAGTTGCTGAATTTGATAGCATCAGAATTGCATGGCATACAATACAACCAGTCGCTTGAATACCACCGTACAGCAACAATTTCTATATATCATTGGTTTGTTGAATTTTGTAAGTTGCATCATTTTCGGTTTTTCATAATCGGAGGAAATGCTTTAGGAGCTGTAAGGAATGGTAGAATGATTCCTTGGGATGATGATATTGATGTTGTAATGAGATATCCTGATTATGAAATGTTTCATGCGATTATTACTGAAGCCTTGCCTCAGTCCTACTATTGGAGTCATCCCTACAATAACCCTACGCATCCTCGGTTTTTTGGAAAAATAGTGCATGATGGGAAATGTTGTATTGATATATTTCCTGTAGTCAAAACGCCTGATCAACACTTTTTTTCCAAGTTTCATTTTCTTGCGAATAAAATACTTTATCGGTCCTATATCCAAAAAATTGGGTTTCTCGAAGAAATAAATCCAATGCGTCTTCATGCTGGATTATTCAAATTGTTTATTCCATTGATACCAAGATTCATTATTCTCAAAATGGCCTACTGGAACATGGCACGATATGAGAAGAGAAATAAATGTTATAAGTATACAAGTATCTGTGGGCGTTATGGTTTTGACAAAGAACTTATTGAGAGAGTTTGGATAGAGGGAGGTCCTGAATATTTGGAATTTGAAGGTATAACATCACCAGTATTTTGCTCCTACCAGCAGTTTTTAGAACGCCAATATGGGGATTATATGCGGTTGCCTGAAACTTCTAAACGTGGTGATGCACATATGTTGGTTTTTACTAAGCCTTATTAACTATAGTTCCCGCCATAATATTCTAACAACATGCATTTAGATTACTGAAATCCCCAGAACTGTTCGTGGAATTTTGAGAAATCCTTCAATCTCACGTGATATTTCTTGCAACATGAGGACTTTA
>Ga0228535_1002621_pt1 | contig 16355 bp, 15 predicted proteins | sample SJ1metagenome_FD_168457 | JGI IMG/M metagenome (GOLD analysis project Ga0228535, IMG submission 168457) | Enriched culture of PCE-dechlorinating microbial communities from Ithaca, New York, USA - SJ1 | ecosystem: Engineered > Modeled > Simulated communities (microbial... > Unclassified | place... | reverse complement strand
CGGTGATGCGCAGACTCTCGTCGACCGACATCACGCCGAAGCCGCCCGCCTCCGCCGCCGGGACTTCGATCGCACCGACGGTGAAGTCGGCGCCGGTCCGCACGTGATGCAGCAGCATCTCCGAGTAGTCCATCGTGTAGACGTGGTCGCCGCCCAGCACCAGCACGTATTCGGGATGGTGGCGCTGCATGATGTCGATGTTCTGGAACAGCGCGTCGGCGGTGCCCTGGTACCACTCCTTCTTGTGCGTGCGCTGCTGCGCCGGCAGGATTTCCACGAACTCGCCGATCTCGGCGCGCATGAAGCCCCAGGCGCGCTGCAGGTGGCGTATCAATGAATGCGACTTGTACTGCGTGAGCACGCCGATGCGGCGGATGCCCGAGTTCACGCAGTTGGACAGCGGAAAATCGATGATGCGGTATTTGCCGCCGATGGGCACCGCCGGTTTCGCCCGCCACGCGGTCAGATCCTTGAGCCGCGAGCCTTCGCCGCCGGCCAGCACCAGCGCCAGCGTCCTGCGCGTCAGGTCCGTCACCATCTTGGGCTCGGTGTAGTAGCGGTAGAGCCGCGCCTGTTCTTCCTTCGATAAGGTCATGTCCCACTCCTCGTCACTGCCGTATTGGAATCGAGATATTCATTGGCCGGCAGGGTGCGCGCCAGTTCCACGGCGCCCTGCACGCCCAGCCGCGCGCAGGTGATCAGGTGAATCGGCGTGCGTTCGACCACGCCCCGCATGCGCCCCTTGTCGAGCGCGGCCGCCATGAAACGCGGCGATCCCAGGTGGTCGGCCCAGTGCGCGGCGATGCCGCCGGCGATGTAGAGGCCGCCGAAAGGCTGATACAGCAAGGCCACGTTGCCCACCCAGGCGCCGTAGAGATCGACGAACAGGCTGACCGCCGCTTCCGCCGCCGGATCGTCGCCGCTCGCCGCGCGCGCCGCAAGCGCCGCGCCGTCCACCGCCGTCTCCGGCAGCGGCTGGCCGCGTTCGATGCGGCAGAAGCGATAGAGATCGTCGAGCGCCGAGCCCGACAGCGCGCGCTCCCACGACACGTGCCCGTGGCGCGCGCGGAGGAAATCCAGCAGCCGCGCCTGCGCCGCGCCGGCCGGCGCGAAATCGACATGCCCACCCTCGGTGGCGTGGGTGCGCCAGCCGCCCGCTTCCGGCGTCATGAAGGCCAGCCCCAGCCCGGTGCCCGCGCCGGTGATCGCCCGCACGCCGTCGGCCTGCGGCGCGCCCGCGTTGAGCGCGACGCTGTCCGCCGCGCCCAGCGTCGCCACGCCGGCGGCCGCGGCCTGGAAGTCGTTGACGAAACGCACCCGGGGAATGCCGAGCGCCGCGCCCAGTTCGGCGGCGTCGAGCGTCCAGTCGAGATTGGTGAGCGCGACGCGCCGGGCGTCGAGCGGCCCCGGCAGCGCCAGGATCGCGGCGTCGGGCCGGACCGGCTGGTTCGCCTCGGCGATGAAGCGTTCCAGCAAGGCCGCGCCCGAATCGAAATCGGCGCTGGCGTAGCGCTTTTCGTAACGTGGCGGCTGCGCGCCGCCGGCATCTGCGTCCACCCAGACCAGCCAGCTTTTCGTGCCCCCGATATCGCCCGCAATCAGCTCCATATGCGAACTATAAGCCAGCGCGCGGCGGGTTCATGCGGCGGTAGTAGTTGATGAGCGCGTTGGTCGAGGCGTCGTGACCGGACACCTGCGCGTCGGCGTGCAGTTCCGGCAGGATGCGGCCGGCGAGCTGCTTGCCCAGTTCCACGCCCCACTGGTCGTAGGAATTCAGGTTCCAGATCACGCCCTGGACGAAAATCTTGTGCTCGTAGAGCGCGATCAGCATGCCGAGCGCGTGCGGCGTCAGCCTGCTCAGCAGGATGGCGTTCGACGGATGGTTGCCCTCGAACACCTTGTGCGAGACGAACTGGCCGGTCTGCGCGCGGGTCTCCTCGAAGGTCCGGCCGCGCATCAGCGCTTCGGTCTGCGCGAGGAAGTTGGCGATGAGAATATCGTGGTGCGCCTGCATCTCCGGCGTGTGCGGCACGGCCGAGACGATGAAATCGGCCGGGATCATCTTGGTGCCCTGATGCAGCAGTTGATAGAACGCATGCTGCCCGTTGATGCCGGTGGCGCCCCAGATGATCTGCCCGGTGGCGTAGTCGACGGGATTGCCGTCGCGGTCGACCGACTTGCCGTTCGATTCCATGTCGGCCTGCTCCAGGTAAGCCGGCAGGCTGCGCAGATAGTGGTCGTACGGCAGGATGGCGTGCGACTCCGCACCGAAGAAATTGTTGTACCAGACGCCCAGGAGCGCCAGGATCACCGGCATGTTCTGCGCAAGCGGCGCGGTGCGGAAATGCCGGTCCATCGCGTGCGCGCCTTCCAGCAGCTCGACGAAGCGCTCGGCGCCCACCGCCAGCACGACCGACAGGCCGATCGCCGACCACAGCGAATAGCGTCCGCCGACCCAGTCCCAGAATTCGAACATATTGTCCGAATCGATGCCGAAGGCGGTCACCGCCTCGCGGTTGGCCGACACCGCGACGAAGTGCCGGGCGATGTGCCTCTCGGCCCGCGACCGCGCGAGGAACCAGTCGCGCGCGGTATGCGCGTTGGTCATGGTCTCCTGCGTGGCGAAGGTCTTGGACGACACGATGAAAAGCGTCGTTTCCGGATTCAGCGTCTCCAGCGTCTCCGCGACGTGCGCGCCATCCACGTTGGAAATGAAATGCACCCTGAGGCGCGGATGGCGGTACGGCTTCAGCGCCTGGCAGACCATCTGCGGCCCCAGATCGGAGCCGCCGATGCCGATGTTCACCACGTCGCTGATGCGCTCGCCGGTGTAGCCGCGCCACGCGCCGCTGCGCACGCGTTCGGCGAACGCGCCCATGCGCTCGATCACGGCGTTGACCTTGGGCATCACGTCCTCGCCGTCGACGATCACCGGCGCGTTGCCGCGGTTGCGCAGGGCCACGTGCAGCACCGCGCGGTTTTCGGTGTGATTGATCTTTTCCCCGGCGAACATCCGTTCGCGCCAGTCGGCCACGTTCGCCTCTTCGGCGAGCCGAAGCAGCAGGCGCAGGGTCTCGTCGGTGATGCGGTTCTTCGAATAGTCGAGCAGCAGTTCGCCGACCTGGAGCGAAAAACGCTCGAACCGGCCCGGATCGGCCGCGAACAGATCGCGCATGTGCAAAGCCGCCATCTCGGCCTGATGCGCCCGCAGGCTCCGGCACACCGGACGGTGCAGCGGCCCCCCCGCCGTCTCGTGCATCGCCTGCGCTGCCGACATGGTCTTCTCCTTGCATGGGTGCGACAACGCACGCCGTCATCACTGCGTCACAAAGCAACGGCTGTGCCATGTTCTTTCCGGCACTCGCCCGCCTTGCTTCACTATAGGCAAAAGCCGTGTTTTCCTTGTGACAGCGGACGCCGCCGCGCGGTTCGCGCCGATGGTCCGGCACGATCGAGGGGCTGGGCCCGCCTGCGCGCACCTGAACGGTGCCCGCAGGCCAAAGCGGTGCATGCGGCGTCCAAACGAGGCATGCCGGGAAAACCCCAGTAATACAAGTTGAAAAAGATGGTGCCAGGGGGGGACTCACAGGTTTTCCGGAATGCCTTATATTTCCGTAATTCCGTGAATTATTGAACTTCACATACCCCCAAAAATACCCCCGCCGTCAGTCCATCAGCTCCAACAGTTGCTCGCCGCTGATTTCGCCCCTGTCATAGGCCCATGCGCACTTCAGCGCGCCAGGCGAGCCGTTCTGCAAGCGAAACGCCAGGCGGTACAGTTGATTCGCTCGATCCGGCCGAAGACTATCGAGGCCGGCGGCAATTAGCCCGGACATGAAGTGGATCACGCTCAGCGGGGCATAGGATTCGTCCGGTGCACTCATCTTCGATTCCCGTGCTGCAGCGCAGTTTGGCGAAGCACGTCGGCCACATTGCTGGACCCTGTGGCCGAGATCTGCAACGGATTGGCGTTGATGTATTCGATCAACCGCTTTGCCTCGCGCAGCTTGTTCAGCGCCGTCTCGGCTTGCTGGGTCGTCACGATATCCAGCGCGACCGGCTTGTTGATTTCGTCGGCCGTTTTGCGAAACTCCGCCGCCCGAGCATCGTTGGCGCGCATCTGCTCGGCCAGCTCACTCGCCTGCTGGCTGGCGGCGTCGGCTGCCTTGTTGGCGGCCACGGCCTCAGCTTGGTCTGCCTGGATCAGCAGGTTTTTCCGCATCGCCTGGTCATCGATGGCGTTGCTCAGTTCGCGCACGGCCTCCGTCTGCGCGCGGATTTCGTCCACTGACCCGCTGCCCTTGAGACGGTCCAGCTTGAGGGCAGCAATCGCGGCATCGGCCTCCAGCGACTCCTGATCCTTGTTCCCCACCAGCCCGCCGCCGGCGCGTGCGTTCAGCCGGTTGGCCTCTTCCCGATATCGCTTTTCATCGTTCCGCGCATTCGTGAATGCACTATTCAAGGCGGCGCCCAGCCGCTCGGCATCGCTGATGCGTTCGGTCACCGACCGGCTGAAGGCCTTGGATTCCTCCTGGTAATCCTTGATGATCGCGTCGGAGGTGTCGCCGCTGCTGTTCTCCCGTTCCTTGTTAGCATTTTTTTCGCGCGTCAGGATGGCATCGCGTGCCTTCTGCAGTGCCGCAATTCGGGTTTCCCAGGTCTCGATGTTCGGATTGAAAAACCCGGTACGCTCTTCTTCACTGCGGAAGTTCTTCAGCTCGGTCTGCAGCTTGGCGATCTTCTCGTTGTACTCCGCCACGCGTTCGCTACCCTCCCGGATCCTGTCCAGCGTCTCCGCGCTGATGATCCCGGCTCCGAAGAAAGCGAGCTTGTCGAGCGCCGACCCTTTGTCCAGCACATCATTCGCGGCCGCCACATACTCGGCGAGGGACGGCAGCAAAAACTCGACCAGGTCGTTTCGCGCCCCCTTGGCGCGCTTCCCCATCTTGTCGAGCTCGTCGTTGAACCGCTCAGCGGCCTTGCTGGTTTCTTCGTCCAGAACCACGCCCAGGCGCCCGGCTTCCGTCATCAGTTCGCGCACGGCGGCGCTCCCCTGGTTCAGGAAGGGGATCAGCTTGATCCCGGCCTCGCCAAACAGTTTCGTGGCCAGCGTCGTTTTGTTCACGCCATCCGGCATCGCCGCAAATCGGTCGGCCAGCACCACCAGGGCGTCGGACGCATCCTCGAACTGGGTCGGGTCCAGATCGAGCGCACGGAAGGCCGATGCCGCTGGCCCGGTCCCTTCCCGTGCATCTCGCAATGCAATCGCCAGCTTGGAAAGGTAGTCGGTCAGATTTTTGACGCCGGACTGCCCCGCGGCGTAGGAGAGTGCGCTGAATTTCTCGACGCTGGTGCCGGCGGCCTGCGCTGACTTGCGCGTCTCATCCATCTCGTTGGCCGTCTGCTTGACCGCGCCAACCAGACCAGCCAAGGAAACCAGCGATCCCAGGCCTGTGAAGATCATGCCGAGTGCGCGGGCACGCTCGCCAATCGAGTCGATCCCACTTTTTACGGATGTGAAAACTGCCTTGGTCTTGTCGACGGCGGTCAGGATGATGCTTGCAACAGGGTTCGCCATGTTTTGAACCTCATCGATCGAATAGGGGACGCCGTGTCACTGCCTGAGATAGGCGAGTATCGGGAGGCGCATCGTCTTTGCTGACCCCGCGTCCGGCCATTCCATGCCCGAGGCCTTAACCCCGGTGGATGACTCCCGCTGCGCTATGGCCGGACTGTCTCGCGGCAGCGGGAGTACGGACCCGCTTAAGCGGTGCTTGCGTCCTTAATCGCGGCAAAACTGGCCGCCCGGCGGATGGCAATATCGATATCCAGCAGCGCGACCACGCGAGTCCCGCCGCTCGTGCCATGCGTGGTCTTGTCGACCAGAATGTCGAGCCCGCCCCACTGGCCCACGATCACGTCAGACCAGTTTCCGAAGATCATGGCCGACAGGCCCGTACCCGACCCCTTGGTGAGATTGCTCGGGATGTTGTTGCTGGACGTGACGCGGTAGCCGTTCATGCTGCCGTAGCCAGAAGCATCGCGGTGATCATCGTTCCAGATGAAGCCGGCGCCGGCGTCGCCGTTCACCTTGGTAGAGCCTTTGAGCTTGCGGCGCACCTTGTTGGTCGAGACATAAGCCATCGCTCCCATGTCCGCGTCGGCATTCGCCAGGGCTTCTTCCAGCATCAGGATGTGCTCCCAGGTGATTAACCCGCCATTCGTACCAATGGCCACGGCGCCAATCCCCGACGTGTTGAGAACGCCCAGCGGCTCATTGCTCGCCCCGCTTCCATTGAAGCCCGCCCGGTCAACCTCAATGCCGAGAATCGAAGCCAGATCCCGGCGTACGACCATCTCGATATCGGGCGTTGACTGCAGCAACATGCGCCGGGTGAAATCCGTATAGGCTCCCACCGTTTTCGGGCTGAGCGGAACCTGCCCAAAGCTCGGTTGGGTTTCGGATGGCGCGCCGCCCTCCGAAACCCAAAAGGCCTGCGCCGCACCAACCTGCGAAGGGATCGCAAGATTTCCTACCAGGCCACCGATAGGCGTGGCTCCCAGCGCAAACAGATGCGTCCGTTTCCGCAGCAGCTCGATGAAGCTCCCCGCCTCCAGCACAGTGCCGACCAGATGACCGCCATCGGCCGGCGTGCCCGTGGCCAGATCGCGCTGCGCCATTCTGGAATGCCGCAGCACTTCATCGGGGACATACAGGCCTTGAGGCTCCCGCCCCAGCTTCTGTGCCAGCGCGCGCGAAGCTTCCATCTCGAATCCGGCCTCGCGGCGTGCGTAGTGCGGATCCAGCTGCGCGTTGATCGCTTTGACAAAGCTGTAGCTCGCCGCCTCGCGTTCGGTCATGCCGATGTGCGGGGACTCCGACGGGCGCAAGGTAGGCGCCGCCCGGAGGTTACGCAGCACTTCCGCGCGGAAATCGTCCACGCTCGTGCCGCTTTGAATTGCGCGCTGAGCCAGCCCGGACATGTTGTGCGTATTGCCCAACGCGACAATTTCCGCCGCGCGTTCGCGTTCCAACCCATCGAAGCGGCCGGCGCTGCGTCTTTGGCTTCGGGTAAGACGTTCCTCCTGGTTGTTTTCGTCGACGACAGGGTCGGTATCAGTATCAAACATTTCTGTTCCTTTCATGGATCGATAAAAGCCCGCGTTGGCGTCGGCAGGTACCGACACCACAGAGCACTCGAAGGGAGTCCAGGCGTACCGCTCGGTACGCCCAGATCGGGATAGGCATTTACCCAGGAAATAGCCAACGCTCAGGCTACGGACAACACCCGCCTTTACATCGGCAAGAATTTCACGTGCGGCCGCACTGTGGCCGAATCGGGCCATACCGCGCAGCTTGCCGCCACCAGCCTGAATATGCTCGATCACACCGATGTTCAGCATCGTGCGATCGTGCTGCACGATCATCGGCAAGGGTGCGCGTGACAAGTCTACGTCGCGCGGGTCGCAACTGAGCACCTCGTCGAAGCCGTCGCGTTTCACGGAGACTTCCGTGGCCAACACACACGGGATCGACTCGCCGCCTTCATCTGCGGCACGCAACTCAACTTCCCGGAAGTTAAAAGCAGGCATGGGGCGCCCTCCATTCACGGCCGGGCACCCCAAAGAAACACGCGGGTGCCAGCCAAGTCAAAAAACTGCCCGAAGACAGACTCTGCTCTGACCAGACGCCCGCGTTGCAGGCGCTCCCACTTCCGGATCCGGTGCCACCAGAGGCAAGCGCGAAGCGATTGAACCTGGGCGATCAGTTTCTCGACAGAAGCATCAAGCGTGGCGCAATACTAGCCAAGCTGCCGCGAAATTTTTAGGCAAAAAATTTCGTTTTCAGTGCCTCGAATGATCGCCAACGATCTCGAAAACCAATCCCTGCGCGCGTGCGACCCGCAGGCATTCCTGCAGCACGCCCGCAGAGCTCTGAGCCATAGCCTGCAATTGAATTTGCACCTCGCTCAGCAGCTCGTTGGCGCCGTCCTGATTTTCGCCCCCCACCGCGGCGACGCAGCGCCGCAGGTTTTCTGCACGCAAGTACTCCAGTAGTACCAGATCGGCGAACGCGCCCCCCTCGATCACGATACGCAGCTCGGGGTTCTGGACCTTCACACCCAGTTTTTCTGTTTGATTCATCTTCGTTTTCCTCTTTGGTTTTCTGAACATCCGCCTGACCCCATTCGGCCAGACGCTTTAAAAATCCCTCGAACGCACGCTGCAGCGTGACTTCACAGCCAGCGGCATCGGCCGGCAGCTCGCTCACCAAACGCGGCAGCACATCCAGCCATTTCTGGCGAGCCCGTCCAAAGGCCTCATCCAGCTTCGGCTGGAGCAGATCGGCAGGAATCAATTTCTCGCGGCGCGCGGCGTTGTCCATCTCGACCCATTCAGCTTTCATCCGCGCCAGGCGATCATTTGGCGTTTCGACACATGCCTTCCCGACTGCACGTTCGACGTACCAGCGAATGCAATCAGCAGATTCGTATTCGCTGGGCACGCCATGGCCACCCCGCTGCGCGACCGGAAACCCATCCTCCTGCCAGGCGACGACGGTCTTCGGCGCCACACCGAACACTGCCGCGATCTGCTCCTGCCCGACTACACGCGCCACTTACGCACCCCCCTGCGCATCACAGAACTGGCATTTCAACGCGGTACGCATCACCCGCGGCGGAAGGTGCTGGGAAGGACCCGTGAAGGCTCGCGCGCCTGGGCGCCGGCGCGGGCACGCCCCGGTGGGGCAGGTGTCGGCGCATCGACCGGCCTCAGCGTGCAGTGCGGATCGCATGGGCGAGCTCCACCTCGAACGCCTCGCAGAATCCCCGGCGCTGCACGTCGCGCGAGACTTGCCGAGACGCCGCGACTGCCGCACGGTGGCATTGGCGCTGTAGCCCATCTCGTCGAACGAGCCCACGGCCGACAGGATCGCCACCAGCACGCCGCCACCCGGAAAGGATTCACTGCAGGAGATGGTAATTCTTAGAAAGTCACCGTCTCCCGGTGTAGGGAACGCGCGAAAAAGCCCCTGATTGAACCGTCTCCCGGTGCAATTCATCCACCCTCTACACCGGGAGACGGTGCAATCGTTCCCCTCCCTACACCGGGAGACGGTGTAGGCGTTGCGATTTTCTTCGGCCCCTGCAGATAAGCCCCACGCCTGAATGATTCGGGTGAATCCATCCCTTCGGTATTGCCAAGCGATCGCCAGGTAACGGCATACCATGCGGCACGGTGCGGCCTCATTCCCATGCGGGTCTCGACAATCAGACCCGCCGTTTCCAGCTCGCGACGGGCACGGGTCAGGGTGTCGTTCGACGTCCATCCCCTGGATTTCAAGGCGCTCATCGTCACCACAAGCCGCCCGTTGTTCTCCGCATTCGGCTTGAGCTGGAGCGCAATATCCAGCAACAGGCGCACGGCTGGATGGCCCAGCCGAAGGAACGCTTCCGAGTTCAGCACGACGTGCGGCAGCGCAATAAACTGGCCGGGGTCGCGCGTGCTGGATTTGCGCTTGGCACGTGCCATTCATCGATCCAACTCCGCGTCCACAAAGCTGGACGCTGCGCCCATAGCCTCTAACAGCGCAGGGAGCTGCGATGGCTTGAAGGTCAGACCCCGGCGCGTCGGGAAAAGCTTGCCGGCGTATCTTCCGGACGTGGAGCGCCCCCATACCCGGAGATGGATATAGGTATTGCCCTTGAAGCCGACGACGGACAACCGCAGCTCTTCGCATTCATTCCCCCATACCGTCAACTCCATGGCGGGGGCACTCATTGCACACGCCCTTCACTGACGGCCTGCTGAATCTCGCCGGCGATCCAGACCGTCACATTGGGGCTCAGCTTGTAAGGTTTGGGCAGACGGCCGCCATCGCGCGACCAGCGCCAGACAGTCACCTCGGTGACGCCCAGCCAGGCCGCGAGCTCTGTCGCCCGGATGCGGGCGGATGGCGCCAATGTCATCAGATCGCGCGGGTACCCCGGATTGTTTCGGATGGGGCGCTGGTGCTTTACCGTATCACTCATGAACATGCTCCTTCTTGATAGGAGCGTTCATGTTGCCCAATACGTAGGGGCGGGCAGGGAACAAAAATTCAGCTATTTTTGTTCTGGTAATTCTCCAAACATTGACTTGTATGCTCGCTCGATTTTCCGCTTCAACGCGTTTCCACTGCCATTGTCAGGACGCAGAGACGTACCGTTTGGGCTCAGCCTGGACAAGACCGACCACGCGTCAGCAGCACTCATCCCTTGGCTTCGCAACTGCCCAGCCAACTCCATTAACTCTTTTACTTGATGCGGCCCTAAGCCAACGCGCCCCAATCCAAAGGCTTTATTCGCATCTCCCCCCATTGCTATCTTGTTCAGCACATCGATTAGGTATGTTCTGTATGGCTCCGCAAGAGGCTCGCCCCTGCCAAGCTTTGCCCCAATAAAAAAAAGGTGGTCGCGCACTTCCCGGTCAAGGCCGTGACGCAAAACAACGGACGTACCCACAGAGAAACCCTGCGCAAGGTTCAGATGAAATCCGTCCGTTGGCTGCTTCTTTTTCCGAGCCATCACGTATTCCTAGGCATGCCGACGCCAGTTGCACAGGTACCGACGTCGAGTTCTGTTGCTAATACCGAACCCGCGTCAGCAGCCATCACGCAGTTTGACCAGCAGACCTTCCGCCCGCCTCCGCTGCAGAAACGATCTTCTTCGCCTCGTCCACATAATCCGTGATCGCCCACATGGTATTTCCAAGCGAACGATCACAAGTCAACCCTGGATCAGACGCACCCACCATGTTTGCAATGGCATGGATCTTCACCAGCAAGGATCCCAGCCGATCAAGATCAGCAAGGGACATAACCAGAGTTTTATCAGACATGACGTTTCTCCTCCTGCGCTATGGCAAAACCGATGCGACCAAGCCTTGCCGCAATTTGCCCCAGGTTCTCGCAGGCCTTTTCCAATATACGGGGAACATCATCCCTGCCCGTTGAGATTTTCTCGCTCAAAGCCAATGCAGCGGTGAGCACAGCGCGAACATCGTAAAACTCATCCTCTGCTTGGATGAGTTCAGACTTCACCAAAGCGAAGTTAAGATTGTCATCAGCCATGATGATCTCCTTGGTAGATCGTTGTGGTCAGGGCCAACAGGTGCGCTAACACCTGCCTGGCCCGCTTTGCCTGATTCCGTCAGGCGGCGGTCTTGCCCTGCAGCGGGATGACTTCCGCCCCCGCCTTCAGTTTGTCCAGATAGTCCGCCCAGGCCGTCATCATCCGGCGGCGTTCCGCGAGAAATTTCGTCCGGTTATAGGCCGTACCCAGGCTGTCCGGCACACGGTGTGCAAGCTGATGCTCAATCACCTCCGGCGCAAAGCCAAGTTCCTCATGTAACAGCGTGCGCGCCATTGCGCGGAAGCCGTGAGCCGTCATTTCGTCCCTGGTGAAACCCAATCGGCGCAAGGCGCCGTTGACGGTGTTTTCGCTCATGGGGCGCGAGCCGCCGCGTTCGGAGGGGAAGACATAGCGCCCCCGGCCAGTGAGCTTGTGCAGCTCGTGCAAGATGGCCACGGCCTGGCACGGCAGCGGCACGACATGGGCATTGCCCATTTTCATCTTGGTGCCGGGAATGCTCCAGGTCGCACCGTCCAGGTCGATCTCTTCCCATTCGGCATGCCTCAGCTCGCCCGGGCGCACGAAGGTCAGGGCAGAGAGTTTCAGCGCGCACAGGGTGACGAAACCTCCGGTGAAGCCGTCGATGGCACGCATAAGGCCGCCCACGGCCTGCGGGCTGGTAATAGCCGCATGGTGGCGGGTTTCGCGCTTGGCCAGCCTCAAGTCCGGATCGATGCAAGCCGACACGTCGCCGGCGACCATACTTTCGGTCGCGGCATAACGCAGGGTGCGGCCGATGTAGTTGAGCACGCGCCGGGCGATGTCGAGCGCGCCGCGCTGCTCGATGCGCCGCAACACGTCGAGCACATCGGCTGCCGTGATTTCAGACACTGGCCGCACTCCGATCCACGGGAAAACATCCTGTTCCAGCCGGGTAAGGGTCTTGGTGCGCGTGGTTTCGGCCTTGCCAGCGTAGGCCAGGGCATGCCACGAGCGGGCCACAGCCTCGAAGCTGTTGGCCGCGCATGCCTCCAGCGCCGCCCGTTTGGCCTTCTGCTTCGCAGCGCCCGGGTCAATGCCATCAGCCAAAGCGCGCTTGGCGTCGTCGCGCAGTTCTCGGGCGCGGGCCAGCGTGACTTCAGGGTAAGCACCGAAAGCCAGCAGTTTTTCCTTGCCGCCAAAGCGATACTTCAAGCGCCACAACTTTCCACCGGCAGGCGTCACCAGGACAAACAGCCCTCCCCCGTCGGCAAGCTTGCGCGGCTTGTCGGAAGGCTTGGCTTTCTTGATTTTCAGGTCGATTAGCGGCATTGAGCGTAGTTGCTTGGGGGTATCGATTCATAGGGAGGGCCACATACCCCCGAACATACCCCCAAAAAATCGGCATTTCCATGCTATACCACGATGCCGCCCGATACAACAAAAAACCCACTATCCAAGCACTGGCGCGGGTTTTTGATGCTTTCTGCTACGGGGCGATGCTGTTAACTGGTGCCCAGGGGGGGACTCGAACCCCCACACCTTGCGGCGGCGGATTTTGAATCCGCTGCGTCTACCGATTCCGCCACCTGGGCTAAAGAGGCCGAACGCGCACGCGTCGGCACGGAAGCCGCGCATTATCGCGCAAGCCGCCGGGGCCGGGCAAGGCGACGGCTATAATCGCGGCCCATGCGCGTCGCCGATTTCGACTTCGACCTCCCCCCCGAGCTGATCGCCCAGCTCCCGCCCGAGACGCGCGGCGCGAGCCGGCTGCTGCACGTGGACGCGGCCGGCGCCTGCCACGACCGCCGGTTCGCCGACCTGCCGGCGCTGCTGCGCCCGGACGATCTGCTGGTGCTGAACGACACCCGCGTCATCAAGGCGCGGCTCTACGGCCGCAAGGATTCCGGCGGCAAGGTCGAGCTGCTGGTGGAGCGCGTGACGGACGAACGCGAGGCCCTGGCCTTCGTCCGCGCCAGCCACGCGCCGAAACCCGGCGCCCGCATCCGGCTGGCCGACGATCTGGCGGCGGAGGTGCTCGACCGGCAGGCCGACCTCACCCGGCTACGCTTTCCCGCGCCGGTGCTCGACGTGCTCGACCGGCTGGGCCGACTGCCCCTGCCGCCCTACATCGAGCACGCGCCGACGACGGCGGACGAGGCGCGCTACCAGACGGTCTACGCCGACGCGCCCGGCGCGGTCGCCGCGCCCACCGCCGGCCTGCATTTCGACGACGCGATGCTGGCGCGGCTGGACGCGCGGGGCATCCGCACGGCGCGCGTCACTCTGCACGTCGGCGCCGGCACCTTCCAGCCGGTGCGGGTGGACGCCGTCGCCGACCACCGCATGCACAGCGAGCGCTACATGATTCCCCAAGCCGCGGTTGACGCCGTCGCCGGGACCCGCGCGCGCGGCGGCCGCGTGGTGGCGGTGGGCACGACCAGCCTCCGGGCATTGGAAGCCGCGACGCAGACGGGCGATCTGCGGGCCGGCAGTGGCGAAACCGACATCTTCATCACGCCCGGCTACCGCTTCAGAACGGTCGATGCGCTCATCACCAATTTCCACCTGCCGCGATCCACGCTGCTGATGCTGGTCTCGGCCTTCGCCGGGCGGGATGCGATTCGCGCCGCCTACGCGCACGCCATCCGCGAAAAATACCGTTTCTTCAGCTACGGCGATGCGATGCTCCTGGAGCGTCGGCCATGAGATTCGAACTGCTCGCCACCGACGGTGCGGCCCGGCGCGGACGCCTGCACCTCGCGCACGGCACGGTGGAAACGCCGGTCTTCATGCCGGTGGGCACCTACGGCACGGTGAAGGCGATGACGCCCGCCGAGCTGACCGGCATCGGCTTCGAGATGGTGCTGTCCAACACCTTCCACCTGTGGCTGCGGCCGGGGCTCGACGTCATCGAACAGTTCGGCGGCCTGCACCGTTTCATGGGCTGGGACAAGCCCATCCTCACCGACTCGGGCGGCTTCCAGGTCTTCAGCCTGGGCAAGCTCCGGAAGATCGCCGAAGAGGGCGTGAGATTCGCCTCGCCGATCAACGGCGACAAGCTCTTCCTCACGCCGGAAATCTCGATGCGGATCCAGCGCGCGCTGAATTCCGACATCGTGATGATCTTCGACGAATGCACGCCCTATCCCGCCACCGAGAAGGAGGCCGCCGACTCGATGCGGCTCTCGCTGCGCTGGGCCGAACGCTCGAAGGCGGCGCACGCCGGCAACCCGAATGCGCTGTACGGCATCGTGCAGGGCGGCATGTACGAATCGCTGCGCGATGAATCGGCGCGCGCGCTGATCGACCTGGACTTCGACGGCTACGCCATCGGCGGCCTGTCGGTAGGCGAACCCAAGGACGACATGACGCGCATCCTCGCCCACACCGCGCCGCAGTTGCCCGCCGAAAAGCCGCGCTACCTGATGGGCGTAGGCACGCCGTCCGACCTCGTGGCCGCCGTGGCGGCCGGCATCGACCAGTTCGACTGTGTATTGCCCACGCGCAACGCCCGTCACGGCATCCTGTTCACCCGGCGCGGCGAAATCCGCATCCACAACGCGCGCTGGAAAACCGACACCCTGCCCATCGACCCCGAGTGCGGCTGCCACGCCTGCGCGCATTTTTCCCGCGCCTACCTACACCATCTCGTCCGCGCCAACGAGATATTGGGCGCGCGGCTCGCCACGATCCACAACCTCCACACCTACCATCGCCTCATGGCCGGCATCCGCGCCGCGATCGAGGCCGGCCGCTTCGCCGATTTCGCGGCGGCCTTCCGGGCGGAACAGACGCGCGGCTGGTAAGGCTGGCGCCGCGCCGCTTCGCCGGCATGCCGGGCCGGCCGGGCAAGACGCCGGCCTGCTCGACAGCCCCCCGGCTCGCGCGAACGCGCCTGGTCTTTTCTCGATGCGCCCGGCTGCCGAGGGCGCGACCGAAGCCCGCATTCCGGCATGCTAGAATCCTCGGGTTTTCGACTCCAGGCCAAGACGCATGATCTCCTTCGCCCACGCCCAGACCGCCGCGGCCGCCGCGCCCGGCCTCACGGATTTCCTGCCGCTCATCATCATCTTCATCCTGTTCTGGTTCATGCTCATCCGTCCGCAGATGAAGCGCGCCAAGGAACAGAAGAAAATGCTGTCCGAGCTGCAGAAGGGCGACGAGGTCGTCACCGCCAGCGGCCAGGTCGGCAAGATCACCAAGCTCGGCGACCAGTACGCATCGCTGGAAATCGCGGACGGCGTGATCACGCACGTCCAGAAGCAGTCCATCCAGACCCTGCTGCCCAAGGGCACGATCAAATCCCTGTGAGGCGTGAGGCGCAAGGCGAAGCCGCCTGCCCGCCTCGTGCCTGACGCCTGACGACCCACGCCCCAAATGAACCGCTACCCCTCCTGGAAATACGCGCTCATCGGCATCACGCTGCTGGTCGCCTTCATCTATACCCTGCCGAACTTCTTCGGCGAAGTTCCGGCGGTGCAGCTCTCGCCGGTGCGCGCGGCGGAAAAGGTCGACACGGCGCTGCTGGGCCGCGCCGAAGCCGCCCTCAAGTCGGCGAACGTCGGCTACGACGGCGCCGAGCTTTCCGGCAACACCGTCAGGCTGCGCTTCGCCAGCACCGACGTGCAGATCAAGGCCAAGGACGTGCTGCAGACCGCGCTCGGCGACGGCTACACGGTGGCGCTCAACCTGGTTTCGGCTTCGCCGCACTGGCTGAGCACGATCAATGCCCTGCCGATGTATCTGGGCCTGGACCTGCGCGGCGGGGTGCACTTCATGCTGGAAGTGGACATGAAAGCCGCGCTGGAAAAGGCCGCCATCCGCTACCAGAACGACTTCCGCGCCGAACTGCGCGGCAACCGCATCCGCTACGGCCGCATCGTGCGCGACGGCAATGCGGTAACCGTGCATTTCGCCACCCGCGATCAGCGCGACGCCGCGATCGACAAGCTGTCCGCCGGCTTCACCGACCTGAATTTCACGCCCGTCAACCAGGACGACGGTTTCGCCCTCACCGCCCGCCTCAAGCCGGAAGCCGTCAAGCGCGTGCAGGATTTCGCGCTGCAGCAGAACATCACCACCCTGCGCAACCGCGTCAACGAACTGGGCGTGGCCGAACCGGTGATCCAGCAGCAGGGCGCCAACCGCGTCGTGGTGCAACTGCCCGGCGTGCAGGACACCGCCAAGGCCAAGGAAATCCTCGGCCGCACCGCCACGCTGGAAATCCGCATGGTGGACGAGCAGGCCGACCCCATGCAG
>Ga0228535_1002620_pt1 | contig 16371 bp, 13 predicted proteins | sample SJ1metagenome_FD_168457 | JGI IMG/M metagenome (GOLD analysis project Ga0228535, IMG submission 168457) | Enriched culture of PCE-dechlorinating microbial communities from Ithaca, New York, USA - SJ1 | ecosystem: Engineered > Modeled > Simulated communities (microbial... > Unclassified | place... | reverse complement strand
GCAAGCCCACCAAGGCCTTGGGCCAGGTCAAGGCCTTCAAGGAGCGCTACGCCGAGCTCCAGGCTGAGATCGACCGCCTGGGGGCTGAGGAGATCATCACGGCCTGCCAGTCCTGTTACGTGACGACCAAGGCCTACAGCCCCAACCAGAGGGTCCGCTCCCTCTGGGAGGTCCTGCCGGAAATCGGGCTTCCCGAGGAGGCCAGAGGGATCGGTAAGGGGTCGGACCTCATCGTCGCCGTTCACGACTCATGCCCGACCCGCGATGTCGCCTCGATCCACGACGGGATCCGCTGGATCATGAGGGAACTCGGCTACAATGTCGAAGAACCTCCCCATACCCGGGAAAAGACCCGGTGCTGCGGCTTCGGGGGGATGGTCGTCCCGGCCAATCCGGACCTGGCCCTGCGGGTCATGAAGCGGCGGACCGGGGAGGTCGGGTCCGACTTCATGGTGACCTACTGCGCGGCCTGCCGTGAATCCATGGTCCGTGGGGGCAAGAGGGCCGTCCACATCCTGGATCTGGTCTTCGGGGACTGCTGGACCTCGCAGTCGGCCTTCCCGGGGCTCCCGTCCAGCCCGATCAAAGGATGGGCGAACCGCCACAAGGCCAAACGGCTCATCAAGAAGGCCGGGAGATCTTAAAGGGAGAGAAACATGGCCAACAAGGACAAGAAGGCAAACTGGACCAAGCTGATCGTCGCGGTCGCCGTCATCGCCGCCGTCGTTGCCCTGATGAAGTACTTCGGGCTCTTCCGATATGTGAGCATGGAGAACATCATGAACCTCAAGGCCTGGATCGACAGCCTCGGCGCCATCGGTCCCCTGGTCTACATCGTGCTTTTCATTGCGGCCTGCCTCTTCTTCCTGCCGGGACTGCCCATCGCGCTGCTCGGGGGACTGGCCTTCGGCCCGATCCTGGGGACTGTCTGGGCCTCGATCGGCTCCACCCTCGGGGCGACGGCGGCCTTCCTGGTGGCCCGTTACGTGGCCCGGGACATGGTCGAGGGATGGGCGCAGTCTAACCCGGTCTTCAAGAAGATCGACGACGGGGTGGCTGCCCAGGGGTGGCGGATGCTGATGATCACGCGGCTCGTCCCCCTGTTTCCCTTCAATATCCAGAACTACGCCTACGGCCTCACCAAGATCGGGTTGCCCACCTATTTCCTGGTCTCCTGGATTTGCATGCTCCCCGGGGCGATCGCCTTCACCTTCATGGGGGGCTCCATCGTGAGCGGCCAGGGGAACCTCGGCAAGACCTTTATGTACCTGGGAATCGGGGCGGTGGTCTTCGTCATCATCTCTCTAATACCCGGGTGGATCAAGAAACGCTCGAAACTGGCGGTTCTCGAAGAGGAAAACCCGCCGAAGTGAGACGGTTCGTTCTGCCGACAAGGGAAAACGGCGCATCCGGTCCGTGGCGGCCCGATGCCGCGTGATTCGGGAGACCGGTTCGTCCTTGCCACCGAAACGTGGCGCCGTGCAACAGGATACGCCGAGATGCTCACGCTACGGGCGATTCTTGGCAAAGGGTGAGGGCATGCGGATCGGGAAGAATCGGTCGATCACGATCAAGCTTATGACGGCGGGGGGGCTGGCGGTCCTCTTCAGCATCCTCTATGGGGTTCTCTCCTGGACCGGCCGCCTGGATACCCTGTGCGACTGCGACCGGCTCCACAGCCACATCCTCCAGTGGGGCCTGTTGGGACCGCTCGGCGTTATCGGGCTCATGACTCTGGCCGTGGTGATCAGCCCGATCCCGAGCGCGCCGATCGCCCTGGCGTCGGGGCTGGCCTATGGTAAATTCTGGGGGACCATCTATATCGTGATCGGCGCCGAGATCGGCGCGCTCATCGCCTTTTCCATCGCCCGGTCCCTCGGCTACGAAGCGATGCGGAAGCGTTTCGGGGACCGACTGTCCGTGGGCCTGCTCGGCTCCCAGAATGCCATGACGGGGCTGCTCGTCGTGTTGCGCCTGATCCCCTTCATGTCCTTCGACATCGTGAGCTATGCGGCCGGATTGACGCCCCTGAAACCCTGGCGCTTCGCCCTGGCGACGCTGATCGGGGTGATCCCCGTGAGCTTCGCTCTGGCCTATTTCGGAGGCGAACTGACCGCCATCGACTTTCCCGGGGCGGTCCTGGCGGCCGTCCTCCTCGGGGCCGTCACCCTCATCCCGCTCCTGATTGTCGTCATCCGCCGCCGAAGGGAATCCCGGAAGCCCGGGCAGGCGGGCTAGCGCGGATAGCCCCCTGGGCGTGGATTCGCCGGTCCGGGGGACCCCTCTGAGGGAAAGGCTCAGCGGGACCCGTGGCCCTGATCCGGCTGGGACCGGCAGCGCAGAAAGCGCATCGTCCGGGAGCGGCTGAAGGCGGTGTCCCCGTGCCTGGCCTGCAGCGCTTCCAGGTCCTCCGGCCTGTCGATGTCCCGCCACCTCTGGGCCAGGTGGACGCGGCGCCCCCGGGCCCGGAGGCGGTCCATGGTTTCCTGAAAAACGGTGTCCGTTCCCCATGGCATTGCCCTGAACAGACCGGGATCGAAGGCGGCGGCACGAAAACCGATCAGGTAGTAGCCGCCGTCGAGAGCGGGACCCACGACCGCATCGGCCTCCTTTTCCAGGGCCTCGAAGGCCTCTTCGACCGCCTTGGCCGTCAGATCAGGGAAATCGCTCCCGATGAGAATGGACGTCGCGAAGCCCCGTGCGAAACAGGAGCGGAGGGCGCTTTCTATCCTCTCGCCGATGTCCCTGCCCTCCTGGGGGGTGTAGGAGAACCGGACGCCGAATCGTTCGGCGATTTCCCGGCTTTTCCGGGCCGGAGTAAAGAAGACCTCCAGGTGATGGTTTCCCGACGCCAGGGTCTCGATCAGGTCGTCCACGAAGCAGCCATAGAGCTCCGCCGCGAATTCCTCGCCGTAATGCCTGGCCAGCCGGGTCTTGACCTGCCCCGGCTCGGGATGCCGGATCATCATCGCCAGGCAGCGATCTTGATGCAACGGCGGTTTGAGCCCCATGTGCTCACCCCTTTCAGCGGGAATGGCCTTTCGGCCGTCGGGTCCGTCCCGTTCTGCCGTTGGCGCCGTCTCCTGGGTGAAGAGGGGCGTCATCGGTAAAACCGGGCAAGCCGCTCCGGCGGGACGCCGCAGAGATACAGCAGGATCAGGAACCAGTTCCGCAGGGTCCCGTAGACCATCCCTTCCTGCTCCCAGCGCCGCGCCGAGGTCTGCACCGGCTCGCGCAGGATGACGATTCTCCCGCGGTTCTGTTTGATCCGCCTCATGAGGTCCACGTCCTCCATGATGGGGATCTCCCGGAATCCGCCGAGAGAATTGAAAGCGGCGGTCCGGATGAAGATCGCCTGATCCCCGTAGGGGATCCGCGTCAGGCGCGAACGCCAGTTGGCCACCCGTTCGATCACCCGGAAGCCCCGGCGGGGCGAGGCGATGCGGAGGTCGAAGGCGCCGCCGACGAAGGCCTCGTTTCCCAGGACCTCGCCGATCCATTCAAAGGCCGCGGGGGGGAGGGTCGTATCGACATGGAGAAAGAGCAGGCCCCCACCCGTCGCGCTTCGTGCTCCGTGGTTGAGTTGCAGACCCCGGCCCTTTTCCGAGCGGATTGTTTTGACGGTGGGATCCCGGATGACCGCGATCGTTTCTCCCTCCGGCCCTCCGTCGACCACGATGACCTCAACGTTTTGGCCGCCGCTCATGCGGCGGACCCCCTCGATCGCGGCGTTGATGAGGCCCTGTTCGCGGTAAACGGGGATGATGACGGAGACTGAACATCCCGGATTCTGCAAGCATTCCTCCCGGGCCGCAACGGTTCCCATGACCGGAACGACCCATTTGACTGTAAAAAGCGTCAGAAAAGTATTGTCAGACCGGGAAATGTTGTTTATGCTTTCATACAATGGGGGAACGTCCCGGGCCAACCAATTAATTATACATACAATAGGGGGAGGTCCAATGCAAACCTATTACGACCCGCGGGATCTGGAAGGGTTCGGCGACATCGGCAAGGATGCGCCGGGGCTGGCCGAAAAATTCTTCGAGTACTATGGTGCGGTCTTCGCCGAGGGCGAGTTGAGCGGGCGGGACAAGGCCCTCATCGCGCTGGCCGTCGCCCACACCGTCCAGTGCCCCTACTGTATCGACGCCTTCACCAAGGCGTGTCTGGAAAAGGGATCCAATCTTGCCGAGATGACCGAGGCCGTTCATGTGGCCGCAGCCATCCGGGGAGGCGCCGCGTTGGTGCACGGCGTTCAGATGCGGAAGATCGCGGAAAGCATCTCCCTGTGAGTTCGATTCTGCCCAATGCCTGTCGACGTGAGCCAACGGCGGAGCCCGTCCCATCCTTCGACGAGACCCTGGAACGCCGTGGTCTCAGGCTCGTCCGCGGGAAGACACGCACCCTCCAGGTCAACGTGGGATACCTCTGCGACCTTCTCTGCCGCCATTGCCATCTGGAAGCCGGACCGCAGCGCCCTGAGGTGATGGCCGGCGAAACGATGGACGCTGTGGTCGCCTATGCCTCGCGGGTTCGCTTTGAGACGATCGACGTGACCGGCGGGGCCCCGGAACTGGTCCCCGGCATCCGGTCCTTTCTGGCCCGTCTTGCCCCCCTGACCCCGAAACTGATCCTTCGGACAAACCTCGTGGCGCTCCGGGAAAGGGCTGCCTCCGGTCTCATGGAATCCTGCCGGGAGTGGGGCGTCGCGCTGGTGGCATCTTTCCCGTCGACCCATGCCTCCCAGTCCGATGCCCTGCGCGGCGCGGGGTTTTTGGAAAAGAGCATCGAGGTCCTGCGGGACCTCCACGGCCAGGGGTACGGTTCCCCCGGAAGCGGGCTGACGCTCGATCTGGTGGTCAACCCCGCCGGTGCGTTCCTGCCGGGCAATCAGGATCAGGCGGAAAAGAGGTTCAAAGAGCATCTGGGGCGTCAGGGCATTCAGTTCAACCGTCTTTACAGCTTCGCCAACGCCCCGCTCGGCCGTTTCCGGTCCTGGCTTGAACGTTCAGGGAATCTGGAGCCCTATTTCAAGCTCCTCTTCGATCGTTTCAACCCGGCCACGATCGAGGGACTCATGTGCCGTTCCCTGATCTCCGTGTCCTGGGACGGGACCCTCTACGACTGCGATTTCAACATCGCCGCCGGACTTCCGCACGGTTCCGGAAAGCGTCACGTCTCGTCCCTGCAGGGGGTTCCCGCAGAGGGCACCCCCATCGCGACGGGCAACCACTGCTATGCCTGCACGGCCGGGGCGGGCTTCACCTGAGGGGGACATATCGCGGCCCAGGATGGGCCAACGGACAGGGGCGTCAGTTGAGGCTGACGGAAACCAGGGTGGAGACCCCCTTCTTGGGCATCGTGACGCCAAAGAGGCTGTCGGCGATCTCCATCGACCGCTTGTTGTGAGTGATCATCAGGATCTGCGAGTGGGAAGCCGTCTCCTTGACGAGGCGGTTGAAGAGGCCGATGTTCGTGTCGTCCAGGGCCGCGTCCACCTCGTCCAGGAGGAGGAAGGGGACGGGCCGGTACAGAAGGATCGAGAAGATCAGGGCGATCGCCGACAGGGACTTCTCGCCGCCGGACAGGAGAGTCACGCTTTGGGTTCTCTTGCCGGGGATCCGGATGTCGATGTCGACGCCCGTCTCCAAAAGGTCGCTCTCGTCGGTCAGGCGCAGGTCGGCGTGACCGCCCGGGAAGAGTCGAAGGAAGACCTCCTGGAAACACTTGTTGACTCCCTCGAAGGTTTCGGAGAACCGTTTGCGGGAGATGGCGTTGATCCGGGTGATCGTCGTCTGGAGGGCCTCCAGGGAGGCGTTCAGGTCGGCCACCTGGGCGGTCAGGAAATCGTAACGGGTCTTGAGCTCCTCGTGTTCGTTGAGGGCAAGGAGGTTCACCTCGCCGAAATTCTCGACGGCCTGGCGGTCCTTTTCGAGCTTTGCGACGATCGGGGCGAGCGCCTCCTCCTCGATCGGCTTGAAATCGGCCAGGAGCGGAACGATGTCCGTATAGTGCTTCTCCTGAACATTCTGGCGGAGGTTGTCCATCTGGAGTCCGACCTGGCTGAAGGCCACCTCCAGTTCGTTCCCCTCGCCGATCTGGCCGTCGAGGACCTTCTTGCCCTCGCGGATTTCGTTCTCCCGCTCCCGGAGGAGGGCCTCCTTTTCGGCGAGGGTGTCCCGCTTCTCGGAGAGGGCCGCTTCGAGGCTCTCGTAGCGTTCGTAGAGCCCCTTGAGGGCCTCCTGCTCCGCCGCGATCTGGGCGGTGAGCGCCTGGGCCTCCCGTTCGCAGGTTTCGGCGTCAGCGGTCCGGTTGGCGATCTCCTGGGAGTGGTCAGCCAGGGAGGCCTCCAGGCGGATCAGGGTCTTGAGGTCGGCCTCCCGCTTCTCCTCCAGAGAGGCCAGGCGGATCTTCTGCTCCGTGAGGGCGCGCTCCCGCTCCTCCAGGTCGGCCCGGAGGGCGTCCCCCCGCTGCCGGAGGGTCTCCATCTCCCCGTTGAGGGCTGTCTCGCGCTCCTCCAGGGACTTGATTTCCCCCTCGTGGACCGCGATCTTTCCCCTGGCCTCGGCCGCCTCGTTGCGGATGTTCTCCCGGTTGAATTCGAGGATCTTGAGACGCTCCGTCACCTGGCGCGCCTCCCCCTCGAACCGCTCGACGTCCTTCTTGAGGCCGTTGATCCGCAGTTCCGTCAGGTGGAGCTGTGAGCGGAGCCGTAAGAGCTCTTCGTCCCACTGGGCGATCAGCGAGGCAGTCTTCTTTCGGTCCTCCTGGGCCTTCTGGATGTCCGCCGCCAGAACCTCGGTTTCCGCGGCCAACTCGGCGATCTCACGCCGATTGCGCAGGAGGCTTTTCTCGCCGCTGCCGCTGCCACCCGTCAGGATCCCGCTCGGGCTGATGATGTCCCCTTCAGGGGTGACGAAAGTGCCGCAAAAGCCGTTCTGACGCCACAGGGAGATCCCGTTGGTGAGGTCGGGGATGACCAGGACGTCGCCCAGAAGCTCGTTGACGATGGGCTGGTAGTCCTCATGGACGGCGATCTTCTCGATCAGGGGCACTGCCTCCCGGAGGTGTTCGAAGTCGGTTCCGCCGGAGACGTGGGGCCGGACCTCCAGGGGGACGAAGCTTCCCCGTCCCAGGGAGGCGTGCTTCAGGTAGTCGATCGCCCGGATGCCGTCGTTGTGGCTCTTCACCACGACGTACTGGAGCTTGTCCCCAAGGACCGCCTCGACGGCCGTCTCGTACTCCCTGGGAACCTGGATGTGGTCGGAGACCAGTCCCAGGAAAGCCTCCCGCGAAATCTCCTGGCGGCCGGAATCCCTGCCGCCGGTCATGAGGGACTTGACCCCATCATTGCACCAGGCGTAGCTTTCCTCGAACTCCTTGAGCGAGGCCAGGCGCGACGTCTTGCGGCCGCTCTCCTCGCGGAGTTCGGCGATCCGCTCCTCGCACTCGGACAATTCACCCCGCGCCCTTTCCAACTCGTCGCCGATCTCCTCACGCCGGCGGCCCAGTTCGGCCAGCCCCTCCTCGTCGTCGGCGAGCCCGGAGCGGAGGTTGGCCAGGGTGCGGCCCAACTCCTCCGACCGCCTCCCGTTCCCCTCGATCTCCCGGCTCTCGCTGGCCTCCCTTCGGGTGAGGTCTTCGATCATCCGGGCCAGCCCCGTCAACGAGTTCTTCAGCTTGGCCTTCTCCTGAACGAGGTCGATGAAGAGGACCTTCTTCTCCTCCTGCTCCCGCTGACAGGTCCGGTCCATCTGCCGCAGCTCTTCGAGGGCCTTCCCGCTTTCGGCGACGGCCTCCCGGAGAGTCCCGATCGTCCCCTCGGCCTCGGCGGTAGCGCTCCGGAGGGCAGCGACTTCGTCGCCCGTCTCCCCCTCACGCCGTTTCATGGCCTCTATTTCGGCCAGATCCTTCTGGCGACGGTCGGCAAGGTCTGCGATCTTTCTCCGGGAGAACTCGATTCCCTGCTCCTTGATGTTGATCGTGTTCTTCGTCCCGTAGAGCTCCTCCTGGTGGGTCGAAATGAGGGTCTCCTGTTCCAGGACCTCGGCCTTGAGGGCCTCTAGGGCGGCCTCTAGGCCCTGGAGCCTCATCCGACCCTCCGTCTCGCTCCGCTTGAGGGTGTTCTTCTGCTCGATCAGGGTGTTGCGACGATCCGAGTAACCGGTGTAGGTCTGCAGCGCGACGGTGAGCTCGGCCTCCTTCACCGCCTGCCGGAGGGCCTTGTACTGCTCGGCCCGCTTCGCCTGCCGGGAGATCGCCCCCAGCTGCGACTTGACCTCCCGGATGATGTCGTTCAGACGCAGCAGGTTCTGCTGGGTCTGCTCCATCTTCCGGACGGCTGCCTCCTTGCGGCTCTTGTACTTGGAGATTCCGGCGGCTTCCTCGATGAACTGACGCCTTTCCTCGGGCTTGGCCTCGACGAGGGAGGCGACGCTGTTCTGCTCGACCAGGGAGTAGGTCCTGGCCCCGACCCCCGTCCCCATGAAGAATTCCCGGACGTCCAGAAGGCGGCAGGGGATCTTGTTGATCGTGTACTCGCTCTCCCCCTCGCGGTAGAGACGCCGCGTGATCGTTACCTCGCTGAACTCGGCGTAGTCGCCGGGGAAGGCCTGGCCGTCCGCCGCCAGCGTCATGGAGACTTCGGCCATCCCGACCGGGGCGGCCTCCTCAGAGCCGTTGAAGATGACGTCGTCCATCTTCTTGCCCCGGAGGGTCTTGACCCGCTGCTCCCCCATGACCCAGCGGATCGCATCGGCGATGTTGCTTTTGCCGCAGCCGTTCGGACCGACGATGCCGCTGATCCCAGGGGAAAAATCGACGACCACCTTCTCCCGGAAGGATTTGAAACCGGCTATTTCCAGCCTTTTTAGTCTCATCTTCTTTAAAATCCGCCAGATAGATGAATTGTAGGCGATTCTAACAGAAGAAAGGAGGCTTGTAAAGAGAAAATACAACAGAATGTGGATCGGAAAAATTACACCACAATATGTTGTGATGACGGGGAGACTGGGGTGGGGGAGGACGGCTCGGTACCAGGGCCGGGAGTGTCCCCCTCCGGTCCTGAAGACCGGTTTCCGGCCTAAAGCGTCGAGCTGACATCCCCATTCCTGTGTTGCCATTCTGCCGAACGGCTCCGAAGACAGCCCGACCGCTCCCATCTGTCTATCCTAGGCAACTGAAGACATTAGGAGGCCAAACGAAGAGGCGAACCGCTCCTCTGTAACGTCTTCTTCATGACATAATCCTCTTTCACTTACCTGCCAATTATGCCAAAAAACAAACTTATCAGGTGGACCTTTTGGGGGGAGAGGATCGGCCTTAAAAAAATTCTTGACAAGTGATAAAATTATTATACACTAGTATAAAATTTTAATAATATAAACAAAGATTCCATTTTAAGTGGTTGTTATGCCTAATAAAATCATTACATGTCTGATGCCCCTTGTAGATGGTATCGCTAGAACTTTCGGGAAGAATTGTGAAGTTGTACTGCATGATTTGAGTGACCCAGCGAAATCGATTGTAAAGATTGCTAACGGGCACATTACTGGACGCGATGTCGGCGTGCCATTAACTGATCTTGGTCTGGAACTGTATAAAAAAGTAAAGGACGGCAAGAAGAACGACTTGCTTGTGGGGTATCGGACCAAGACGAAACGAGGGCAGGACCTGAAATCCACCACTATCTTCATCAGAGACAGTAATGGAAAAGTGATCGCGTCCCTGTGCATCAATCTCGACATCACCACCTATTTGCTGACAAGAAACATGTTGGACAATATTTGTGAGGTCTATGATCATGAATTTGAAGACGACGAGAACGTCTCACCCGAAGAATTCCATCAGAACCTCGACACGCTGATTCAAGACCTGCTGGAAACCAGCATCGCAAAAATTGGAAAACCTGTCAGCTATATGACCAAGGAGGAAAAGATAGAAATCGTGCGCGATCTGAAAGGAAGAGGTTTCTTTCTCATCAAGGGCACTTTGAAGAAACTGTCTCGGGCGATTGGGGTATCCCCACCTACCATCTATAAATATATGGAAGAGGCTTAGGATCTTTGTCGAAACAACAGGAAAGCAGAAACAATTTAATAAGGAGGTTACGCTATGAGACCACGTATCACTGTTCCCGATGATTTCCCACAGGTTCTAACCGGAACGGAGGCCGAGAAGAAGCTACTGCCCCTGGGGGATGTCAAGATCCACCTGGATAGGGCCGAAACACAAGAGGAGCTTACAGAGAGGATTAAGAACTCCGAAGCTATCATCAATATCCGCGCCTACACCAAATTGACCCGGGAGGTCCTTTCCGCTTGTCCAAAGCTACGGTTGGTGTCCATCTGGGGAACAGGGACAGACAACGTGGATCTGGACACGGCAAAGGAGCTAGGTATTACAGTATCTAACACACCCATTGCCAATGCCCTTTCTGTGGCTGAGCATACTCTGAGCATTCTACTTACTCTCGCCCGTCAGATCCCCAAGATGGATCGCGAAGTCCGCTTGGGTCAGTGGCCACGGGGGCAAATGGTCCAGATGACGGGCAAAGTGATGGGCATCATCGGGTTGGGGGCCATCGGGACCCATCTGGCGTGGATGGCCAAGGGTATCGGGATGGAAGTCCTTGCGTGGACGGCCCATCCATCTCCCGAGCGGGCAAAGGCGGCGGGGGTTCGCTTCGTATCGAAAGAGGAGTTACTAAAGGCTTCTGACGCGGTTTGCATGTTGCTGCGGTTGAATAAAGAAACAGCCGGATTCTTCACAAAGGGAGATTTCTCCTTAATGAAGAAGACGGCCTTTTTTGTGAATACTGGTCGGGCAGGGTTGGTGGAAGAAGGGGCGCTTTATGATGCCCTCCAATCGAATAAAATTGCCGGTGCAGCTCTGGATTGCTTTGACAAGGAACCGCTTCCTCCGGACGATCCCCTCACGAAGATGACCAATGTGGTACTGACGCCGCATAATGCGGGAATGACTCCCGAGGCGATCATCAATGGCCTCATCACAGCGGTACAGAACGTGGATGACTTCTTTGCCCAGAGAGGCATAACCCCCTCATCATTAGTAGTGAAAGGTACTCGTTAGGCCGCCCTATTGCCTGAGCTTGGATAGTTCGGTTTTATCTGGAAGGGGCAGGAACTGTAGTCGTCCAGGTGATGAGACAGAGGGCATTCCCCTGTGAGCCGAACCACGGAAGATTTGCGGAGCTAGAGGGAAAAACAAACCTATAGGATGTGCAAAAAGAAAATTAAACACGATCCCTGTCCGTTTTGCACTTTGCGGTGAGCAGGGAATCTCATCACATCTCTCAGGGGTAGTAAGAAAGGAGTGACCATGAAAAAGCAGAATTTGTTCAGTGAAAACGCGCCATCGACAATCAACGCTCAGGGCGTTAAGGCAAATGGATTCATTTTTCTGACGGAAGTGGGAAAGAATCCGAAAACGAACGAGATGGAGCAAGGGATCAAGGCACAGGCCAAGAGGATCATGGAAAGCGCCAAGGCCATACTGGAGGAGAATGGCTCGTCACTCGAGAATCTCGTAAAGGTAACCGTCTTCATGGATGACCTTTTAAAAGCACAGACTTTCAACGATGTGTACTACAGTTACTTCAAGGATGAAAAAACCAGGCCAGTCAGGTGTTGTGTGCAGGTGGCCAAGCTCTTCCCCGGTTTCGAAGTTGAGGTGGAGTTCATCGCTCTGGCCTAAATAGAGTGACCATAGCTGAGTAGAGGAGGAAACATGTTCGAGGTCAGAAAGACGGACATACTGGTCATCGGGGGGGGTGGTGCTGGCATCAAAGCGGCAATTACCGCCGCAGAGTTGGGCAAAGAGGTGGTTCTGCTCAGCAAGGGCCCCTTATCTCGAACGGGCATCACGCCGGTTGCTGGCGAAGGGATCGAGGCGTCGGTGAATCCCGGGGATTCGGTTCAGATGCACTACCAAGATACAATCCGCTCCGGTCGGGGGCTAGCCGACGAGAATCTGGTGATGGCCCTGGCCGCCGATTCCGTTGAACGGATCAAGGAGCTCGAAGCGTACGGCGCCAAATTCAAAAAGAATGACGATGGGACCTTCGCCACATCTATTCGTCCCGGTCAGACCCTCTCGCGAAACTTGTTCATCAAAGGGGGGGGATGGGGGTTGGCGGCTAGTTTGTTTCGACGCCTTGGGGACTTTCCGAATATTTACTTAATCGACAGCGCAGTCGTCACGAAGTTTCTGCAGACCGATGGTAGGGTGATAGGCGTGGTCTACTTGAATGTAGCCACCGGTGTTGTGGAAGTGATCCAGGCAAAGGCAACAATTCTGGCTTCCGGTGGTTACGAGGAACTATGGCCCTTTACGGATACACCACCAGACACCACAGGGGAAACCCTGCCCATGGTTTATCAAATCGGGGCACAGCTTATCGATCTTGAAATGGTGCTTTACTATCCGGGAGTGGTTGTCTATCCCCCCGCGGCGCGCGGATGGCTGGTACAGTATGAATATATTCTGAATCCTGAAATCCTGGGAGGGAGAGTACTGAACGGAAAGGGAGAGGTTTTTGTCAAGGGCTTTCCCGCCCGTGATGAATTTATCCGGGCAGTACGCAATGAGGTAAAAAAAGGCACTGGAAGTCCCAATGGCGGTTTTTATGTAGACCTCTCCCATTCCCCCTATGACCGGGAAGTCATTACGGAAAGGCTGCGGTCCTGGCTACATCAGTACAGCAATCTCAAAAATGTAGGGATCGACATCAGGGATGACAAGGTTGAAATGGCCCCGGCCGCCCATTACTGCCTGGGGGGAATTAAGATCGATGAAATGGGACATACGAACGTAACCGGACTTTTTGCTGCCGGTGAAATAACGGGTAACGTCCATGGGGCGAATCGTATGTCTGGAAACGCGCTTTCTGAAACACAGGTTTTCGGACGTAGAGCAGCCATCACGGCCTGCGGGTATGCAGATCAGCAAACTTTGGGCGCCTGCGACTTTGCTGACCAAGTGCAGAGAGAGTACCGTTTAATTGCTTCTTGGAAGCAGGAAAAGCCTAAGGCCCTGCGCCCTATAGCCTTGAAGGCCAGACTACAGCAAGTGATGGATCAGTATGTCGGCTTGGAGCGGGAGGGAGAAAGCTTACAGGAAGGACTGTCCAAGGTCCGTGAACTGAGAATGGTGGAATTGCCAAAGTTGTCCGTCGTGCCCCATCGCCGTTATTGTTACGAAGTACAGGAGGCCTATGAAGTTCGGGGCATGCTGGATCTCGCTGAACTGGTCATCATGTCTGCAATGTCGCGCAAAGAAACTCGGGGACATCACTTTCGCGTAGATTATCCCCATACAGACCCGGTGCCGTACCACACAACAATTCAATGGTCAAAGGATGGACATACGCTTGGAGTGATGCCCGTTGCCAAGATTGACAATCTGGAGGACGTAAAATGACGACTATTGAACTGAAAATATTTCGGTTCGATCCGGATAGAGATTCAGTGCCTTACTATCAGCAGTACACCCTGCCGTGGACAGAGGGCCTCACACTGCTGATGGCAGTCCGCAAGGTGTACGAGACCATCGACCCCACGTTAGGTTTCCGTAACTTCTTTTGCGGGCGGGGACTTTGTGCAAGTTGCCTCATGACGGTAAACGGGAGCACGAAAAAATCCTGTCATGTCGTCTTGGAGGTCGGTCGTGAATACGTGGTGGAACCAGCGAAAGGATATCCGATCATTCGTGATCTAGTCGTGGATTATGGAGCCAAGAGGACCGATTCCCTTTTGGGAATTGAGTACAACGTGATGAGCGGTACGATGATTTAATAGAACAAGGAGTTCCGTCACAGTGAAGAGGGCAGAGCCATTGATGGGAATCACGTTTCTGCCGCCGATTGAACCAATTGGTACCATTTAATTTCATGCCAACTTAGCCAGGAGGTCTACGATGAAACGTTGCATACTGTTTGTTTTGGTTGCCTTTAGTTTGATGTTCACGCCCATTCAGCCCTGTGGCGCAATTGATGTTCAGAACCTGAGAATCGCGACGCAGCCGATGGGAAGCTCTTGGTACGTTTACGGTGGGGTGATTGGAGGGGTGCTGCGCAATGATTTCCCTAACGGTTCTCGGGTCGACATCCTTCCCTATGCCGGGGCAGCAGCCAACTATAATTTGGTTTATGACGGTAAAGCGGAACTGGGGCTCGGGTTTCCCGTAACGGGGACTTGGGCATATCGAGGGGAAGTCGTCTTCAAGAATAAAATGACGAACCTGCGAGCCCTAGTGGGTGGGTTGGATGAGTACTATGTCGGTATCGTTGCCACCAAGAAATCCCAGATAAAATCTCTTAGCGACGTCTCCGCTAAGAAGATGCCGATCCATTTAGCTACGATGACAAAGGGCTCAATTGGAGAAATTTTAAATGGGCAGGTCATGGGAGCGGTAGATGCCTCCTTCGATCAAATTCGCTCCTTCGGGGGCAGGGTGACTCATACCTCATACGGTAACATCACAAAAATGCTCGTGGACGGACAGGCAGATCTCCACATGCACGTCGTAACGGCGGGTCATCCTTCAATGTCGGAAATCGCCATTACGGCCGACGTCATTTTTCTTGATATCCCGCCCGAAGCCATGAAAAAAATGTTAGCCCTGGGGTGGACACAGGCCACACTGCCCGCCAATACATTTAAGGGGCAGACGAGGCCGGTCTCCACCATCGGTACCACGACCAATCTTTTTACCACGGACAAACTGCCTAACGATGTAGCGTACGCCATTACGAAGTCCATCTGTGAAAATAGCAAAACAATTTCCACCGGGCATGCCGGCCTGAAAGTGTTCACCCCTGCGCGGGCGTGGAAGCCGGAAAACGTCGGATTGCCTTTACATCCAGGGGCCGAAAAGTATTACCGCGAGAAAGGTTTCATCAAATAAGTCACAGAAAATCATTTGTCCAGACGATTACGAGATAAATATAACATGGAGATATTGCTGGATTTTTGTTGGGAAACCTTCAAAAATCCAGCAATACAAAAAAATAACTTGTCATTATTGATTAGGAACTCATGCCCAATCCAATGGCGCTGTGTTGAGCGAGAACCGGATTATTGCGATTACTGCAGCCAGCCATCAGATGATGTGACTCTGGATGACCTTGGGAACAGACGTGGAGCCACAAAAGCACAATCTCCAAGGGCTATATCAAGATTTCATGAGGATCAGCTGTTCCACGGTGTAAGTATTCTTCAAAAGATGAGGACGGAGGTGTTCGAATGTTAAATGAGAATGAAAGAGCGTGGCTTTCATTTTTAAAGCCGGCGGCAATTATTGCGATCCTGTGGTCTTGTTTTCAGCTCTATGCCGTTCTCTGGGGATTCACAGATCCGATGATCCTATACCCGGTTCATACGTGCTTTGGGGTGGCCTTGGGTTTTCTAGTCAAACCACTGAAAACCAGAAGCATCTTCATTAAATCGCTCGATTATATCGCGGTTATATTGACTGCTGGTGTGGCTTTGTACATGGTTTTCAACTTTGAAAGGATGACGACCCGCATCCCCTTTGTCGAAGCACTAATGCCATTGGATTATGTGATTGGAATTATTGCAGTCGTCTTGCTCACAGAGGTCTGCCGGAGAACCGTTGGATACAGCCTGACGATTGTTGGTATTATCGCTGTTATTTATGCCTTTTGGGGTTCTAACTTTCCCGGCCTTTTCGGGCATCGCGGAGTATCCCTTGAGTCATTTCTGGATCTGGAAGCATTTTCTCCTGATGGCATCTACGGTCTACCGATCAGCGTTTCGGCTGAACTCGTGTTTTATTTTATCCTCTTTGGAAAATTCTTAGAAAAGAGTGGCGGCGGAGATCTCTTTTCCGATTTGGGGATCTTTTTAACTGGCCGTTTCCGAGGAGGCGCTGCCAAAATGAGTGTCGTCACCAGCACGCTCTATGGAACGATTTCAGGTAGCGCAGTTGCCAATGTGGCTGTTACCGGTATGTTTACGATTCCTTTGATGAAAAGGACGGGATTTCGCTCCTTCCTTGCCGGAGCCGTTGAGGCAGTCTCCTCTACAGGTGGACAGCTCATGCCCCCGATCATGGGGGCAGCCGCCTTCATCATGGCCCAGATGTTGGGCATGTCCTATTGGAAGGTGGCTATGGCCGCAGTGATTCCGGCTATCTTGTATTATGTTGGTGTGTATGCGTGCGTCGATTTTATCGCAATGCGTGATGGCCTGCGGGGTTTGACGAGGGAGGAAATCCCCGATATTAAAAAGGGGATCCTCCAACGCATTCACTTGCTGCTGCCCCTGGTACTCATTATATATTACATCGTCTCCTTCACTGTAACACCCGTCACTGCCGCAGTGCGGT
>Ga0228535_1002618_pt1 | contig 16382 bp, 15 predicted proteins | sample SJ1metagenome_FD_168457 | JGI IMG/M metagenome (GOLD analysis project Ga0228535, IMG submission 168457) | Enriched culture of PCE-dechlorinating microbial communities from Ithaca, New York, USA - SJ1 | ecosystem: Engineered > Modeled > Simulated communities (microbial... > Unclassified | place... | reverse complement strand
CGGGGACCCTTCATGATATTCCTGGATTTCCGATCGCTTTTCGCTTGTCCGGAATGACGCAGATGGATGACGCCACCATTCACCATCCACCATTCACCATCCACCATCCACCATCCACTATTCACCATTCACCATCCACTACTTCCTGGCCCGTTCCAGAATTTCGGCAAGACCCAGCACTTCCAGTTTATCTTCCAGATTTTCCATCTTCACCGCGTCGGAAAGCATCTTGGCGCAGTTGGGGCAGGCCACCGCGAGAATCGCAGCGCCTGTCTCGGCCGCTTCGCGCACGCGCACGCGCGAGGCGCTGTCTTCGGACGTGCCCAGAATGTCCGTGAAGAAGTTGCCGCCGCCTCCGCCGCAGCAAAAGGCGTTTGCGCCGTGGCGGTGCATTTCAACAAACTCGGCCTTGGGAATGGCTTTCAGAATGTCCCGCGGCGCCGAGTAGATTTGCTGATGCCGTCCCAGATAGCAGGGATCGTGATACGTGATCCTGACCGGAAAAGCCTGAAGCTTGATTTTTTTCTTTTTAATGAGTTCGGCTAAAACCTCGCTGTAGTGGCGCACCTTGAAGAGCCCGCCAAGGCGGGGATAATCTTTCTTAAAGGTGTTCAGCGCGTGAGGATCAAGCGTAATAATTTCTTTTACGCCCTTCGCTTGAAATTTTTCGATATTGGCCTGGGCCAACTGGGCAAAAAGCCCCATCTCGCCCAGAGCCCGCACGTCGTTGCCGTCGCAGGTCTCCTCGCTTCCGAGGATGCCGACGGAGAGATTCGCGTCCACCAGCATTTTCCCCACGCTTCGGGCCATGCGCTGTCCTATTTCATCATAGGAGCCGACCGAGCCCGCGAAGAAGAGGTATTTCTGGTTGGTGTAGGGTTTCAGTCCCGTGCCGCGGGCCCAGTCGCCCCGCTCGGACTGCGGAAGCTTGTAGGGATTGCCGCTCACGGCAACGGCCTTGAAGTAGTCGCGTACGCCCGGCGGAATTTTTCCTTCGCCAACCAGTTCGGCGCGCGTTTCCTGAAAGATGTCCGGCAGGAAATCCTTGAATTTGGGAAAGACGCACTGGTCCTTGCAGTTGTCGCAGGCGACACAGGAAAACATAATCTCGGCAAAGCGCGCGGAGGTTTCAATTTCGCCATTTAGCCACGCGCGGGTGAGCCACATGCGGCCGCCGGGGGCATAGGTGTCCCAGCCGAAGGCCTTGTAGGAAGGACAGTTGAAATCGCTGTAGTCGGACGGATACTTGCAGTAGCCGCAGCGGAAGCAGCGATGGACAATATTTTCATGCTCAATGTGTCGGATGGTGGTCATGCGTTCACCTCCCAGTTGCCGGGGTTCATGATCCCCTGCGGGTCGAGATTTTTTTTGATCATCAGGAGAAGCCGGCGCGCGTTGGGTTCCATGCGTTCGAGCAGCATCTTCTGTTCCTTGTGATTGGGCTTCCAGGGAATGCCGCCCATATCGAGAGCAAATGCCGTCGCTTCAGTGAGCGCCTGCTCCACGCGGTCCATCATGGCCTTGTCGTTGCGGTTGAAGGCGAACGAAATGCTGTACATCATGGAGTGCCCGCCGGAAATGAGCCGGGCCGTGCTGGCATAGAGAACATTGTATTTGGCGGCAAGTTCCACCACCTTGGCGGCGTACTGCGGAAAATGCTCGATCGGCGCGATGGGTCCCGAGTATTCAAACCCGCCGCCCTTGGGCACGTCGGCAAAATCGGCAATGTTGCGTCCCGGCATTTCCAGCAGCATGGCCTTCATGTACTGAATCGACATGAAGCCGCCGTCTTTGGCATCCATGTGCTCCTGAAGACAGTCCCAGATCATCTTTCTCTTGAATTCGATTTCTTCCTCCGTATCGCCCGTGAAGAATATCGTGATGTGGTAGTTTCCCAGAAACATGAGCGGCTTGGGCTGAAACCAGACATTGATGTCCTCGAGCATTTCCAGATGCGTGAGCTTGTACAGAATGTCCGGAATCAAATCAACACGGTCCGTGACGAACAGTTCCGCATCCCGAAACTTCTTGTTGGGATAAAGCTTGAGGCCGACTTTCGTGATGATGCCCGTACAGCCCAGCCAGCCCAGGAAGAGCCCCGAAAGATCAGGCATTGTGGGCCCTTTGGAAATCCAGTAGGGACCGATCGACGGCGAGCCGATCCGGCAGATCTCGCCCGTGGGCAACACCACTTCCAAACCGGTGACCATGTCGGAATTGAAACCGTACTGATTGGTGAGCCGGCCCTGTCCGTGCAGCGAAACGTTGGCGGCGATGGTCGTGGTGGCCGGCGCATCGGGAATACTGTGCCTAAGCGTCGGATGGTTTTTTTGCAGATAGGATTTGAGCGCGCCCTGGGACGTGCCGCCTTCCACAACGACGTAGCGGGCCATGGGGTTTACTTCCAGGATTTTGTTCATGCGCTTCATGTCCAGGACGATGCCGCCCTTGAGCGGAATGACCAGACCTGCAAGCGACATGCCGTTTCCCATCGGAACAACGGGAACCTTTTCCCGGCAGGCCAGCTGGACGATCTTTTGCACTTCTTCGGTCGTTTTGGGCGCGACGACGTAGTCGGGCTTGTGCGGCGCGAGCACGCCGGGATCGCGCGAATAAAACCAGAGCTCTTCGGGCGCGTTGGAAACAGATCGTTCGCCGACAATGTCAATCAGGGATTGCAGAATGTCGCTCATAAAGTCCCCCTTTCTTTTTCGCCGATGGCCATTTTGCAAAGATCGATGATGTGCACCGGTTTCAATCCCCGCTTGGCGACTTTTTCCGCTAAAGACGTCTGGCAGGCCGGACAATTGAAAACGCAGTATTCGGCGTCTGCGGCCAGCATGTCGTCAATGTTGCGCTTCTGCACGTCGTCGGCCAGTTTGTAGCCGGAAATGGAGCGCAGAATCTCCGCGCAGCAAAGCGCGTTTTCGTCCTGGTAGGTTCTTTTGGGCGCCTTGACGCCGATGAGAGTGAAGATTTTTTTCACGAGCGCGTGCTTGTCCGGAATGAGCCGGTTGGAGCAGGAGCGCTGATAGGCGACAGTGATGTTTAGCGGTTTTATTTTATCTTTAAGCTCCTTCATGCGCTGCAAAACATAATCCAGGTAGTAAACCGGCTGAAAGGGCACTTCCATGCCGTAGGCCTGGGCAATCGAGGTCAGCGTGCCGTAGCATTCGTCATGCAGGCAGATGACTTCCTTGACGCCGAGTTTCCGGTAGTTTTCGATGACAATGGGAAGACGCTCCTTGATGACCGACATGCGCGCAAAGTGCGTGTGGACGGCGGGGCACATGAATTCCGCGCCGAACACGCCCGCGTCGGCGACATCCTTGAAAATCTCGCCCGTCCCCAGCGGTCCCAGGTCGGGGATGTAGCAGCAGGAAAGCGCCTTGTCTTTCACGTTGCCCACCAGGCATTTGCCCTGCATCACCGTCATGTTGATCCACTGGTTGGTGATGGGCCTAGGCGCGGTGAAAATGCCTTTTTCCTCGCGCTTCTCGGAAATGAGGTAGAAGGGGTGGTTGCCCCGCGTGCAGTATTCCTCACAGGCGTAGCAGGTCATGCATTCGGAAAGCACCCGGGAATCTTTGCCTTTCATGATTTTCATCATTTCCCCGTGCGCTTCCTTGTGCCCGGTAAAGGTCATGTACTGGCATTTGAGCAAACAGTCGGCCGAACGGCAGCTGGCGCAAACTTTTTGATCGAATTTCAATTGATACACGAAATCACCTCCATGAATTAAACATACGTTTGATGATCGCCTTGCGGCATGATCCCGCTTGACCGGCGCCCCTTGGGTTTGGGCGAAGGCTACTATACAAAAAAATAATGTGCGCCGTTACCGCGCACAGGCCAAAATTGCTTTGCTGTGCGGGTCATTCAGGGCCGAGGGATTCCGCCCGTAAACTTCCTTGAAGGACGAGGAAAAATGGGAAAGATTTTCAAAGCCCACCTCCAGATAAACATCCGAAGGCGCTTTGTGTTTTTCCTTGATCAGATAGTAGGCATGCTCCAGGCGTTTTTTCTTGAGCCAGCGGCTGGGCGGCTCGTCAAAAACCTTTTTGAAATCCCTCTTGAAGGTGGAAAGGCTCCGGCCGGTCATTCTGGAAAAGGTTGTGAGAGAGACGTTGAAGACGAAGTTCTTGCTCATGAAGTCTTCCAGATCGATCTTGCCCGGATCCGTGAAATGAAACAGGGATTCGTAAAGGGGCAAATCGAGCTGTCTGATAAGCCAAACGGCTTCGCGGGTTTTGATGTCGCTCAATTCCCGGCCGAGCGTCATGCCGGAATCGAAATAAAGACGAAGCGATTCAAACAGATTGTCCAGAAGCGCCGACGGCGGAAGTTTTTTGACACGGCAGAGTTTTTCGGCATGGCCGGTCGGGTCGGACTCGATTCCTTCTTTTTTTAAATGATCCTGCAGGAACGTTTTCCGGATAAAGATGCTCAGCGTTTTGAAAGGTTCGCCCGATTTCTCGGGGTATTTGGTAAATTTGGCCAGCGTGCTGCGGCGGACGAACAGCGTCTGGCCTTTTTCAAACGTGTGCCTGGAATCCGCCTCCACAACGGAAAGCCGGCCGGAAAGAACGTGGATCAGGACATGGGCCGGAACGAACTGTTCCTTCTCGGTCATTTTGCTGGCCCTGACGGAACAGAAGATGCTCTGGCGTCTGAAGCTGAAATCTTCCTCACTCATGGGTTTCCATGTCCGCTTGCCGGACTGTCCGGCGCATTGGTTATTTATCCGTCCTGGGCGCTTTGTTGTTCGTGGTTACTGGCGCGTCCGGGTCCTGCGCCCATTCCTGCATCGCCCCGGCGTAGAGTTTGACGTTCGTGTAGCCCAGAACCTGCGTCATCAGATAAGCCCAGGTCGGACAGCACTGGCCGATGTCGCAGTAGGTGACGATCGCGGCCCTCCGGTCTTTTCCGGCGGCCGCCTCGACGATTTCCGCCAGTTGCTCCTTCGTTTTAAAGGTTTTGTCGTCATTAAAGGCGCAGGAGGTCGGCATGTTGAACGCGCCGGGAATGTGGCCGACTTTGGGAACGCAGTCCATCTTTTTTTCGCCGGTGAAAAATTCACGTTCGCGGGTGTCCAGAAGAATCAGCTTGCCCAGATTATCTTTGATGTAGTTTTTGTCGGCAAATTTTTCGCCGGAATATTTGCCCTGAAAATCCTTTGTCTTGCGGCGTTCGACTTTGGTGGAAAGGGGCTTCTTTTCCTTGAGCCATTTATTCATACCGCCGTCGAGCAGGGCAACGTTTTCAATGCCGGCATACTGAAGCGTACAGGCGACGCGGGCGCTCTGGTAGCTGAGCCTAGGGGTGTCCATACAGCCGGTCACGACGATCCACTTGTCGGAATCGATTCCAAAGTAAGCGATGGTATCGTCAATGTCGTCTTTTTCCGGAAGCGACGAAAACATGCCGTCTTTCATGTAGGCCCAGGCGCCGTAAAAGGAACTCACCGCGCCCGGAATGTGGCCTTCCCGGTATTCCTCTACGCGCCGGACATCCAGAATCACCAGTTTGGGATTGTTCAGATTGGCCAGAAGCCAGTCGGTGGAGACGACCGGGGCAATATCGCGGGCAAATCCATTTGCGGGAAGCAAAAGGATTAAAGAAACAAAAATTAGGAGTTTTATGGAAATATTTCGTTTCATGGGGCAACCTCCTCGAAAACGCCTGCTGGTTGATAAACGGGTCAACATCTTTACTGATTTGAAATATACCATATCCAACGGAAAAAGAGCCAGTTGAATATTCCGGTTTTCGCACGTCATGGAAACCGCGAACCGTTTCCACCGTCTCCGCCGGCATTATCCGTCTGGCCGGCGGAAATGGCCGTCCGCAACGTCGTCATTATGTTTATCTTGACATAATGGCCGCTTTTGTTTTATAGACGCACCCGCGCTAAAACCTCATTTTCGGAGGATACAAAAATCATGCTCATTTGCCGCTCACTTTTCAGAAAGACCGACAGGATCATCCCGCTTCTTTTCGTTTTCTTGTTTTTTTCTTTGGCAACGCCGCCTTTTGCCGCGCCTGCCGACCGGAAGCTTACCGCAGCGGTTGTGGCCGGTTTCATGTCGCCGTTTCAGGAAATCGCCGCGGCGTTCGAAAAGGAGACCGGCATCTCCATCGATGTCTCCTTTACATCCGCCGGCAGGATTTACGCCCAGATTGAAAACGGCGCGCCTTACGACATCTTTCTTTCCGCCGATGTGGAACGGCCGGCCCTGCTCTATGGAAAATCCCTGTGCGAAAAACCGTTTGTTTATGCCGAAGGCGAAGTGATTCTCTGGTCGGCCGATCGCCGCTTCTGTACGTCCGCCGGTTGGCAGGAAGCGCTCCAGAGAAAAGAAATTCAAAAAATCGCCATTCCCAATCCCCAGACGGCGGTTCACGGAACGCACGCCAAAAAGGCGCTGGAGGATGCGGGGCTGTGGAAAGACCTGGCGCCGAAGCTCGTTGTCGCACAGGACATCGCGCAGGTTTTTCAATACGCGACGATCGGCGCGGTGGATGGCGCTTTCTGTTCGTCGTCGCACGCCCGAACGCCTCCCGGACAAAAAGGCTGCTTTTACACCATGAATGAAGCGGCCCCGGTCGTTTATTCCGCCTGTGTTTTGTCCAATTCCTCCCGCAAGGACGAAGCCCGGCGCTTCGCGGAGTTTCTTCGGTCGCCCGCCGCGCTGCAGGTCAAAAACAAATACGGATACAGGGAGATGCCGAAGAGCAAATGATTTTAGACCAGGCCCGCGCCAAACTCAAAAAACTTACGGATGCGCGCAGGATTGACGATGAGCAGATCACCGTTACCTGCAAGGCCCTTTCGCCGGAAGAAGCAATCGGCAACCCGCTGCATGAGGACTATCCCATCCAGCTGGGAAAAGAGCGGATCATCGAAGCTGAATTTCTGGGGAAAAAGGGGCAGGCTTTTTCCGATGCCTATTTCAATTACAAAGGGTCGGTGAAAGATATTCTTTCTCTGAGTCTCGACACCAACGCGAGGCGGGCGATTTTTGTTGCCTCTTTGAACGCGATTCTGGCGGGACTCGGCGAAATGCCCGAGGCGCTGCACTGCAAAAACGACGATTTGATGCGCTGCGGTGATTTCTTCGCCGGTTATGTCGATGGTCTTCCGGCCGGAGCGCAAAAGATTCTGCTCGTCGGCTTGCAGCCGCGTCTTCTCGAAGCGCTGGTGACGCGAAAACAGGTGCGGGTTTGCGATCTCAATCCCGACAACATCGGGGCGGTCAAATACGGCGTGACGATCGACGGGCCGGAGCAGTTTGCCGGAAGCGCCAGCTGGGCCGACGCGGTTTTTGCGACGGGAAGCACTGCGGTCAACGGCACACTTCAGGGCATTGTTGCGGCCAGGCCGGACACGGTTTTTTACGGCGTGACGATTACCGGCGTCGCCCGTCTGACGGGGCTGCGGCAGTTTTGCTATATCATGGACGCAAAGGGCGTTTGAATCCGCCGACCGTTGCCGTCCCGGAAAATGGCGGACATAAATTTCGCAATAGCCGAAAATCCCCGTCTGCCAGCGCCCGCCGTCGAATATGCTGCGGGGATATTTTTTCGGCAATTTGAGGGAAAGCCGTGCCAGACGGCCCAGGGTTCCGCCGTGCGGGTAAAATCGGGCAGATTTTCCATATCTTCCTTTTGGAAATAATCGGAATATAATAATTTCTTTTCAGATACAGCACCGGCAGGGCCGATCAGCCTGTAAAGCCGGCATTTTTTGTATATCATTATCTGCAATGGTTTAAAGTTTTTTTTCAGCGTGGATTATCTGAAACCATGCCTGCCCGGCGTTCCTCTTTTCCAGGCTTGGATTCACCCGTTTGTCATAGAACCGCCTCCTTGCATAAAGCATGAAATATCGTTTTTTGTAAGAATCAGTAAATTTAAGTCGTCTTTTGTCCTTGACAGTTGTGGCATCGTTGCCTATGGTGGCGTCGTTTTAGGCTGGAAATAGCATGTTCTTGATGGAACGTAACGGCTGCATACGGTTAGAGAGAGTGCTAGATACGAATGGACCAACCCTATTGCAAACCTTTTTTCCGGCGGTGGCCAGCGACAAAGGCAAGCTGCCTGCGGCGCTCCAAAAGTATGTGCAACAAGCAAAACAGATAAATCCAAGTTGAGGAGAGGTTGTTTATGGTAAAAATGTATGTCAGGCGGAGCCGCATGCTGGTTGCGGCATTAACATTAACGGTATGGTGTTTGTTCGCCGCCGGGTGTGCGGTCAATTCGGCCAGTGTCGTCCAGGCGGATTATAAGCAGATTGTGATTGCCACCGGCAGTCCTTATGAGCTCGGCCTGGTGGATGAATTGGCCAAAGCCTTCCAGAAGAAGCACGGCGGCGTCATCCGCTGTATCAAAACGCCGACGGGCCCGGGGCTGGACCTGGGCCGGCATGGGCTTACCCACATAACGATGGGGCATGAAAGAGCCGCCACGGCCAGATTTGCCAAGGAAGGCTATGCAGCCCGCCGAACCGACCTCATGCACAATTTCACGGTGGTGGTCGGCCCGGCCGGCGATCCGGCGAAGATTGAAGGACTGACCAGCATTAAAGAAGTTCAGAAGCGCATCTACGAGGCCAAAGCGCCTTACCTGTCGCGGGGCGACGGCGGCGGCATGGATATTCTGGAGCGCAAGACCTGGAAGGATCTGGGGGTAACCGCCGAAGGACAGTCCTGGTACCAGGTCAGCAAGAAATTCATGCTGGCGTCTTTGCTGGATGCCGATAAAAACGGCCAGTACCACATGCTTGATTCATCGACCTGGGCGCTGCATAAATCAAAGACGAAGGGCTTGAAGCTTCTGGTCAAAGGGCCGCCCAACGAATATGAAATGTGCCTGGTCAACACGGAAAAGCATCCGCACCTGAAATACAATCAGGACCTCGCGGAGAAATTCTACGATTTCCTGATCGGCGAAGAGGGGCAAAAGATCATTGCCGAATTCGGGATAAAACAGTACGGGGAACCCATTTACTATCCGACGGTGATCAAGTTCTCCAAGTAAAGAAGAAGCGACCCGCCGCGCGGCGGCGGGAAAAAAGATGTCCGGCAGGCGAAAGGCCGTCTCTCCGAAAGAGACGGCCTTTTTTTAAGACGAGCCGCGGTAAACGCCGCCGTAGTCGAGCGTGGAGAGCGTTTCGGTTTTGCCGGGGTTTTTCATTCCTCCCGCAACAATCTGCCCGATAAAGAGGGTGTGGTCGCCCGCGTCAACGGTTTGGCCCAGCCTGCAGTCCAGATAACCGATGCAGTCGTCCAGAACGGGCAGGCCGCCGGGCGACAGGGTATACCGGGCGCCGCGAAATTTGTTTTGCCAGTCCGGGATCTTGAAGTTTCCGATCGTTTTGGCGTTTTCTCTGGGCAGGACGTTGAGGCAGAATTTCTTCGTTTTCAGAATCTGCCCGTGAGAAAGCCGGTTTTTCCGGATCGCGAGGGCCACCCGCGGTGGTTCGTGAGAACACTGGGTCACCCACGAAGCGATCATGCCGTTGTAGCCTTCCGCATCCGCGATCGTGATCAGATAAATGCCGTACATGAATCTGTCGAAGACATCCTGCCATGCCTGTTCCATATGCATTCCTCCCCACGTTTGCCGTCGCCGGTTGCAAGACGGCTGTTATTTTCCACCCGGTTGCTCCGCCCCGATTTTTTTGAGCCGGCACCTGAAAGCGCGCCCCGACGGCGCCCCCGTGACGGGATTGCGCCGGGCGTCGTCCGTGAGGACATTGAAATTGTAGTCGGCGGAAACCTCACCCCAGCCCCAGGCAATGCGGATGACGCCCGGCGCGATGACCTCCGATATTTTTGCCGTCATGCAGACGGCGCCTTTCGGCGTTTCGATGCGCACCCGGTCGCCCGGCGCGATGCCGTATTTTCCGGCGTCCTGCGGGTGGACGTCGACGGCGCAGCCGCTTTCATTTTGTCCCAGCGCGGCGATGCGGGCAAACTGCGAGTTGACCAGACGGTTGCTGCGCGCGCCGCTGATGCCGATCAGCGGGTAGCGTTCCTTTTGATCGGAAAAGCTGATCGCACCATCCGGCGGCCCGCTGAAATACGGCACGGGATCGTGGCCGTGCGCCTGAAGCGGCGCGGAGAAAAATTCGATTTTACCGGAAGCCGTGGCAAATCCGCCCTCTTCGTATTTGCGGCAGCGGATCGGTTCGGCCAGAATGCCGTCGGGCGCGTCGCGCAGCATGGCGCAGGTGATGCCCGCGGGCGCCAGCTGCTCGTCGATGGCTTCTTCGGCCGTTTGCCACGGAAATTCTTTTTCAAGGCCGATGCGCCGCGCCAGGTCGAAGACAATCTGCCAGTTGGGGCGGCTTTCGCCCACGGCAGGGATGACCTGCTGCTGCAGCCGGACGGGGCTCGACCGGATAAAGGCGCGGTTGAGCTGCGTGTGCTCAAACGAACTTCCGGCGGGCAAGACGACATCCGCCATCCGGGCCGTCTGCGTGAGAAACAGGTCGATCACGGCGAGAAATTCCAGTTTCTCCAGGGCTTTTCGCACACGCCGGGCGTCCATGAACGTCACCAGCGGATTGCCGGATTGAACGAGCAGCGTTTTGACCGGATAAGGCTTTTCCTCCAGAATCGCGTCGATCACGCACGACTGCACCTGCCGCCCCCAGGTGGCGTGATAGGTGTTGAACAGCGCGTAATCGGCGGTGACGGGTTTTACTTCGGCCGGCAGGCGTTCCAAAAGCTGCATGTTGCGGCTGGGAACTTTCTGCGGCAGGATGTCGCCGCCGGGGATATCCAGATTGCCGGTCAGCGCGCGCAGCATCGCCACGGCCCGTGTGGCTTCGAAGGACTGCACCTGCATGTCCAGGCCGTTTCCGTCCACGATGCAGGCGGGCCGCAGCGTCGCGTAAAGCCTGGCCGCCTCGCGCACCTTTTCGGGAGGCAGCCCCAGCTCCGAAGCGGCGTGGTCGGCGCCGTAACGCCGGGCGACGGCCCTGAGGTCGTCGAATCCGACCGTCCAGCGGTTGACGAACGCCGTATCGCAGAGGTTCTGCGCGATGATTTCGGCAATCATCGCCATTGCCAGAAGGCCGTCGTGCGCCGGCTTGATTTGCAGCCAGATGTCGGCCATTTCGGCAAAAGGCGTTTTCACGGGATCGACGACAATCAGTTTCGCGCCGTTTCGTCTCGCGTGCAGAATGTTTTCCGCCGCGCCGGGCGCGCTGTCGAGATCGTTTTTCCCCCAGATCAGAATGCAGCGGGCATTGGCCGTGTCGGGCAGCGTCATCGTGCCGTACACGGTGGTGTGCGCCAGATCGCGGCCGACAAAGCACACCGACCCGTTGCCGATGCAGTTGGGCGAGCCGAACGCGTTCATCAGCCGGTTGGCGTAGTCCCAGGGAGCGCCCCAGTCGGCCGCCATTCCGCGCAGCCACGCCACCGACTGCGCGCCGTACACCTTTTTGCACCGGAGAAACTGCCGGGCGACGGCGTCCAGCGCCTCGTCCCAGGAAGCCTCGCGGAAGGCGCCGTCGGGCTTTTTGATGAGCGGACGGGTGAGCCGGTCGGGCGCGTAAAGAATATCGGCGGCTTTTTCGAGCTTGGGGCAGCCCAGATGCGGCTCGTCGGGAAACCGGTATTTGCGGACCGCTTTGATCCACTTGCCGTTTTCGGTTTCCACCTCGACCGGGCAGCAGGCCGAGCACAGGCGGCAGATCGTGTGCGTTTTCATCGGCGTTCTCCTCGGGATCCGGGCGGTTTTTTTTTCAGCGGCGCGCCCGGATGTAACAGCTGCGAATGGATTCGTAATGGTTGGCGTGCGTCGGAGAGTCCACCAGACATGCCCTTCTTCTTCACAGGTCCACGCCGGCTGCAAAATCCGGCCTTCACCTTCCAGCAACCGGCGGATGTGGTCGCGGCCTTTTTGCGTGTAAGGCCCCGAACGCTGCCCGCCCAGCCAGTCCTCCTCCCGGGCCGCGTCTTCCGACCAGGAATAAGGATCGGAAAGCAGAAACGCGGCGCCCTGCCGCCGGGTCACGCGGTTCATCTCCCGGAGATGTTCGAGCGGCAGAGGAACTTTGTCCAACAGATTGAGCGACGCAAACGAGGCGATGGTATCCGCGGCAAAGGGCAGATGAAGGGCGTCCGCCATGAGAAACTCCACCCGCGCGCTGTCCCAGGCGTCGGGCAGCACCAGCTGGGCCTGGCGCGTCGCATAGCCTTCTTCCTTGAGGGCAATCGTCGCGCGGCGCTGCAGCATGAGATGCCGCGCTTCAAGGATGAAGGCCCGGGAAGTGTCCAGGCCGATCACAAAATCGCACCTGGCCGTCATTTCGAAGGCAAAACGCCCCACGGCGCAGCCCGCGTCGAGAGCGAGCCCCGTCTGGGGGGACATCAGCTCCGCCCAGCGCGCGTATGCGCCGGAGGCCTTTTCCTCGGCCATGACATCGCCGTAATGGCTCCACAGATAGGAAGAGACAACCGGCGGCGTTTCGTACTTATTGCCCGCAGCGTCGGACGGCGCTACGCTGAGCGTGGCGATACCATCCTCAATCGGGTATTGCCTTCCGCAGGCCGGACAGGTCAGACGTCCCGTGAGGATGTCGTTTCGACGCTCTTCGCCGATCCGGGCCGTCAGGCGGTTTTCAGCGGGCAGGCAGGCCGGGCAGATCAGAAGGTCGAGCAGCTTTTCTTTCATGATGTTGCCTTTCCGGCAGGTAAAGGTTCGGTTTCAAGAAAGGGTTCCGATAACGACGGACGCCGGGCTGCGTTTGGCACGACGGCATTTTGATCTCAGAATAGGGAAGGTTGGCCGATAAGTCAATAGACAAGAGGCGGACGAAAAACGGGGCACCGGGATTGTCCCGGTGCCCCGTTGGTTCTTCATTGCCGGCGCACTTGCCCCCGCAGGAACTAAATGTCCAGCACCGTCAGCGCCAGCGGCGTTTTGCACAGCATTTCTCCGCCGTCCTTCGTGACCAGCACCGGGCATTCCAGCCGCATGCCGCAGACGCCGGGAACGGTCATGGCCAGAAACGCCACTTCAACGACGTTTTCCTCGAGGACCACGTCGCGGAATTCCTCGTTGTTGACGACGGCGGGATACCATTCATGGCCGAACACGCCCAGGCCGTGGCCGAAAGAGGGGATGGTGTACTGGGCGTAGCCCAGTTCGGTTACGGTATCCATCACCGTTTTGGTAATATCGCCGATTTTATTGCCGGCCTTGAAATGGCGGACGATCGTTTCCGCCGTCTTGAGATAAGCGTCGGCCAGCTTCTGCTGTTCGGACGACGGTTTCCCCAAAATGAAGTTGTGGGCCAGGTCCGAAGGATAGAGCTGGTAGAGCGGGTGCAAATCGACGATGATGTTTTCGCCCGCCTGCACCATTTTCTGCGTGGGCTGCGTCGTTCCGTTCATGGCGTAAGTCGCCCGGTAACCGGAGGCCACTTCCGACGATCCGGTGACGGCCCAGTGGTATTCGCTGCCGAGGCGCCGCAGTTCCATTTCGCCGATGCCGGCGATTTGTGTTTCCATCATGCCGATGTCCAGAGCGTCGCGGACGCACGTGATTCCGGAATCCGCGATGGCGGCGGCCTGGCGCAGCAGCTTGATTTCGCCCGGCTCCTTGATGTAGCAGGCCAGGTCAACCGCCTGGACGGCGTTGACAAACGTCGCCTGCGGCAGAGCGGTTTTCAGAAACTCGTATTCCGTTGCAAAAAGGTAGCCTGTGTTGCCGCGAGGGGAATGGCCGAGTTCCACGCCGATACGCGCTTTTTCCGCCTTGTTCTGCTTGACGAAGTGGACGATCAGATCCAGCAGGTCCATTCCGGGCAGGGGGGCATAAGGCGTGATGGCATCCAGCCAGGATTCGTTTTTGAGGCGCTCGCAGTCGAGCAGCATGGAAATCAAACCGGCCTGTCCGTCTTTCGTTATGATCACTGCGCTTCTCCAGGGAACAAAGGCCCCGGCGACGTAGCTCAGACTGACCGTTCGCGTGCCCACGAAAAGATCGAGATCGGATTTTTTCATTTGTTCCTGTATTTTTTTGATGCGTTGCGAATAATCGATGTAGGGATTCATGGTACCTCCGCTTTTGTTTTATTCGATGAAAGCCTCTTTCATCGAGAGAGAGTATAGGCCCCTTGCCGGGGCAAGTCAAGCCGGCCCCGATTGGACGCACTTGCGGGAATCGGCAGCGGATGCGTCGCTACAGGGCTTTTGCCTGCTCCTGGAGGAGCAGGTCCTCGGGCGTGGCGGCTTCGATAATGATGCCGTGGGGCAGGGGACGCCCGTCATGATCGACATGGACAAACGTCAGAAACCCTTCCACGAGCAGCTCTTCGGTCCTGCTGATGATGGCCCTCACGAAACAGACGAGGCGCGTGTTACCGGTAAGCACGATCCGGCTGACAAAGCGGATGACGGTTCCGGCCGGCGCCGGCCGCCGAAACTGCATGCCGTGGATGTTCACGCAAACGATGTTTTCCGGCCGGGTCAGATTGGCGGCGGCGATAAAACCCGCTTCGACGAACCACTTGGCGCCCTGGCCGGCAAAGAGCGTGCCGTGATGATTCAGATCCGCCCCCATGACGACGTGGAATATTTCACAGGATTGAACGACCATCTTTTTCCCCTTTCCCCGCTGAATGAATGGACCGCTGGCACCTTAACAAAAGCGCCGGCGCAAGGCAATGGGGGAATGATGCCGGCCGGGCCGCCCTGCATACGAGAATGAACTTGCGTAAATCAACAAAAGGGGATACAGGCGGGCCGGTATGAAACCGGTAGGTGGCATTGCATGAAAACCTTTCGATCGGGCGTCAATTTCAGAATCCTGTTTCTTGTTCTGGCCGTCGTCCTTTCTTCGAGCGTCGCGGATGTTTCCCGCGGCATAGCCAACAGCCTCGACACAATTCCGGTCATTGAAAATTCCACCGCCTCTGCCGTCCTGGATGCGGGAAACGCCTCCCGGATCAAGCCGGGCTTCCCGGGAATTGTTTTTGCGCATGTCTCTCCGGACGACAGTCCTCTGGCCACGGCATACGCCTGCATCCGCATGCCGTATCCGAGTCCGAAAGATGTCCATCTTTCCGCTGAATCCCAACGCGGTCCTCCCCGGACAATCCTTATCCAGCACCAAACGCTTGTTTAAAGTTGCACAGCGCCATTTCCCCTGCGCGTGTTTTGCCGTTTCCCAACGGAAAAGCTCCGGTTTGCCGGCGGCGTGAAGCCGCGGGTCGTCCAATGCCGGGCAGGGCCGGCGCCTCGCGTCCATGAACATTTTGCGGGGAGACTCCCGGGAAGGATATTGAGAAATGAACAGTTTGTATTCCGAACTGATTTTGTTTGCTGTCATTGCGCTCATCATTGTGGTGGCCGTGATCGTCGTGCGGTCGGGAAAAAAGCCGGATAGCGAAGCAGGCGGCGCCGCGAAGGATGTGGCCCGGTCTGAAGACGTTGCGGCCGGATCCACCGGAAACAATGAACGGAAGAAAAAATGAAGAGGGCCGGAGTGGCGGGCCTGTGGAAAAGATGCGGCTTCGCTCCGGAAAGAAATAAAATGAGAAATGCGCCGGCCGGAGGGCCGGGCGCATTCGATGGAAAAAAATCCGGCGGCGCGGGCAGGAGCAATCCTCCGGTCCGCGCTGCCGGAACGCAAAGGACGATACGAGGATGACGCCGACGTTAACCGGTTTGATCGGTTTTGCCGTTTTGATCCTGCTGATGTTTTTGCGCCTGCCGGTGGGCTTTGTGATGGCGATCGTGGGGTACCTGGGATTCGGCGTTCTGGTGTCGTGGAGCGCCGCCGCAAACCTGCTCATCCGCGACTTTTACTCCACTTTCAGCGCCTACAATTTGACCGTGATTCCCCTGTTCGTTTTGATGGGCCAGGTGGCGTTTCATTCGGGAATCAGCAGTCGCCTGTTCAATGCGGCGCACAAGTTTTTCGGCCATTTGCCGGGAGGACTGGCCGTCGCCACCATCGGGGCCTGCGCGGCGTTTTCGGCCGTTTGCGGTTCCACCAGCGCCACCGCCGCCACGATGGCCTCCGTGGCCCTGCCGGAGATGAAGAAGTACAAGTACGATCCGGCTCTGGCGACGGGCGTGGTTGCCGCGGGCGGCAGCCTGGGCATTTTGATTCCGCCGAGCACGATTTTCATCATTTACGGCATCATGACGGAGCAGTCGATCGGCGAGCTGTTCATGGCCGGCGTGGTTCCGGGCATTTTGCTGTCCTGCTTCTTTGTGTTGTCCATTTTGATCTGGACGGCCTTCCGTCCGGAGATCGGGCCGCGGGGGCCGAAGAGCAGCTGGAAGGAGCGGGGCAAATCCCTGTCGGGCCTGATCGAGACGCTGATTTTGTTTTTGCTGGTGATGGGAGGGCTG